>Ga0210405_10003362_pt1 | contig 15751 bp, 14 predicted proteins | sample IncBWH11MmetaG_FD_155492 | JGI IMG/M metagenome (GOLD analysis project Ga0210405, IMG submission 155492) | Forest soil microbial communities from Barre Woods Harvard Forest LTER site, Petersham, Massachusetts, United States - Inc-BW-H-11-M | ecosystem: Environmental > Terrestrial > Soil >... | reverse complement strand
ACCGTTTGGCGATTCTGGAAGATGATATCGTGAGAGTGGTTGACGTAGACGTAGCAAAGCCCAAGCTCGAGGCGCATTGACCTGTCGCTGCTAGTTGTCGCAAACAGGCCATTTCACTCAAATCCCCTCAGGGAAGGCAGATGAGTGTAATCGGGAGTGGCTGTTGAAAAACCCCCTCTTTTGAAAAAACGGTCCCGGCGGAGGGATAGGAAATGTCCACCAAAATCGAGAACGTCGTTTATAGGGCATCCTAGCGCGATGAAATTTCTGCGAAGTTCTAGACGCTGAGTTTTTCAACAGCCACGGGATTTATCGCCAACCATGACGACTTAACCTTTTACCACGGACGGGGCGGAACCACGGGCCGCCATCGGGGCTTGCGATTGAGCGGGTCCATGAAGTATTCGACAAAGGCAAATGGCAAGAAAACCGCAGGAAAAGTCCATCGCACTGTTTCGTGCAGCAGATATTCCTGTCGATTCATGTAGGTGTAATGACCGTGGTTGTTAAGGGGGTAGACTCGACCTTCGGAGGGCCGAGGGGAAGACGGAATGCCCGGCCACCAATACATAGAGAAGCCGATTAGGAAGCACACAACACAGATGGTTTTTACCATAATCGACAGGACTCTCCAAACAGTACGCATTCTCGCTGTGAATATCCGCTCCTTTAACCTCCTATCGTCGGCCATGGGTAGAGACAGCGTATCGTCTCGCGGCACGTAGAAGCGAGTTACTGAGGTGCATTGGAGAACGGGTCGTTTTGTCAGTTGACGAAACCAGGCCATTACACTCAGAACCCCGGTCTCCTCACTTAATTGAACCCGCTAACGCAAGCGCGGTGACCATTAGGAATCCCCAAATGAGAAGCCCCAAAAGCGCACGAGAATTGGATACCAAGGCTTAAAGACTTGATTTGAAAAAAGAGTCATTCTCGCAAGCCTGCTCACGCGATAGCGATTCTATAGGAACGCTACGATTGTCGCAGGCCGCAGCAGGCATAAGCTTCCTAGAAGCGCGAGCGCCATGAACGCGACTGCTTGCAACGTGTATCCAATCCACTCCACCAATACACCCATTGACCGCGTTGCACGGAAATCAAGAACTAACAATTCAATACGTCCTGTACCTATATTCCTTGGGCACACCCCATAGCCAATCCACTAATTTCTTGTGGGTTCCGACCACTTCATGGCCTCTCCTGAAACCCATCATGCTAATACAGAAGAGGAAGCCGACGAACCACAAGACAGCCTCTGCAACCAAGAAGAACGGCAGCTTTACCGCGAAGCGAACCACACGCATATCCAGTCCTGATTGGTTTTACCACATGGTTGACGAAACCAGGCGTGGCTGTTGAAAAACTCACTCGCGAGAAATCCGCAGAAATTTCATCGCGCTAGGATGCCCTATAAACGACGTTCTCGATTTTGGTGGACATTTTCTATCCCTCGGTTGGGACGGTTTTTTCAAAAGAGGGGGTTTTTCAACAGCCACAGGCCATAGCACTCAGAACCCCCGATGCAGGGGTCATTGAGCGCTATCGCGATATTTCGACATCTAACCAGCAGAATGCAGCTTGTATGTCAAGATGCTCAGGGCAAGTGCTGCCGCCGCGACCACCAACATGAATGCGGCGGGTCCAATGCCTTTGACATCGCCTATGCGCTGTACCAGAAGATCGGGAAGACGGATGTTAAGATCCTCGATCCGAAAGCGCACGGGATTGGCTTTCTCTACCCTCCTAAGGACTCTCCGAAGAAATGGAAAGAAGACGTAGCGCAATGGGTTTATGAACTGTGGGACTACATCGTCCGGGGCGTTCTCAAGCTAAAACGAAAGACACCATCCTGGCTCGATATCCCGCAAATGATGCGTCTTACAATCACCACCCACAATGTTCTGGAAATGCTCGGCGACTGGGAAGTCGCCCGTCCGTACAACTTTCTTCTGATGCCAATGGTCGATCCGGATCTTGGCTGCGCATTTGATAAACGAAAAGATCAAAAGGTCATGCTGGTGACCGCGTTTTCTTCGAAACAAAAGCGCTGGTTTGACCTGGAATGTATCAATATTTATGGCGGCAAGAAGTACAGAATGGTGAACACCAACAAAGAAAAGAATCCTCCAGACAACGTAGTTCTCCCTTGGCAATTCAGCCACCGTCTCATCGAATACCAGGAACATCCTGAAGCCAAGAGTCTCGCGCCCGATGGGACGCCATGCATGAGTGACACGAAAGGAGTGCTCAAGCGTGCCCATATTGTTGCGGGGGAGCATCGCTACGTAGGAAAAGAGACAGATCGCAAATGGGAAGAAGGCGACGATATTAGCGTTTTGGAGTTCAAGACCACCGAATACGGGAGAGGGAAGAAAGTTGTCGCGACTGAAGAAGTGAAGAGCGACATAACGAAAATTGGCATTAAGGAATGCGCTCGTGAAAGTGGATTCACACGCTTTTTCGTGCGGAAATTGCTTCGAGGCAGAGCAGTAAGGCGCAGGTCTTACGATGGATTTGTTCGTTGGCTTCAGGGCTACAAGTCACAAATGGCGGACAAATAGTGCCCCGGCAAGTCAAATGAGTGTAATGGGGATTTTGCGCCAGTTGACCTAAAAGCTTGTAACAACCTCCATCAAGCCCTGGTCGCTCACCAGGCAGATTCATGCCTTGACAGTGGCTCCTTTGGGGGCTAAAGTTCCGGCCAGAAGTGGGAAGCCTCTTCCTAGCCAATCCCTGTTGACCTTCCTAGGCTCTGGCTTCTGAAGCCGTTTTCGGCCAGTTACTAAATGTCCGTGGGGTTCTTGCAAGCGGCTTTCTAGTAGGAGTATTCGGCCCAAGTCTGAGGCACGGTTCAATCTGGAAAGAGGGAAATCTCAATGAAGATTCTTCGCGTGGGTTGCATGTTAGGTGGATTCTTGTCTCTGGTCCTCTCGCTGTCAGCGCAGACTTTCACCATACTACACAGCTTCGACAACACAGACGGCGAGTACCCAATCGCGGGGCTGGTCCAGGCTACTGATGGGGATCTGTGGGGAACAACGTCTTTGGGCGGGGCCGACGGTAATGGCACGGTCTTCAAAATCACCTCAGGCGGCAAGTTGACCACGCTCTACAACTTTTGCTCCCAAAGCGGATGCACGGACGGCTATCTACCCGGAGCGCCACTGGTCCAAGCGACAAATGGGGATCTATACGGGATAGCCTCTGCGGGCGGGGCCGACGGTAATGGCACGGTCTTCAAAATCACATCAGGCGGCAACTTGACCACGCTTTACAGCTTTTGCTCCCAAAGCGGTTGCCCAAACGCCTACGTCTCCGGGGGGCTGGTCCAGGCCACCAATGGGAACTTCTACGGGGCAACGGGCTTTGGCGGGACCAACAATTCTGGGACGGTCTTCAAGATCACCGCAGGTGGCAAGTTGACCACGCTTTACAGCTTTTGCTCTCAAAGCGGATGCACCGACGGCGCGTATCCCTACTCGGGGCTGGTCCAGGCCACCAATGGAAACTTCTATGGAACAACGACACTAGGCGGAGTCAACGGCCATGGCACGGTCTTCAAGATCACCCCGAGCGGCAAACTGACGACGCTGCACAGCTTCGACGGCACGGACGGCGCCAACCCTACCGCGATGCTGGTCCAGGGCACCAACGGGAACTTGTACGGGACAACTTGCGGCTTAGGCCCATTCTGCAACGGCGGCTACGGCGGTGATGGTACGGTCTTCAAAATGACACCGAGCGGCAAGCTGACGACGCTGCACAGCTTCGACGGCACGGACGGCGCCAACCCCTTCGCAGCGCTGGTCCAGGGCACCGATGGGAACTTCTACGGGGCAACGGGCTTTGCCGGGGCCTACGGCAGTGGCACGGTTTTCAAAATCACCCCACGCGGCAAGCTGACGACGCTCTACAGCTTTACTGACGCCTCGGACGGCGCCAACGTCGAACCCTCGGGGCTGGTCCAGGCCACCAATGGGAACTTCTACGGCACAACGTACTATGGCGGGGCCAACGATGACTGCTCGCACCCTTTTTCACATCTTTTTACGTGCGGGACGGTCTTCAGCCTCTCTGTAGGCTTGGGCCCGTTTGTGGAAACGAACCCGACCTCCAGCAAGGTGGGAGCGGCCGTCAAGGTTCTGGGCACGGATCTGACGGGCGCAACTGGCGTCAGTTTCAACGGCACAGCCGCGAAATTCATCGTGGTGTCGAAGTCAGAGCTCAAGACCAGAGTTCCTGTCGGCGCAACCACTGGTAAGGTTAAGGTGAAAACACCACAAGGTAGTTTGGTAAGCAACGTGAATTTTCGGGTAGTGAAGTAGTTTTCCTAGTCGACTTCGTCCTCTAGTTCTTTGTTCGCTGGCGAAATCAGGTCGTTACACTCACCCCCCTCAATAAGTGAAATCGGGATGTTTCAACAATTGACGTTCGAGCTTGTAACAAAACCGCCACCAAAGTTCTGGTCGCCCATGAAGCAGAGCTTAGGGCCTTGACGCTGGCTCCTCTTGAGCGTACTGTGCCCGCCAGATGTGGAAGCCTCTTCCTGGCCAGTCTCTCTTGACTTTCCTGGGCTGTGGCTTCGAATCCATCTCGGACAGCACTGGAGGGAGATTTCGATGAAAACCAACAAATTGGTGTTGTGTGTATTTGGATTTTCGCTGCTCTTCACAGTCGCTGCGGCAAGAGCAGCCGATGCGCCAAAACTAACCTTCAAGTTCACTAGAGCAAGCGTGCCTGGGTCACTTCAAACCATTGTTGCGGGGATCAACAACGAAGGTGTAATGGTCGGGCAATACCTGGATAAGGGAAAAGGCTTCTCTCACGGTTTCGTTCTAAGCGGCAAGAAGTTGACCACGCTGGATGTTCCGAACGGCCACGACACCGGCGCTACTGGTATCAATTTCAACGGCGCGATTACGGTTGTCGGCTCCTATATAAGTTCCAGCGGAAAATCGGTGGGATTTCGGTATACACCACGAACCAAACAATTCACGGATATCCCGGGTCCTGAGGGTGCCACGCCCTCATACGTTACAGGTGTGAACGATCGGGGATGGATCGTCGGCTCGTACGTTGACTCAAAGGGCGCCTTCCATGGGTTTCTCTTGCAGGGCAGAATTTATACGACCCTGGACGTGCCCGGGGCCGTTGTTACGTCTCCTCATGGCATCAACAACAAGGGGAACATTTCCTTGACTTGGCTTGATTCGAACTACGCTTTTAAAGGGGCTCTTTACAATTACAAGAGCAAGAAGTACCAGGCAATCGATGTCCCCGGCGCCGGACCTCTCGGTTCACAAGCCACCTGCATAAACAACGAGGGCGACATCACTTTCTGGTGGTGGGACTCCAGTCGCCTAGTGCACGGTGCACTTTGCACAAAGTGTGCTTCTAAGAAGGGTCGCAAGTACTACAAGTTTGACTACCCTCACGCAGCCGACACGGCAGCCAACACGTACCCTAACGGGATCAATGACAATCATGCCTTCGTAGGAGAGTACGACGACTCGGTCTATGGCTTCTTGTTGGGCTTCGAAGCGACTTTCAAAATAACCAACACCAACCATCAACCAAAATGACCCGCTTGAGCCTGGACGGGTTTGAGCGCTTTGCTTGTTGCCCCGCAATCGGTTAACACGGATTGCAGTCGCCTGAATCTCAGGGGCTAAACTTGTAGAGCACAGTGATGACGCAATTGCTGTAACCAGGCCATCTCACTCAAAACCCCCTCAACGAGTGTAATGGCGATGTTACGACAGGGGCCGCAACTTTGCTCTAACATACGTACGTGGAACGCAAGTCTTCTGGGCTGCATTCCGTCCTCTGAATCGCGTGAAGGTTGAAGGAGGTCCCGATGAAAATTGCCCACGTCGCTCTAAGGCTTCTCATTGTCCTTCTTCCGCCTTGGTACGCCAACTGGGCATGGGGCTTGTTGTTGATCGTTTTGACCGTGATCATCCATGTTATTGGCCTCCTGCTCATCAATGAAAAAGTTGAGCGAATTCAGGCGGATGTCGTATCGCGGTACAGTTACTCCGTCGTGTTCGTGGTTATCATCGGTTCCACGGCGTTGCTGGCCACTCTCCTGCATGGGATAGAAGGAATCATCTGGGCTGCCGCTTACGTCTTTCTCGGTGCTCTGCCAGATTCCTCATCTGCGGTGCTCTACTCGCTGAGCGCGATCACCAGTTACGGGCATGCGAATCTGGTTTTGGAGAAGCACTGGCAGCTCATGGGAGCGCTGGAGGCCTTGAATGGGATGCTGGTGTTTGGTCTGACTACCGCTTTCCTGTTCGGCATCATCCAAAGGGCTTGGGGGCTCCGAGGCAAGCGTTTGGCAGGACATAGTTAGTGCTTTTTCATATCTGTCGCAATCAGGTCAGCATGACCGGACTCCGGTCACAACGAAGCATGAAAAGAGGCTCTACGCCAACCCCCTGTTTGCAGTGAGTTACGGCTCTTTTCAAGGGAGGCCATAGCACAAGCTTGCGCCGTCTGTTCGCCCGCCAGCTGAGGTTTTGAGCGTAATCGAGATTTTGCAACAGTTGAACACTTGCCGTTGCTGCACTCGCTACTTGCCCAAGAGGTTGGCCCACCTGTCCCAGTACGTGTCCCACGCCGAGCGATAGACTGCGACGACAACCTTAGTCTGCCCTCCGACAACTCCGCAGTTCGCGACGGCGTATCTGCGAAGCCTTGGGAAGTCACTCGCATCAAACGGCGGGTGCTGCGACCCCGTTGTCTTCCATTGATGCACCAGCATCAGCATCTTAGACGCTAGTTCTTGGTCGTTGCTAAAAGTGATGCGGTCGTAGGCTACGACCCCTGAACCCCACCCACGCTCATCTCCGCGTTCGAACCCGATGTTGTACAGTGATCGCGCACTACGTGGTGGCCGCCTCGACGTGAGTGAAGACTGTGCCCTTGTTTATATCGAGGCGATCAGCGATCTGTTGGTATGTCATCCCGTATTCGAGCCGCAGGGAGAAGCATTCCCGTTGGAGACTTGTCAGGTTGTAACAGGCGTCAATTCCTATTGACGAGGAAAGGGCGGAGATTTTCCACGCGTTCATAGCGTCAAGTTCCTTAATCGTTGACGAAATGGCTATAGCACGCAAAGATGCAGACAAGTCGTATGTGACCTGCATCACAAGCCGTTGTGCCGGGGATCACTGGTTAAATTCGGATCCGAATTCAGTCATGCGACCCGCTTATCCGCTGCCGGTTTTTTCTTAGCAAATGCACCAGCTTTGCCACCCGAGAGCAATTGCTCTTCGTCGATCCGGCCGAAGAACTCAATCAGTTTGGCAACCAGACCCGTCCAGCCGGTCTGGTGGCTAGCCCCCAAGCCCGCGCCGTTATCCCCATGGAAATATTCGTAGAACAGGATGTAATCCTTCCAACAGGGATCGGTCTGAAACTTCTCCGTACCTCCGTACACCGGTCGTCGGCCCGATTTATCGCGTAGGAATATCCGGGTCAAGCGGTTGGAAATTTCCATGGCCACCTCAAACAGATTCATCAAGTTACCTGAGCCAGTCGGACACTCGATCTTGAAGTTGTCTCCGTAGTAGCCATAGAACGAAAGGAGGGCACGGATCAGCAATGCGTTCACCGGCATCCAGACCGGGCCACGCCAATTGGAGTTCCCACCGAACATGCCGGTGTCCGATTCGGCCGGAAGGTAATTCACCCGGTATTCCTGGCCACCCACATTGAAGATGTAGGGATGCTCGGCATGGTAGCGGGAGAGTGCCCGGATGCCGTACGGACTGAGGAATTCGTTCTCGTCCAGCATGCGCGTCAGAATCCGGCGTAACCTGTCGGGGTTCACCAGCGCGCCAATGCCGCGTCCCGCATAGCCGAGATGGCCCGGCCCGGTCGGATGAATGCTCTTGAGCAGTTCAGGCATGCGGCGCAAGCGTTCCCAGAAGATCTTCATCACTCGCGGTACCCGTTCGCGCTGCCACGGCTCAATCACACTGGTTGCACAGAGGGGTAACAAACCCACCATCGAGCGAACCTTGAGACGCGTCGCACTACCATCGGGAAGGCGCAAGACATCGTAATAGAACCCATCTTCTTCGTCCCACATGCCATCCGGCCCCATCTGATTCATGGCGTGGGCTATCCAAAGGAAATGGTCAGCAAACTTGATGGCCATGTCTTCGAAGAAGGAATCGTGAGCTGCCAGCTCGATGCTGATCTCGCACATGTTCTGGCAGAACAGTGCCACCCACGCAGTGCCATCAGCCTGCTCCAGGTGGCCTCCAGTGGGGAGTTGGGAGCTGCGGTCGAAGACTCCAATGTTATCCAGTCCAAGGAAGCCACCTTCGAACAGGTTCTTGCCGTAGCGGTCTTTGCGGTTTACCCACCAGCTGAAGTTCAGCATCAGCTTTGCAAATGACCGCTTGAGGAACTCCAGATCGCCTTCACCGCGCAACGCCTGCTCGGATCGGTACAGGAAGATGGTCGCCCAAGCATGGACAGGCGGATTGACATCGCTAAAGTTCCACTCGTAGGCCGGGATCTGACCCGTCGGATGCAGGAAAAACTCCTGCAGCATCAGGTCGAGTTGCTCCTTCGCGAAATCGACATCCACCGTGGAGAGCGCAATCGTGTGGAAGGCCAAGTCCCAGGCGGCGTACCACGGATACTCCCACTTGTCTGGCATCGAGATGACGTGTTCATTCACCATGTGGAACCATTCGCTGTTCCGCATGAAGCGTCCGCCGGGCTTCATCGGATCCTGACCATGTTCCGTGAGCCATTTGTCCACGTCGAAGAAGAAGTACTGCTTGGACCACAGCATCCCAGCCAGCGCCTGCCGCATGACAAGCGCCTCATCCTCGCTGACGCGGGCTGGGGTTATGGACTTGTAGAACTCATCGGCTTCATGCTGGCGTGCCTGCATGATCTCTGCGAAGTCTTTGAAGGGATTACCGATAGCGGTCGGTGCCACATCGCTTAGCCGCACACGGATGGTCGCTGTCTGTCCCGCACCTACTTGCAACTGGTAATGTGCCGCAGACTTAGTTCCCGTCTTTTCGAGATTGACCGCACCTTGATGTCCGTTAACTACGTTGTTGTTGATTCCGTCTTTAACGTAACAAGAAGCATTGGCAGTTCCAAAAATCCGCTCGTTGTTGGTCTCGTTCTCCGTGAACAGTAGCGAGACATCTCCCTCGCAGTACAGATATCGTTCCCCCAGATCGGGGTGCGACGCTGCAATAACCTGATAGCCCTTCTGTCCAGAGACCTGCTTGACGGACGGCTTGGGTGTACCGGGCCACGATGTCCAGGTATTGCGAAACCATAGTGTTGGCAGGACGTGCAGTGTGGCTGGCTCCGGACCGCGATTACTCACACTGAGTTGGATCAGGATGTCCTCCGGCGACTGCTTGGCATACTCGACAAAAACGTCAAAGTAGCGATCGCCATTGAAGATACCTGTATCCAGCAGCTCATATTCCATGTCGCCACGATTGCGCCGTTTGCTCGTCTCGATCAAATCGCTGTAGGGAAACGCAGCCTGCGGGTACTTGTACAAATACTTCATGTAGGAATGGGTCGGCGTACTATCGATATAGAAGTAATACTCTTTGACATCCTCACCGTGGTTGCTCTCGCTGTTGGTCAAGCCGAACAAGCGCTCCTTCAGTATCGGATCCTTGCCGTTCCACAGACCTACGCTGAAGCACAGCAACTGATTCCAATCGCTGATGCCTGCCAGACCATCCTCGCCCCAGTGATAGGCGCGCGATCGGGCCTGATCATGAGTGAAGTAGTCCCAGGCATTACCGTCCTGGCTGTAGTCCTCACGAACCGTGCCCCACTGCCGCTCGCTGAGGTAGGGTCCCCACTTTCTCCAGGGCTTCTTCCCTTGGCCTGAGCTTGCCTCTTGGAGTCTGGCTGATTCCAGATTTTGAGACATTTTGTTTCTCCTCTTGTTTGGCCGAACTGGCACACCAATGCGGACGAAGCAACGATATGTGGCACCATGCCGTCCCGAAACTGGTAATACTGCCAGTCCGCCGCGAACCGGTGTCCGACGTTTCTGGCGCGGCAACTGGGAACAGCTTTATCGCGGTACGCCTTTATCACACAATAGCGCCGGATGTTTGGTCAGGGTGTCGGCGCCGCTCGCATCATGAAACAAGATCAGGAGTTGGGATCGATCGCTCCTGGAAAATTGGCCGACGTGATTCTGGTGGACGGTGATCCGAGCACCCATATCAGTGACATCCGCCGCGTCACTACGACAGTAAAAGACGGCGTGATCTGTCAGAATTCCGCGCTGTACCAGGCGCTCGGGGTCAAACCGTAGTAGTCCGCGTCGAGCCTACCAACTTGGTTCACCAATGAAACCTGTATAAAGGAGAATTCAGCTCCCGCTCGCTGACATCACCTATTCGTCGACAACGTCACCTATTGGAGTTCCTAGGTCCTAGGCGCGCTCAGGTCCGCGTGCGTGCCGACGTCGTCCCCATCCGCGGCACTGGTTGGCTTTGGCCTAATCGGTTGGCGTTTCCCCGGAAGTGTAAAGCAGCCGATTCAGGCGAGTCTGCATTGGGGAATTGTGACAGTGAGCAGCAGAGATTTCCCCGGTACATTTGACGGCTCCAAATTTCGGCCTGCGCTCACGCGGCAATCAGGTGGTATCTGATCGCGTATTGCACAAGGTCGCTATTGTTCTTGGCATCCAATACTTCCATGATCCGGAGCTTATGGAAGGCAACCGTGTGGATTGATAGGTCCAAGACATACGCGGCTTCCTTCATCGTCTTTCCTTCAGTCAGCAGCTGCAGCACCTCGCGCTGCCGTTCGGTCAGCTGCCGCTCTTCTGGGATGGATTCTTTGTCCCGGCGCAACAAGAAATCGACAGTTTGTTTGGCGATTGCCGGGCAGAGGTAGGACTTGCCGTTCAGAACCTCGCGGATGGCAATTGTCAGTTCAGAGGCTGCGCAACTTTTCAGTAGATACCCTGAGGCTCCCCGCCGGAAGGCCTCGGCGGCCAACGCCGGATCTGTGTTCATCGTTAAGAACACCAACTTTACCGAACCAAGCAATTGCTTCACCTGATAGCCAGCATCGAGACCGTTCAGGAGCGGCATCCCGATGTCTGTGACGATTACCTGGGGTCGCAGCGTTGCCGCGACGCGCACCAGTGCACGCCCGTCACCTACGGTAGCGACAACATCGAATTCCGATTCAAGCAGTCGCTTGCACGCGTCGGCTACAAAGGCGTGGTCATCAGCGATAATAATATGAGGACGGTTACTTCGCATCGGTGACTCCTCCCTCAGTTGCAAGCCGAGCCGAATTGCCAAGTTGTATCGTGAGGAGCACGCGCACGCGCAGTACCTGCTTGCATCGCCTACGATGTTCAGTTGCCGCCGATGATAATGAGCTCGGCATTTGCCGTGCCGCACATGCCGTAGATTGCTCCTGACATACAAGCGCCTGCGGAATACTTGTCGCATCCCGGCTTTTTCGCCACGACGGAAACCGAACGGTCGCTGCCACCGATGATGGCTCCGGGCGGTTCAAACGGTGATGAAGGACCGACATCGACGACAAAGCCTATGTCCTTTCCCGTGCTATTCCATGTCACAGTCGTGCCGGCTTTTATACAGAAGAGCGCATTACTTTTCGAGTTCGGTATGCCGGCAGGTGAGGATGCAGCATTCGCCGTGCGTTTCACATCCACCGTGCAGGGAGTGGAACCTGATCCGCAGGTGTTACCGGCGTTGCACAGCTGCGATGGATTTGCTTCCAAGCAGGCGTACCTGCTGCTCTTTGATTGGGCGGTCGCATAGTCGGCCAACACAACCATAGGCAACAATAGCAAGCCGCATGTAATTTTGTAGCGTCGATCGATTCTCATAATCACCTCTCGATATGAAGTCTAGAGATCACCCCATCAATGGAGGAAGCCCAAATGATGCCAACTAGGATTCTTACGAGCCGCAGTGGTACGTGACGCGCTAATTGACACCGGGGGTTCCTTTCCAATCCAGAATGTCAACCAGTTTCCAAGGATTCTGATTTAGGTCCCATTGCAATTCGCCCTGTTTGTCGAGAACGAGCTGCGCCAGGGGATACAAGACGCCCGTGCTCTTGCTCTTATCCTGATCGTTCATTTCGATGATGCCCGCAGTGAGATCGTAAGACATCGTCTGGCTATCGGCCCAGGCCTCCGCAAAACGGATCTGGCGGTTGGTCACAAAGATAATTTTCCGTCCGGTTGGTGTGGGAATCATCCTGATGTAGGCGCAGTCATTGCCGAGCGTGCCAGTTATCTCGACGTGGCCTACTGCCCTCATTCTCTGAAGCGCATTGGCCAGTCCCTGGTTCTGGCCCTTCTCATAGGCCTGGACCAGAATCTGCCTGTCCGCTGGAGTCGAGAACTCATAGATATTCAACGTCACGCCGATATTCGCACCTAATTGCGTGCCCGTACCGAAGGCCGTAGCGTCGATAGTTTCATTCTTGTCTCTCGCGGTGCCGGGAATACTTCCGCTTATCACGAAGCTCAACACCAGCAGGCTTTCAATCGCGACTCTCAAAAACGTCGAGTTCTTGCCCATGTTCGTCTCCTTATAAGGAGGCAGGCCTTGATCTCAAAAGCAGCCGAGCCTCAATTGCAGCATTATTGATAGTTCGACGGGCCGCACAACTGTCGCTTGCGACAGGTGCGCCAAAGAAAGGCTGGGATCGCGGTGTAACGAGTCAGAGTACGTGGCAGCCTCAGCACAAGCTCAGCAGATCACGGAACGTTTGGATCCTCACCCGGAAAACCCTGGGGCTCGTAAACATCGCCGTCGCGCGTCGTTTCTGCCGTAATTACGGACCTCACCGTGAGGCCAATAGAGTGTCCCACCACCCTGTTGACAAGGTCGTTGAGGCGCCCGACCTCCTCGGGGGATAAGGGTTGAGGAGTGCGCACTACGGCCCAGACCTCCGTCTTACCCTGCTGCGGCGCGAGGGTTAGCTGGGCCAGACGCGCCCCGGGAATCCTTGCGACTCCGGTGGCCAGACTCTTCTGGAGATTGCTCTGTAAAATCACCCGTGCGCTGGCGCGCTGGAGAGTCCCGTTCAGGTGAAAAGCAAGGACCAGGAGCAAGGCCAAGAAAACCAATCGTGGCAGGAATGCTTTAACGACACCGTATGCAACGGGCGGACGATGGCCCGCGAGCCGGAAGGTGACAAAAGCGCCAAAAGCGATGGCCGCGAAGTTAGCGAGGAACAGCAGGAAAGCGCTGGCTGCCGCGTTCGGCAATTGGCGAGCCAATAAGATGCCGCATGTCGTCAACGGAGGGACTAAAGCGGTCGCAATAGCCACGCCGACGACCACACCACCCAAACCCGTCGAAACGAATGTAAATCCGCCCGCGAGTCCACCGACCAACCCAATTAACAAATCGAGGAGGCTGGGCGAAGTGCGGGAGAGGATCTCGCTCCCAACGGTGAGGTCGCGGGTCGAGATCCCGATCACGAGGCCGACAGCCAGCACGGAGGCAGCACCGGCCATTTCTGAGAGCAGGGAGCGACGGAGCAAGGGGAGGTCTGCCTCCGCCAGTGCCAAGGCGATGCCTACGATTGGACCGAATAGCATTGCGATCAACATCGCGCCGATGATGACCGCCGGCGAGTTCTCCAAAAGGCCGAACCCAGCAATCAGGGTGGCGGCAAGGTTCATCGCCAGATAGGAGCCATTCAACGTGGCGCCGGAAGTCACGGATTCGCGTATCGCCGCGCGTCTTCCTTCGGTTCGTTGGATACCAAATGTGGTGACAGGTCTCGATTGGAGGTCCGTCATACTGTGCTTCCTGCCTCCCGGTCTGCCAACGCGCATTCATCGTGGTGTCGAGCCCTCAACGCTCTCGTTCAAGCAACTTCGTCAAGGGTATCCTCACGTTGGGCTGATCCCGAATAGGCTACGCAAGCCACTCTCATGAGTGGCCTTGATCAGCTGGCCGATCTCAAAGAGAAGCGCCGGCGCTGCGAATGGGTCGCGCTTGGCGATGTTCCACCTCGATTGATTCGCTAGTAGTTGATTGCCTCCGTGCCGACCACGGCGTCCCAGCCATCGCCGGGGTTGTATTCGGTCATAGCCACGGCGACATCGCTGGTTTTTTCGCCCAGATCTTTTTGGTAAACGGTGCCGTCTTTATCGACGATGAAGGTCATGATTCCCGAATTTCTGTATTCCGCGGGATAGGCGAGGATGGCAAAGCCACCCGTCATCTTTCCATCGACGATGTAATCCTTCGCACCACCTTGTGCCTTGTCTCCTTGTTTGGTCAGTATCTGGAAGTAGTAGCCATTGAACGGCTGCGGTTTGCCTCCTGCGTTCGTGTAACCGGTTGCCTTCGCGAAGTCACCAAGCTGGCCGAGGGGGCTCGGAGTCTGACCCTCGGGAGTAGGCCAGTACAAACCGTTCTGCTTGCCTTCATCGCTGACGAACTTCTGAGCATATTGCTTTACCTTGTCGCCGTCGTGCGTTTGGCTGAAGTATTGCTGCTGCGCATCGGCGATGGCACCGCACGCCTCGATTGCGGTCAACTCGCCTTTGCCGATGCGGCGCGCAAGAATCTCGTCTTTACCTGCCGCAGTGTCGAACATCCACTGGCCCTGGGAATTCTTGTCCAGAGGAATTGGGAAAGGAAAGTTGTCTGCGCCGGTGTAGAGAATTTCACCGCCTGCCTTGATCGGGCGCCAGCGATTCATTTGCCCGTACGCAGCAGCGAAGTCCTGCAACGCATCCTTATCCTTGACCGGGTCCCCAGAGAACAGGACGTCCTTGCCGTCCGGACCGAAGATCGCAAGCGGAGCACCCTGGTCGCCAGACTTGGCAGCCTCGACAAAAGCGGCGCCGGCGTCCGCCGGAGATGCGAAAGTTTTCTGAGCTGCAGGCTTTTCCGATGTTGCGTTCTCCTGCTTGCTACAGGAGACCGACGAACCGACAGACGCGAGTAGCATCACCAATATCCAGAGACGTGAGACAAACATCTTTTTCTTCTCAATCATTCCCAACATACCGATCCTCCACAATCTGCATTTTGCGGTTTGGCACTTCCGAACGATTTCTACCGCCTACCACCGCCGCCGCGGAAGCCACCACCGCCAAACCGTCCGCCACCACCGCCAAAGCCGCCGCCCCCACCGAAGCGGCCACCGCTGAATCCGCTGGATCTCATGCTTCCCCAACCGCGGCTGCTCTCTGCCCTTGAGGACCACCCGCCGCCACCACCAAAGCCGCCAGAATGCCCACTCATTCCGCTGAACGCGTTCGATCTTCCAGCACTGCTATCGTGCTGTGCCCAGGAGTTCGAGGCCGAAGGGTGGCTGGACTGGAAGTTTTGAGCACTTTGCCGGTTGAAGTTATTCGTGTTGTTCACGTTCCGGTTGTAAGTGTTGCCGCCGCCCTTGTAGTTGTTGTACTTGTTCTGGGCATTTGTTCGGTTGTAGGCGTTGTTGTAGTTGTTTCCACTATGGTTATAGGCGTTGTTGTAGCCATAGCCACCGTGGTAGCCACCGTTGTAGTAACCGCCGTGCCAGGCAGAGTTTCCGTAGTACGCTCCGCCGTGATAGACCACCGCCGTGCCGTGCCAGCCGCAGTTCCAACTGCTGTAGCCCCAGCCGCAGCATCCGCCGCTCATCAATGCCCCGATCGCAATACCAGCACCGAATCCAATGATGCCGGCTGCGGCTACATCTCCCGCGCTGTACCCGGGAGTCACAT
>Ga0210405_10003359_pt1 | contig 15758 bp, 18 predicted proteins | sample IncBWH11MmetaG_FD_155492 | JGI IMG/M metagenome (GOLD analysis project Ga0210405, IMG submission 155492) | Forest soil microbial communities from Barre Woods Harvard Forest LTER site, Petersham, Massachusetts, United States - Inc-BW-H-11-M | ecosystem: Environmental > Terrestrial > Soil >... | reverse complement strand
CAACCAAGGCAAATGCCAAGATCCAAGCTGCCCTCCTGCGAAAAGCCTCAACGGTAATCTCCGGCTTGTTGAAAGAAGGCAAGCTAAAGGTTGTCGCCGGGTATTACGACATTGCAAGCGGTGCCGTGACCCTGTTGGACTAGGTGGAACCGGCTTTACTCAGGCTCCGGCAGCCGGCACTGCCTCCAATTGGTCGAGGAATGAGAGGAGGCTTGAGCGCGGGATTCCTACTCGACTCGCCCGCCTCTGTCACTTTTGACAGTTTCACCCACCCGCAGAACTCCGTACCGTGAACCAGTGCCAGCCGTTCGTCCCAAGTTCCTTAGCTGCCTGAATAGATTTGTGTCCGGAATGCGGTTGAGATTAAGCATGAATTCGCGAGAGCGGAAGACGATTCAGCAAGGCGACAAACAGCCTCATTCCCCGCGAAAAGTCGGGGCATTTAGGGCAGCTTGGCAGCAAAGGGGTGGCAATTCGTCGGCACCCAGAACTGCTTACTAGAGATGGACTCAGATAGTGCCATGAGAATTCGAACAGGTGAGCGCCTATTGCTCGCTACCGGCCTGATGCTTCTGGCCTTCTGGGTATTGGCAAGAGTTCACGGAAGCATTGCCTCTCGTCACGCAATCGAGAGATTCCGGGCTGATGCTGTGGCGGGCCGTGGATCAAGTACCCCCGCGTGGGATGGTTCCTTACCTGACTCTCCGGTCGATTTCGCGCTGTGGAACCCCAAACGGGTCATAGCTTATAGCGAGAGCCTTTCCACAAAGACAGATCTTCCCCTTGCGATTCTCCGCATTCCCAAGATCAACCTCGAGGTGCCAGTGTTCAACGACACGGATGATCTCACGCTGAATCGCGGCGTGGGCCGCATTCTTGGCACCGCCCAAATCGGGCAGCTGGGTAATCTTGGAATCGCAGGGCACAGAGACGGTTTTTTTCGCGGCCTCAAGGACATAGGCCAAGACGACATCGTCGAACTCATCCGGCCCGGACGAACAGATCAGTACGTCATCAAGCAAATTCAAACTGTTGACCCTGAAGATGTTTCCGTTCTGGCTCCCACGCAAACACCGACACTGACTCTTGTCACCTGTTTTCCCTTCTATTATGTCGGAAACGCTCCTCAGCGATACGTGGTGACAGCGGCTTACCAGATTTCTAACCGACCGGACGAGAGTGTAAGCAAAAACTCAATTTCCACGGGCAAGAAAACCAACAAAAAGGAGAAACAAGATGGAGTCAACTAGGTTCTCGAGGGCTATTCTGCGTGGCCTGTTAGCTGGAGGAGCTCTTTGTATCGCTTTCTCTCTTACAGCATCAGGGCAAGTCCAGACCACGACGAAAACAACGCCAGATGGAGCCGCAACAAAGTCGATCAAGGTCGAACGCGGCACGGTGGTCTACATCTCTGGTAACAGCTGTGTTATCAAGGCGGAGGATGGAACGCTGCGCCATTTCGACAACATTCCAGACAGCGTCACCGTAACCGTGGACGGAAAACAACTGAACATTCATCAGCTTCAGCCAGGCATGACAGTGGAAAGACAGACCATTACCACGACCACTCCGAAGGTGGTAACTACCATTAAGACCGTCACCGGCAAGGTGTGGTTCATTAACCCGCCAAACTCGGTTATCTTGACGATGGAAAACGGTAAGAACCAGGAGTTCAAGATTCCCAATGGACAGAAATTCACGGTCAACGGACAAGAAACAGACGCATTCGGCCTCAGGAAGGGGATGGTGGTGAACGCTCAGCAGGTCATCGAGCAGCCAGAGACTGTGGTCGCGCAGCAAGTGAAGCGAACGGGAATCATGCCCCCGCCGCCTCCTGCGCCGGCGCCGAACGTCGCGATTCTGGTTCTTGTGCCAGCTCCAGCGCCTGCTCCTGTCGAAACAGCGGCCGCTGCACCCGAGCCAGCGCCAACCCAGCTTCCAAAAACGGCCAGCGAGCTGCCGTTGATCGGTTTGCTTGGAATACTCTTCTGCGGACTCTCTCTGGCGATAATGGCGATTCGCGGCACAAAATCACGCATCGCCAGCCCGAGAGCTTAATTGGCAACCAGAGCCAGGGTTCTCTCCCTGAACCAACGGCGAGTAGAACAGCAAGCGCGCACAAGCCGATTGGAGCTTATGCCTCCGACTCCAGTCGGCTCGTGCGAAGGAACAGCGCAGGAGTTCTATTCACTCCTGGGCTTGGCGGTGAAAACCTGTGCATGGCCTCAAGGTTTGCTGCACTAAACCCGCGCCCGATGTAGGAGCTTCATTATGCTACAAAGATCATCTTCAGCACCGCTGATCCTGCTCATACTGCTGATTGTGCCGGTTCTTGCTCTGTCCCAAGCAGCGCAGGAGACCCGCATCCTTGTCGTGAACGGCCAGCTGGGACAAGTGACCGTAGTTCAAGTGAACGGCCGGTCCTACGTTGACCTCGAAGCCTTGGCGCGAGTCGCAAACGGTTCTGTCGGATTTAACGGGAACCAGATCACACTGACGCTGCCTGGTGCGGCCAATGTGCCTCCTCCAGCAGCTTCTGCAACAACCACGCCCGCAATTCCCGGATTGTCCAAAGGCTTTTTGAAGGCGGGCATTGAAGCGATGTCCCTGGTCAGGGAATGGCATAGCGCGCTTGCGAACGCGATCCAAAATGGATTTCCATTGGCTGAGAGTTGGCTGTCTGGATACCGCAACCAGGCTGCTGCGGCCCTTAGATTAGCGTCTGTGGCGGCGTCAACCGATTCGGACCAAAGTGCCTCTCAGTTGCTGAATGACGAGTTCGAGAACATGAAGACATTGAGCAACAAATATGTGGCCGCACGCCAATCCCTGGATTACATCGCTCCTGATGCGCTCACGAACGACGCATTGAACCAGAAGATTATCAACTGCGGGCACTCACTGGCAGGAATGGCCGCCAGTGGCCAGTTTGTGGATGATGGGTCGTGTCAGTGAACGGCGTTAAACTGCGGGATTCCAACAACCGCAGCGTCCAATGGCAGATTTTGGCTCAAAATGCTCCCGTGCTGGTGTCCACGAGCATCTGGTAATACTGACAGTAGGTTTCAGAACTCGGTTCCTATAGAGTCTGCGCTTCCAGAATGTATGAATGCCGCACCACAATCTCTTGAGATTCGACCTTTCCCAGTTAGAACTGCCCTTGCAGTTGATGTCAATCCCGAGGTATTTGAAGTACTCGCCAACGCGCTAAACCCCGATGCCTGGTGTATCCGGCACGTTCCCAATAACATCGCGGCGCTGGTTTTGGCAGAAAAGACTCCCTGTGACCTCATCCTTACAAGCGAGAAAACGTCGGGCAAGCAAGATGTCGAACTTCTGCGCAAGATCCGGAGCGTTCGGCCGCACACCCGGCTGATCATTCTCACGGACGAGGCGACGCCAGCTGATGTCATCTCTTCCATGCGCGAGCGGGCTTTCAGCTTTTTCTCCCGTCCATTCTCCTCGGAATCGCTTGCCGGCATGATTCGTTCTGCCGCCGAAGGACCATGCTGGGATGATGGCATCGAGGTTCTCTCTGCAACACCGAATTGGATCCGCCTCGCGGCAAGCTGCGATATGAGGACCGCCGAACGCTTGGTGCAATTCATTAACGAGATCGCCGATCTCCCAGACAAGGAGCGGGAAGACGTCGCAATCGCTTTCCGCGAAATACTTATGAACGCGATCGAGCACGGTGCGAATTTCAATCCCAATGAGTTCGTGGAGATTTCCTACGTCCGCGCTCGTCACATGGTCATGTGCCGCGTGAAAGACCCCGGGCAGGGCTTTTCATTGGATGAAATTCGCCACAGTGCCCTGACCAATCCTCCCGAAGACCCAATACGCCACGCTACCTACCGCGAGGAACAGGGCATGCGTGCAGGCGGCTATGGAGTTCTGGTTGCCAGAGAGCTCGTCGATGAGCTCATCTACAACGAGAAGGGCAACGATGTATTGCTCATCAAATATCTCAATCAAGCTAACAGCAAGCCCGCTAAAGAGAATGCTTAGGCTGCGTGATGCAGAAGGTGCGCTCGTAGCCAGCACATCCATCCGATGTTCGCGCTATTGCCGCTCTGCGTTGCTGACTTGTGAAGGCCGAGGGTGGAAGTGATGAATCCGTTCCTGGCGGCAATACTGATGTCCACAGGGCTGTTTGCCGGGATGCTGGCTTTCCTCGAACTTGGTTATTCCCTCAGTCGCCGCAGCTCCCGAAAGCACCCCGACTTGACCCATGACGGCATAGGAGTAGTCGAAGCAGCAGTTTTTGCACTTCTCGGTCTGCTTTTGGGATTCTCCTTCGCCGATGGGACATCACGCCTCGAGGCTCGTCGGCAATTGATCGTCCAGGAGGCCAATGCCATCCTTACTGCATATGAGCGGTTGGACTTGCTTCCTGCTGCCGACCAACCCGCCATGCGACGTTTATTCCGAAATTACCTTGATGCGCGCCTAGGTGTTTACGCTAAGCTTCCGGATTTGAAAGCCGCCGATCGAGAATTGGTGCGGGTGGGAGAAATGCAGCACGAGATATGGTTACGCGCCGTGGCTTCCAGCCGCACGGACTCGACACAAAACGTTGCCAGGCTGCTCTTGCCCGCAATCAACGAGATGATTGATGTTACGACCGGTCGCACGCTCGCGCTCCACACGCACCTTCCCTTACTGATTTTCTTCTTGCTTGTGTTTGTTGCTGTGCTCGGAGCGCTGCTCGCCGGGTATGCCATGGAACAGCGGAAGAAGCGCAGTATGTTTCACATGGTGCTCTACGCCGCGGCCATCGCTGTCACGCTCTATGCCATACTCGACCTCGACTATCCCCGCTCTGGTCTAATCAAGATCGATACCGCCGATCAACTTCTCCTGCACTTACGGGATTCCATCCAATAGGTTGGCGGAAGCAACAGTCTCTTGCCTTTTTTCGAGCCCATTTCAGGCCGGTCAGAATTCTAATTCGGTCTACCCAGCCACGAATACTGCCACCCCACCGATACGTTCTGGTAGTTGCCGCCGAACCGGATATAAGTGCCATTGCTATAACTGACTTTTATCGATTGGTGTTTGCTGATCGGGAATGACGCCGTGCCTCCAAGGCGCGAACCCGTCTGTTTGGTGGCTAGGTTCTGTATACCGCTCAAGCTGGTAATGCCGCCCCACCAGAAGTTCCCGTCGAGCGACATCCACAAGCGCGGCTTCACGTCGTAACTCAAATGCCCCTCCAGAGAGCCAATCGGCGCTTCACTCTGTGGTTTGGTGACCGTGCCGGCGTAAGATGTCGAGTTTGTGGTGAAGAACCATCCTCCAGCATAGCCATCGACCAACCAATGGCCCCAGCGTTCGGAATAGCCAAATTCCGGTTTGAAAGCCCAACGATTGCCGCCCCAGTTGACCAGTTTCGTGCCGCTGTATTGCCCAGTAGGCGCAATCATCTTCAGACTCAGTCCCAATAGCCTCTTTTGCTTCCACTTCGCCATTTCTTTCGGTTGCATCGACGGGCCGCCGATCAGGTTCACGGAAAAGCGAAAGCTGGAATCCAGCAAGCCCGAACGGTATATCGATCTGGATTGCCCCACGACGTTGCCCTGAAAATTTCCCACCGCATAGGGCAGAGAAGCCGTTATGTTCGCCGAGCGGCCAAAGAAATTCACCGAATGGTAGTAGGTCAAGATCGGGACGTAGTAGGTACCTTTTGCGTCGGAGATCGGTATAGTGCCGTTGAAGTTCAGGCCTCCGTCATAGAAGGCCCAAGTGACCGTAATTGCGTTTGAATGGACTGGCGTTATTACATAAGCTCGAGGTGCCAAGTCCTGCGCGTTACAAATGCTCGCAAGACATAAGCCCAGCAGTAAAAAGATGCTCTGCCTGATCGCTGTTAAAGGAATCATGGCCGAACGTCAATTACATGCCTTCCGAGGAAGCCTCCGAACAAGCCAGATAACTCTTGGCCCTGCGAGCAAATCTCTCTAGGGATTCTTTTAGGATCGAGAACGTCCACGAGTTTTCAGCAATTCTTGTTGAGGTCGTCTTGCAACTGTCCTTGGCGATTAATCACACGCTGGGCTGCGAGATCCTTGAGTCGCAACATGGATTGGCAGCGTTTCATTATCCTTGCCTGTGCAACCAGCAAGAAGAACGAGGAGTATAACTGGGAGCAGAATTTGAGGTTAACTGTCAAAACTACCAGTCATTTTCTATTCAAGACCCTACTCTTCCCGGGTCGGTCAAGTTCTCTATCCCTGTAAGGCCACTGCTCACAAACTGCCTGCCAAGAAGAACTGCCTCCATTCCGGCCAATAGCGCTGCCGCTGCATCCACCTTAAGAACATAGCCCGCGCCCCCGGCGGAGAAGGCAGCCCTTATCACATCCGGATCAGCATTTGAACTCAAGAAGAGTATTTTGGCCTTGGGAACAAGCTTCCGGACTTTTCGAGCCATTTCAATGCCATTCAACTTGGGAAGGCTGATATCCAGCAAAATCAGGTCTGGTTGCAGCTCTTCCGCTCTCTGAATACCCTCCAACCCATCTGACGCGCACCCGAGAACACGAACATGGAGCTGCTGCTCTAGATGTTCAATGACAAATCCTCGCCATGGGGCGAAGTCATCCACTATAAGTATCCGGACAGTTGACATTAAGTGTTCCTGTGGCTCCGTCAGTTATACAACCCGAACCAACCTCAAAAGTCGCTGAATCGTAGAAAAGTTGATCTAAGAGATCGTTAAGCAAGGCCTCTCGTTGCCCGACCGCCGAATGCGCAGAATCCGTTCAAGTAGCCGTCTCTTCGTCTTCCGAGTCTGAATCCCGCACGTCGGTCACATAATTAAAATCCACTAACCCGGGGCTCACAAACCAATCACCCCGAAGCACAGCCTCTATACCAGCCAATAGGCCTGCTGCGGCATCCAGCTTCGAAACATAACCGGACCCGCCAACTCGGAAAGCAGTTCGGACAGACTCCACATCAGATTCCCCACTGACGAAGAGTATCTTTGACTTCGGAGCCACTCTGCGAATTTGTCGAGCAGCTTCAATGCCATTCAACTTTGGCAGCATCATATCCAGCAAAATCAAGTCCGGCTGCAGTTCCTCCGCCTTCTGAACCGCTTGAAACCCGTCCGCTGCGAACCCTACGATTTGTAAATCGGGTCTTTCCTGTAGGCGCGCGATGACGAAACCCTTCCAAAGTTCAAAATCATCCACTAAGAGAATTCGGACTAAAGACATTCGCCATTCCTGGGCAGTCTCAACATTTATAACCCTCGACGCATCCGCGCCCATTCCGGACTGATTGCACACCTCGGAAGGTTCGCACGCGCGCTTAGTTCCGTCGTTGTTCAAAGGCAACGATGAGATTGCGCAAGAGCAGTTAGGAAAACAGTGACCGAAGAGGGATTCGTAACAGGGCCTAAACTACGCTCAGGAACAGATGCTCGGGAGATCGGAGGAGGATCTTGCCGCGTCGCTTTGCAATCGCGTGGTTCATTTGCCACTCGCTAATTAGGCGGCTTGCGGTAAAAGGGGTTATGTTCGCCGCGCTGGCTAACTCCTCATTTGTGGCGTCAAATTCGACGCCGCCAGGAACCTTTTGACCGATAACTTCGGCCAGGCGAATCAGCACTTGTGCAAGCCTTTGGCGAGCAGTGTGGCAAGTTAGCGCCAGGTGATCGGCAACGTACCAACCCAGATAGTCGGTCGTCATTAATATCGCATTCTCCAGTAGCCTTGGGTACCGGGCAGCAAGGCTTCGGATTGTCGTTCGGTCCCATACCAAAACAGCGCTATCTTTCACAGACTCTGTGCTAACGAGATACTGAGAGGGTCGAAATAGGAATGCTGCAAAGCCGATGATCTCTCCAGGTGTAAGCCAAATAAGAAGACTTTTGTGTCCCTCTCGGGTGGTGAAAAAATATCGCGCGCGACCGCTCGTCAACAGGAACAAATGTTCCGCAGGGTTGCCCTGGTTTGTGATGACAGAATTGGCGAGGTAGCGTCGCTGTTTTGCAGCTGCCCAAACGACGTCGAGGTCACGCGGGGCCATTCCTTCAAGCAATCGTGACTTCAGGCCCGCAGGCAGCGAAGCAATTCCCGTAGCGGGCATGGACAAATCTCCCTGAAGGCCGAATCCCGGAGGTTCTGGAAGTCTTTTAGTTTCGGGGCACGGTCCTAAGGCCTCGCTTACCGCCTACGACTTGAGGGCCGCTCCGCCTCTCATAACTACCGGTTTCGTCCGCACCTGCAAATTGGTAGAAATAACAGTCTTAGGTCAGCACTTACTGGTAAAACTAACAGTTGTACGGTCCGCGCGGCTAGGTCACCCTCTGCACCTAGATTGGACTTCGACTATTTCGGTTTGGAAGATTTGGCGGCTACCCCATGGTCGTTTACGCAACCCGACCTCAGATTTGCCACATTCGGCGAAAATGCCGTTGTTTCGGTACTCGATTTACCCGGCTTAATCCTTTAGCCGGACTCAAAAACAACGGGCCGATCGTTGGGAGCGATCTTAGGGCATGTATACTATTGAAAAGAAGAATGTTAGTCGCTTGAATGCACCTCGTGACCGGGGCAGCGTCTGGCAACAAACGTTTCAGCCTGCAGGGAATAGCAAGTCACTGCCAGGCCTGTGCGTTCCGTCGTTATGGACCTCGATTGGTCGCTGGAATGCCATTACACAGAGTTATCACGCAGTTCACTTAACTTCCGTTCGTAATGGACTAGCCTCCAGATGTCCAGTGTCCAGACCTCGAGAGGCCACTAGGAGCCGTTTCCACGAATCCAAGCGCCGCAAGCGTACGATTCTTAGCTAGAGTTGGAGGGACAATGAAGCTTCCAAGGGTAATTCTGGCCGATGATCACAACATTTTGGTCGAGGCCTTCCGCAAGCTTTTGGAGCCACACTTTGAAGTTGTGGCAACCGTATCTGACGGCCGCGCCCTGTTGGACGTTGCTGGAACCCTCAAACCAGACGTGATACTGCTTGATATCGGCATGCCGCTTCTGAACGGCCTCGAAGCCGCTCGGCAGCTCAAAAACAAATTGCCGGCAGTTAAACTCATCTTCCTGACTATGCACGAAGATCCCGATCTGGCTATCGAGGCCATGCGTTCGGGGGCGTCCGGATACTTGCTGAAGACATCCGCCTCCTCAGAATTACTACACGCGATTCAAGAGGCGCTTAGAGGAAGGACCTATCTCACGCCACATATTTCCCAAGGAATGGAGAAGAGTTTCATTCGCGACCCGCTGGGCCGGCAGCGTTTCAAACCACTCACGCCGCGGCAGCGCGAGGTCGTACAACTCTTGGCGGAGGGGAAGTCTATGAAACAAGTGGCTGACATTCTCCATGTCACTCCGCGGACAGTCGCGTTCCACAAATACAGGACAATGGAGGAACTAGCGCTTAATTCAACGGCTGAACTGATCCAGTTTGCTATCAAGAATCATATCGTCGTGGCATGAGCGGGCCGCAAGAAACAATCGCGGTTCTGGAAGCCACCTGACTGCACACCGCTGCAAATTGACCCGAGACCGGCATCGATGCTCTTAAGGCGAATAGTAGTGTGATGCCGAGATTTATTTCTTCTCCAGAGAAAAGAAAAAATAGACAGCCAGCCCGGCCGAAGTAACTTGTTTGTTCGGGTGCTTGTTGGTGTTGTTGTCATGCTCATAATAGGGGTTGAATTCGACGTGTTTGCCCACGGGGAACAGGCAACCCGCATAGAGAGAGGTGGTGCTTATTTTGCTGTACTGACTTTCGTAAAATAGTTCAGCAGAGACATACGGAATCAAATGATAAGAGTGGATTGAAAAAGTTCGTTCCAGCGTCAGTCTGTTCCGATACCGCCAGGTGAACACGCCTTTTTTCCAGTCGAGATCAGCACGGTTCCGGTCCGTGATCAGGAATGCCGCCTTCATCGGAAAGTTCGAAGTAACAGCGAGCACCATACGATTTTCAGTCGGAGCATTCGGCTCGTCGATGTAGCGGTATCCGACTTCCACAACCAACGCTCTTGACTTCGAATCGTCTAGATCAAAAGCCGTCACATGTTTAAGCTTGATCAGGGGTTTCAGATAGAACTGAATGCTTGGACCGATTGCAAATTGCGTCGAATCACCGCCCTCCCGATCATCCTTGGCCTGAACGAACGTCCGCACAACGGAATTTAATTTGAGATAGGCGTCAACTTCCGGTATGAACTGGGTGTCTTGTGCGCGAGAAGGCAGACACGTGAAACCAATGAGAAATACGCACCACCAAATCGTCTTGTGAATCCGTGTCATTTTTTGTACGCCGGTTTCAACCATGTGCAGACAGCACATTTAACGACTGTCGCTCACCGCTGGTCTCCGCGCCCAGGCGCGCTTTTCTGCTGGCTGCCTCTCCCTGTTGCCGCGCGCGATTAATGCTGCCAACCGGCATGCTGTCAGGCGTCGAGTTCCCCGTGACATCAAAATAAGTCGCATCGCCGGCATGCAGCAGAAGCTGCGAATTCGCCAGGAGCGTGAGCCGTGCGACCGAGTGAAAAGGCGCTTCCGCTTCGTTCCACTTGAGACTCGCGTTCTCGGTCCAGAAGTCGGGGTCATGACGGTTTCCCCAATAAGTCATCCTATCGGCATCGAGGAACTGAACTCCAAAATCGAAGGCGCTCATCCTGCCGTCTTCCTTGAGGTGCCGAACCAGCTCGTCCTGCAGGGCGTTGGGGTTACTCCTTTCGAGAGGCCGCGCTGGATTGTCCGGGAACGGTGTTGCCGAATACTTCACAATATCGGTCGGTCCGTGACGAAACGGTACGTTGCTCCCGTAACGTAGTTGCTGATACGGTTTGATTTTCTGGTGCGCCTGCACTTGCACCAACGCAAGGGTCCTTATTACTCGCAGTTTGTCCTTGAATGGCAGAGACCACAGGCCCGCGGCTGGGTTCGACGCCGTCAGCAGCTTCATGATCGCAAGAAATGCAGGCGCATCGTTTATCGGCAGAGTGGTTGTGTTCTGTAGCGAGAAATCCTGTCGGCCAACGGTCGCGTCGGGAACAGCCGTGCCATTCCGAGTGAGATAGACCGAAAAAGACAACGATCGGACGTCGGCCTTGAAATCAGAGTTTATCTTTGAATCCGCGTTCCCAAACCGCACAACGGCGGGATACACGCCCGGCTTCGAGAAAATTCCCTTGGCAAGGCGAGCCGCGAGCCCTGAATCGCGTCCTGAAGTGACGTCAAATACTTCGAATTGGGCTCGGGCGGATGTACCCTTCACGTGAGTCCCACGACCGAGCGGCCGATGCTGATCGGCGGCAGCTTGCGATTGCATCAAGAGAACCTTCGCGGTGATTTCCTCGATCTCCGACTTCTCCTTATCGATGCTCCGCTCCGCGTCGCTAGCGGTGACTCCGAACCATCTCGTCAGAAACAACATGGAAAGTCCCCTCAACCCAATTGGGCAATGAACTTGATAGCTGTGATGCTTGGCAAAAAACAGTAGGCCGTTGCTTTCGTGGTAATGAAGGTTGAGAACCCCGTAACCTTGATCGGAGGCGCACCATTCGTTTGCGGAATGACAAAAATGCTCTCCGCTGGGTCCTGAGTGCCGATCATAGGGTCCTTCGATTTCGGATTCAGCCTGACAGCCCCCGCAAATTCACTGTCATTTACCCAATGCCCTAGCACGAACTCATATTGGTTCTCGATACTTGAGTTGATGAAGTACCCGAGAAGCCCGCGCTCGATGCTGTCGTAGGGTTGCTTCGGATCATAGTTCGGCCCGTAGGGCATGCCACGACGGATCAACCGGTGCGTATTATTGCTGCCTCCGGGTTGGCCCTGACCCGTGACGGGCTGGCCTCGTGGATTTATGCGGCGCATGTGCGCGCCAACGGGACAGCGCAGTCCCCTTGGATCGCCTGACCCATCCGCCTTCACGTACTCGTAGTTGTTCAGCTGCTCGAGTGAAATCCCGCCAGGCGGGGTATCCGTTTCAGGCGACAAGGCAAGAGGCACGCCGTTTCGCCATCGTCCGCAAATTTTGGCAGCAAGCAGTTCGGGATCTATTTTGTCCTTGTTCGATTGCAGGAAATTTTCGAATCCAACAACATCTGTCATGATCATCTTGAAGACAGCAAAGCTGCCGTTCAAACCAAGTTCTCGAGGTTCGGGCACGAAGTAATTCTCCGCCTCGTCGCGCAAAACGAATAGCCAAGGTTCGCATGGCTTCTGGTGATCCGGCGGATATCTTTCTGGCCCGCCGCGAATAGTGGTCATGCTAATCCCGTCGGTATAACCGAAGGGGACCTTTGAGCAGAAGGTGGGCTTGCCATCCTGCATTTCAGTCCACGCCATTCCATCGGTGCGCCAGATCTCGCGAAACGCGCCACCTCCGGCAAAGAGAGCAGAGAGCCGGTCGCTGTAGTTATTCATCGCATCTGGGCTGAGGGCGTGCAATGTAACCAGAACATGATCACTTCCGTTCCCAAATGAGCCGACCCAGTTCTGCGGCGCGCTTGCTCCGGTATCGCCCACCAACTTCGCTCGTTCGGCGGCACCGGCGGTGAACGCACCGAAGGACTTGAACGAAAGCGATGGGACGCGATCTTTGATCTCCAACGCGACCATTCCGGGCCACGTGACACCGACGTTGAGGCAATAGTCAGGCTTGTGGCGCGGAGCATCCGCGGGATTGTCTCCTGGTCCAGCTGCGAATCCGACGTGCCAGTCCTCGGCTGTGGTGATCTGTGGCGCGTCAGACTCGTCACCACTGACGAGCCGTCCCAGCATCTTGCGTGCGGCTGCGGGAGCGCTGACGGTTAGTAGAAAATGTCGCACCATCGGCATCCTGTAGCCACGGAGGATGAAACCCTGAATATCACCGAGGTCTAATGTGGAGTTCTTACTTGGCTCCGAACGGGCATCAGCCCCCTTGATTTCATGCTCGACTCGCCCAAACAAACGACCGAGCAGTCCGCTCTCTTTTCTCTGCGGCTCTTCCGTCTTGGTGTCCTTGCTCACTGCGTGCCTCTTACTTGATCCTCGCTCTTGACTACGCGTCGTCCGTCGCACCCGATCGATGGCGACGTTCGAGGTCTAGACATCAAGCCGACGCAGATAGTGATTTGCTATCGGCGATCAAGGCATGGATGTCCTGAACACTCAGGCCCGGATACGCCTGATAGAAGCCGATCGGAGTGCGGTTTGCTCCCGCCGCGAAGTCAATGAACTCCTGGAGATACTTCCGGCATGGTGAGGGCGGCGCGCCCTCGGTGAACTTGAAAAGAAGATCGAAGACTTGCCCGATGTTCTTGGTGAAATCGGCGATGTACTTGTCGAATGAGCCGTCATACACCGTAAAGAAACCAATCTGGTTGTCCTCAAGCGGCACGAACTGCGCGAAATGGGGTGTGCCGACTTTGTCCAGGTCTTTCGTTGTCCCGTGCCCCCTTGCACGCAGGATCAGTTTTACCTCCATAAACGCCAGACGTGATTTCATTGGCAGGATCACCAAAAATGGATGTAGTTCACCGGCGCCACTGACGTCTGCGGCAGCCGCTAAGGCCTTGATCTCCTTGGCGGTCACACTCGGGTAGGCAGTGTAAAGATTTATCGCATCGAGAAGATGTTCTGCGGTCCATTCGACGAACGTGTCGGCGTGATTGGCGATCGGAGTGGGCAACGGATCGACCACGTGCTGGAAGATACTGTCGAACACCGGTCCTGCGTGCTTGGCAAGCTCAACCATGAGTTCACTGAATTCGCCGTCGAAGTCGCTTAGAAATAGCAGAGTCTTCTCGCTTAGAACCGTGAAGCGCGAGTAGTGAATCGTGCCGATGGTATCCGCGGCCTGAAACACCGTCGGCATAAGCGCTGGAAGCTGCTCCGCCAGCGCCTTTGCGTCCGCGGGCGACTTCAAGGGAAAGCTGAGAGTAAAGTGATTCTGGCTCATCAGGTGATCTCCTTTGCTGAGCGCTTGTTAGTGTCCTCAAGCTACCGCTTAAAATCAATTAGTCTCGCTCACCCGGGGACTGATTCTCTTTTCGCCTGCCGCTCGAAGTAGAACGCAATGCCCAACGCGAGAATGAGGGCCGCGATTCCGAACAAGGTCAAGCCCGGCACTGTATTCGGTTCTTCAATAATGACCTTCCGCGCCATGGCAATGAGCGCAACTTCCAGAACAACACGGACATGAATGACGTCCTTCCTGACGTATGCTTTCAGCGTCTCCAGCAACTCGATCCCGATCAGCACCAGCAGGAAGTATCCAAAAATCTCCAGCAGGCCCTGAACTGGAATCAGCCACCGTGGCGGCTTCCAGATTTCTTCCGCGATCAGGACGCCCAAGTGGATCGTGGAAAGCAACATGACCAAGACCAGCATCGCAGCGAGCGCCAACACTGTGAGCTTCTGGACCTTCGTGATCAGCGTTTCCGCCACGCTCTCCATTGTGCTCATGCGACACGGCCAGCCGGCGATGACGACATGTTTGCAGCACTAAAAGGCCGCTCGCCGACAGGATTACCGCCAGAACTATCGGCCGCCGTGTCCCCTCGCACCTCATTCACGTTGCCCATCGCTTGAACATCCTCCTGACCGAGTTTTCGCCATCTTATGCGTCACGTTCGTTCATGATGAAGAGGACATTGGGCGCACCCTCAGACGGCACCACGAGCAGCGGCTATAAGTGTGTTGAATCTTCGGCACCCTCCTGAAACCTCCGGAGAAACGCACCCACAATCGCAAGCGGCCGCTGCGCCGATTCTTCACTGAATAGGGCAACGAGGCCGAAGTGACTTGGCGATATTGTCTTTTGGCGCCAGAGGTTGTAACTGTCAAAAGTGACGCTCCGTTGCGAGCGGCGAGAGCGCCGAACGATACCCGCCAGGAATACCAATGCTGGCCTGCTAAAGAATTTGCCTCGTGCGATGAGTACTCTTATCGATCAACTGAACAGAACTCGTAGTTCTGCAATTCTCAGGGAATCATTCCGCAATCGAACAGTTTGTTGGCGATAGGAGGTGCAATTTTGTTGATGAATGCAATGCGCATCTGCGGATCGCTGTGAAGAAACTGCACCGCTTTTACTTCCTCCGGACTCGGCGGCGCTTTTTGACTTTCCTTCTGCTGCAACTGTTGGCAGCTTGACTGCTGGTATTTTAGGATGACCTTGTTGGCAATCTTATCCATAATTGGGTATTGCTGCTGAGCCTCGGCGCCGCTCGGATGAAATAACGTGACCGCCGAAGTCAAGACCGCAAGTAACGCAAGAAAGATAATCCAGGCGTAATAACGCTTGATCATAGCTTGCTCCGATGTCTAACCCTTATTCTTGTGCTCAACCACGAGCGGCCGTACTCCTTATATGGCGGCTAATTCTTCAGTAGCCTCGCAAACCGCCGTGTTTCAACTTTTTACATATTTTTCTGGTGATTTCCGCCCGGGTTCATAATCGGAGCCGCGCGACCGGGTCACGATTCTCACGATGGCACATTCCGGCGGAGCCTCGTTCCCGCACTTGCTACTGTGCCCCTGGCTCAGCCTGCTCGTAACTGTCAAAAATTACACTCTAGCGGGCTCGTTGAACCTCGAGGATTTAGGGAATAATTTCTGTGGAGGGCTTTCTGGCCCAAAGGTGTCTAGAAGCCATCTCATAAATACGTCAGGAGGATTACCGCGCAAGCGAGTTGGAGCATTCCGAGAAAATTTTCAGCGTGATGTTCCCAGCGAATCACTATGCGGCGATAGTTATGAAGCCACGCGAACAGGCGCTCGATCT
>Ga0210405_10003357_pt1 | contig 15764 bp, 11 predicted proteins | sample IncBWH11MmetaG_FD_155492 | JGI IMG/M metagenome (GOLD analysis project Ga0210405, IMG submission 155492) | Forest soil microbial communities from Barre Woods Harvard Forest LTER site, Petersham, Massachusetts, United States - Inc-BW-H-11-M | ecosystem: Environmental > Terrestrial > Soil >... | reverse complement strand
AACAAACCGCGCTCCGCGAGCCCTGGCAAACGTCAACTGATCCTATATCCGGAAGGTTGCTGAAAGAACCTCTCTTGACCTAATTTTTCAAACGGCTAATTGACATCAGGTGCGATCACTCTCCCCATGCCAGATAGCTTGCGTCTTGCGACTAAACCCAGACAAATCAAGCCAGTTCCAAACAAACCCAGCGTGCCGGGCTCCGGTACTGGAGATGGGAAGTTAGTCGTGCCCTGGCTGTTAGTCCAAGTATAGTGCCCGTTCGCATGATGTACGGGATTGCCTCCCAACGTCGTTTGCTGAACCGTCACGGCAGTGAGGTCCTGGAAACTGCCACCCCCGTCGCCCAGCGTTAAACTAGCATTGATAACGGTACCGACGTATCTCCAAACGGGTCCGAGAGGGGTGATTGTTTTCGTCCAGGTAGCGCCTTGTTCGAATTGACCGGTGAAGACAAAGCCACCCATTGGCGAACTATTGGTGGCGTTGAAGCTCCCCCCGGCGTTAAACATCGCGCTGCCCAACAGCGATCCGGACATCACAGTCCCCGTCACCAGGGTCGCCGTTCCGCTACAAGGAGGACAGTCCCATGCTCCCAGTCCCTGAACCTGTGACAAAGAGGAGCCCGATAACGCGAGAAAAGTATTTGTAGAGTTGGAGTTGAAAGTTCCGCCGGTGTTGGTAAAGATTGCGTTGTCTGCTAGGGCCTTCAAAGGTAGACAAGCCGCCAGTGCGGCGAGTAGCAAGCCTTTAGCAAGTTTCATGTGCGCCTCTCACAGAGATTATTCCCCGCAACGCTCCAAAATGCAGCCTCAAGGGGTGGGACCGCAAGCTTCTGGCGAAATGCCACAGATTCTTGTGTGTTGAGTGTAGCGCCGCGCATTAAACCCACGTGTGGCAGACGTATGAATATTGCGTTAATTTTTCGCTCCAGGCCCTCGAAAGTGTGGAAAAATCCGCGGCGGAACTCAACGAGGAACGTATGAATCTAGGATCGGCGAGACATTTTCTAACAATGAGAGAAGGCGCTTTTGGGCGCTAGATGCGCTTTCGTACCGCCTGAGGCTGGTCGAAACGCGAATCAGAGAACCATCACTTCGGTTGAGCCGAATCGAATCATACAGCAGATAGAATTTTGCGCGGTATTCGCTGGCGACGGCGCGGTCATGTGCCCAATACCAGTAAAGAACCAGCGCGCGCTCGATTCCTCTGCCAACTACGTAGCTATTGACCCAGAAAGGCTGTTGCCCGGGTAAGGAAATCCGAACTTTACTTGCTTCCAACGGCAACCAACCGGAGCCCGGAAGGCAGTTCTTAGGTGAATGGATTGTATCGCCAGCGCGTTGGCTGGGGAAATAGGCAATGAACAAATCCACCGCCGGATCGCCGATACTGTCTCCGCTGTAGTCGCGCAGGAGAAAATCCCCCGGGCCGAGTGTCTTGATAACGTCTGGCGGAACGCCCACGTCCCGCCCCGCCCAGTTCCCGAGATGATAAGGAAAGGACGCGAACGCCTCGCGCTGCGGCACAACTTCGAGGTTGTTGCGGACATGCAACAACCAGACGGTACCGGCCAGCAGCGTGGCCGCCAGGGTGAATCTAAAGTTGAAGGTCATGACGCCTCCGCTTGCGGTCCACCCAAGACAGCGACCTGTGCAGGAGAACGAGCATCGCCATTGATCCCAAGAATATCAACCAACCTGAAAAAATATGGAAGAAACCCTCGGCCTTGCTGGGGTCCCAGTACTGCACCAGCAATCCTGTGCCGATGATGCGCAGAGTGTTGGTTAAAACGGCTATTGGTACTGCTGCCAAGACCAGAAAAATGCGGCCCCAGGCCGTCTCCTCAACCAAATATCCATAGATGATTGCGAGCGTGACGAGCGAGACTAAGGAACGAATGCCGCTGCACGCTTCGGCCACTTCGAGGCGCATTTCCGGCAGGCTGATGATATTGCCTTCGCGAAAAACGGGAACGCCGAACAGAGGCAAGCCAAAGGCTGCAACTTTGGAAGCCAGCATTTGCAGAGGCAAAGTTATCTGATTGAAGACGATTGCGGGGATTGGGATCATGAAAATCAGAACCGCCCAGGGAAATAGTACAGCCCTGAAATAGTTCCAGCCGAAGAACAGTACCACCATGCCAGCAATGAGTATCTGCAGGGAAACACGGGACAGAAACAATTCCGCCCCCAGCACGCCCAAGACGAGGAGTCCTAGTGAGAAAGCAATGATCAACAATCCCCAGGAAGAAGGATTGCGGGACAACCTGTCCAAACGCGAGCGATCTCGCCATACCACGAATAATGAGAATAGGGGGACAAAGAATCCGTGAGAAGAGTTAGGGTCGAGATACCACTGAGCAGCCAGACGAAAAAGGATAGTGGTGTAAAGCCAGGCCGTCAGCATTAATAGAATGAGCGCCTGCCACCAAATCCTGCGCAGGCCTGGCGTCGGGATGGGCTCCAACTTGACGGACCCGATCTGTGCCAACTCGACCATTTCGAGAAATCAAATGCGCTATATGCGGCGTGAGATCATAGCCTTAAAGATCATGAGCCCCAAGCCTTTCTGACGCATAGCCCATGGGAAGATTACGCAAAGGCGCACGATCCGGGGTGTTCTCCATAAGCCGTTCTTGATTCTTCAACGGTCCGCATGCCATTGGAACTCAACAACGGATTTTAACCGAAAATTCACAGACATCAGGAGAAACTTTACCCTTATTGTGTTATTTCTGAATCATAGGTCGGCGGCATAGGAACGCCTAGCTCATTCTGACCAGCCCTATTTGATTCGGTTGAGAACCGCTATGTCGGCGAACATCGCTGGCACGTTTGAAAACTCTGCGGGGCCACCGGAGAATAGCCGTTAGGATCGCAGTGCAATCGATGGAGAACATCTGAAAGATGTGTGGTTGGGGACTGCTCGGTCGCTTTCGCTATTCGATTGCCTTGCGCTGCGGGAAGAATTTTGAGGACAGGCACAGAAAGCTGCTGCAACCTGAACTAACCAATTGCCCGGTTTATCCTCGATCAAGGACTCAAGCCTTTGGAAACGCGTGGTCGTAGGCACGACCGGACGGATGATTGGTGGCAACTAATGACCTGGAATCGGTGCCAAGGGGCGGTTACTTCGGGAGCATGGTTGTTGCGTAAGTGACCTTTCCGTCGTGTGATCAATACGGAAGAAGGGCATCCCCTTGATCGCGCTTTTTCTTTCGAGTACGCTAAGGACTTCGATTGTCTATCCTTATGTCGAGCAAAGAGATTCGGCAACTTTTATTTGACCACGCGCGGCCTGGGGATGTTCGGGAATTAACCGACGTGGGGGGCGCTTTTACTGCCTTTGCTGGAGAAGCTGCGGCCTGCGGCGAGTCCGAAAGTATCGTCGCCATCACCGCGGGTGAGGTATGAGGGCCAGGGTTGTTGTTACGGTTTTGCTGCTGCTGGTTTTCTTCCGGGCATCAGGTTGGGGCGCCGATTCTCAGTCCAAGAAGGATGCTTCAACCGGGGCTTCGACCGCAGATCCAAATACTCCCTCGGCGCCGATACCCAGTTATGTAATCGGCGCGGAGGACATTCTGCGCGTTTCTGTATGGAAAGAGCCCGAGCTAACAGCGCAATTGCCTGTCCGTTCGGACGGGAAGATCTCTCTTCCGCTCGTCAATGACGTGCAGGCAGCCGGTTTGACGCCCATGGAGCTGGCCGCGTCCCTTACGGAGAAGCTGAAGAAGTATATTGATGATCCTCGAGTTGCTGTCGTCGTAACGCAGATGAACCACCAACGGATTTATGTACTTGGGGAAGTGGCGCGCCACGGCCCGATTCCGCTGGTTGCAGACATGACGGTGTTGCAGGCGTTGGCCACTTCCGGTCTTACCCAATTTGCCAACACCAAGAAAATTTACGTACTGCGAGCAGTCAACGGCGTGGAAAAGAAGTTCCCGGTCAACTACAAGCGACTGGTGAAGGGGCAAGGGATGAGTCAGAACATCCTGCTCAAAGCTGGGGATACCATTGTCGTGCCCTAGGGGTTCGCGTAACCCCGAGTGTGCATGTTTGTGTCCCTGATGGCGGATCAGGCTGCGTTTCATTGCGCCGGAACGGAAGCGGAAGTGATTGCAAATCGCGAACTCGGTATGGAAGATTACCTGGCGATCGCCCGCCGGCATATAAACTCTGTCCTCATTTGGGCGGTGGTTGCCACCCTGGTTGGATTCTTGATCTCCTATGCGCTGGCTCCGAAATATACATCGCAATCTGTGCTGGTGGTCGAACCGCAGGAAGTTCCTGCGGGTTACGTAAAGCCCATTGTCACGGATCCGGTGAGCGATCGTATCGAGATTTTGCAGCAGAATGTTCTGAGCCGCACCCGTTTGCTCGGAATGGTCAACCGCCTGGGTCTCTTGAAGAGTGGCGAGAACCCCGATGCTTTGATTGATGCTATCCGGAGTAACCTCGATGTCGAGGCAATGGATCCGAGCGCCCCCCGGCCAGGGTCGAGCCCATCGCCCTCACCGTCCGCAAAGAATTCCGCTCCCAAAAAGACGCCGACCCCTCGGCCCGGAGCCACTGACGACGTACCTGGCTTTTACGTAGATTTTACTTATAAGGATCGACGCAAGGCTCAACAGATTTGCGCTGAACTAGTGTCCATGCTGTTGCAGGAAAACCTCAAATTCCGGGAGCAGGCGGCCCGGAGCACCACGGAGTTGCTCTCGCATCAACTGGAGCAGGCGAAGCAGAATCTCGATGATCTGGACAACAAGCTATCGGCATTCAAGGCCGCCCACCTCGGACAATTGCCGACTGATGAAGATAAGAATCTTAAGATTCTGGCCGGCCTGAGTTCGCAGCTCGACGCGACAACGCAAGCGATCAACCGGGCGCAGCAGGACAAGTCCTTTGCCGAATCGCTCTTGACACAAGAACTGACATCATGGCAATCCATACAGGCCAGCCCGGAGTTGCCGTCATTGCGCCAACAATTGGCGGCGCTGCAAAGCCAACTGATCCTGCTACAGGGCCGTTATAAGGAAGATTATCCCGATGTCGTGAAAACAAAGCGGGATGTCGCGGAGTTGAGGGCCAGGCTCAAGGAGATGAACGCGGATGACCAGAAAGGCCTGGGTGACGACACCGCGACGAAACTCGAGCCACCCGACATTCTGCACTTGCGCCAGCAGATTCATCAGAATGAGGTTGTCATTGAGCAAGCCACACGGGAGCAGCACCGGGTGCAGGGGCTCATCAACCAATATCAGAGCAAGCTCACTCTGAGCCCGTCCGTGGAGGAAGAATATAAGGAACTAACACGAGATAACGAGACGGCGCACAAGATTTACGACGACCTGCTGACCAACAAGAACGCCGCCGAGATGCAGACCGAAATGGAAAGTAAGCAGCAGGGGGAGCAGATCAAATTGCTGAACCCTGCCAGCTTGCCGGACTCGCCCAGTTTTCCTGTTCGTTGGATGTTTGCGGCGGGTGGGTTTGGCGCAGGCTCGTGCATTGGCCTGGCTTTGGCGTTCTGGATGGAGTTGAAGGATAAGGCGATTCGCAACGAAGGAGATGTGCTGGCAGCGCTGGAAATGCCGATGCTGGTTGCCGTGCCCTGGACCGGAACCAGTGATAACAGCAGCAATAAAAGCACGTGGAATCGCATTAAGCCATTCAAGAGTGAGAGAGCTGCCGATGTTTAACCCCTCCGCCACGCTGCCAAACCAGGCAGCCCGGGAAGGAACAAGATGAGCCGAATGCGAGACTCTGCGAGACCCGAACAATCCGGTGAAGGGTCGCCGACCGTCGAGGCAGATCCGGAGCGGTTGGAGGAATTGCCCGTGGAGCCATCGAGCGACTCCATCAATCCGGATGCTGTGTTGGCGGGCTGCCCTCGTACGACTTGGAGGCCCGACCCGGAGGTGATGATTTCGTTTGCGGGCAGTGGGCCGGCTCGTGGGGCGGAGGAGTTTCGCCTTTTGCGTTCCCGGCTCTACCAATTGCAGGGAAAGCACACTCTGAAGTCAATTTTGATTGCTAGTGCATTGCCCGGGGAAGGCAAATCCTTCGTGGCCGCGAATCTGGCGCGGGTACTGGCGTTGCAACCCAACTGCCGGGTGTTGTTAATTGACGCCAACTTACGTAGTCCCCGACAGCATTCTGTATTTGGGACCTCCGCCAGGCCCGGCTTTTCCGAGTACCTGCTTCAGGAAGTGGATGAGTTCGGAGTTATGCAAAAGGGCGGTAACGAGCATCTCTTCTTGATTCCAGCCGGACGCGACGTGGCCGGACCGACTGAGCTCGTCGCCAACGGCCGCTTAAAGTCTCTGACTGACCGCCTCGGCCCGTTATTTGATTGGATTATTGTAGATTCGCCGGCGGCGCTGCCAGTCTCGGACGCAGGTCTCCTCGCCAACCATTGCGATGGAGTGTTGATGGTTGTGCGCTCCCTTTCCAGCCCGTATGATGAGGTCCGCAAGGCCCGGGGCAGGTTCCGCGAAGAATCTCTGGTCGGTGTCGTGCTCAACGAGATTCCCGCCCGGCCCCCGCGTTCCGAAACCAAGTAACGAATCTGACCGGTTGCACTGGGCAGCGAAATGGCATGGATCTTCTGGGCGGCGGTTGCAGTGATCGGCCATACCTACCTGGGTTACCCGGCCTGGCTTTGGTTGTCTTGCTGGTGGCGCCCTCGGCGAATCGCATCTGGTCCGTGCTTTCCCTCGATATCCATTGTAATGGTGGTGCGCAACGAGGAAGCGGTGCTGCAGCGAAAGCTAAAGAGTCTTTTGCAGCTCAATTATCCCTCGGACCAGATCGAGATTATGGTGGTCTCCGACGGGTCCACTGATGGCACGAATCGGATGCTGTCAGACTTCGCAAGAACTCCCCGCACAAGAATTATTGTAAGTAGCAACTCCAGGGGCAAAGCAGCCGGGCTGAACGATGCCATGACGGCTTCGCCACGCGGGGAGGTCGTCGTGTTCACGGATGTGCGCCAGACAATCGAGCCCGATGCTGTTCGTCTACTGATGCAGAATTTCGCCGATCCGCGGGTAGGAGGGGCCAGCGGGGAACTCATGCTCGGCGATCCCGATTCCGGTGAGGTGTTCGGAGGAATGGGACTGTATTGGAAAATCGAAAAGAAAATTCGTGAGATGGAGTCCCTGTCGGGATCAGTCGTTGGGGCCACGGGAGCTTTTTACGCCGTGCGGACCGAGTTGGTGGCGCCACTGCCGGCGGAAACGGTCCTGGACGATGTCTACATTCCTATGCAGGTGGTGCGGCAGGGAAAGCGGGTCGTGTTTAACCCCCGAGCGCGGGCTTGGGACGTTCCTGATCAGGGAACGGAACGTGAGTTTTCACGAAAGGTTAGGACTTTGGGTGGCAACTACCAACTGATGCGGCTTGCACCATGGCTCCTGGGTAGCAACAATCCGGTTTGGTTCAGGTTTGTAAGCCATAAGGTGATGCGTCTACTGGTTCCGTTTGCACTCGTTGCCTTACTGATTGCATCGTGCAGCCTGTCCGGGGCAATTTACCGCGCCGCGTTGGTTCTACAGGTTGCGTTTTACGGTCTGAGCGTGTGGGCGTGGTTGCAGCCAAAGCGTGGTCCTTTGGCCAAGGCCGCGGATGCCGCCTTAACCTTCGTTGTGCTCAACACGGCAGCTATGGTCGCTTTCGCCAATTTTATAACGCGCCGCCGGGCCGCATGGAGTCGCTGACCGGCAACACTTTCAAGGTAATTTCCCACCATTCTGATCAGTTCCCCAAAGTAGTTCCTTAGCAAGGGAAAGCTTCACGGAATGTCCGCCGAGATTTTACTTATTCCTGCTGCCCAACATCGCCGTAGCCCCCGCGCGGTGACGGGTTCGCAAAATACGATGTGATCAATGTTTCGAGCCATTCCCCGTTACCGAAAGTGTTTGGGGGCTGGAGAGATCGTTGTCGCTGACGACCACCATTCCGGACTTGGAGCCGGCTTGGGAAGGCGAGAACTCCACTTGGATGGCACAGCTTTGCAACGGTACGAGAGTGCCTGGGCAATTGTTGGCGGAGATGATGAATTGGTATGGCGCTGTGAAGCTACCCAGTTCCAGAGCGGTCGAGGTCTGGTTAGTAATCGTGACGCTTTGCGGGGTACTCGTGGTGCCCACCAGTTGAGCGCCGAAAGTGAGACTTGACGGGTTAAACGAAACAGCCACGCCTTGCCCGACGAGGTCGTAACGCAACGGACTGGCGGGATCGTCACTGGTGATAACCAGGGCCCCTGGACGCGCCCCGGACGCCGACGGTTGGAAAGTCACGCTGATGGTGCACGAGCCACTGGCCGGCACAGATCCTCCGCAATTGTTGGAAGACGTGTAGTCAATGAAGGTTGAGATCGAACTAATCCGGATCGGCCGGGTATTACTCATGTTGTTCAGCGTTACAGGCATCGTCACGTAGCTACCGAGCGACACGTTGCCGAAATTAAGGAGTTGGTTGGGTGATAGCTCGACAATAGTGCCTTTTCCGCTGACCGTGGTCGACTGTGGGCTGCTGGGATCGCTGTCGGTCACGGTGATAGTTCGCGTTCTCAGCCCCCTCTGTTTCGGGGCGAACGTTACGCAGATGCTGCAGGAAGCCGTGCAAGTATTATCGATGCTCGCTAAAGAGGTGCCAGGGGAGCAGTAGCGACTTTTATTGGTGGAGCAGTCGAAAACCGGACTGCAACTGTCGGCAGCTACCGAAAATTCCTGGCTGTTGCTGCTTATGGAATTGATGGTCAATGGCGTAGTGCGATCGTTGAAGATGTCAAGATTGCGAGAAATGGCCATGCCGGGGGCTTGCCTGACGGTTGTGCCCATGCTCATTTGAGTGGCGGAAAGAATCGGGCATTGCCGCGCCGTCAAGATAAGGGGTGGAAGGGGTGCCTGGTTGAAATTGAAGCTGTCGGTGGTGTCATTGGCGACGGCGTCACGAACTGCCAGAGGTGGCAGCCCGAAGCGCTCTTCAATGAACTTCAGCACCGACGAGAACTCGTATCGGGTAGCAGAGACATAGCCTGGTTTGGCAAAGGGCGAGATAATCAGCATCGGCACACGCGGTCCAAAGCCGAAGCCGTCGACTTGCGGCGGCGGCACGTGATCGTACATGCCGCCGAAATCATCCCAGACGATGAACACTGCAGTGGAGCTCCAAACTGGATTGCCCGCCGGATAACTCATGAGCGCGTTGATCTCGGCCACGGTCTCGTTCTCGCCATCGCAAGAGCTCGCGGGCGGATGCTCGCTCTGCCACTCGGGAGTAACGACCCAACTTACACTTGGGAGTTGATTCTTCTCGACGTCGGTAATGAACTGATCAGTGAGCACCACTTTGTTCCAGTCGGGGCCGTTGCGGACGCTGCTGATGGCGTCGAAAGTCGACCAACGATAGCCAGAATCCGTGTCGGCGGGAGCGTAGTATTTCCAGCTCACTCCGGCTGCATCAAGGGTGTCAGCCATGGTGCGGATCCCGGTTATGCAGGGGAAATTCGCATTAATCATTCCGCCCTCTTCCTGTCGCACCGTGGTTTGAACTTCGCTGTCGTCGGGCGAATCACACCCCAGGCTGTTGATTGCTGGGTCCCATTGATCGAACCGTGTGTCGACAAATCCGGCGGACTGCGCCGCGATCGTATACAGGTGGTTAGGCAGGCTTGGGCCTTCGGCTGAGCTAAACATGGCCGCGCCCAGCGCGAAGTTGTGTGCATAAGCATAGTAGTTCGGTATGTCGGCGGCGGTGAGTTGGTTGCACGTGAGCAGATCACCCTGTTGGCTGCCGCTCTTGGGACCTCCGAGGTCAATCAAATCGAAGCGGTCCATTTTGCCGCCGTCGACCGCAAATTGGGATTCGTTCCATTTGTGCTCGATGTCGCGCGGGTAACGGTCGGCAGCCCGCTCCACCGGAACTACTTGTCCCGTCGCAGTTGTGCAGGTTGTGGTGCCGTATTCAGCGCTGAAAGCCCCGAACATGTTGTCGAAGGTGTGATTTTCTTTCACGATGAAGACGATGTGATTGATGTTGGTGAGACCCATCGGGCGAGGTTGTTCTTGTGCGCGCAGAATAGGAAGCGTTACGGCGGCAATAACGAGGGCTAATGTCGTCGAAACAGATCGCATAAGAGGCCTCCCGGCCGCCCTGTCGACTAACGGTTGAACAGAGAAGAGACGGGTATGAAGGCAAGCACCCTAGTATGCCCACCACGCTGCAGTCAACGGATCGCAGGACGCCGGCGGCGGCCCGCAGCCATCAATGTGTGTATAGACGCTCCTTCCGAAAAAGAAGGGCAGTCCCCATTCGAAAGTGCACGCCCCTTTTCCGTCCGAGCAGGCGCCTTTGCCGTTCGGACCTGCCAGCCCGCTGAACACGGCATCGTCCGGGTGGTTCGCGAATAAAGAATCTGCATTGTCAACGCTGAAATTAACTGTAGTCTCGCCTTGAGTGGTTCCTTCGTTTATGGCGGACAGGTGGGTCGGAGAACTCGTTGGGCAGAAAAACTGCTTGTTATCGGTGCACACCGGCAGAGAATCGGGGAAGAACAAAGCGTCGGATCCACTATTGATGAAGCTGGCCGTAAGGTTTTGACCATTGAAGATCGTGTTGAAATTATCATTCGAATTCAGGGTCAAAACGGTGGCGCTTCCCAGCCCATTGTTGATCTCTGTTCCGATTCCGAAAGTCATGGTGCCGATGGCCGCAGTCTGGGCTTCCGACACTGCCGGCAGCTGAATAATCAGGCCGTTTGAGTCGGGTATGACGGACCCACTGGGCGGTAAAAACTTAGCGACTGGATTTGTTACCTGCTGTGTTGCAGGGACACTGACGGGCGCGTCGTTGATTCCACAGCCGGTCGCCGGGCAGGTGTAGTACAGGTTCGGCACCGTGGCTTGAACGCTGCCATCGCAGAGATTCGCTCCGGCAAGTGTGCAATCCGTCGGTTCCACACCCACACCCAAAATGCCGTTGGCCCCCAGCAGCAAAGCGGTATTGTCATTTGTAGCACTGCCGTTGGAGCAGCTTTCCGGCACCGCGGTGATGCTGCTTACCAGCTGAAGATTCACAGCACTGCTGAGCGGCGCTCCCTTGGGCACTATCAACTGGCTGGCCGCCTCGCCTCCTATATACAAGTCGGCTTGAGAAACGGGTCCCCAAAGGAAGGAGCCGTCGGGGAACAGGTCGCAATTCTGCAAAGTGTTGCCCAGGGCATCGGTGAACGTAGGAAGTTTGAGCAGCGGGGAAAGTTGCGACTGCAAAATTCTTAAGCCCGAAGATCCGGTGTCGACCAGGATTCCATCAATGGTTTGACAAGGGGAGGAGGTGCCGGGGTTACAGAGGGTTAAACTGGTAAAAGCGCCGTTGGCGCGAGATCTAGCCGGAACCGGCCCGCCATCGACGCTTAGCGCAACCACGTTGGGACCGGCGCCGGACGGCAGAACCGTTATCGTAAGGGTGGCGGATGCAGTCGAACTGTCTTTGGAAATTGCGCTGACAATGACCGGCGTAGGGGACGAAACTGCGGCCGGCGCATTGTAGGTTGCGGCGAAGGCCGTAGTCGACAAGGTTCCTGCGCCGCTCGCCGGAGACAGGCTCCAATTGATTCCCGTCGGCTTCAACACATTGGCCACATTCGCCGTGATCAGGAGTTGACCGCCCTGGGTGAGCGTCTGGTCCGCCAGTGGAATGTTGATGGAAAGGTTACTATCAAAAACTCCCAGCCCCACAACAATTGGAAGTGCGGAAAGCTTCACGACCGAAGTGATGCTTGGGTTGGTAATCGAGGTTGCGGTGATCGTGATCGTCAGGCTAGCCGGAATGAGGGGCGGCGCAGTGTAAGTCGCCGAAAAGGGAGTGACTTGGTTCAACGTTCCGAAGTTCAGGGGTGTGACGGTCCAGGTGACGCCCTTCTTGGCCGGATCATAAACTAGCGCAGTCAAGGGTACCGATTGGCCGGCGAAGACCGACCCCGCATCTTGATCCGATAATGTGATTGTGATGGGGGCGCCGATGGCGCCCAAGGGGCCGCTACCGCTGCCACAGCTGGCCAGCAGTGTCAACCCCGCCAGCAAAAATGCGAAAACCAATTTCCGCACACACCCTCCTCTACCGAATCTCGGCGGCGCTCACGCCCGCGGGCAATAGGGAAGGATCGTACGCCCAACCGGAATAGGCCCGCATATGCCCGGATGACTGCATCACCAGTCCGGGCTCCTGGAGGTTGAGGGACCGTCGCCCAACGTGACTCTCCCGTTCGGCCTTTGCCGCCTGCGAGTATTGCTCAAAATAACTTCCGAGAATTTGCCGCAGGTCGGGAATAAAAGGTCCCTGCCACGCCACGCCAAACACCTTTCCAGCAGGCGAGACATACTCCCGCACGGTAGTCCTTGTCTGGCCCGTCATCTCGTGGACGGTGTAGGCGCGCCCGTAGCTTATTTTGATGCTGGCCTCCATGTGCGCCTGGTCGGCCTGAACCGACTCCAGCGTGCCACCAAGAGCCGCGGAAGCTGGCAGACGAGACCCGAGAGCTAAGAGTGCACAGGTTACCTGCCTGATCCAGGCCCACAAATGGTCTTTGCGCCGAATCCACTTTTTCATGGTTGGTTATTCTATATAGGATTTTGTGACAGAAAGCTAGAACATGAGCGCGCAAAAATGATGAATCATCATTAACCGGGCGGTCACATTTCTGTAACAGACAGTCGCGACTACGCGCGAGGCGCGCGGCCGCTACACGACTGGTATCGTCTCTTCGTCTCCAAGGTTCCAAATAGCGTTTGTGGACGGTCTGGCACAGCGACGTTCCAACGGTCGAGGCGGAATCCACAACGCTCAAGTGCAAACCTAGCACAAGAAACCGCCCTTTCCGCGGGACTTGTCCCCGGTGTGCGCGAAAATTCATCAGGATTTAACACTTCGATCACATTGCCTTCATCAAGCTGGTGGATACTTGGCACGATTCACGTCAATACATTTGTTGCCTCAGTGTTCGGCGTATGTCCGAGTGTATGCGCCAAACAAGGCAATCCCAGGCTAATCGACAAGAACCCCTTCTAAAGGAGATTCAAAAATGATACGAGCGAAATCTCTGTTCGCGGCCTTGGTACTGACCGCGTTTGTGATTCCCGCCGCTTTTGCAGCTCCCACAGTGCATTTGGTGGGCGCGGGATCATCCGCCCTCTACACGGGGACCATGGTCTCAACCGTAAACGACTTTGGTCACACCCAGCTTCTAGCTCACCCGACTTGGTCGGTTCACCACTACACCTATAAGAGCGGGAACTGCCCCAGCGGTCCAGCGTGCGCTTTCTTGAGCGATCTCCGTTCCCCCTCCATCCCCAACGAGTCCGCTCAGTTGTGGGTGGTCTACACCTGCGCCGACAACCCTTGTACCGGGTCCGACGCACAGGATGTCTGGGAATATTTCCAGGTTGACTCCACTGTTGGCAATCGCGCTTTTTACTCCCGCGCCTCTGGCTGCGCTCTTCCTTGCAACGTAAGCGGCGTCAAGGGCGTAATCAATTCTGACACCAAAGGCCCCAACGTCGCCGCCGCTGCTCAGAACAAAGTAGCGCCTCAGCTTCTGGCCTATGGGGTTAACACCACCACTGGTGGCTGCCCAGCCGGGGTCAACACCTGCGATGACGAATTCCTGCCTACCGATGTATGGACCGCGGGCGGTTTCGGATCCGGCGCTGGGGTCACCATCAACGCCGGCTTCACTGATATTCGTCCAGAAGATGCCCGCTACGCCACCCGCCGCGCCAACGGACCGGTCAACACTACGACCTGGAATACATTGGGCTATGCTAGCGCAGCCAGCGCCTTCTTCGGCGCCAGCATTGTGAGCGGCCAGGCTGGAAGCACTGCGAAGGCTACTCCGGTTGCGTTTCAGCTTCCCGGCTTCAATGACCCGATAACCGGCACGGCAGTCCCCACCACCATCACTGTGATTCCAATCGGCGAGTCGCCGATCGTTTTCATCACCAACCGCACCAACACCGCTGGCCTGGGCTCTAACGTGTCTACCTCCGGCGCTTTCTACAGCAACGTAGACGTCTCCGACGTCGCTTCTGGCGTCACCAAGTTCGACCTCTCGAAGCTGTTCGGCGGCAAGGATTGCGAAGGAAACGCGCCGGCATTCTTCCACACTGGCATCACGGGAGTGCCTCCGCACGGCAACTTCAAGGTTCACGTTCAGATTCGTGAGCCGCTCTCTGGAACCATGAACACCACCGAGTTCACCACCTTCCGCACCAGGACTAACACGACCGGTTCGCAAGAAAAGAACAACGTGCTGGTCAACGGTGTCGGCAACGGTACCACCGGCCAGAATCCAATGTCTGCTTATCCCTGCATCCTTGGCGGCGCTGGCGATACGACGGCACAGGAGGGTGATCGTACCCGCGCTATCGGCACCGGCGAAGAAGTTGCAGGAGTGAAGGGCACGGCTGATGCAATCGGCTACACCTTCTTCAGCTTCGGCAACGTCGCTTCGATCGTTGGGCCCAGCTACGGCTACCTCACGCTGAACGGCATCGATCCAATATTCGAAAGCTATATTGGAGGCACCGATCCTGGCCAGCCGAACGGTGGTACGTTCATGGGTAACCCAATCGGCGGCAATGCAGGCCAACTCCCGGCTTGCGATGTGACTGGTAATACCGCTCCGGCTTGCACCGAGGCTGCTATTTGGAGTGCTACCACCAAATCGTATCCTCACCTTCGTGACGGCACCTATCCGGCATGGTCGCTCTTGCGCGTCTCATGCGACACGCTCGATATCGGTTGCAACGGTACTGACACCCTCGGTCTGAAGGTTCTCATTGCCGATACGCAGGCCGATATCGATGCTGGCACGTCCGTACCGGACTTCCTGCCGTATGCGGATGTCTCGTTCGTTCGCCAACACTACACACTCAACTCGGGGCTGCACGGCGCGCCGCTAGTTAACTTCTGGAACTACAACGGCTCGCCGGCAGAAAATGTGGCGGAAACCACTCCTGAAGCTGGTGGCGACGCGGGTGGTTGCATTGTTGCGGCCGGCACAGTTGACCGTGGCACGGCGAACTGCTATCAGTTACCGTAAACAGAGTTGAAGTTTAACCAGCAAGCGCAATAGACAAGACAAGACAAAACCAGGCAGGCTGCCACTTCGGAGCCTGCCTGTTTTAGAGTTAGAATGATTTTCGGGGATAAGGAGAAGAAGAACAAGCTTTATGGGATCTTTTGGTCGCGTTGCATGGTTGCTACTTTCATTGTCAAGTTTTGGGTTCGTTCAGGGACAACAAGCCCAGTCTCCAGCTGCGCCGCCTCCCGCCGGTGCACCCGCATCCGCGAACGATGGCAATAAAAAAGAAGAGAGAAGCGCGGGTTCCACCCAGCCCTTACCGGCGCTGGCAGCGCCGGCCAAGGCCGCAGAGCCCGATGATGCAGCGCTGCCCACGGAAGATTTCACCAACCTCGCGGTCCCGCCCGACTTGCAAATGGCCTCGGACCAACTAGGGGAACAGGAATATCCCGGCTATACGCGAGAGCTGGTGCGGCTCATGTGGCGGGGCGCGGATCCCATCGACTTATGGGTTTTGAGGCCCACAGGCGTAAAGAAACCGCCGGTGGTTTTGTATTTGTACAGTTACCCTTCCAGCAATATTCGCTACCAGAATCTGGAATTGTGCAAGTTTCTGACGCAGGATGGTGTGGCGGCAGTAGGCTTTCTCTCCGCGCTCACCGGCGACCGTTTTC
>Ga0210405_10003355_pt1 | contig 15768 bp, 8 predicted proteins | sample IncBWH11MmetaG_FD_155492 | JGI IMG/M metagenome (GOLD analysis project Ga0210405, IMG submission 155492) | Forest soil microbial communities from Barre Woods Harvard Forest LTER site, Petersham, Massachusetts, United States - Inc-BW-H-11-M | ecosystem: Environmental > Terrestrial > Soil >... | reverse complement strand
GAGTGCTTCGCTTCGCGAACCACTCACTTCGCTCAGGATGACAAACTTATGAGATCTTTTAGCAGATCCCCCTAGGGCGAGCAGCCAGCGGCCTTGTTTCCCCTAGTTCTTGGTTTTCCTAGTCTTGATTTTTCTCTTCAAAGGCGGCGGTCGTGATGGGGTAAGCAGGTTCCCTTCGGCAAGCTCAGGGCAGGCTCTCACCGGGCGTTCCGCCCAGTTCGGAATGACATCCCGGTTGATATGTAGATCCTCAGCAACTTGCATCAGCTTTAAGCCAGCACCGTTTTAGGCCCGAACCGTGAAATAGTTTTTACAAAGTGCTGACAAGTTCGTTGGCAGCGTTAGGCATGATGAACGGGAGATGGCCAGCACGGGGATGCCAATCTGTGCCGACTCGCACAATCTTTGCTCTTCAGGCCCTCCGGCAACCGCGAGGGAATGGGGAAACGGGCGTTCTTACCGCAGGGGGTAAGAGACGCCCGTTTATTTTTGCTACCAAACGCGGCAGGCGTTGACGGGCATCATGGGCTGGCCGGGCTTGCAACCGAAGGCTTGACCGAACTCGAGCATGTTCTGTACGACACCGTCGACGCGGAACTGGCGCGGCGAATGAGGATCGGTCTGCACCTGCAAGCGGAGCTGCTCGGGACGAGTGCTGCCGCACCAGCTTTGTCCGTAACCCAAGAAAAATTGCTGGATGGGCGTGTAGCCTTGCTGCTTTTGATCCACGTCGATCATTTTGCGTTTCGCGTCGGCCAGGAATGCGATGTACGAGAGCCGGATACCGCCGTTGTCGGCGGTATTTTCTCCGAGCGTTAGCTTGCCGTTCACCTTGGCGTCATCGGCTACGGCGAAGTTTCCGTACTCTTTTATCTCGCAATCGGCTTTATCTTTGAACTTGGTCGCATCTTCGGCGGTCCACCAATCGGAGAGATTGCCGTTGGCGTCGAACTGGCGGCCCTGGTCGTCAAAGCCGTGGGTAAGTTCATGACCCACGACGGCGCCGATGTGGCCATAGTTTTCGGCATCGCTTGCCTTGGGGTCATACAAGGGAGACTGCAGAATGCCGGCGGGGAAATTGATGTCGTTCATGCTGGGGTTGTAGTAGGCATCGACGGTGGGCGGAGTCATATCCCACTCGTTGCGATTGACGGGCTGTCCAATTTTTGCCAACTGGCGGTGAGCTTCAAACTCGATGGCGCGCTGGTTGTTGCCGAAGGCGTCGCCGCGCACGATGGACAGGCTGGAGTAATCACGCCACTTTTCGGGATAGCCGATTTTGTCGGCGACGGCGTGGAGTTTTTCTCGGGCGCGAACCTTGGTGGCCGGGGTCATCCACTCGAGGGTGTCGAGATCCTGATCCATGGCCGCCTCAATGTCGTGCACCATCTGCACCGTGGCTTGCTTGCTGGAGGGCGGAAACTCCTGGTTGACGTAGACCTGACCGAGAGCCTGACCCAAAGCGTCGTCGGTGGCATGCACGCAGCGCTTCCAGCGGGCGCGCTGTTCGGGCTGCCCGGCGAGCTTGCGGCGAGAAAAGTCGAATTTTTCGTCGTCGAAGGCTTGAGGCAGGACGAGGCCGTCGGTGGAATGAATTAGCTGCCAGCGCAGATAAGTTTTGATTAATTCGAGATCGGTGGAAGCGAGGAGAGTGTTCAGTCCCTTGAAAAAATCGGGATTGGCGACGTTCAAGTCGGAAATCGGCGGAGCGCCGGTGGCCTTGAGAAAACGTTCCCAATTAATCGCGGGAGCGAGCGCGGCGAGCTGCGATACAGACATGGGATGGTAGACGTTGTGAGGATCACGTTGCGACGTGATGTCCATGGAAAGCTTGGCCAGAGCGGTTTCGAGCTGCATGATCTGTTGAGCGTCGGCCGCGGCTCTCGACTCAGGCTCGCCCATGAGTTTGAGCATGTTGGCGATGTGCTGGACGTATTGCGAGCGGGTCTTTTCGGCGGCGTCTCCGGTACGGAAGTAGAAATCGCGCTCAGGCAATCCGAGGCCACCTTGATCGAGCACGGCAATCTGCTTGCGGGCGTCTTTGAACTCCTGCTGTTCGCCGAAGTTGAGAAATGCAGAGACGTTGATCAACTGATAGTGGGCGAGCAGTTCGGGGAGTTCGTCCTTGCTGCGCAAGGCGGCGATGCGGGCGAGCTCGGGTTCGAGAGGCTTGAGGCCCTGCTGATTGATGGCGTCGGCGTCGGTGCAGGAAGCGTAGAAGTCGCCGATTTTTTGCTGATTGGGAGTACGACTGGCGCCGCCGGCGGCCGCGGCTTCAAGCATGGTGTGGAGGACATACTCGGTGTATTCGCCGACGGTGGTGCCAATTCCGTAAGAGGAGCGATCTTTGGGGATCGGATAGAGCTTGGTGAAATTGCCGCAGGCATATTTGAAGAAGTCGACACAGGGGTCGGCGGTGGTGTCGATGAAGCGGGTATCGAGGCCGGGCAGAAGGGTGGGAGGGGTGGTGGTTTGGGCTTGGGTTGAGATCGCTGCGAGTGAGAGGAATGCGAGGGTCAGGGTTAGGGATGTTTTCATAGTTCCTTCTAGGTTTTGGACGCGCGGGTGGTGCGGAGGTTAGCTTACACCGGAGGAAGACGGCGGCTGAAATTGTGTTCGTGAGAACTACTCTTTCGCCCCCTCCGGGGCTTGCTCGTTTTCCACTTTTTACCCACAGCTTACGCTGTGGGCTGCATTCTTGCGCCGCTTCGCGGCTAAAACTAAGGAACTTCGTTCCACCGCGAAACACGAAATCTAGTTCTCACGCACATACTGAAGCCGTTATTTTTTTAGGAGGAGGTCGGCGGCCAGGAACGCGGCGAAGACTACGGAGATTACGCCGTTCATGGTGAAGAAGGCGGCGTTGAGGCGGGAGAGGTCGTTGGGCTTGACGAGCGAATGTTCGTAGAGAAGAAGAAGAACGACGGCGAGTAATCCGGCGATGGCGAGTTTGCCGAGAGCGAAGGCCGGGATCATCGCGATGAGCAGAAGGAGCATGATCAGGTGAAAGGCGCGCGCGATCCAGAGAGCGCTGGGGATGCCGACGTAGCGGGGGATGGAATGGAGGCCGGCGTCGCGGTCGAAATCGAAATCCTGGCAGGCGTAGAGGACGTCGAAGCCTGCGACCCAGAAGGTGACGGCAGCGGTGAGAAGAAGGATGCGAGGGTCGAGTGAGCCGCGAACGGCGATCCATGCGGCGGCGGGAGCGATGCCGAGGGCGAATCCGAGAACGAGATGCGACCAGCGAGTGAAACGCTTGGTGTAGGAGTAAAGGAGAAGAACCGCGAGCGCAACCGGCGAGAGCCAGAGGGTGAGGCGATTCAGTTGGGACGCGGCCAGGATGAAGATGGCGCAGGAAACGATGACGAATGTGGTGACGAAAGCTGGGGAAAGATGGCCGGCGGGCAAGGCGCGCGTGCTGGTGCGAGGGTTGGCGGCGTCGATGGCGGAATCGGCGAGGCGGTTGAAGGCCATGGCGGCGGAGCGGGCGGAAACCATGGCGATGACGATCCAGAGAAGCTGGTGGGCGGTGGGCAGGCCGGAGGCGGCGAGCATGGCTCCACAGAGGGCGAATGGGAGAGCGAAGATGGAGTGCTCCCACTTGATCATTTCTAGGGTGACGCGGAGGTTGTGGAGGATGGGCACTGAGGTGATTGTAGAACATTGGGCCTGTGATTATGGATGGTGATTGGGCGGCGGCGGCGAACAGCAGATTCCTCCTTGCCCTTCGGGCAGTTCGGAATGACAAAGTTGTGAGTAGACGTCGGGATTTTTTCACTCGGGAGCGGCGATTAGGGGGACGAAGCGGACGGGGTCGCGGAGGGAGACTACGGGCTGGCCGTTGATGATGCGGATTAGGTGAAGCTGTTGGGAGTCGGGAGGGCCGACGGGGATGATGAGGCGTCCGGCTTCGCAGAGTTGGGAGAGTAGGGCGGGAGGGACATCGAACGATGCGGCGGAGACGAGGATGGCGTCGAAGGGAGCGTAGTCGGGAAGGCCGAGTGTGCCGTCGCCGGTGAAGACGCGAACGTTGGAGTAGCCGAGTGCGGCGAGAACAGCGCGGGCATTATCGGCGAGGCTGGCGTGGCGTTCGATCGAGAAGACATTGGCGGCGAGTTCGGCGAGAAGCGCGGTGGCGTATCCGGAGCCGGTGCCGACTTCGAGGACGGTGTCGTTTGCAGTGACTTGGAGGGATTCGAGCATCAGGGCGACGACATACGGCTGCGAGATGGTCTGGCCGTCGCCGATGGGAAGAGGATGATCTTCGTAGGCTTGCGCGCGATTGCTCTCGGCGACGAATTCGTGGCGAGGGACGCGCAGCATGGCGTCGAGGACGTGCGGGGCGGAGATGCCGCGGGAGATGAGTTGGGAGTCGACCATGTGGCGGCGGGCGTCGGCTTGCTGGTCGCGGGGTTCGGGCATTCTTGGTTTCGCTTTCGCGAGTTTACCGAAACTTGCTGGTGAGTTTAGCTGACGCTCTATGCCGGTTGAGATTGAGGTCCCTTCGACTTCGCTCAGGGCAGGCTCTTCGCTACGCCTGAAAAGCGGCTACGCTCAGGATGACAACCTCCGCAGGGCAATCTTTAACACAGGGAGCAGCGTCCTCGCTAGGCGGAGAGAAAGAGCAGATTCCTCGCTTCGCCGTCGCTGTCGCTCCGACTTCGCTCGGAATGACAACCCGAGGGTGATTTCTTTTGCGGGGTGAAAAATCATTTTTTGCGGCGGCGGATGCGGAGGTCGAAGCTTACTACGCCGTTCTGGTCGCGGGTGCCGACTACGGAGAGATTTCCTTTCACGTAGTACTCACCCTGAATGATCTGCTGCGAGCTTTGGGAAACGTTGGTGGAATAGGTGAGAGAGAGGTTGTTGGCGAATTGCTGTTCGATAGAAACCTGCGGGCCGCGGCCGAGAGGAGTGGTTTCGCCGGTTAGCCCCTGGGGATCGATTTTGATATTGCTGGCGCCGAAGAGGCGCTGGAAGCGGCTGCTGGCGGTGTCGTTGATCGCCGAATTGAGAATGAGCGCGCTCGCCTGGTCGGAGAAGATGCTTTGTCCGGATTGCTCCTGGAGTTGGGCGGATTGATCGTTGGTGCGGCCGAGGGCGAGCAGGGCGATGATGTCGGACTTCGGCAGAGGAGGCTCGGAGCGGTAGTTCACGTTGAGACCGTGATCGGGCGTGCCGGTGAGGGTGATGTTGAGGTCATAGTTGCGAACGTGGGTGGATGCCTGGAGATTGAGTTGAGGCTCGACCGCAACGGGATTGGTGAAAGTGATGTCGCCGCGCTCGAGGATGAAGTGAATTCCGTGAACGGTGGCGCGGCCTTCGAGAATGTCAACGCGTCCGAGGACGGCGGGGCGAGCGACGGAACCACGGATGCGAAGGTCGGCATCGCCAGAGAGGCGGGCGACTGCGGTCCGCATCTGGAGTTCGGGAGCGGTCTGGACGTGGATATCGAGTTTGACGTTGAACAGCGGAGAATTCGCCGTGGTGATGTTGGTGACCTGACGGCTGCGTTCGAGATAAGTGCCGAAGTCGAAGCCGGGAGTGACCGACATCTTATTAATAAAGATCTCGCCGGAAACGGTGGATGATGAGCGGGTGCCGACCCAGTTTAGTTTCGCGTCGGCAGTGGAGCTGACGCCGGGGGGATAACGGAGGCGAACGTCCTTGCCGGTGGCGGTGAGGTTGAAGTTTAGCTGCTCATTAAAGTAAGAGGCGTCACCTTTGAGGTCGAGTGTGCCGCCGCCGGTGCGGGCGCTGAGCGACTCGATCAGGAGACGCTCGCGGCTGAAAAGCAGCGAACCGTTCAATTCGCTCAGGCCGCTGGGCAAGCCAGCATAAAGGATGGCGCCGTTCTCGACGCGCAGACGGCCGTGCGGCAGAGGCTCATCGAACGTGCCGCCAATGGCCATATTCATCGAGACAAATCCGGAAGATGTGAAATCAGGATCGAAGGTGGAAAGCAGCTTGAGCTCGATGCGGCCGTCAGCCGTGAGATCGAGGGTGCGGGGCCCGGAAAGAAGCACGGAGCCATGGACGGTGAAATCGGTTCCCTGCCCGAGCAGATGGAGTTGTTCGATATTGATGGACTCACGAGCGAGAGTGAAGCGAACGGGATCCTGATTGTGAAGGTTGACGTTGTCGACGTCGAGGGAAAGCGCGGAGAGGGTGCCGTCAAGGGTCCATTGCGAAGGGTGACGAAGCGGACCGCGGAGAGCCAGAGTGCCGCCGACCGATGAGTGACCGGTGAGCCGACCGCGAAAATAGGATCGCCAGAGGGCGTAGAGATCGAGTTGATCCATCTGGAACGAGAACGTGGCGGGATAATCTTCGCGCAACTGGACTTTGCCGTTGAGAAGTAGCGAGCCGCGCTGCAGATGGGAATTGCCGGTGACATTCAGCTCGTTGCCCTGGGTAACAGCTTGCAGGTCAAGATCGCCGACGGGTTCGTGATCGAGTGAGAGACTGCGGATGTGCACTTGAGCTGCGATGGAAGGAGCGGCGAAAGTGCCGGAGCCTTTGATGACGAGATCGGCACGGCCGTCGATGGACAAGCGATTGGAATGAAGCTGGCGGACGCGGGCGAGGTCGAAATTATTTGCCGTGAGATCGAGACGGAACGCGCGACTCGATGGACTATATGCGGCGCTGCCTTCGGTGACGGAATCGTCGTGCAGGAGACGAATGTCGTTGATGGCAATCTCGCCCTGTCCGAGTTGAAACGTCGAATCGAATTGCTGAATGGTTTCGCCGTAGGCTAAGGCATTGTTAAGATGGATCGTTCCGTGGCCGCGAGGATCGGCGAGAGTTCCAGAGGCTTCGAGGGCGACATCGGCCTGGCCGGTGACGGGATAGTTGATTCCGGCGAGGGCTTGCAGGTCGGCGAGATCGGCGTGAAGGGCGTTGGCGCGAATGTTGAAATTGCTCTCGCGGGTGAAGTGGCCGTGCTGTAGCGTGGAGGAAGCGTCGAACTCGGCAGAAGTATCGTCGCGGCTGAGAGTGGCGTTGCGCAGGGCGACGGCGTCGAAGGAAAGCTGGAGTGCGCCGGAAAGAGAATCCCAGTGAGTGTGAAAGGCGTGAGCGCCGGCGGTGGCGGGGAGGCTGAAATCGAAATCGTCACCGGACAACGTGCCGGCGAGTTGAGGAGACGAGAGCGAGCCAGTCATGTTGCCATTGAAAGTGGCGCGGCCATTCAGCGTGACGGGAAACATTGCGGGGCCGCGCACGACCGAGATAAATGGGAGCCAATCAGCGACGCTGGTGGTGGAAACGGAGAGGCGAAGCGAGGATTTGACAGACAAAGAACCGGAAGCCTGGATGCGGCTGGTGGGCGTTGTCAAAGTGAACTGAGGAAGATCAAGCGTGTCGGTGGCGAAATAGTACGTGCCGGCCGCGTGACCGGTGAGCGGGAGTTGTGGTGATGCGATGGGATGAGCGGGCGGACTGACTTCGAGGGCAAATTGAACTTCGGCGTCGCGACGAGTTCCCTTCCAACGAGCGTCGACTGAACCGGAAGTCGATCCGGCAGGATGAAGGCTGCGCAACTCTTCGGCGCGGGCGCCGAGAGCGGCGACAACTTCATCGGCGGAGAGATCGCGCAGCTTAAGGGCGATCATGGCGCTTTGCATTCCGCTTTGGATGGTGGACCGCTTGGGGGCCGGCTGCTTAGCTGCGCCCTTCTGGCCGGACTTGTTAAGTGGAGGAGCAGCAGAGATGGTGGCGGTCTCGAAAGTTTTCTTGGCGACGGGCGAAAGGCGCTGATCGGGAGCGAGCCAATGTTGCCATTCGGCATCGCCGGCGAAGCTTCCGTTGAAAATTCTGCCTTGCAGCTTGGAGAGCTTCAGTTCCTGATCGGTGACGGAATAGCCGGTACTAAGCGCGGCCTTGGAGAAAGTGAGTTGATCGTCCTGCCAGGCAAAATCGCGAAGGGTGAGCAGGCCGGCGGAAGCGAACTGATCGAGCGACCAATCGCCGTGACCCTTTAATTCGAGGATGCCGGAGCGAAGATTGCGGCGGCGGGCGATGGATGCGGCTTCGTTGAGATCGAGTTGAGCATCGTAGGAACCTTGAAGGTGGGGGCGGCGAAAATAGATGATCTGTCCGTTGCCGGAGAGATGCGAGTGTCCGGAATTCCATTTGAGAGACGTAACCACGGCGGAGTTGGAATTGAGAGTGAATTCCGCGGAGCCGGTCCAGGCGAAGGGGCTGTAATCCAGGAGTTTGGTATCGACGAAGCCGAGTAAAAGCCGGCCATCATAGCGAGAGCTGAGGAAGGAATAATCCATCTGCAGGGCGGTATCGCGGGCGGCGAAATCGAGAGGGATGGTTTGATCATCCCAGAAAAGATGGCCGTGACGAAGTTCGAGACGATTGATAGAGAGAGAAAAGAGTTGCTCGACCGTAGCTACGGGATCGAACGCTGTAGTGGCTTTTCGGGCAGGAAAATTCGTTGTGCCGTCTGGATAGAAAGCAACGTGGAAGATGGGTTGATCGAGGACAACTTCGTCGAAGGCGAGTTCAGAGCGAAGAAGCGAGCTGATCTTGAGGCGGGCGACAATGCGGGAGATGTGAGCGAGCGGGACATCGGTGGCAGACTCGCGGCCATGGACGGTGATCTCGCGGACATCGACCTGAAGACGGAAGGGTGTGGTGTGGATACTGCCAATTTCGACGCGGCCTCCGGTGATGCGCTCGACTTCGGCAACCAGGCGGCGACGGACCAGCGACTGAAACGAGGCGGTGTTCATGTAGGCAAACAACGCCAGAGAAGCGAGCAACGCCGCGCCGCAAAAAATGAGTAGGTACTTCCACCTACGACGACGAGTTGGCATGGCGGAGGTTTCGGCGGCTTCGACGGTCACTGCGAGCTTACTCCGGGGTCGTTGGCTGCGGGGTCGTTGGAGGGTGGGGCAATGCCGGGGAGACGAACCTGGCTCTCGGAGCGAAGAGTTTGCAGCCAGGAGACGAGCATTTCACTGACCTTCTGCTCGGTGAGCAGTTCGCGAATCTTTGCGGAAACGTCGGCGAGTGCGACATCGGACGCGCCGGACTGTTTCAACTTTGGTACGAACTGGTCGCGGTAGTAGGCTTCGACGGATTTGGAATCGATTTGAACGGCGGGACGGAGGCGGGCATCGACCAGGCGCATGAGGTCGATTTCCTGCTGGACGCGAACTCGAAGATCTTTTTCGGTGATGTGATAGCCCGCGAGGAGAGATTGCCAGGCATCCTCGGCGGCAGCCTGAGGGTAAAGTTTGCGGGCTTCGGCGATGCGAGAGTTAATTTCAGCTTCGGTGGCGTGACGGAAATCGGCGGACTTCATTTGCTCGCGAAGAAGTTCCTGATCGATGAGGCGGTCGACCGCGGCGCGGCGATCATCGGCGGTGAACTGATCCAGGGCGCGATTGCTGAGAAGAGCTTCGTAGCAGATAGCGTCGTCCAGATCGCTTTGAAGGATTAGGCGACCGTTGACGGTGGCAACGATGCGGTCCAGTACTTCGGCGTAGGCACGATCAGGCACGACGGCAAGCATTACAGCGAAGATGAGCGCCGACGCCAAGAGCGTTTGTGCGACAGCGAAGGCTTTGTGGATCGTTCTGCTCATCTAAATTTTGATAGCCCCACTTTGAAACCCAACTTTAAAGTCCCGTTTGGATCCAGTCTGAAGTTCCAATTAATTCCAAATCAAAATGGCTGACCGATGCTGAAAAAAACGTTGAAGTGTCCCAGGCGCTGCGGGCTGAATGGCGCTGTGGGGGCTTGCGCTGTGCTCAGGGTGTAGCCGATCGGATAGTCCGTTGGATTGAGATTGTATCCGAAGTCGAAGCGCAATGGGCCGATGGGTGTCTTATAACGCAACCCCAGGCCGACGGCGTGAGAAGTGTAGTCGTAGCCAGAATTGTCGAAGTGGGTGACGCAACCGTTGTAAAGCGAGGTTTCGGTGGCCGGGCTGAATTGCAGGCATTGCGAAGGATCGGACTGGTGCCAGCGGAGCACGCCTTTAATCATATCGTGGCCCGCGGTGAAGACATTACCCATATCGTGAAAGATGGCAAAACCAAAGCCCTCCCCCAAGTAGGGCAAAGTAACCGGAGGAAGGCGCAGTTCCTCGCTGTTGACGAAGAGTGCGGTACCACCGATGGGGAAGCCGGAATCGGGATCGCGAGGCCCTGCTTGATTCAACCCAAAACCGCGATGGGAGTTGCCCCCGCCGGCGAAGAAGACTTCGGGGAGCGGGATGACATCGATTCCCTGGGTGCAGGACGTGGCTAAGTTGCTGACCTGACAGGCTCCGGGGGGAAGAACTCGAGTGCCGTGATAGACCTGCTCCTGTCCGATGGTGGTGGAGCGGGCAAAAACGAACTTGTGCTTGGCGGGGCCGAAGGCATAGTAAGTGGAATCCTGGACAAGTGCGCGGCCGTAATCTGCTTGAGAACCGAAGTAACTGGATGCGCCGAAAGCGTCGAGGGTGAAGTATTGACCTTTCGTGCTTTCGAGAGGATTGTCGCGCTTGTCGCGAATGTAGGTAAAACCGGGACCGCCGACGCGGGCAGGCAGCGAGAACAAATTGAATTCAGCGGGGGAAAAGTCCTGCGCGAAGTTACTGGCTTTAACGCGGCGGTAGTCGAAGCGGTAGGTAATGGAGGTCGAGTAATTGGCCTGCAGTTTTCCGATTTGCTGACGGAGATCGATTTTGCCTTCGAGCCGCTGGGAGGTGAAGGTGGCGACATCGAGGCTGTTGTCGTAGAAGGCGGTATAGAAAATCTTGAAGCGGCTGTTGTTGAAGAGCTTAGGGATTTCGTAGCTGACGAGGCCGCGTTGCTGCAGGCGTCCAACGTGAGACTGAAAGGTTAACGTCTGGTCGCGACCGCCGACATTGAGACGGGTGACGTCGAGCTCAACTCGTGGGCTTACGCCCGTAGAACCGGTCGGAGACTTGGTTCCGGTGGGGAGTCCGGTTTCGAATTCGAGGCCGATGCCATAAGTAAAGGTATAGCGTTTGGCTTCCTGCAACTGGATGAGAACATTTTTCTGGGACTCGGAGCCGTCGGGGTTTTGGACGGCAGCATCGACCTGACTGAAGATGCCGAGGTCGTAGAGCTTGCTTTGAGTGTCGAGGAGATCCTGCTGGCTGAGCGGCTGTCCGGCAGCGACCAGGACTTCGCGCTGGACGACGTATTCGCGGGTGTGGTCAAGACCCGCGACCATCACATGGTTGACGAAGAACTGCTCGCCTTCGTTGATGTTAAAGGTTACATCTTCACGACCGGGTTGCGTGGGCGAGGGATTGGCGAGGATATCGAGGGTCGCGTTGGAAAATCCAAGGTTGAAATAACGGTTGAGAATTTTCTCGCGATCATTGGCCAGTTTTTGATCGGCATAGGGCTGGCCGGCTTCGGTTTCGAGATCGTTGAAGTCCTCGCTCTTGATGGCGTGGCTGCCGGTGATGCGAAAATCGCCGACGCGAGTTTGCGGGCCTTCGTCGATGAGCAGGCGGACCGCGAGGTGATTCTCGGCACCGTGAAAGTTGTCGTCGACGCTGGTCTGGATTTTTGCGTCGCGAAATCCGTTGGAGACATAGAGGGACTGAAGGTTCTCGACATCGTTCTTGAGCAAAGTACCGCTATAGCGTCCATGGGAGAACGTGCTGGCGGCCTGAATCTGCATGCGGGAGCGCAGAATTTGCCGGGGGAAGTATTTATTACCGGTGATATCGATGACTTCGAGCTTGTGCAGGGGGCCGGGATCGATGCGATAGATCACGCGTAGAGTCTCATCGACGGTTTCCTTCTGAAAGCTTACCTTCGCGTCGAATAGGCCGCGAGACTGGAGGTAATCGAGGAGGTTGCGATTGCCCTCATTGAGCAGATCGTCATCGACGGCGTTTTCTTCATAAATTGGGATCTCTTTCTTGAGAACACTGCGGCTAACGTGATAGCCGAGAGTGTAGACGACCACAACGGGGCCGGGGTCAATGAGAAATGTGTAGTCGACGGCGTTGCTCTCGGGATGGTATTTCTGCTCGGCAATCGACACCTGGGCGAGAACGCGTTGCTGTTTCTGGAATTTCTTGCGCAGGTGCTGCAAAGAGTTGGTGACGCGGGCGGCGGTGACGCGCTCGCCGGAGTGCATGCGGGAAATGTCCTGAAGATCGGCCTCCGACAAAGACGAATGGCCAGTGAGCTTGACTTCGCCGATGTGGGCCGGCTCGGAGGCGCTGATGTGGAAAAGGACGCTGACCTGCTGCGTGGCAGCGTTGGAAGTGCTTTCGGCGGTAACGCGGGCGCGATAGTAGCCGTTCTCCTGCATGAGTTGGCGCATGTTCTCGAGCGCGTGGTCAAGTTTGTCGAGCGTGTAGAGTTCGCCGAGTTGGAACTTGGAAGCGTTGAGCAACTGGTTGGCATTGGGATGGCTGGGAGCGCCTTCGACCTCGACGGCTCCGACAAAAAAATTTGACGAAGTCGCGAAGGTGAGCAGAACTTCGGAGCCGGAGGGAACGACTTCGGCTTGAATGTCGGCAAAGCGCCCAGTTCCAAAGAGAATGCGGATGCTTTCGCGGACGTCATTTCGATCGAGAGGTTGGTCGGATTTTTGGGGAATCATTTGCAGGAGGCGTTCGCGGTCGGCGACTCCGGGAAGATCGATGGAGTGGACAGTGCGTCCGAGGTACTCGGACATGGACGACAACGCGGATGAAGGGCGATTGGCTTGTGAGCTCTGGGCAGTGGACGGGGCGGATGTGGCGCGCGCGATCGCACCGGGCAGAATCCCGGTCGAAAGAACGATCAGCATGAACGACGACGCGTACCGTTTCAGCAAATAGGATCCTTGAGCCCGTTGGTTGATTTCGATGATGGGCGAAAAGGCCGTGTTGTATGCATCCGGCGGTTGAAGGAGTTCAGGCCCTTATAATAAAGGTTTTGCGAGCGGGAACTGGTGACCTCCTTGGGGCGTGATGTGGAAAAGGCGAAGATTGGGGCAGAGGTTGAGACGCAGGCCGATGCAAAGGTCGAGGCAAAGACCGGGGCGCATTTCGAGGAACGATACTCGCGGCAGATTCTGTTTCGTGGGATCGGCGCGGAGGGGCAACGGCGGTTGGCAGCAGGGCGAGTCGCGATCGTGGGATGCGGAGCGACCGGGTCGGCACTGGCTTCTCTGCTGGCGCGCGCCGGGGTGGGGACTCTGCGAATTATCGATCGGGATTACGTTGAGCCGAGCAATTTGCAGCGGCAGTTGCTATTTGAAGAGCAGGATGCGTCCGAGTCGCTGCCTAAGGCGATCGCGGCGAAGCGGAGGATTCGGGCCTTCAATTCGGAAATTGTGGTCGAGAGCCGAGTGGAGGATTTGGTTCCATCGAACATTGAAGCGCTACTTGATGGAATGCACGTAATTCTCGATGGGACTGACAATTTTGAAACTCGATATTTGGTGAACGATTATGCGGTGAAGAGTTCTCTGCCCTGGATTTATTCGGCAGCCGTGGGCAGTTATGGGGTGACTCTGAATGTGCTGCCGGGGGAGACGGCGTGCCTGGCATGTATTTTTCCGGATACGCCGCGGGGCATGGTGGAGACTTGCGAGACCAGCGGCATTTTGAATAGTGCGGTGAACGTGGTGGCTTCGATTGCGGCGACCGAGGCGGTGAAGCTGCTGGTGGGCGGCGAGGCGGCGAAGCGTTTGCGCAAGACGCTATGGTCGTGCGATGTGTGGACGAACGAGCAAGCAGAGATTGCGGCGGCGAAGCCGCGCGCCGGTTGCCGGGCGTGCGGCGAGCGGGAGTTTGTGCATCTGGCGGGGGAAGGACGTCCGCACATCACGATGTGCGGGCGCAACTCAGTACAGATTCATGAGCGGGCGCGGCCGATTGATTTTGCGGAGTTACAGCGGCGGCTCGAAGCGCTGGGCGTGGTACGGCACAACGAGTTTGTGTTGAAATTCTGGCGGGATCCTTATGAGATGACGCTGTTTCCGGACGGGAGGGCCATTATCAAAGGAACGACGGATACGGGCGTGGCGCGCAGTTTGTATGCGCGGTTTGTGGGAAATTGAGAGACGGCGGGGCAAGATTCCAGTGCAAGATTTCATCAACCAGCCAGCTTCGATTTAATTTCCGCGACAATCTCTGCGGGCGAGCGGTCGGCGTCTATCACGATGGCATCGCCGGGTTCTTCCAGGGTCGCGAGCTGGCTCTGAAGAAGTTGTTCGGTCATGAAATGTCCGTGGCGCGCACGCAGGCGATGCGCCAACACTCCGGGCGTCGCCTTCAAATAGACGGTGTGCACGTCCGGCGAGATCTGAAGGATTTCCCGATAGGCTTGCTTCAGAGCGGAGCAGCCGAGAACGGCGTTCGTTTTCGCGGCAATCCACGAGGCAATCAGCGAGCGTAGGGTCTCGAGCCAAGGTGCACGATCGGCGTCCGTCAGCGGGATGCCATTTCGCATTTTCTCGACGTTCGCCGCGGAGTGGTAGTCATCGGCGTCGGCGAATTGCCATCCAAGGTCTGAGGCCAGCAATTCTCCGATTGTCGTTTTCCCTGCGCCAGAGACTCCCATTAGAAGAATGATCATTAGTGCTGCGTGAATTAGATCATGTCATCCAAGAGATTCGTGGCGCTATTGATGATAGTTCCGAACGAATTCAGGAACAGCGCCCGCAACTGAGATTTGCCGCGTGGTTTGGTCGGGCAGAGTGACAATAACTTTCCTGGGATAATATTCGTCGGGAGCCCAATCGTAGCTATACGAGTACACCGCGCCATTTCCAAACTGTTGCCGTTGGAGAAACCTGTCTCGGTACCAGTTGTGGACCAACACATGCCCGCTTTCGTCCGTGATCTGCGTCATTAGAACTCCGTTGTACTCGTAATGTCTCTCCCGACGCGAGGAAAAGACCGCTGATTTTAGCATTCCATCGCCGTTGTATTCGTATCGTACCCAGTTCCCGGCGTCGTCCTCCGCCCGACTGACGCGAGACGAATCGTCATAGCTGAATTTGATCGAATGCCCATGCGGAGCCTCGATTTCTTGCAAGTTCCGTTGCCCATCGCGGTGCAACTCCAAGCTGTTGCCATTAGCGTCACGCATCTCGTAAGGTGCCCCTTGCGCCAGATTCTGGGCGTTATAGGATTCGGGAAAGAGGATTTCTGAGCTGTCCGCGAGCTTGGTTGTCCATCCATGACCGTTCCATCGCGTGGTTGCTTTGTAGAAACGAGTGGAAGTCTCCGTGTGCTGAAACACTGAGTCCGCGTACCCCGTGCCCTTAGAAATTCGGTCGAAATACAAGAAGTCCCCATCTTCGAGCACGATCATCTGGTAGGTGTAGGGGTTCCTAGTGCCGATGGGTGCGATGTCATAAGGATGGTTGGTATTGCGGCCGAAGGCGTGGACAGGGTTGCGGTCTACCCACTCATTTGAGCAGTAGGTTCTAGTAAGAGGAACCTTCATGACATCGTTGAGGAACAGATCAGTCTGCCGGACAATGAAATTTCCATAACGCAGGTCAACTTCAAATCTATCTACCAGGTCGTGTGTAGTAGGCATGGCGCAGTTACCAAGCTGAGCCACAATACCTTCTCCGCCACTAACTGACGCGAACACGCATGGAAATTCTCCCTCAAATCGTGGTGCTGCTGCGATGCTGTTCTGGTATTCCGGTCTCAACGCGGTTTGAGTATGGATCTCAACGAAGGCGTCGGGATCGAACTCCACAACCCGCCCGGATATGAGGTCTACCTTCTTGTGCTGCTTTGCAAAATCGACTTCGAAAGTG
>Ga0210405_10003349_pt1 | contig 15782 bp, 16 predicted proteins | sample IncBWH11MmetaG_FD_155492 | JGI IMG/M metagenome (GOLD analysis project Ga0210405, IMG submission 155492) | Forest soil microbial communities from Barre Woods Harvard Forest LTER site, Petersham, Massachusetts, United States - Inc-BW-H-11-M | ecosystem: Environmental > Terrestrial > Soil >... | reverse complement strand
ACTCCACCTCGACCGCATGGAGCAAGTAACGCAGACGAAAAAGAGAGACAAGGAGAAGACGACGCGTCCCAAACCGCGAACGTGACAAAGGAGAAACGAAATGAAAATCAAAGTGACCAGCGTACACGTGGACGACCAGGACAAGGCCCTGCGCTTTTATACGGAGGTACTGGGCTTTGCAAAGAAGACTGATTTCAGCCAAGGCCCGTATCGCTGGCTGACCGTGGCCTCGCCTGAGGAGCCGGACGGCACCGAGCTGCAACTGGCGCTGAACAACAACCCCGCGGCCAAAGCGTATCAGCAGGCGCTATTTCAACAGAGCCAGCCCGCGGCCATGTTCTTCACCGACGACATCAAGGCCGACTACGAGCGAATCAAGGGCCGCGGCGCCGAGTTCACGATGCCGCCCACCGATGTGACCGGCTCGACCATTGCGATGCTGAAGGACACGTGCGGCAACCTGATTCAGCTGACCCAACTGGCACGCTATTCACGCTGAGGAGAAAAAAGTGGGCGATCGCGAGCAGTACACACCGGGTCCGGCCAGCGGGGCGCAGATACGAAAGGACGGAGAGAAGTGGACGCTCATTCTCGTCAGAGAACTGCGCCACTCTCCGGAAAAAGTCTGGCAGGCGCTTACCGACCCAGCGCATCTGCGTGAGTGGGCGCCTTTCGACGCCGATGGGAACCTGGGCACGGTTGGAGCCACGGTGAAGCTCACCACAGTGGGAGCGCCTGCGCCGCGCGTTACCGAAACAAGAGTGACGCGAGCCGACGCTCCCAAGGCGCTTGAGTACAAGTGGGGTGGCTTCGATATGCGGTGGGAACTCGAAGCCTTGGGTGGCGGCACGCGCCTGACGCTGTGGACCAACATCGGTCACCGCTTCATCGCAATGGGTGCTGCCGGGTGGCACATTTGTTTCGATGTTCTGGATCACCTTCTCAGTGGAAGTCCGATTGGGCGCATGGTTGGCCCCGAGGCCATGAAGTACGGCGGCTGGCAGCGACTGAACGCGGAGTACGCCAAGCAGTTCGGTATCGAGACGCCGGACGGGCCGTCTCAGAAAGGGAGGACAAATTAATCATGAAAGAGGCCACTAAACGTTCGATTTTTCGATGGATTCACATTATCTTTGGCATTCCGATACTCGGTTATATTTATGATTCACCTTCGGACACTCCAAACTACGCCTCCACTGTTCGGTATGTCTTTCTTCCTGTTTTGCTCCTTTCGGGGCTGTGGATGTGGAAAGGCCATGTCGTTCGACGACTTCTTTCGAAGAGAACGAAAACGGCACAAGAATTGGAGGCTTAAAGATCCAATGAATCCATCGGAACGTGTTGACCAGCTGATCGCAGGACTCACAGACTGGCGCGGCAAAACGCTCGCCAGCATCCGCAAGACCATCCTTGAGGCCGACCGGGAGATCATCGAGGAATGGAAGTGGATGGGAAGCCCAGTGTGGTCTCACGACGGAATGATCGCGGTCGGCAACGCGCACAAAGACAAGGTGAAGCTTACCTTTTCCCATGGGGCGAGCCTCCAAGATCCTGACAAGGTCTTCAACGCGGGCCTCGGAGGCAACGCCTGGCGAGCGATCGATCTTTTCGAGGGCGATAAGATTAATGAGCGTGCTCTAAAAAATCTCGTCCGTGCCGCCGTTGAATACAATCAGATGAAATTGAACAGGAAAGCGCCTGCGCGTACTCGAGCGAAAGTACATAAAAGCAAAAAGTGATGCCTGACAATGGTGCTTGACCCTGCTGGATTGTCTTCACAGTCACGGACAAGAGTGTTGAAGTGGAAAGGAGTTGGCTCCCCGGGCTAGATTCGAACTAGCAACCCTTCGGTTAACAGCCGAATGCTCTACCATTGAGCTACCGGGGAACACTTCCATTTTGCGATAGATATGCCGCGTTTTCAAGCAAGGGCTTGGAGACCTGACTGAATCCAATCCAAAGTTTTTCACTCTCTCTTCCGGGGACATCAACGCGGCACAACTGTCGTCCGAACTTCCGCGTCTGTGCTAAAATAAGAGTTCCCGCAAGGCTACAGGGAGCTGCCACCGCATGAAATTTGGAGTCGTTGTTTTTCCCGGGTCCAATTGCGATCACGACGCGTTTTACGCCATCGGCAACATCCTGCGGAAGCCGGTCGAATTCCTCTGGCACCAATCTGAAAATCTGGCGAACTGCGATGCCGTCATCCTGCCCGGCGGTTTTGCCTTCGGCGATTACCTGCGCACCGGCGCCATCGCGCGTTTTTCGCCAGTGATGAAGTCCGTCGAGAGATTCGCCAAGAGCGGCGGCATGGTCCTGGGAATTTGCAACGGCTTCCAGATTCTCTGCGAAGCGGGCCTTCTCCCCGGCGCAATGATGCGCAACAGCGGCCTGCGATATATCTGCCGCCACGTTCACATTCGCGTCGAGCAGACGGACACACCGTTTACGAACGCTGCGCAAAAGGGCCAAGTCCTGAAAATGCCCATCGCGCACAACGATGGCAACTACACCTGCGACGAAGCCACGCTGGCGGAGCTCGAGAAGAACCGCCAGGTGATTTTCCGCTATACCACGCCGGACGGAACAAGCGACACGGATGGGAATCCGAACGGTTCCATGCACAATATCGCCGGAGTCTGCAACCGCGAGCGCAACGTCGCCGGCCTCATGCCCCATCCCGAGCGCGCTGTCGAATCCGCTCTCGGCTCCTCAGATGGCATCGTGATTTTAGGCTCCATGGTCGAAGCGCTCGTGGGCGCGGCCAAGGCCACGGCATGACCAATCGCCGCCCAGGCCGAGCCGGGCACCTTACAGAATTATATGAGTGAAGCAATCCCTGAGTTGGCTAACGAGGAATTCGTTCGTGCGCGCAAACTGTATTGGAAACATGAGGCGAAGAGCCTCGGCGACGGTGCGGTCCCGCCTGAGTTCGAGAAGGTTGGAATTGAAGAGGACGGCAGCAATTTTATTTTGTACTCACCTGGGCCAGGCGGGATTTTCGCGGTCTTTGAAGACGGCGCCGAAACAGGCTGGTTCTACCTCTATGCCCAGGCGCAAGAAAAGATCCTGCGGTGCGCGCATATTTATAATCGCTGCAACGTCGCCGTTGGGGAAGATGAAGTCGATATTGGCTGGGCTGCCGACGACTCCACTTGTGGGATTGCCGTTTTCGGGCAGTTTCGAGCATTTCTTGGAATCGCCAGTGATTTGGAAATCCGAAAGCCGATCGTGAGCGTCGACGAAGACGGCATTTCCACGCAGGATTGGCCTCCCGGGTTTGAGCACTATCTCGAGAATCGGCCGGAGTAAGGATTAACGAACGAAGTATGGCTACCGCTAGCACAGAAATTCGAGTTACTCCCGAGATCGCCGCCGAACACGGCGTAACGCGCGAGGAATACGCGCGCATTCAGCAAATCCTCGGCCGCGACCCCAACATCACCGAACTGGGCATTTTCAGCGTGATGTGGAGCGAGCACTGCTCCTACAAATCGAGCAAGGTGCATCTGAAACGCCTGCCCACGCGCGGCAAGCTCGTGGTGCAAGGCCCTGGTGAAAACGCCGGCGTCGTGGACATCGGCGATGGCTTGGTTGCCGCGTTCAAAATCGAATCGCACAATCATCCGAGTTACGTCGAACCGTTCCAGGGCGCGACGACTGGAGTTGGCGGCATCCTGCGCGATATTTTCACCATGGGCGCGCGCCCCATCGCTGTCCTGGATTCACTGCGATTCGGCGAGATCACTGCAAGCAAGCACACCAGCGAGGCGGACGCCGCGAAAAACCGGCGCATCCTCGACGGCGTCATCCGCGGAATTGGCAGCTACGGAAATTGTTTCGGTGTGCCCACCGTTGGCGGCGAAGTCGCCTTCGAGCCGTGCTACTCGCAAAATCCTTTGGTCAACGCGCTCGCTCTCGGCATCGCGAAGAAAGAAGAAATCTTCCTCGCCAAAGCCAAAGGCATCGGCAATCCTGTAATCTACGTCGGCGCCAAGACAGGCCGCGACGGAATTCACGGCGCGTCCCTGCTGGCCTCCGCCGAATTCACCGAAGAGTCCAAGCAGAAACGTCCCAACGTGCAAGTCGGCGACCCGTTCATGGAAAAGCTGCTGCTCGAAGCTTGCCTCGAAGCCATGCAGACCGGCGCGGTCGTGGCGATTCAGGACATGGGCGCCGCTGGCCTCACCTGCTCCACCATGGAAATGGCTTCGCGCGGCGGCACCGGCATCGAAATCGATCTCGCCAAAGTTCCCCAGCGCGAAACCGGCATGACGCCCTACGAAATCATGCTCAGCGAATCGCAGGAGCGCATGCTGCTGGTCGCCGAAAAGGGCCGCGAGTACGAAGTCCTCTCCGTCTTCAAGAAGTGGGGCCTCGACGCCGTCGTCGTCGGCCAGGTCACCGAAGGCGGCATCGCTCGCATCAACAACAACGGCCGCGTCGCCGCGGAAATCCCCGCGCATCCCCTCGCCGAAGAAGGCCCCGTCTACCATCGCCCCATCGCCGCACCGGCGCCGCGCGTCGCCCGCTTTGCGGGCGCAGGTAAAGAAGTCGACGGAAAAGGTTGGTTCGCATTCGCTCCCGAAGGCACGAATCTCACGGCGAATTTCCTGAAGCTGCTGGCCTCGCCCGCGATTGCCTCCAAGCGCTGGATCACCGAGCAGTACGACACCAGCGTGCGCACGAATACTTTGGCGGGCCCCGGCGCGAGCGATGCCGCCGTAGTGCGCATCAAGGATCCGAAGACCGGAGCCGTAAAGCGCGCGCTCGCGCTCTCCACCGACGGCAACGGCCGCTGGTGTCAGTTAAATCCGCGCGTGGGTGCCATGCACGCCGTCGCCGAAGCAGCCCGCAACGTGGCCGCGAGCGGCGCACGTCCCATCGCCGCCACGAATTGCCTCAACTTCGGCAGCCCTGAAAAACCGGAAGTGATGTGGCAGTTCAGCGAAACCATCGATGGTCTTGCCGAAGCCTGCACGGCCCTCGGCACGCCCATCACCGGCGGCAACGTCAGCTTCTACAACGAAACTCTCGGCAAATCCATCTACCCCACGCCGGTCATCGGCGTGCTCGGCGTCCTCGAAGACGCCTCCCGCGTCCTGAAAATCGCCTTTCGTCAAGAAGGCGACATCATCGTTCTCCTCAACGGCTCAGCCTCGGCAGTAGGGGCGCAGCATGCTGCGCCCCTACTCGGCACCCAATGCGAATTCTCCTCCTCCGAATACTCGAAGACGATTGCAGGTATCGTCGCCGGCGAACCACCCGAAATCGACCTCGGCGCCGAAAAACGTCTGATCGACTGCCTCGCCGCCCTAGCCGCCGAGAGCGCCGTGCAATCCGCCCACGACATCAGCGACGGCGGCCTTGCTGTCACCCTCGCCGAATCTTGTTTCGCCTCCTCCGTTGTAGGGGCGCACTTGAAACTGGTAGAAGAAGGCCCCGCCGAGGCCGCCGCATTCGGTGAACGCGGCGCCCGCGCCATCGTCTCCGTCATCCCATCAAAACTTGCCGCCGTTCTCGATACTGCGAGACAATACAACGTGGCGGCGTACGAGCTCGGCCAGGTCACCCGCGACGGTTCGTTCCGCATCGAACATAAAGGGCGCGCGGTGGTTGACAGTTCCGTTGAAACACTCCGCGACGCCTGGGCCCATTCGCTCGAACGCACTCTGGCTGGAAAATGAAGCGCATCGCAAACATCGGATATTGGTTTCTGCTTACATCGCTCTTTGTTGAGTCGATGTCGATCGGTCATTTGACCTCTGCGGACTATGTCCTGGGACGAGTGTTCGGGTTTAAAAGAGCATATCCTTGGAGCTTCTGGTTTGAAGTTTTGAGCGGCCTGTTTGTATGTCTGCTGGGCCTTTTTGCCACATCCATAGTTCTGCTCCATCGCCCGTGGTCAAGGCAACTGGTTGCGGTGTTTTGCTCCGTGGCCATCGTTTTCATCTCAGTTAGAGCGCTCTCAGCGCAATCTTCGGATTGGTGGCTCGCATTGGAGTTTTGTCTACTGCCTGCCGTCGTGCTGGGCTATTTAGTTTTCAGTTGGCTTGGGTCCAGGCTGGATGCGCACAAGGTAGGCCAGTTGTCGTGAATTCATTGATACTCTTCGACGATCACTTCCACGACCACTGTGGTGTCTTCGGCGTCTTCGGCCATCCCGAAGCCGCCAACCTCGCCTATCTCGGCCTCTACGCCCTCCAGCACCGCGGTCAGGAATCCGCCGGCATCGTCTCCAGCGACGGCAAAGAGTTATACGTCCATCGCGCGATGGGCGAAGTCGAAGAGATTTTCCAGCCCAACGTCTTAGCGCAACTCCCGGGCAGCCTCGCCATCGGCCACACTCGCTATTCGACCGCCGGTGACAAAGCTCTCCTCAACGCGCAGCCCATCATGATCGATTGCAACAAGGGCAAAGTCGCCCTCGGCCACAACGGCAACCTCACCAACGCCGCCGAGTGGCGCCGCAAGCTTGAGCATCGCGGCTCGATTTTCCAGACCAACAGCGACACCGAAGTCATCGTCCATCTCATCGCCCGCTCGCAAGCGCGCAATCTTTCTGGTGCGATCGGTGACGCGCTCAATCAAGTTGAAGGCGCCTATTCCCTCCTCGTGCTTACGCAGGATGAACTCTACGCCGTACGCGACCCTCGCGGCTTTCGGCCCCTGGTGCTTGGAAAATTAATCACCCCCGGCGGCTTTGTTTCCTGGCTGGTGGCCTCGGAAACCTGCGCCTTCGATCTGCTCAACGCCCAATACGTCCGCGAGATCGAACCCGGCGAAATGGTGCGCATCTCCAAGTCCGGCATCGAGTCCATCCACTTTGCGCCGCAGAAACCGCTCCAGCAGTGCATTTTCGAGCATGTGTATTTCTCCCGCCCGGACAGCATTATTTTCGGCCGCTCCGTGAACGAAAGCCGCGAGATGCTCGGACGCCTCCTTGCGCAAGAGCATCCTGTCGATGCAGACATCGTCGTCCCGGTGCCCGATTCCGGCGTGCCCGCCGCCGTCGGCTACGCGCTCGAATCCAAGATTCCGTTTCGCATGGGGCTGATCCGCAATCACTATATCGGGCGCACCTTCATCGAGCCTTCACAAGCCATCCGCAATTTCGGTGTGAAGCTCAAGCTCAACCCCATCCGTGGCTTGATCGAAGGCAAACGCATCGTCCTGGTCGACGATTCCATCGTGCGCGGCACCACCAGCCGCAAGATTGTCCGCATGCTCCGCGAAGTCGGCGCAAAAGAAATCCACGTGCGCGTCAGTTGCCCGCCGACGATTTCTCCGTGCTATTACGGCGTCGACACGCCCACGCGCGAGGAATTGATCGCCTCGTCAAACACGCCTGAAGAAATCTGTAAATTCCTTGGCGCCGACTCGCTGGGTTACGTTTCCCTCCCGGCGCTGCGCCGCGCCGTCAGTGACACCGAAGGCAGGTTTTGCACGTCTTGTTATACGGGCGTTTACCCGACGGACCTGGTTCAGCTGGAGGTGCGCGAAAGCGCTTCCAATGGCAAATCCGGCGATATTACCGATGGACATGGCAATGAACCCGCGCCCGCAGAGCGGCCGGTGGTGGTCGAACATGAAAGCTGAAAAGAAGAAAAAACAAGAAGAAGCAGGCCTGCCCGTGAAGGCAAAGATTCAAAGAGAAATCATCGCCTGGTTCTGGGTAGGGCTCGCATTTCTCTTGATTAATGGCACCATCGGTCAGGCGCGCGTCATACCCTCCGGCTCCATGGAAAATACGCTGCTCGTCGGCGACCACCTCATCATGAGCCGCATCGGCTACGACGCCGGTGTACCCTTTACGGACGTTCACCTTTCCCTCTGGCGCAATCCCAGCCGGCAACAGATCGTCATTTTCCGGCCCGTGATTCCAGGCGAAACGTCGGACGTCATCAAGCGTGTGATCGGATTGCCCGGCGAAACGGTCGACATTCGAGACGGAAGTGTCTGGATCAATGGCGCTCGTCTTAGCGAAAACTACGCCATCGGGCCCACCGAACGCGGTGATCCCGTGATGTTCCGCGCCGCATTTGAAGGCAAAAGAGATGTTTTTCCGTACACTGTCCCGGCCGGCTGTTTTTTTGTCATGGGTGATAATCGCGGCAATTCGCTCGACAGCCGTTTTGTGGGATGTGTTCCGCGTTCCCATATCGTTGGCACTCCGGTGATGGTTTATATGTCGATCGATGCTCCATCGGATGCCTGGGGTTCTGGATCGATTAGTGATCGCGTTTCCGCATATGCAAACGCTCTTCTCCATCCGCGCGAAATTCGCTGGCGCAGGCTGTTTCAGTTATTCTAGTGAATGTCGCCGGCCCGACCGGCTCCGGTGAATCATGAAGGATTCGACCACACAGCAGAAGCAGAAAGATCAGTTGACCACCAAACAGAAAATCCGGAGCGAGATCATCGCCTGGTTCTGGGTCGGCCTCGCCTTTCTGCTCATCAACGGCACGATCGGCCAGGCGCGCGTCATCCCTTCCGGTTCGATGGAAAACACGCTGCTCATCGGCGATCACCTCATCATGAGCCGCATCGGCTACGACGCGGGCGTGCCATTCACCAACTGGCACTTGCCGCTCTGGCGTAATCCCAGCCGCCAGCAGGTCATCATCTTTAAGCCGCCCTTTGCGCCGGATACCCCGGACTACGTGAAGCGCGTCATCGGCCTACCGGGAGATACCATCGACATTCACGATGGCGCCGTCTGGGTTAACGGTCAGAGGCTCGGGGAAAAATACACCACTGGTCCGAGTGAGCCGGCCCCTCCCGGCCAGACGGACGTGAAGTTTCCTTATCACGTTCCTTCCGATTGCTACTTCGCCATGGGCGACAATCGCGAGAATTCCTTCGATAGCCGCTTCTGGGGCTGCGTCCCGCGAAAGGACATCATCGGGACGCCGGTCATGATTTACATGTCGCTCAATGTTTCGCCCGAAGCTTGGGAGCCGGGGCAGATTCGCGAGCGGTTCTTTGCCTACGCGAACGCCCTCCTTCACCCCGGAACGGTGCGCTGGAAGCGTATTTTCCGGACGTTTTAGTTTTTGATGCACAACGGTATTTCACAATAGACGCCGCTGCCCCCGCGGCGCTCCAATGCTTTCCTGTCAGTGATCGGCGCATGTACGAGTGCGCCCCGATCAAGGAAACACTAGATACGGATGCGGACGGGTTCCTGATGAAATATGCCGACGCTGGAGTGAATATCGCCGTCGCGGATGACGCCAAGCAGCGCATCCGCCACCATGCTAGCCGCACGTTTACCTCCGGCGTGCTCGGCGGCATTGGCGGCTTCGGCGGGCTCTTCGCGCTCGACCGCAAAAGATGGAAAGAGCCCGTGCTGGTCTCCAGCGCGGACGGCGTCGGCACCAAGCTCAAAATTGCCATAGCTATGGGCGTACACTCTACCGTTGGCGCCGATCTCGTCAATCACTGCATCAACGACATTCTCGTCCAGGGCGCCGAGCCGCTCTTCTTCCTCGACTACCTGGCGATGGGCAAGCTCGATCCGCAGGTCGTCGAGCAGCTCGTCGAAGGCATGAGCCGCTCCTGCCGCAAGGCCGGCTGCGCCCTCATCGGCGGCGAAACGGCGGAGATGCCCGGCTTCTACCCCGCCGGTGAATACGATCTTGCCGGCTTCATCGTCGGCGTCGTCGAGCACAAAAAACTTTTGACCGGCAAGAGAGTCCAGCCCGGAGACACCCTGATCGCGCTGCCGTCCGCCGGCTTGCACACCAACGGCTATTCGCTCGCGCGTAAATTGATTTTCGAGGTTGCCAAGCTCAAGCCCGACACCTACGTCGCCGAAGTCGGCAACAAAATCGGCGCGGAACTGCTGAAGCCGCATCTGTGCTACGCGCCCGCGCTAAAGAACATCCTCGCCCGTGGCTGGGTTTCCGCCCTCGCGCACATCACCGGCGGCGGTATCCCCGGCAACCTTCCGCGCGTTCTGCCCAGCGGTCTTAAGGCGGAAATTGACCTCGCCTCCTGGCCCGTGCCCGCGATCTTCAAATATCTCGCCAAGCTCGGCAAGATCGACACGGACGAGCTGCTGCAATCCTTCAATATGGGCGTCGGAATGATTCTCATCGTCCCACCGAAAAACGTCCGCTTCGTCGAAGCCGACCTGAAAAAGCACCGCGAAAAATTCTTCCTCATCGGCCGCATCGACCGCGGCGAATCCGGCAAGGCCCGCGTCTCCTACTCCGGTTCCCTGCAAATGGCATAGTTAGTCTAAACAAGGTCGCTCGTCGCATAGCTCGGCTTCTCTGCCGGCCTGCGCAATGGCAGTTCGCGCTTCAGCTTACGCAGCCATCGCTGCTCCAGCTTGAATTGTTCTATTACAAGACTCACCATCCACACCGCTTCGTGATATGGATGCCCCACTTCTTCCAAGATGCTCGCAAGCACTTCCTTCTCGCGTGCCACTTGCTCTTCGAGAAATTCTCGTCGTCGCTCCAATTGCAACTGGAAAACGCCCGGCCGTGCCTGCCAAGAAAGCGCAATCCACGTCAGGAACGGCGGCCGCTCGCGCTGCTTCGTCCACTCTTCACGCTCCAGAGCGCCGGCCAACGCCGCGCGGCCTCTCGCTGTTGTTTCAAACGTGCTGCGCTCCGGTCCCGCCGCAGGTGCGGTCGTTTCTGAAGCTCGGATCAGCCCCGCGCGCGCCAATTTCTCCAGCGAGTAATACACCTGTGGCCGCGATAAGTTCGCCCAGTCCCGTATCTCGCGTCTTTCCAGCTCGAGATTCGCTTGATAACCATGCATCGGCCGCTCCGCCAGCAAGCTCAGCAGCACCAAATCCGGCGTCGTCAGCGCCAATTTCTTCGCCCGCCCGGCGCGTCTCCCCGGTCTCTCAGCGAATCTCTGTGTCCTCTGCGTCTCTGCGTTATTTTCGATCTTCATTTCTTTCCCGTCTTCCGTTTCTTGCTCCAATACCACCACTGGCACTGCTCCGCCGGCAGCCGCGGATTCCGCGCTTGCGCCACCGCCGCGCAAAACGTGTCTAGCACGCAAATATCCTGGTGCTGCCTCGCCACTCGCCCCAGCTTTTCATACATCCGCCGCGGATTCTGCCGCGCCAGTTGCGTCACGCTGCGAATCCCCAGCAACTCGAAATCCCGCAGCATCGCCGGCCCGATCGAGATCAAGTCGCCTAATTGCCTTGCCCTCGTCCCCATAAAAATCTCCTTGACTTCGAATTCCGCGCTCACTATCCTTACTAGTCTAAATGAGACTACTGGTCTCGTCAAGGAGAATCTGCACCATGCGCCACTTCGCCTTTGCTCTAACCGCTTTAGCTTTATTTTTCACTTTCGCTTCAAGGCAAGCCAATCCATCTCAGGAGAAAACGCCCATGAACGTCAAACGCATCACCCCGGTCCTGCTCGTCAAGGACATCGAGCCCATCGTCCCCTTCTGGGTCGATCGCCTCGGCTTCGCCAAGACCATCGAAGTCCCCGACGGCAACAAACTAGGTTTTGTGACTTTTCAAAAAGGCACTGCCGAAGTGATGTACCAAACCTACGCCAGTGTGGAAAAAGACGCGCCCAAAGACGTTTCCGCGACTGCCGGCAAGGGCCCGACCTATCTCTACATGGAGGTCGACAATCTCGACACGGTTCTCGCAGCCATGAAAGACGTCAAACTCGTCATGCCCGTTCGAACCGCCTTCTACGGCATGAGGGAATTCAGCGTCCAGGAACCCGGCGGGCACTTCGTCACCTTCGCTCAGCCCGTCGCCCCGCCCAAGCCCTGACCGGCATTCTTCGCGGCACCATTCTCCGTCGTAGGGGCGCAGCACCTGTCCCGACCTTGTCGGGATGCTGCGCCCCTCCTAGGCAAGAACTCAGCTAAAGCGATCTGCTGGAAATTCTCCGCGTAGACTTACTGTTTCGGCCCGCTAGGCAGCGGCGGCGGGCGGCGTTCCATTCCCGTCGGCACGGCGATGGAGCGAGCGCCATTCTTGCCCACAGAGCGCACCGCAAAAAAGTGATTGTCCGTGGAAACACCCTTCAACACGGTTTCGCCGGGCGAAGCCGCAAAATCATAAACCTGCCACCGCGGTTCGCTCGTCTCCCGCCACAAAATCTCGAACCCCGCGCGTTCCGCATCATCTTCAGCCGACCAAGACACTTTGGCATCCGGTGTCACCGCGCCAGTCAGCTTTGCATTCGTCGGCGGCGCTGGAGCCAGCGCCAACTGCCGCAGCGCCTCCGCATTGTCCAGCGCCACATCGCCCATAAACGCAAAGTTCAGGTATTTTTCGAAATCGCCGTATTCAATTCCATTTTCCGTCCGCGGCGTTTGGTGCTGGTGGTTGTAATCTTCCAGCGGCTCGGTAAAGCGCACCGCCGGCAGCCCGGCCTTGTAGAACGGGTAGTGATCTCCGCCGCGCCCATACCGGTCCACGCGGAAAATCATTCGAATCGCTTCCCGCCCGTCAATTTCTTCCACCGCCCGCGCCAATTCCCGCGAAGGCGAATCCGCATCATCGATTTCGCCATTTCCAGAAAACAACCGCACGCGATGCGGTGACCCGGCGGCGGGATCGGCGCCCACAATGTCATCGTCCAGCATTCCGCCGACGATGTAGCCCTGCTGCTTCAGCCAATCCAGCAGGTGTGTGCTGCCAAGCAGCCCTTGCTCTTCGCCCGAAACAGTCGCAAACAGAATCGTGGCGCGAAAGAAGCCGAACTTCCCGTGCCCGGTCGCGCCCGGATCGCTGAGCAACCGCGCGCATTCCACGCTCACGGCCACTCCCGAGGCATCATCGTCCGCGCCGGGAGCATCCGCTTTCGGATCCATCACGTTGGAAGGTCGCGAATCAAAATGTCCCGAAACAATGAAAATGGTTTTCGAAAGCTTGGGATCGGAGCCGGGCAAAATCGCATAAACATTCTCCAGTGTCACAGGATTTGGCCCCGTCCGTTCCGATTGCGACTCGAATTTATCCACCACCACCTTCAGTTCCCCTCCGGACTCTTTCGCAATTTCGTTGAATCGCGCCACGATGTGATCCCGACCACAGCCCGCTCCGCGCTTCGGGTCCGTCCATGAAGAAAGCGTCAGTCGTGTTCCGCAACTCACTAGGTTGTGAATCAGCGCGCGCATCGATTTTTCATCCACGAGCTGCCGACTGACGGGTTTCCAAGGCCGCGGCAGGACTTTCACTTGCGGCTTCCCCTGCGCCGGTTCCGCCGGGTCCCGCGCCTCAACGCGTTGCGCCAATGCCGGCACCGTGGCAAACAAAAAAATAACAAGCGCGAAAAGAATGGTACTCAACGACCGCCCGCAAGACCCGACCTGCCGCTTATTCATGATTTGTGATTCCCCATTTGATTTGGCCATCTGCGAATCCGGCATTCTAGCAAAGTTCCCCACTAATCGCGCCACGAAGCCCCGATCGTAAGCTCCTCACATGGAACGGCGCGACCTGCCCATCGAAATCCACGATGAAAAGAAGACCAACTTGGCGCTATAATCCGCCCTTTGTTAGAGTGACCATCGAATCTCCCTGAGGCGCCGCGCTCCATCGGGCAAGCGTCAATCTGAGGAATATGTCGAAAATCGCAGGGATACATTGGGGTCGTGTATTGTTGGGCGGATTCCTGGCCGAGCTCCTCGTTTTCGCCATCGTCTTTCCCACGAAATACCTCTTTGGGCAGCAGGCGTTTCTGGCGTCCATCCTGATTGCCTCTGCCTTGCTGCCATTCCTCTTCGCTTTGTGGGTGGCCCGGCGCATCAGCTCGCGTTTCGTGCTTCACGGAACGCTTGTCGGCGTAGTCGCCGCGCTCATTTACCTGGGCTTGGCTTGGCGCCAGCCGCAGCCTCTCCTGTACAAAATCGCTCACGGCCTCAAACTCGTGGGCGGCGCTGCTGGCGGCCTCGTGGCCTCGCGCCGCAAACCCGCGGCCGCAGTCGCCAGGCAGTCAGAGTGAAACGATCGCTTCGCCCGCCTCCGCGTCCCGTTTTGCCGATTCCGCCGCTTATGCTAACGTTTTTCGTTTATGAGCAAACGCCTTGGCGTCCTCTTAAGCGGCCGCGGCTCGAACTTCGAGGCGCTCGCGGAAAGCGTGGCGGCGGGCCGCATTCCCAACGCGGAAATCGCCGTGGTCATCAGCAATCGCGAAGGCGCGCCCGGTATCCAACGCGCGGAATCGCGCAGAATCAAGACGTGGGTGATCCCTTCGAAAGGCCTCGAGCGCGAAGCCTACGACCGCCAGGTTACCGCCGTTCTGGACGAACACAAAGTCGATCTCATCTGCCTTGCCGGCTACATGCGCCTGCTCTCTCCCTTTTTTGTATCGAAATTTCCAAATCGCATCCTGAACATCCACCCCTCGCTGCTCCCCTCCTTCCCCGGCCTCGAATCGCAGCGCCAGGCCCTCGAATACGGCGTCAAGTTCGCCGGCTGCACCGTCCACTTCGTCGACGAAAATCTCGACGCCGGCCCGATCATTTTGCAGGCGACCGTTCCAGTGCTCGACAGAGACACGGAAGCCTCCCTCTCCGAAAAAATTCTGAAAGAGGAGCATCGCATCTATTCCGAGGCTGTTAAATTTGTGCTCGAAGGAAAATACAAAATCGAAGGCCGCCGCGTCCTTCGCGTGAGCTGAAAAACTCTCAATGGCACAAACGAATTTCAAACCCGTCGAAGAACAGCTCGCCTACCTGAAAAAAGGCGTGGTCGAGATCGTCCCCGAAGCGGAGCTGACCGCTAAGCTCGAAAAATCGCGAAAGACCGGAAAGCCGCTGCGCGTGAAGCTCGGCCTCGATCCCACCGCCCCCGATCTTCACCTCGGTCATACCGTAGTCATCCGAAAGCTCAAGCATTTTCAGGACATGGGCCACACACCCGTTTTCTTGATCGGCGATTTCACCGCCCTGGTAGGCGATCCCTCAGGTCAATCCGAGACCCGCCCGCCGCTTTCCCGCGAACAGGTCAACGCCAATTCGAAAACCTACCTCGACCAGGTTTTCAAAATCCTCGACCGCGAAAAAACCGAAGTCCGCTACAACAGCGAATGGCTGGATAAAATGACCAGCTACGACATCGTGCGGCTTTGCGGAAAGTACAGCGTCGCGCGCATGCTCGAACGCGAGGATTTTCACAAGCGCCTCACCACGCAGCAGCCCATCTCCATGCACGAACTACTCTATCCGCTCCTCATGGCCTACGATTCCGTCGTTCTCCAGGCCGACATCGAGTTTGGCGCCACCGAGCAAAAATTCAATTTGCTGACCGGCCGCGATATCCAACGCGAGTACGGCCAGGAACCGCAAGTGTGCATGATGACGCCCATCCTCGTCGGACTCGACGGCCAGCGCAAAATGTCGAAGAGCCTCGGGAATTACATCGGCATTGCCGAGCCGCCCGTCGAAATGTTCGGCAAAATGATGTCCATCCCCGACGAATTGATGTGGTCCTACTACGAATTGGTCACCGACCGCACGCCACAGGAAATTGCGGCGCTGAAGCAGGAAGTCGCTGGCGGCAAGTTGCACCCCATGGACGCGAAGATGCGCCTGGCCGAGGAAGTGATCGCTGGTTTCCACAGTAAAGATGCGGCGCGCAAAGCCGCTGAAAGGTTCCAACGCGAGGTCAGAGATAAACAACTACCGGAAGATATGCCAGTCGTCCGCCTGAAAGACGAGGAGTGGTACCAGAAATACCTCACGGCGGGAACGCAGTCGGTCGCTCTGCGTTGGCTCATTGCCGCATGGAACTTGGCGCCGTCGTTAGCCGAGGCAGAACGATTGATCAAGGC
>Ga0210405_10003348_pt1 | contig 15783 bp, 9 predicted proteins | sample IncBWH11MmetaG_FD_155492 | JGI IMG/M metagenome (GOLD analysis project Ga0210405, IMG submission 155492) | Forest soil microbial communities from Barre Woods Harvard Forest LTER site, Petersham, Massachusetts, United States - Inc-BW-H-11-M | ecosystem: Environmental > Terrestrial > Soil >... | reverse complement strand
ATCACCTGCTCGATCTGTCCGGGATCGCCCCGGATAAGCCCGAGATCGGAACCCATCTTCGTCACTAGCTCAATATTCTCGCCGATCAGACGGCGCAGCATCTGGTCCATCTGCGCTACCAGGCTGTTGAGGTCTACGGCAATAGGCTGGATCACCTGGTTGCGGCTGAACACCAGAAGTTGATTGGTGAGGGCGGCCGCACGATTGGCGGCCAGAAGAATCTCCGATGCGCTTTCGCATATCGGCGAATCCGGCGGCAGCTCGTCCAGCATCCACTGGCCGTAGCCGGTGATCACCGTCAACATATTATTGAAATCGTGCGCGACGCCTCCGGCGAGCCTGCCGATCGCCTCCATTTTTTGCGACTGAAGCAAGTGCGCTGCCAGCCGGCGGCGCTCGGTTACGTCCCGAGCGATGCCTTGTACGGCCACCGGCTTTCCAGTTTGAAAGATGAGGCGGGTGCCGGTTTCCAGCGAAATTCGCGTGCCGCTCTTGCTGATGATTTCCAACTCGTAGGAGGTTTTCGATTCACCTCCGATTTGACTATCCAGCATCTCGCGCCAAAGCTGCCTGTATTCCGGCGCTACCAGGGTGGACATGTTCATTCCCAAGGCTTCCTCGCGGCTGTACCCGGTGACCGTCTCACCCGCCTTGTTCAAGGACGTCAGCCGCCCGGCCAGATCGTGCGTATACATGATTTCGTTAGCGTTCTCGAACAGCTCGCGATAGCTATCCTGGCTGGAAATCAACTGCTGCTCCGTGCGTTTACGGCCGGCGAGGGCGGCCCAGTGTTCGGCCTCCCCGCCAGCGCTCTCGATGGCAATCCTGGCCAGGCGGACCATCTCTTCGACGGCGCCAATCTCTTCCCGGCCAGGTACGTGCGGCCGTTTGCGGTAAATGGCTATGAGGCCCAGCAACGCGCCTTCCCGGGAGACGATCGGGGCCGCCCAGCAGGAACGCAGCCGGTGCTTCCGAACGAGCTCTTTGGAATGCTTGTACAAAGGATCCACCGTCACGTCCGAAACGATCACACGCTCGCGCTGGTAAGCGGCCGCGCCGCACGCTCCGGCCAGGGGGCCTATGGGCAGACTTTTGAGTGAGTGCGCGAAACTCTCCGGCAGTTTCGGCGCCACCTTCAGGCGGAGAGAGGAGCCATCCGGATCGGGAAGGAAGATGCAGCACCTCGCCGACTGGTCTCGTAGTTCAATAACGGCCGCCATGGCCCCAAGCACGTCGTCGAGCGGGGCGCCGGATACGATCATCTCGAGCAGGAGATTCTGCGCCACCAGCAACTTTTTCGATGCCTTCAGCGCTGCGTCTACTTCTGGCATTCAGTCACAATTGGATAGGTTACCACTGCGGCGTCATCTCCAAACTGGATTGACAAAAGCCCCGTTGCCAGCCACGTCCCATACCGCAAAGCGGACCCATTTCCAACCGTTCGCCTCGACCTTCCACTCGTACGACTCGCGCCCAAACTCCCGGGTCGTCTCCAGCGGGAAGAGCTTACGGAACGTGTCCGAGCCGTTGCCCCAGACGACCTCGGCCATTCGCAGTGGAAACGTGTAGGCCATGTCAGCCTTCACGAGGATGCTGTTCCCGCCCTGCGGCGTCATGCTCACCTGCGGCAGCATTATCTCACCGGTCGACATAAAGTAATCCCCGCGCGCCACCACGTCCAGCAGCGACTTGTAATGCTCGTAGTCCGGCAGCGTATGCATGCGCACGTAATTGACGTTCAGATACCCGTACAGCTCGGATGTCGCGTCCGGCTGAAAGATGTCCTCTTCGGCCAGCATTCGTTTTCGCAGGCCCCAGTTATTCATGTCGTCGATCGCCTTGAAAGCGCGCTCCGCGAGCCGGGGCGAGGAGAGATCGGACGGCATCGATCGCCAGCCCGCGCCCAGATAATGCGGATCGCGCAACTGTTCCGACTCCCGGATCTTGTCGGGATATCCGGTAGAATCCTTGGTGCGCGGATGCGCTTCATACACATATCCATTCTCGCGGCGCACCATATCCAGCGCTTCCGCGGCGCTGCCGAGATGGTAAACAGTTCCGTACTTCGGATCGGCCGTGCGAAACTCGGCGCCGGCGGGCCGGTCGGCAAACCAGTACACCGGCTTGGGGAAAATCACACCCCAGTGCCCGCCCAGGTGGACCTTGCCTTCTTCCGCGGGAATCAACAAGAAGCTGGGATCGGACTGGGCGCGGCAGGCCCGATAATAAGTGTCCAATTCTTTCAGCCGCACATCGGTGAGAGCGGCGGCATGACCGTCTCCCTGAAAGTCCATGAGAATGGCCGCGTCGATTCCCATGGCCTTCAGGATAGGCTTGAAAGGCGGCGTCCAATCCGGTCCGTGTTCCATGGCTTGCTCGGTGAAGGCGAAGTGCCAGTGGTATGTCATCGCCTTGTAGCCGTCCACCGAGGGCAGCTTGTCGCCATGCGTGTATCGAAGCACGTCCGCCAGCACGGGCTCCGGCGGGGCGTTGTCGAGCATGAAGAATACACTTAGGCGCTGCTGAGAGCCCGGCGGCGCATTCATCCACGCATAAAACGGCGTGTTGTCATCCGGCAATTGGCGAATGCCGAGGCCTGCTTCGCCCCGGAAGCTTCGATGCCAGACGTAGCCCATGTTGGTGGTGAACGGACGCGCGAAGAAATACTGGTGGGGAGGCGGAAAGGTAGCGACACTGCCCTGCGTGGTTCGCAGCGCGATGGTGCGATAACGGACCTCGACGGGATTGCGCTGCGGACCTTTCGACCGTACCGTGCGGAGATGGCCATCGGTGTCGTAGTAGGTAGCTTCCGATTCCATCATCCAGCCGCCGTGCTGGTAGGCCTCGGCGCCAATGGTGAGACCAGCGTCGTAGTAGTAAGTGATATCCGGCTCGGCGGTCGTCACCACAGCCTCCTGTTGGATGAGCCGGCTGCCGGGGAAGAATGTGTAGGCGATGGCGCCTTGGAACAGGCCCATGTGAAGGCCATCGAACGAAATCTCCACTCGATCCCCGATCGTACGCGCCCGCGCGGCGCGGAGATCGAACACGCCTTCGAAGCGGCGAGTGCCCTCGGGGTGGCTGGGCGGATGGTCGAAGAACGCGTCCCAGCCTCCGTGCCGCGTGCCGGTGGCGCACCGATAGACCGGGCGGGCTCGCTCGACGATCGCAGTCCCCGACACGCCAATCGACGCGATCAGCGGCTTTGCCGGATCGAGCGAGAACTCCGCGCGCCAGGACCGTGAAGTCTGGTCAAGCCAGGTTACGGTTACCGAATCGGTCGAGGAGACCACCGTAACCGGACCGGGCCGCACGCCGGAAATATCCAGAGGCACGGTGGCGGACAGGCACGCGAGGGGAACAAGAAACAGCGCCCACGCAACGATTCGCATCTATACATCAGAACTCCAACCGCATTTGAATCGCAACCATGCGAGGTGAGTTGTCCCCGCCCAAGCCCACACCCAGCAATCCGGTCGGTGGCGAGGTTGTGGATCCGATGGCGCCGAATCCGGTCTGCGTCTCGCGACGCCCCGGAATGCCGGCGACCGCGGCGGGCAGCGCGAAATTTGGATGGTTGAAGACATTGAAGAATTGCCCATCCAATCGGAGCGTGGATTTTTCGCTCAGCCGGAAGCGCCTGGTGACATAGAAGTCACTCCACGCAAAGCTCGGCCCGCGGAGGCTGTTGCGGCCGAGATTGCCGAACTGGCAGTGCGCCGGGCTGTCACCCCCATAGCAGGCCCCGGTGCTGGGATCGACTGTAGACATAAACGCGTCGGGATTGAGCCACTGGATCGTGCCCGGCTGCGTAGCTCCGGCGATGGCGCGATGGCTGTATAGAGGCACACCGCCAATGACGCCGGCGAACTGCGGTCCACCGCTCTGCACAATGCCGTTACCGTTCGCACTGTACGGCGAGCTCAGCACCGTAAATGGAAGGCCGCTGTGCCAGAAGGCCGTCCCGGACACCTGCCATCCGTTCACCCATGCTGCCAGCGCGCGTCGCCGCGATTTGAACGGCAGCTCGTAGACATAGGACGCGTTGAAATTATGCCGGACGTCATAATCGCAGTTCCCGTATTGACGTCGCAGCTCACCGGGGAGGGGCGAGAGAATTCCCGCTGAGGAGAAGGAAAGAAATCCACCGTTGGAAACGGTATCGAGGCAGTGGCTCCAGGTGTAGTTGGCCAGAAGCTGGAAGCCGTGAGCGAGACGTTTGTCGGCGGTGAGCTGCAGGCCGTGATAGTGGCTGTTTGCGCCAGTCGTCAACTGATCCACGGCGCCGAACCGGCGGTCGGTTGGTTCCCCATACGGGAGCGGCGCGAAGCATCCTTGGCATACCGTTTGGTATCCATTTACTTGCACCTGGTACGGCAAATCGATGGCGCGTGTGCCGACATATTGGACACGCGCGCTTGCAGATTCTCCAAACTGATGTTCGATACCCAAGCTCCATTGCAGAAAATAAGGAGCTCGGAGTTGACCATCCGGGACTGCCGTGAGCGCGACCGGTGGCAGACACTGGGCAGGGTTGGCCTTCGCCGAAGCGCAGGATAGATCGCCTCTCCGGAACCCCGCAAGGAAGGCCTGGTTTGCGGCTATCGTCGCGTCGATGGCGCTATTTGGCGCGCCCGGGGCGATCGCCAGGCCGGCGGCCGATCCGAGCAGCCCGCCCTGAAAGGTATTGACGTAGGGAGGGTTGTCGCCCACCAGATCGGCGACGCTTCCGGGTAGGATATCGGCGAATACGCCGAAACCACTCCGCAGCACCCATCCGGGCGCGAGCTGCCAGGCAATAGCGGTGCGCGGCTGCCAGAGAAGCAACGGCGTCGCGGAAAAAATATTCTCGAGTCCGGTTAGCAGCACTGCGTTTAGGGGCTGGTCTACGTCGTGAGGCAGCGCGGCGAACGAGCCCGGCAATCGCGCGATCAGCCGGTGCGGGTTCGCGGGATTTGAGTTGTATGCCGAGCGGATGCCAAGTGTCCAGCTCAACTTCTGGCTGAGCTTGATCGAGTCCTGAGCATAGAGATCCACATTCAGGTAGTTGAACGGTTGCGACGCCGCAACAGGGAAGGCCTTCGTCGCCGTGGATGCAGCGCCATAAATGAACTGGGGCAGCGTCGTGTAGGTGACCAGCGGAGTCGAGTAGGCGCTGAAGTCGAAGTCGTTGATCCGGAGGCGGCGCGAACTGAGCCCGAACTTAAGCTCGTGCGGACCAGACGTCCAGGAGACGCTGTCGTTAACGTGGAAGCGTGTCGCACGCCGGCCCTGGATCCAGTTGTAGTCCAGCCCACCCAGTGTCGTGAAGGGCGCATTGGGACCGTTCCCCTGGAGAACGACCGGGAACGCCGCCAGCGTCTTCGCCAGATCGGCCGGGCCGAACAAGCTCTCATACCACGAGAACGCGGGATTGAAGTAGTTAACCAGGCGCGGATTGAAAATGTAGGTGTAGCCGGAGGCAAACGAGTAGAGCGGCTGGGATGAAATCGCGTTGAACAGAGGATTGATCGGGTCGGTATAGGCGGCCTGCAATCCCGTATCGGATTGGAAGCGATACCAGATGGAGTTCGAACTGTCGATGTTGTGGTCGATACGCGCGGTTATCACCTGCTCGTGGTCCCCGCTAGATTGAGAGACGCTGCGGCGCAGCGCACAGCCATCGCCGGAGCTTCCGCGCGCGAGGCTTCCACCGTTATTGAACGGACAACCGAGAACGGCCAGCGGGATTCCTCCTGAGCCTTGGTACAACGAGAACAGGTTGCGATAGAAACCGACCGATTGCGGCGACGCCGGATAACTTGCTCCCGATACTGTGTCCACCCCGCCTCGCGGCAATTGCTGAAGAACATAGGTTTCAAACGCCGGGCTGGGAACGGTGACCGGCGTCACAATCGGCAGCGCAATCCGTAGTTGTTCGTAATCGAGGAAGAAGACCAGCTTGTCACGGCGAATGGGACCGCCCAGGCTGGCGCCAAAATGGTTCACCGTGGAGCGAGGCTTGTGGTTGCCCGGGGTCGCATTCGTGAAAAAGTCGGCGGCGTTCAGCTTCGATCCGTTCCACAGCTCGTAGAGCGAGCCGTGAAACGAATTTGTTCCCGACTTTGTGACGTAGTTAATCTGCGATGCGCCGTACCGGCCCTGGTCCACCGCGTATGACGTCGTGTTGACCGTCATTTCGGAGATCGAGTTCAAGCCGAGCACCAGATTGGTCGCCAAACCGCTGTTAAGATTCGTAAGCGGATCGTTCGTTTCCAAGCCGTCCACGATGTAGGCGTTGGAAAGCGCCGGCAGTCCGTTGAACTGCACGTTGCCGTAGCCGTTCTGTGCGCCCACAAAGTCGTTTGAGCTGCCTGCGGTATTGATGAGCGCTCCCGGCGCAAACTGAGATGGGTAGGTAAGGTCCGAGCCGGGATTGGGAAGGTTCTCGATCGCCTTGGAGGTCAAAGTTGTGGCGGTGTTTGGATTCTCGACGTTGATCAGCGGAGCCTCCGCGGTGACGGCCACGTCCGCGCGCGCGGCGGCGATTCTCAGAACGAAATCGACCACTTGTCTCTGACCGAGCCCTGCGGCGACGGCCGGCTTGCGCTGCGGCTCGAATCCCGGCGATAGGACCTCGACGGAATAGGAACCTGGTTTGATCTGCTGAAAAGTGAAACGTCCCGAGTGATCGGTGGTAGCCGTTCGTTTTAAACCGCTGCCGGTCCCGGCGATGATCACCGTCGCTCCACTTACTGCGGCGCCGGTTTGATCGGTGACCGAACCTGCTATCGCGCTCGTGGTTTCTCCTTGCGCCATAACGAGACGGGCCAGAATAATGGCGATTCCAGCCAGGGCAAGCGAATTGGAGTGAAGCAGCCGCAATGGAAATAAGTATACTATAGTTTTCTAAAATTAGTAAACTATAGTTAATTACTGTCCGTGAAGGGCCGTGTGATACACTAATCCCGATTCCTATGACGATCACCAGACTGACTTGCGGTTTCGTTTTGCTCTCCGGATTGACGTTCGCCATCGAGCGCGGAGAGGAGATCCGGCTGTGGCCGAAAGGCGCGCCAGGATCGGAAGGAGAAACGGCGCCCGAGGTTTCTCAAGCGTCGGATAATCCCAAGCTGCCCAAGCGATTCACGGTGGTGCACTATCCGTCGATTTACGTGTTTCTGCCACCCAAAGAGAAGGCAAACGGAATGGCGGTAGTAATCGCGCCGGGTGGCGGCCATTCGCAGCTCGTGATCGACAAGGAAGGCTACGACATCGCCGCGTGGCTGAATAAGAACGGGATCGCCGGGTTCGTGTTGAAGTACCGGCTGGCACGAGCTCAAGGGTCGCACTACACGGTGCCCGGCGATGCGCTGCCGGATGCCGCGCGGGCGATGCGGATGGTGCGAAGCCGTGCCAAGGAATGGGGAGTCGATCCCGCCCGCATCGGGTTCATGGGCTTCTCGGCCGGCGGCGAAGTCGCGGCTTTGATGGAGACTCGCTTCGATGCGGGTAACGACAGCTCGAGCGACCCGATCGATCGCACCAGCTCCCGGCCCGATTTCGCCGTTGTGGTCTATCCCGGATTCCGGCCCGGGACCATCACCGTGCCGAAGGATGCGCCTCAGACTTTTCTGGTTTGCGCCGATGATGACCGGTCACACGTGGTCACTACAGTGAATCTGTATCTCGATCTGGAGAAGCAGGGCGTGTCGTCGGAGATGCACATTTATGCGAGCGGTGGGCATGGATTCGGTATCAAGGAATCGGCTCTGCCGGTGGCGTCCTGGCCGGACCGGCTGATGCAGTGGATGGCGGATCGAAAGCTACTGAAGCAGTAGCGGCCCAAAGCCGCCACGGCCTTACGTTCTACAGCGGCAGGTGAGGTGGCCGATCCAAAGAGCGCCGATTCAATCGGCGCGCAGGATGCAATCCTGCCCCACAACCCAGAAGAGCCGCAGCCCAAGCCGAGCTACAGAACCGCCATGCGTCAGCATGCGGTTTTTGCCCGGTCGGAGCGGCCCCGCATGCTAACGCATGGCGGTTCTGTAAGCCCATGCGCGCGGCGCGGCATGGGGAATCGTCGCAGGCTGAGAAGAAATCAAGCCGCTAGTGAAGAGTATATACAGCTACATCATGGTGCGCTGGATCGAATTGGTATAGCCGCACGCGGGCGTTCGGCTCGAAGTTGAGTGTGATCGACACCTTGTGCTGCGTCGGCGTCCCATCCTTTGTTGCTGCCGGCATAACTCCGATCGGCCCCGGAGGCCCACCCGCGTTGAAAGTCCAGTAGAAGCGTCCGAACGTGAATTCGCATCCCGCCCCGAGTGCGTCGGGATTGGGCAACTGCCCCCGTGTGGACTGGAATTGGTTCTCCCAGCCGCGCTGACCGCCAAAGTCCGGCTGCAGATAGTCGTGCCGGAAATTGTCCGCGTTGACGAGCGTCACGTTGTACACCTGCGGACGCAAAGTCCACTTGTTAAAATCGAGAGCGTTACCATAGATCGTGTTGTTCGTAAAGACCAAAGTCACGTCGGTGGTGGGGTCGGCCGTGAAGCCGCGCGGCAAATGGGTGCGGTCGGTCCAGTCGCTCCACGAGAGTAGCGCATCGTTCATCAACTGCATCACCTGTTTGGGGTCCGACGACTGCTGGGCTGTCATCAGGTCCTGCCACATGATCTTCTCCGGAGCCATCGCGCCGATCATGGCGATGGCCGCCAGTTGGGCCTGGCGGCTGGACCGGGGGGCGACTCCGAACACACCGCTTTCCCACTGATACAGGGTCTGGCCGGCATAAACCTTGTTCACGTTCTCCATCACCTGCACGCGCGGGGGGTGCTTCCGCCAGCCCCAATGGTATTGCAGGTTGAAGTATTTGCCCGGCGCCATCTTGATCTTCATTACGTTGCGGGTGCCTTCCTGCATCGGGAAGAATGTCAGATCCATGGACGCGCCCGGACCGCCGCTTCCGGGCGGCGCGGTAGCCGAAGTAGGCGCGTCGAACAGCATCACGAGCGCGGCAAAGTCGTCCGCGCCTTTGTGCAGCACATCCACGGTATAGGTGATCTCCCACGGCACATCCACCACCTGGCTCACGTCCAGCAACGCGGTGTCGCTTTCGATATGCTGGTCGTACCAGATCTGGTGGACGTTGACGTTGCCACCGATTTTGACGCCGTTCGCATCGAAGATCGGCTGCACTACATTGACCTTTTCTGTTTGCACGTAGTGCAGAACCGGCAGCCCGCTATAAATCGGCCGCGACGGTATCGGATTGCCCTCGATAATATCCAGCGCAAACTGAATCGTCTTGTGATCGACGATCTGCTGGTTTTGCGCCGTGGCAATTACGCTGTTGAACGAGGCCAGCAAGTCGTCTTCCGGCGAGCTGATATTAGCGAGCGGAGTGACCACAGCCGGTCCGTCCATCAGATTGTAAGGCGCGGTGGGCGTCGACGGATCCGAATTGGGTATTTCGTTGCCCTTACTGTCGAACAGGTTACTGTTCACCGTTTGCAGGAAATTCTTGCAACTGAACTCGATTTCAGGTCCGCACGGCGCCGATGGCAGCGGCCCCGGCTTGGTCACTACGATCGAGGTCGAGCCGTCCGCCGAAAGCGTCGTCGTCGAAAAGCCGGGCTTCGGCTGCGGATGCGGATGCTGCGCCAGCAGAATATTCGCCGACAAGTATAAAGTTGCCAGGATCGGAATATGCGCTCTCATAATAGTTCCCCCTTTCGGGATGCGTCGGATGGTTGCAAAGGCGCCGCCTTCAACCCTTGCGGAGGTTTCTTGGGATCCAGCCAGGAAAGGAATTCGACGATCATTTCGGGCCGGGTAGCGGCCGGACAAGCCGCCCAGCGGTCGAGCTTTTCGTTGCCGTACCGGATGATGCCCAGGTGTTCGGATTTTTCCTTATCCACGGCCGGATCGATATCGGTGAAACCTAACCGCTTGCGAAGCTCTTCGATCTCCGCAGGTCTGCCGGTGAGAAAGGTCCAACCCGGTTGGACGCCGTGCATCTTCATGTACTCTTTCAGCACGCGAGGCTTGTCATGCACGGGATCGAGCGTGATCGAGTACATGAAGATGTCCCGGCCCACACGGTTTCCCAGCAGCGCGTGTACTTTCACCAGATTCGCGGTATACAGCGGGCAGCGAGCCTCGCAGTCGGCGTAGAAGAAATTGAAGAGCACGATCTTGCCGCGCACGAGATCTTCGTAGAAGCGAGCCTTGGTTCCGTCCTGGTCCATGACGACGAAATTGGGAAAAAATCCGGCTCGGGGACCTTCATGCGCCGGTGTGGTGCAGCCCGGTTTGGGGCCGACGATGCTGCCTCCTTGAGCGATGGCGGCTGCCGCGGCTGGAACGGCTGCGGTGCGGAGCATTTGAAAAAGTTTTCTTCGATTCATGATTTCGCCTCCTTCTTAAGGTTCGATCTGCCAGCGCATCATCATGGCATGATCCTCGTGCACCGTATTGTGGCAATGCATCGGATAGTGCCCCAGGAAGTCGCGGAACGTAAAGAAGACTCGAACTTCCTCTTCCGGATGCAGGAAGATCACATCCTTGCGGCAATTCTCCACCGAACCGGGAACGATCGGCACACCGTTCCGGGACAAGATCATGTGCTCCTCGAAATGGATGTGGATCGGATGCGACCACTGCCTGCCTTCGTTGCGAATTGTCCAGATCTCGGAGTCGCCTTGCCGCGGGTCGGCGTCGATGCGGTTGGTGTCGAAGACCTTGCCATTGACGATCCAGGAGCCGCTGAAATAATCGAATCGGAACAGCCTCTCCTTCACAACCTTGGTCAGGTCGACCAAAGGTAACGGGCGCATGGCAGTCGGGATTTGGCTATTGTCCGGGGAGGCGTTCATTCCGACGTCGAAACGCATCACCTGATCGCCGGGTGTCAGCAGGTTACCCGAAGGACCGCGTCCGGTCAACTGCTCCGCCTGGTTCAGCAAGTAGATCGACTGGCCGGCAAAATTCGAAAAGTCGACAATGACATCCACGCGTTCAGACACAGCGATCGTGCAGTTATTGACTGCAACCGGCTTAGGAAACAGGCAGCCATCGTTCGAACACTGGACGAACTTCGCGCCGCCGCTGAGGGCGAAGGTATAGAAACGGGATGGCCCGCCATTCAGGAGCCGGAACCGGTACTTGCGGGGTTGCACCTGGAAGAAGGGCTGAATCACTCCATTGACGGTGTAGCGGTCACCCAGAATGCCGTCGGTATTCAGAATATCCATATACAGCAGCCCGTTCTGATCGAAGACCTTATCGTGAAAGACCATCGGCACGTCGAACTGGCCGCTTGGCATTCGCAGCGCCACGGGATTGGTGTCATTCTCATTGCCGGAATCGAGCGAGTCAAACCACAAGGCGAAACCGGTCAAGCCGCGGTATGTATTTTGAGCGGTGAAATCCTGCCGGTGATCGTGATACCACAGCGTGTTCATGATCTGGGCTGGATCGTTGCCGGCCGGGAATGCGCAATAATGATGATCGCGGTAGGTTCCGGCATCGTTAAAATCGGCCGGATAGCCATCGCTTTCGCTGGCTGTATGGAAGTTGTGCATGTGCGTCGAGATCGACGGGATGCCGAAGCCAACGTGGTCGGTGGGTAGATTATTGTTGAACCGGATTAATAGCGGCTCGCCGTAGTTGGCATGGAATGTCGGACCGGGCACTTGGCCGTTATAGCCGAAGAGCACGCTGGCCGGCAGATCCGGATGAAACTTCTGCATCACCGCCTTCACATCGATGTTGTAGAACTTCTTGGGCGGGAACTCGTTGTAACGCTGGTGCGTTGAAGGGTCTGGCCCGGGGTTGAGAACACTCGCATCCACCGGTTGGGCCACCGGCATGATCGGCATCGGCCACACAAATGGTGTCGTGGGCGGACTCGCCGGCGTGGGGACGTTCCCTTGCGGCGGGCAAAACTGTCCGCGCGCAAAACGTGGAACGCCAAGCGCTCCGCCTAGGACTAGTCCAGTCTTCATTAAGTCACGTCTGCTTGGCATTGGGAACTCCTTGAGCCGGAGTACGGCGTTGTAGGTAAGGTGACAAGAGTTGATTAATAGAACTGTTAGTATGATCGCGTACGCTTTCAAAAGCAAGACTTTTTGGAGCTAGGGAAATACCTTAAGTAACTCGAACGCCAGAACGTTTGAGCCCGCCACTATGGCAATATATTGACGACCCTTGAAGCTGTAAGATATCGGCGATGCGGAAATCCGCTGGCCGGTGTTGAAGTGCCACAGCGCTTTCCCACTGGCGGCATCCAGGGCGGTCAGCACTCCCTGATCGTCGCCGGCAAACACGAGGCCGTGTTCATCTCTATAGTGACTCCTCAGGTGGTGGCCACACAATGGCTTGGACCAATGAAAGGATTCACCAGTTATCGAGCGAATCAGATTTTGGGCCGGCGGGGCACTCCCTTTTGGCAGGATGAGAGTTAATGATCATCTGGTCAAATCTGAGGTCGAGTTTCACCGTATCCGAAAATACATTGAACTCAACCCGGTAAAGGCAGGGTTGGTAGCAACAGCCGCGCAATTTCGATGGTCGAGTGCCAGCCAAACGGAAGCCGCCTAAAAGGCGGCTGCAGCCGGAATCGACTGCCCCACGCACCCTGCCCGGTGTTACAACATCTTGATTTCGCCGCGCGCCGGTTGGCAACACCTGCGCTACACAGGCTATTGAATACTATGTTCGCGTTGGGCCGACGCGCTTTGCTCCCACAATACGGGATACTCGCGGCCGCAAACGCCGCAGTGATAATGTCCGTGGATCGGCCATGTCAGCGATGCGTGCATGACGTTGCACCACGCATCGCCTAATGTCGTGAGCAGTGTTGGTTCCGGCATAAGTCCCCCTTTCAAATCGGCATTTCAACGCAGCGAAGGCGAAGCCTGAAGGTGGCCCGGGGTGTCCGGCGTGGATCTCGGCCTCCCGACACGGCTCCGGCAAGTTCCAGCAAGCCTTGGTTCTGCGCCTTGCGAACCAGCGCCTTGTCTGCGTTCAGCAGAAGCGCCGCGTCTTCGAGCGATAACTTTTCGAACACAGTAAGAAGTAGCGCGCACCTCGCGAAGAGATCGATCGCCAGCAAGGCGCGTTCCAGTTCCGGAGTTGTCATCTGACCAGCCGGCCTTAAGGCAGCCAGCGTCGCCGGATCGGGGTCTTCCGCAAGCGCTGTCCGCCACGCAGATTCCCGCAACTGGGGGCGAATCGTCTCCAGCGAGGCGCCGATTACCAGCTTTCGCGACCAGGACGCCATGAAATTCGTCATGGCCGGATTCGCATAGTCTTCAGAATCGAGAGCTTTGGTGAAAGCCCGGAGACCCCCGTCATGGCTCCCCGTAAAAAGGTAGGCCAGCCAGTGGAGCTCGGCAGCGTGATCTTCGATTATCTGTGTCGGCATAGTGGCTCCTTACTTCATCGCTACAGCGTGGACGACATCCCGCCCGCGATCTTCCAGCAGCGGCGGCCCCGCGAATCGGCGGCGGGTTCGACCCGCGCGCCATTGGCGATTTCGCCGATGAGTTCCTTCGTCTTCGCTCCGGCGGCGATCAGGCATGCGCCGTCCTTGTATAGAAGGAACAACAGGCACTTGCCGCCCTGATCGATCGCGGTCATACCGGTCAGATCGATCTCCACCGGTCTCGCGTCAGGAGCTTCCCGCTCAGAGCGCCAGGTCTTTTCGAGCTCGGCGATCGAAACGCCGGTCAGCTTGCCTTCCACCTGCAATCGCCGGGCGGCCGGTTCATCGTGGACGGTGATCTTCAGCATTGTTCTTGATCCTCGTTCCGCCGGGTTACATTGCGCGTCGGGGGCCACAATATAGGGAAGCTTTCCAAGCATTATTTTTTAATTACTTAGCTGAAAAAAAGCAGATCCAGACACCTAAGGCGCCGGCCCACCGGCTGGCACGGCGCCCATATTTCGGCGCCAGGATTTCGGCGCCTGCCGAAGCTGGTAGCATTGGATATCGGGGTAGAGATGAGTTCTCCATCGCAGCCGCAGGCCGATTCGGGACTGGCCCAGCGTTTTGAGGCGCTGATCCGGGTCTCGCAGGCGATCGGCGCGCATCGCGATCCCAAGCAGTTGCTCGGGGCTCTGGCGATTGAGCTTCGCCGTGTGGTGGAGTTCGATGGCCTTGTGATCGCTAAGTACGACAAACCGACGGATAAGATATCGTGGCACTCGATCGAGATCTCCGGGCGGCCCGGAGTAGTGTTCCCACCCGACTTTCCGCCGGAGGAAACGATCTCCAAGTGGGTGTATGACAATCAGCAGCCCGTGGTGATTTCGTCGATCGATCAGGAGGCCCGGTTCCCCCGCATGATCGAGTTCTTGAGGACGCAGGGCATCCAGTCGATATGTTCCCTACCGTTGACGACGGTCCATCGGCAGCTCGGCACGATCGGGCTAGGCAGCAGGCATCCCCATGCCTATTCCGAGGAGGAGATCCATTTTCTCTTGCTAGTGGCGGACCAGGTGGCGCTGGCGATCGACGATGCGCTGAATCTGAAGGAACTCCAGCAGGAAAAAGAGCGGCTGCAACTGCTGCTCGATTTGAACAATGCCGTGGTCTCGAATCTCGAGCTACAGGAGCTGCTGCGAGCGATATCCGGGAGTGTGCGGCGGGTGATGAAGTGCGACGCGGTGACTGTCCTGCTGCCCGAGCCCGGAGGCAGCCACTTGCGCGCCTATGCAGTGGATTTTCCCGGAAGCAAAGGGTTCCTCCACGAGGGGTTGCTTGCTCCGATCGAGGGCTCGCTTCCGGGCCGTATCTTCCTCAGTGGCCAACCTTCCACGGTCGACCAGCGTCAGATGCAGGATCTGAATGAGGAGAGTAACCCTGGCCTGGCTGAGGGTTTTCGCTTCGGTTGCCTGCTGCCTCTCATCAGCCGTAACCGTACGCTTGGAGTTATAGGCCTCGGCAGACTGGAGGAGATCGCCTTCAGCCAGGATGACGTAGATTTTCTTTGCCAGGTGGCCGGCCAGATTGCGATTGCGCTCGAGAACGCATTTGCCTATCGCGAGATCGCCGATCTCAAGGACCGGCTGGCGCAGGAGAATCTGTACCTGGAAGATGAGATCCGCAGCGAGCTGAATTTCGAAGAGATCGTGGGGACCAGCGCAGCGTTGCGGCGGGTGCTGCAGCAGGTAGAAACGGTGGCGCCGACCGATTCGACAGTGCTGATTTACGGCGAGACAGGCACGGGCAAGGAATTGATCGCGCGTGCGATTCACGATCGCAGCTCACGCCAGCAGAACGCTTTCGTAAAATTGAATTGCGCGGCGATTCCGACTGGGCTGCTGGAGAGCGAATTGTTCGGCCATGAGAGAGGCGCGTTCACCGGCGCGGTGAACCAACGCATCGGACGCTTTGAGCTGGCCAATCGCGGGAGTGTCTTTTTAGATGAGATCGGCGAGATTCCGCTGGAGTTGCAGCCCAAGTTGCTCCGCGTGCTACAGGAGAGGGAGTTCGAGCGGCTGGGCAGCGGACGCACGCTGCGCACCGATGCGCGTCTGATCGCGGCGACGAATCGGGATCTGGCCGCCATGGTACGCGAACAAAAGTTTCGGCCGGATCTATTTTACCGGCTAAATGTTTTTCCCGTGGAAGTGCCGCCGTTGCGCGATCGGCCGGAAGATATCCCGCTGCTGGTGCGGCATTTCGTGGAGCAGTTCTCGCGGCGGATGAATAAGACCGTCGATACCATTCCATCGGAAACGATGAGCGCGATGGCGCGATACTACTGGCCAGGGAACATTCGTGAGCTGCAG
>Ga0210405_10003347_pt1 | contig 15784 bp, 18 predicted proteins | sample IncBWH11MmetaG_FD_155492 | JGI IMG/M metagenome (GOLD analysis project Ga0210405, IMG submission 155492) | Forest soil microbial communities from Barre Woods Harvard Forest LTER site, Petersham, Massachusetts, United States - Inc-BW-H-11-M | ecosystem: Environmental > Terrestrial > Soil >... | reverse complement strand
TGGACCTGGGCTTTAAATCGAACCCCAACATGCACCGAGGCCCCGAAGTGGCCCATTTAGAGTGCGGATAGAAGCAGGGCAAATGTGGGTGGCGCCGGCAGGTTTTTCTGGGAACGCTTGAGAGACGCGAATCAACTTTATGTTCTGTGGACTGCAATACCGAAGTCTAAGCAGATTGGGTGAGGACCTGTTGCTCGTCCAACAAAAACAAAACCCAAACCCATCAACTAAGGAACGAAGCTCAAATGAACTGCGTTTCGCTTCGTTCGTCGCTCGATTATGAAGTGGCGTGGAGACCTGTCAAGGGTCGAGGTGAACGCCCAAAAACGGCGCCCTTGACAGCTCTCCACGCCACCCAACGCAGCATCGTTGATGTCGGAGGAAAAAAATATGGAGGGCCGCCACGTCGGCCTTGACTTTTATGACCTTCTCATAGAAGTGTAATGGATTTTTCGCCAATCATCCGCAAAAGCCAAATCAGGGTCAACGCCGTGACCGGGCAAAAGCCTCCTGCTTGGCTGCCAGTCCGTAGACCCCGAGTGCTTCGAGACGTGCGACCGCGCGTCGCGGGGAGTGTAGCCAGTCAGAACCGTAGCTCGGATAGTGATCGACATCGTACCCTCCGTCCCAATCGGGACGATACAGTTCTCTGAAATAGACTCTCGCCTGCTCTTCCCCTTCGGCATTTGCCCGGTCGGCGATGTAGTCGACTCGCCATTGCCGGCGGGTTTCGCCGCCAAAGCTGGCGTGAAACAGATGTTCATCGAAAACGATGATGTCGCCAGGTTCGGTCAAGATGGCGTGTGACGGCAGTGTTTCAGCAGGCTTCCCCGCAATCCCTAGCGAACGAAGGGCGGTTGCGAACTCCGCACGATGTGAACCTGGTAAGACACACAGTGCGCCGCTTTCTTCTCCGAGCGATTCGAAATAGGTAACAATGCCGAGACTCGCAATCGGAAGATTGGAGTCGGTGTGCCATGCGGTGTTGCCCGAGTAACGTGCGCCTTTGGCCCGAGTCGGAAGTACCGGGCTATCGAACAAGGTCGCGGCGATCGTTTCGGTTCGGTCGAGCAACGCCAGACTAGCCGGCGTCTCTGCTGTCATCATTGGCACATATTGAAAATGAATTTGAGCACTCGGTGAAGGTTCAAACGACGACTTTCTCCCATGCTGCATTACGTGGTCGATCTCCGCCGCGATCAGCCGCGCGTCGAAGAACTGACGTATCACCACAAAACCGAATGTCCGAAAATGAGGTACATCGAGAGCCCACTCCGAAGGCAGCGCTGGAGCGGGATAGGTTATCTGGCTGTGCGCACCTGGGTTTGCCATCATGCTCGTTGAAAACGCATCGTAACGGAAATAGGATGGGCGGCACAACTAGACGAGGCCGCCCACGGGCTACCGTCACAACCCAAACGGGGCCTTAGGCTGCAAAACCCATGCGACACAGAAGGTCATCGAAGCGAGGATCTTGATGCAAGCTACTTAAGTCCGGCGTCTGCCCGACATAAACGAGCGAGCTTGCGCGTCCTTGGTAGGCCCTATCCAACCAGACAAAAGCCTGTTCGCGCTCGCCTAGGAGCGCATGAATCACGGCGCAGGAAAGTGTTGTGGCAGACTTGGGGTTGTGTGACGCTTGCTCCAATTCACCCAGAATGTTCCGTGCGTCGTCTTGTTTCCCCACCATAGCATTAACAATTCCAACTGCAGTTTTGTCGCGCGGGCCATCTCCAGAAAGGGCAACAATCTTCTCTGCCTCTGCCACAGCCACCTGAGACATACCCTTCCGGGCGTAAGTGACCGCGAGGAGCCCATGTGCAGCAACGAAGGATGGATCCATCTCAGTGGTCTTTACGAGCTGATCGATCGCGTCATCGTATTGTCGGGCGTAGTAGTAAGTCACCCCGAGATGAAAGTTGATGGGCATGCTGCCGATCTATTACGACCACGTTTGCAACAGCTTAATGTCTCCTTTTCTGAGCAGGAGTTTCCACGGACCAAGCAACTTCTTTGGTAGTCCGTTTCACGGATGGGCAGCAGCGAGGTCAGTTGACGAAATATCTCCATTACACTCATCGTCGTCGAGCTGGATGGGCATCCGCCTTGGCCTGGGAAGAAATTGGGATAGGCGAGTGCGGTGGTGTTTCCGGATTTGACTTGATCGGCGGCGCCTTTGGATGGGCTGCCGGTAGTCTTCCCACTCGGAATGCCGGGTATGCCGAAACTCATCATCGGAGTACCCGGCCATGACACCTTGTGATGGTTAGAAGATGATGTTTTCTGCGAACGTCACCCAGAGTTGTGGATTGCAGGTCGCACCAGCCACACGATTCAGCGTAATACTTACCATGTATTGGTTATTGTTGACGTCCAGAAATGCACCAATGGGAAGCGGATCGACCGTTTTGAATCCCGAGTACGAGGTCCCGGCCGTCGTGAAGGTACCCAGCAGAATGGGAAGGGTGGGATTACTGTTGGGAACCTGAACGAACTGGGCCGAGATCGTGCACTTATTCACGCCTCCCACGAAACCGTTGGTGTTGTTGAAAATCAGGCCCCAGGCATTGATCGCGGTTGGGTCCACTCTGGTTACCGCATCGATGGGGCAGTTGAGCGTGATGTTTCCGGATGCGGTTCCATTGAAGGAGACCGTCCCAAAACTAATTTTGTGAGCCGCACTCCTGGAGTCGATCGCACAAGCCCCAGCTACTCCCACCCAACCTACGGTTCCGCCTTGCGCCAGAGCATGCGTTGCACTGGCGAGTGCGAGCGCGATGGCCACGATGATCAATTTGCTTTTCATGTTGTTTCCTCTCGTTTTGCTTTCAAAATTGTGGGCGTAGGGGGTGCAACCTCACAGACCAAGGACAGCCAGCGCTTGGTCGATGTAATGGTGATCTGTCGAGGGAAGACGTTTCTTGTGGTTATGTAGTTTCGGGCAATAGGAGGGGAGTTTGGCGTAACATCGCGTCAATTACACTCAAAAACCACTCGCACTCGCTCGCACGCACGATCCCTGCACCACGCGCGGGCGGGCGGGGCGGCCCAGGTCAAAACCGGGAGCTAGGGATGGGATCGGGGCCAGGGGGAGGGGGGTAGCCGAATTTTTCCCGATAGATACTACCCCTTCTTCGGCTTGATGCCGGTCTCTCTTGCCATTATCTTGGGCGAAAATAAGACGAATCGACAAGTTGCAGCCAGCCCGACTCGGTGCCGCAACTCACCCTAGGTATTCTGACACCCGATATTCCCCAGCGGCCAAATCCCATCACTCTGCAAGGCAAGTGATAAATTACAATCCTGCGAAGAGAGGATTCATGGCGGACGTGAAAAGCACTCTTGGCAATGAGAAGTTTTGGCGGACGGCATTCGCTCTAACAACGTTGGTCCTGATGCTTTCAATGCGGGTGTTTTCCGGGCAGAGGACCTCTGCTGACACAGCTGCGTCGGTTCAGTCTTTTCTGGGACGTTGGGATTTGACGCTGAAGACTCCACTTCGCGAATATCCCTCGTGGTTGGAGATAACCCAGGAAGGTGGGCAGCTCAAAGGTCGAATGGTGAGCCGTTGGGGACACGCGCGGCCGCTCCCGAAGATTGAGCTTTCGAATGGCCGGATCAAGTTCGTCTCTCCCAAGGAGGAGGAAGACAGGAAAGACGACTTGGTCTTTGAGGGCACGCTGTCTGGGAAGACACTGGTGGGCACCACGACCGGGCCCGATGGAACTCCATGGCAATGGACGGGAGAAAGAGCGCCATCCCTAAAGAGAACGAGCGCCCCGAAGTGGGGGAAGCCGATACAGTTGTTCAATGGCAAGGATCTGAGGGGCTGGAAGATGAGCGATCCGAACGCGACGCCGACCTGGAAGGTCGAAAGTGGAACACTGGCGAGTCCCGGACATGGTCCTGAACTTATCAGCAATGCCAAGTTTGAAGATTTCAAGTTGCACGTCGAATTCAATTGCGCGCCGGGATCCAATAGCGGTGTCTACTTACGCGGTCGGTACGAACTTCAGATCGAGGACGATCCCGAGCCAGAAGGGCCGACTATGCGCACCGGAGGCGTGTATGGCTTCTTAGCACCCTCGCCGGAACAGCCACGCAGGCCGAGAGAATGGCAGACCTACGACATCACGCTCGTTGGACGGGTCGTCACCGTCGTGCAAAATGGCCAGACGATTATTGACAAGCAGGAAATTCCGGGCATAACAGGCGGGGCTCTGGATAGTCATGAAGCATTACCCGGACCGATCTATCTGCAGGGTGGTGAGGCTGGCCACGTAGCTTTTCGAAATATCACGATTACGCCAGCGAGGTGATCCAGTCGGCGCTTAATCCAATTTTTACTGATACCACTGATACCGTCTTACGCGGAACTCCAGCGAATTAGAGAAACTATAGAAACTGTAGCCGAAGATCCAATTCGCTTGTAACCATCTTAAATCAAGGGTATTATCGCGGAAGTGTAGAGATCACTGCTAGATAGCAAAAACGGCGGTAGTAGAATCCCGCCTCTCCGCCATATTATTCAAAATAAATAAGTTGCTTAGAATCTAAACCCACTCTCAGGAACCTCTTTCATCTTTGGAATGAATGACATGTAGTGTTGCAATGCGCAGGCGCGTGCCGTTAAGGCTAAAATCGACTGATTGGGAATCAGTTTTTCGATCGACGAACGAGAAATTTTGCAGACCCAGGTCGGTGCGCCGCTTCTGCAGGCGCCGAACAAAAATCCACAACCGAACGTCGTGCTGATTGCGACTCATGGCTTGCAGGGCTCGGGGCAGCGGCCGACAACGCGCCACTCCCACGCCAAGCGAGCGGGGTTTCAGTTCACGCGCCATCACGCGAACTGCTATTACGTACGCCTAACATGTAATGGCCGGCTTCACAAAGTTCCGGGTTGCTCGGTATCCACAGTGCGTTCGCATCGATCCACATAGGTCGACTTTTCGGTACAAACCGGTGCCGCTGAGCGAGTTGGCGATTTACCACTCGTCACGAAAGTCGCTAGAGAGTCAACTGCAAAGATCAATTGCCCGACAAGCCGGTGGCGCATCGAGAACAGGTTCCAGAGGCAATCTGCATTCCTCCGGCCGCTGATGCCGGCGCCGCAACCGTGGCGGCTCGCGCTCCTGCACAGGTTGCGGTGCGCACTTTCATCGTCAGGTGAATGAGTCAGGGTTCAGGAATCGCGAAATTCACATTTGACATCGATAGGAAAATCCACTACCGTATGGTTGTGGATAGTCTCGGTACAACATTTACGGCTTTGTCTGATCCAACCCGTCGGGCGATGATCGAACGGCTTTCACGTGGGCCTGCCTCTGTGCATGGATTGACGAAACCGTTTGCACTCTCGCAGCAGATGATTTCAAAACACATTGCCTACCTGGTGCGGGCGCGGATTGTAATCAAGACGAAGCGTGGACGAGAGAGTGTGTGCACGCTTAGGCCAGAGGCGATTAAGACGGTCAGCGACTGGGCGATTAGCTATCGCCGATTCTGGGAAGAGAGTTTCGACAAACTGGATGCAGTTGTGAATCAAATGAAAAGAGCGGAGGTTGGACATGGCAAAAAGCACGTTGAATGAGACAGAGCGGATGGTTGTCACAAGAGTTTTTGATGCCCCACGCGAATTGGTTTGGAAGGCGTGGACAGATCCGAAATATGTGATGCAGTGGTGGGGACCGAAGGGTTTTACTGCGCCTGTTTGCGAGATGGATTTTCGCGTTGGAGGAAAATTCCTCTGCTGCATGAAGTCGCCGGATGGGCAGGAGTTCTGGAATGCGGTTGAATACCACGAGATTGTTCCGTACGAGAAGATCGTTTCCTTGATGTACTTTGCCGACTCGAAGGGAAACAAGATCGAGCCTGCGCAATTAGGAATAGAACATGAGGCTATAGACGGTGCGTACGACGTGACCATCTTTGAGGATCTCGGAAACGGCCAGACGAAACTTACCTTCATTGGAAATGAACCCATGGAGAGCGCGAAAAATAGCGGTCAAATGGAGGGCTGGAACCAGATACTCGATAAACTTGCTGCGGTTATTGCGGGGCTGGTACAGGCGAAATAGGAAGTTGACCTTTTGACGATCGTCATGCGCGAGATACATCTGAGGCTGGCGGCGAAGGCCTGGTTAGAACTGGCTTCTCGCCGCTCGGCCGAATAGTCGCATTTCCGGCTAAGTGACCCTTGGCTCAACTGTTGCCTTCAGGCCACTGCGCTCAGCGACCAATGTTTACCGAACTCAACATTAGTCCTGTGAAACGCGCTTGTGTCCACAAACCGGCGTGGACTCCCGGATGGTCGGCAACCCTTCGATTACCGGATTATGGAAGAGTGCAATCGGCCATTCGCAACTTTCAAAGCGCTGCGCGGTCCAAGCTCCTATATAAAGTGGCGGCCCTGATACGGCGTCGCTTAACGCTCAAGGAGAAAAAATGCATTTCTCATTTTTCCGCGATTTAAGACTTGCGTTCCACTCGTTGATGCACAGCAAAAGCCTCGCTGCCATTGTGATTCTCACGCTGGCGCTGGGAATCGGGGCCAACGCCGCCATCTTCACGCTGGTCCGCGGCGTGCTGCTGAAGCCGCTGGTCAACCGTGACGAGAGCCGGCTCGTCTATATTCGCCAGAGCGCCCCCAGCGGCGGACAGGACAACACCACGTTTTCCGTGCCAGAAATAAAGGATATCGAGGGCAGCGTCCGCTCGCTGAGCGAGTTCGGCGATTTCTCGACGATGGACTTTACGATGGTCGGGCTCGGCGAACCTCGCGTGGTTCACGGCGGCGTGGTCAGCGGGAATTATTTTGATGTGATCGGTCTGCGTCCTGTTCTAGGCCGTCTGGTCGGACGTCAAGACGCGGGCGCTGACGCCCCTGGCGTCATCGTGCTGACGTATCGTTTCTGGTCCACCGTTTACAAAAAAGATCCGAATGTGATCGGCAAGAGCGTTCGGCTCAGCAGCCTTGGCGATCGTTCCGCTACGGTCATCGGCGTGCTCGAACCTTCTGTGCCGTATCCCGCGGAGACCGAAATTATCGGCAACCTGGTCACTAGCCCGCATCATCTTTCCGCCACGATGGTCACCGGCCGGATCCATCGCATGACCGAACTTTTCGGTAAGCTTGCTCCCGGCGCTACTCTGGACCAGGCGCGCAACGAGTTGCGCACGGTGTACGCTGGAATGGTGAAGGACCATCCCGATGCGTACCCCGATAACTTCGGCTACCGAATTGATGCCAGGATGCTCCGGGATGAGATTACTTCCGGCGCGCGCACCGTCTTGCTCGTGCTTCTCGCGGCTTCGGGACTGGTCTTCATCATCGCTTGCTCGAACGTGGCTAACCTGATTCTGGCGCGGACGGTTCGCCGCGAGGGCGAACTCGCGATCCGCGCCGCGATGGGCGCCAACACTTGGGCGCTGCGCCGCATGTTGTTAGCCGAAAGCCTTCTGCTTTGCTGCGCCGGCGCGGCCATCGGCGTAATCATCGCGCAGCCATTGGTCACCATCCTGGCTCGATACGCCTCGCGCTTTTCCGTTCGCGCGCTGGATTTGACGGTGGATTTCAGCATGCTCTGGGTGGGAGTGGCGCTGGCCATCGTCGCCGCGGTGATTCTGGCATTTGTGCCGCGCCTGCCGTCGGCGAACTCATCGAATGGCATGAACCTCTCGGGCGGCAGCGTCCGCATCACCAGCAGCACCGGCCGCCGCCAGCGCATCTTCGCCGTCACCCAAATCGCCGCGTCTTTCGTACTACTCGCGGGCGCCAGCGTGTTGATTACTACGCTGGTCGCGTTGCAAAGGACCCAGACCGGCTTCGATACGCGCCGCGTCCTGGTCGTCGACGTTCCGGCGCCGTCCGATGGAAGAACGCCGCAGCAAGTCGTCGATTTTTACAAGGAATCGGTGCGTCAAATCGATGCGCTGCCCGGAGTTACCGACACGGCTGTCGGCATGATCGCTCCTTGGCGCGATACGGGCGGCGGCTTCGGCGTGGGCCTGCAATTTTCTGGTGATGGTCACGTGCATGATAAAGACGATCCTCGCGCGCTGTGGCGCACGATTTCTCCCGGCTTTTTTGCCTCGCTCGGCGTTCCTATCATTGCCGGACGGGACTTCAACGCGCTCGATGACCAGAACGCAAAGCCGGTCGTGATCGTTAGCGCGACTCTGGCGCGGCAGATGTTTCCCGGTCAGGATCCGATCAATCGGCATGTGTATTGGACCGATCCCGTGCTCGAATTCGCTACCGGCACTGCCACCGAAAAGGCGCGACTTACGTCGCCGCACCGAATTATTGGGGTCGCCGCCGACATGGACGACGAACACATCGTTCCGGTGCCCACCCCCACCATTTATGGCGCATTGGCAGACGGCGGAATGTTCGGCGGTCACGTCTTCATCCACACCATGGGAAATCCTTATTCGCTGGTGACGCCGGTCACGAAAATTATTCGGGATATGGCCGCTGATGAACCGGTGGAGAACGCCGCCACGCTGGAAGACATTCGCGCGAAGGTGCTGGCTCCGGATCGCTTGAACTCGCTGGTCTTTGGCGTGTTCGCCACGGTCGCGTTGCTCATCGCGATCGTTGGCGTCGCCGGAGTGCTGGCGTTTTCGGTCAGCGCACGGACCCGCGAATTCGGCATCCGTATGGCGCTTGGCTCTCAGCCGGGAAATCTACTCAGAGGTGTTGTCACCGAAGGCCTGGTGATGGCTGCTGTTGGCATCGTGGCCGGCGCGGCGTTCGGGCTCGTCGTTGTGCGCGTGGCAGGCAGTTATTTCGGCGATCTAAAAATGCCGGGCGCATGGCCCGCCATCGTTTCTGCGTTTGTGCTGTTAGTCGCAGCGGTAGTCGCTTCGATGCTCCCGGCGGCACGCGCCGCCCGCGTCGACGTAATGCAAGCTCTGCGCTCGGAATGATTTTTCCCGGCGCCACGGTTTTTCCATAAGACGACGAAATTCTGAGCTCGATGACGAAGCGATAGTTTACGTCGCTTTTCAACAGCCGTTCGTAAGCCTCATTGATCTGCTGAATGGGGATCAACTCAATGTCCGAGGTGATGCCATGCTCAGCCCAGAAATCGAGCATCTCCTGGGTTTCGCGGATCCTGCCAATCCCGGAACCGCCCAATTGACAGCGCTTCATCAGCAAACCGAAAATCTGAACCGCGGGCGGTTTGGGCGGGGCTCCCACGAGCGTCATAGTGCCGTCGCGCTTGAGCAGGTTGAGGTAAACATTCAAGTCGTGGTCGGCGGAAACCGTGTCCAGAATGAAGTCAAAGCTGTTGACGTGTTTTTGCATCTCCGCTTCGTTCTTCGAGATGACAATTTCATCCGCGCCCATCCCCTTCGCGTCGGCTGACTTGCTCGGCGAAGTCGTGAACAACACCGTGTGCGCGCCGAAGGCGTGCGCGAATTTCAGGCCCATGTGACCCAGGCCGCCCAGGGCCGAATCGTCGCCTTGCCGGAGTGACCTCGGCTCAACTGCCGCTTTGAGGCCAACGCGCTCATCGAGCAAGGATTTGAGCCGGCATCGGACACATTAGTCCTGGGAAAACGGGCTGATCGCATCAACTCCCGAATTGTTGCCAGTGGGAAGTTGAAACTCTGATTCCGACGCAGGCCATAAAGTTCCGAATTCCTCAACAGGGAATGACACGGTAGAACACCAATATCCCGACCACACTCGTTGGCGCTCTTCAAGTGATCACTGAGCCGTGATCCGTTTGTGATCCGTTAGCACTGCTTACCACTGTCTTCCATCGCTTTTACGGTGCCCGCCGTGTTCTCTATGTTATTGAAACTACGTTTTTAGGCGAATTCGAATCCCACTCTCTCCGCCATGTTATTCAAAATAAACGAGTTGCTTAGAATCCTTAACCCACTCTCAGAACCTCCTTTCGTCTTTGGAATGAGTGACATGCAGTTTGCAAGGCCCAGGTGCGTGCCGTTAAGGCTAAAACCGACACATTGGGAATCAGGTTTTTCGATCGGCGAAGGAGAATTGTCCAGACTCAGCTCGGTCCATTAGTTTCGGAAGAGGACTCGCTGTGATGCGGTAGCCGGGAACGGAACTTCGGCCCAGCTGTCAGCGCTGAATTGGGCACTTTATTGGCCCGACTAAAATCAAGACATCATTTAAAATGAATGCTTTACATTAGTCTAGTTCATTATGCTACAATGTTCATGTGACATGAACATCTGTTTTTATTGAACCTAATGTTCACTATTTAGTAGCGTTCATGTTTCATGTACAGCGAGAAAACATGAACGAGCTAAGTAGAACCATAATGAAACGCAAACCCCAACACGCAGAACTGATCGAAACAGCCCTCCAGGGGCTCTTGCGCACGACAGGACTCGCTGCGCAAATCATACGCTGGGAACCAAATACTATCGACCACCACCAACCCGACGCAGTGATCGAAATAGATGCGCCCGGGCGGAAGCACAGATTTGCGGTAGAAGCCAAGACCGGTGTTAGAGCCGAGGTGCTTACTCAAACCAAGGCACTCTGGCCTCGTGAACAAAAGCCTCGCCTCCTTTTCGTCGCACCATACATCACAGATCACCTTGCAGAAAAGTGCCGCGAGATCGAACTTCCATTTCTCGACACCGCAGGAAACGCATACTTGGAAGACGAGGACCTCTTCGTTTTCGTTACTGGCCAAAAGAGAACCGCAGACTTGGCCCCAGTGCATACAAATCGAACCAACACCACGGCTGGGTTGAAGGTCCTATTTGCTATTCTTTGCCGTCCACCACTGTTAAACGCGCCCTATCGGGAACTCGCGACAACGGCTAAAGTGGCACTCGGCACGATCGGGCCAGTCATCAAGGATCTCGAAACAAGAAAGCTGATTGCAACATTTGGTACAGCGCTTCCAAAGCGCCGCCTGCTTGACGCGAAGGCGTTGCTGCAAGACTGGGTCACCTTCTACCCTGCAATCCTCAGGCCTAAACTCCAACCTCGCAGATTCCGTGCACAAAATCGCGAGTGGGTACAGCAAGCTGATTTGACTCCTTTCGGCGCATATTGGGGGGGAGAAGTGGCTGCGGACCGCCTCACACACAATCTGAAACCTGAAATGCTGACCGTCTATACCCTGCATAATCCGACGAAGCTGATGACGGAGTTCCGCCTCCGAGCAGATGTCAATGGTGACTTAGAGATTCTCAACGCCTTCTGGGACCAAACTCTGATTGCGGGACCTGCTGATGTAGTCCCACCAATACTCGCCTATGCCGATTTGATGACTACAACTGATGCACGAAACCTCGAAGCGGCAAGACTGATCTATGAACAACACATCGCGCCGAATCTTCCCACTGCTTAAACCACTAAGTCCGCTCGTCCTTGAGCCACTCAAGGCAGTTGCGCAAACGGCGAACTCTTTGAGCCTCCCATATTTTCTAGCCGGTGCCACGGCGCGAGATTTGGTCCTCGAAAACATATTTGGCCGAGCTCCGGGCAAGTTGACACGCGATCTTGACTTCGGGTTCGTCCTCTCCGATTGGAAACAGTTCGAAAACCTCAAAGCAGCATTGATGTCAACAGGACGATTCAAGCCGGACCGAGCGATCCAACGCGTCTTATATCAGCACTCTGCCGGTATCTCAGTTCGTGTTGATCTCATTCCCTTCGGTGGGGTTCAAGAAGGCTCACAGATCTCTTGGCCTCCGGACAACGATTTTGTAATGAATGTTGCAGGATTCAAAGAGGCTTTGGAATCGGCAATTCAGGTGCAAGTGGAAAGTGATCTTGTGGTACCAGTCACTTCTTTACCAGGTCTCATAATCCTCAAGTTGTTTGCATGGGCTGACCGGAAGCACGAAAAGCGTGATGCACCCGACATCTTGAAAATACTTACAGACTACGCCGACGCCGGGAATGAAGACCGCCTGTATGCGGACGAGCTTCCTATACTCGAGGCTGCCGAATTTGACGTCCCGATTGCTGGTGCACGACTCTTGGGCAAAGACGCCCGTCACACCGCAAGTCAAGAGACTGCGGCGAGTATCGCAAAAATGCTTGCGGATCCTGACTTGAAGCGAGAGTTGTTAAACCAATTAGTGCAAACAAGTCCCAGATCAGATCAGTCTTTTGCCGACTACTGCGCTCTATTGCTCGATAATTTCCAGCGTGGCTTTACAGAGGGATAATCGAATGGAATCAAACGACAATTCGTGCCAGCAAGCGTTGATGTAGAACAGATACAATAGAAAACAGCTACCTGGCCATGGTGCGGTCGGTTCTCTGTTTTGGTCTTCTTCTTCGTCTCCTCCTTCTTGCTTCGTTGCTGCTTCTTCTAGTCCTACTACTACTATTCGCATCTTCCGCTAGATGTCGACCTGCAAGATATGGACTGGGATGAGCTGCCGACTTCGCAAAGTGAACCCCAGGCGGAGCCGTCGGCCTTTGGGCCAAACTCAGCCAGCAGCGCCGCTTCTAGGTTGCATCCACCGAATGTGCTTGCTTCACGGCCCAACCGGGTGCACACTTTACCGGTCACTTGGGCACGGCATTTTCCTGTGTACGCCATAGTTGTTGCTGGGGGGAGGCTGCATCATGGCACGCGCAACCGTTAAGAGTACCTATTGCTGGATTTGCGGACGCGATGTATCGCTTGGGGACTGTAAGATTGATGAATGCGGGCGCGCAGTCCACGAAGAGTGCTTCGTCGCACGGATGAAATTGGAATCTGAATCCCAACCTGCAAGCAGCGTGCCTGTAAACTCAAGATGACGCCAGAAGAGCGAAAACGAATGGATTCGCTGTGCGCTCGAATCCAAGAGGAAAAAGACTACCCACGGTTCGAGGCGTTGATGCTGGAGCTAAATGAGCTTGTGGCCACCAAAGAGCGCCGGTTTCCTCAACATCGTGGGAAAGGCGACTGGCAACCAAAGAGGCCGTGGAGGAGGGTACCAGCCGTTGTGGAAAGGGTTGTTAAAGGCCTCTACCCACATCTTGTGGAAAAAGTCGAGATATCAATCCCCGCAGCGGACGAACTTTTTAGGGAAATTCGGATTGAGAACATTTTGACTGACGTCGATGGCAAACCAGTAGCGCTAAAGACCGGCGCACAGTTGGACGTAACCTTCGAAGCCGACGCGAAGGATATTGTGCCCCAAAAAGCCGACAGCCATGCGTAGTGCATTGCTCTGAACAAGCAGTCTGCTCAACTATCTCGCTACTCTTAATCAAGGAACGCCAGCGTGTCCCAACGAATAGTGGCCAAGCGTTCATCGCCACCGATTTGCTTCAGGTCGACGACTTGAAGGCTCTCATCTACGAGAAACACGACGTATGAACCCTTGCGTCCGGTTACCGCAACGCGGTCACCCTTTTGGGGGATGCGCATCTTTCTCGTGACCATGCCGACAGTTTCCCACAGACCTGATTCGGATTGCCACTCCTCGAGTAGGCCAGAAGCGCTTTCACTTTGCGAACCCCAGGCGGAGCGGAGCAAGTCAAAAACGGGGAGCAGAGAATCTCAGACGCCCTTCGCCATATACTTGCCAACGAAAGGGTGGGGAAGGTTTTTTGAGATGGGATGAGCAGGTCGATCCCCGATCACGGATCGCGCTAAGCTACCGGTGATCAAAGCACTCGTAGTGCAATCCCGAAGGATAAGGAGATCGACCCTTGAAGAAGAATAGCAAGTCTGCCATCAAGAAGGAACAGAAAGCGAAGCGGGCGAAAGCGCTGCGCCCAGTGCAGCGAGAACCCAAGGAAGTACTGGCGGAGCTGGTGGAGAAACTGCAAGGAAAGCTGGAGCTGGGTACTGCCGCCGAGTCGGCGGAAGGCCTTCTCGTGCAGCTCAGCCCAGATGCGAGAGCTGGAGCGGAAGGAGAGCAAACGTACCGCCTTGCGGCTGCATCCGAGCGTCAGCACGAACAATCGTGTGCGTCGGTATTTGCCCGGTCTGCGGATCCCGGACCATGGGCCCGGTGCCGTAATCGACTTGCGACTCTTCTCCGGGTGCGGTAATGATCACGGCTCGCGGCTGCGGGGTTTGGTTTCCGCGAAGCTTGCGCACGAAGCGTTTGACGGTCTGATAGCCGCCGTTGAACCCGCTCTCCGACACCAGGTCCTGCCAAATCCCGCTGGCATTGCGACCCTGGCTCAGACCCAGTTCGATCGCCTCACGAAACGGTTCGCACAAACTGATGGACGGAACGGGCTGGGGAGATTCATGCCCTCAGTCGCTCAACTCCACGCCAAACCCGGTGGTCACCGCATTCTCTTTGGCCGGTTTTGCGGTTCTTGCTTTTCCCTTCCTGCAAAGGTTTTCGGGGTTGGGGTTGGGGTTGACCGTGTTGGCCGGTTTTGCCGCGTCCGACCCGGTGGTCACCCCATTTTCGTTGGCCGGTTTTGCCGGCGGTCGCCGTCCCCAGGCACCTGGCGGGCGCACTCCGATCCCGGCCGCTTTCAGGTAGGCGCCGGCGGTCTCCCGCCGCACCCCGGTCTCTCGCTCGATGCGCCGCAAGGGCCATCCGAGCCGGCCTAGGGCTATGACTTGTTGTTTTTTCGCTTCGCTCAAGACGTTGCTCATACCGACGAAGGCTACTGCCTTGCGCCGGAATCAACGTCCCCGAGCTTCATTTCCGTAGGCCGGTTTTGAGGCGACCCTCATTGGCCGCTATTGGGTGACCCCTGAGGCCGATGCCTACTCTCCTCCACCTATGCTCACGGAACAGATAACCCGTCCGATGCGATAGCTGCGGAGAGGAATATTCCTACAAGCCAAAAGAAGTGACACGGGCCGAAATCGAGGTAGTGGACAACTTTACTCCGCACCCGTTGTTCACGCAGTCCTAGTTCCGCCAGGAGTAGCCGCGCGTTATGAGAAGGTCACGCAAGCAAATCAAAAAGCGCAAGACGGCAGCGGCTCGGGGATAATATCGGGACCAGAATGAGCTCGCTTTGCGTCGCGGACGGGAGCGGCAAGTGCTGATGTTTGTTCGATAGGGTACACATATTTGTACTAATCGGGGCAGACTTAATTCTCTAAAGCATTCTAGAGTTACCGTATTGTGCTTGCCCGTCCAAGGGCGAATTGCTGGATTTGCGGCAAACCATTGCCACCACCGAATGAGTGTCGCCTCGATGAAATAGGATTTGAAATTCATCGGGAATGCGATCCGACGGCTAAGACGCGCCCTTCTATTCCACCCGAACGACGCACCAGTTGATTCACGAGGATGAGCGCTGGTCAACTGCTGCTATCAGACCATTACACTTCTATGCTAGCGCGCCGAAGAACGAGATCACGCCGGCAAATATCCAGACCGCCAGAATCGCGGTCGCAGAGTTCAGTTCCCGGGCGATCAGATTCGGCACCAGGAAAATCCCGCCACCAATCACCATGCCAATCACGATTGCCAGCGCGTCGATCAAGCCGAGCTTGCGCGGAAGGTTCGAGGCCTCCTTAGCAGCGATTTCCATATTTGCTTCCGGTAGCCGAAACTATACACCCAGTCTTTCAAAGCGGAGTGCAGCCTCGGCTTCAGGTTTTCGTGTTGTTCCCGGTACGTCTCCGGGTTGTGCGTGGATCACGGGCTAACCGGAATCATGTTTTCACGTTTTCAGGCGGACTCCGACGACATTGTCCGAAGTCGGCTTCGCGAAGATCATCCGCTGGTTTCCGCCAAGGGCGTTTGAACGAAGCCGCTTTGCGGCAGACGCATTCGCGTGCTAGGTGTCGGCGGTGTTTGTGAAGGAATAAGGTTGGGTCATAAGGAGCTAACCTATGACCCACCTTCGCAA
>Ga0210405_10003345_pt1 | contig 15790 bp, 16 predicted proteins | sample IncBWH11MmetaG_FD_155492 | JGI IMG/M metagenome (GOLD analysis project Ga0210405, IMG submission 155492) | Forest soil microbial communities from Barre Woods Harvard Forest LTER site, Petersham, Massachusetts, United States - Inc-BW-H-11-M | ecosystem: Environmental > Terrestrial > Soil >... | reverse complement strand
GAACCTGTCTGCAGTCTTGGCAACACTTTTACGATGTGAGCAGAGGCGAGTGGCGCAACCTGCGAGGGGGAGACCTACGCGGGCTTTGGTGGGCTGCGAGGCACAGGGCGATGATAGCCAAGTGGCACAGGGAAGGCGGCGAGAAGACACTACGCTTTGATTATCCGCTGACAAGTGAAAGCACTGTTTTCGATATCGGTGGATACCAGGGACATTTCGTCAGGGAAATCGTTGCTCGATATGATCCCCACGTGTACGTTTTTGAGCCGGTGCCGGAGTTCTTCGAGCAGCTCGTGAAGGAATTTGGGGCAAATCCAAAGGCAAGGATGTGTAACTACGGTCTCTCCGATGGTGATTCGATCTCGCAGATGTTGCTGGCTGCTGAATCCTCGACCATTTACATGGCGGGCGAAACGCAAGCCAGAGTCCAGCTTCGTGATATCCAGACGGTGGTCCAAGAACTCGGAATCTCCCGAATCGATTTAATCAAGATCAATATCGAGGGTGGGGAGTATAAATTGTTGCGCAGGATGCTGGCGACGGGACTCGTTTCTATTTGTCAAGACGTCCAAGTCCAGTTCCACACGTTTTACCCTAGCTCCGGCAGGCTTCGGTCAGAGATTCGCAGCGCTTTGCAAGAGACGCATTTCATTACCTACGACTACCCATTTGTCTGGGAGAACTGGCGCAAGAGGCCCAAGGACCGGGTTTAGAAATACCCAATGAACTCCCCTCCCACCGTTTCCGTCGTGATGAGCGTTTACAACGGGCAGAGGTTCCTGTCCGAAGCCGTTCAGAGCATCCTGGGCCAAAGCTTCAGCGATTTTGAATTCGTAATCGTTGACGACGGCTCGACGGACAAGAGCTCCGAGATTCTGGCGCAGTACATGCGCCGTGATGGCAGAATTCGCTTCCATCGGCACACAAATAAGGGAAGGGCGGTCTCGCTGAATATCGGAATGGAGCTCTCGAAAGGCCGGTATATCGCAAGGATGGACGCGGATGACGTGGCACTGCCCCATCGGCTCAAAGAGCAAGTTGACTTCCTGGAGCTGCATCCTGAGGTCGGCCTTTTAAGCGGATCGTATGAACGAATCAGCAGCGACGGCCGGTTGCTGGATAGGGTTCGTCTTCCGCTGCGAGACGACGAGATCAGGTCCATGATGCTGCACAGCAATGCCATGTGCCATCCAGCGGTGATGATGAGAAAGGAGGTGGCCATCGCTTGCGGGGGATACCGAAAGGTGTTCCTCGACGCCGACGACTATGACTTATGGTTGAGGATGAGCGAACGAATCCAGTTGGCCAATCTGGAACAGCCTATCCTGCGATACAGGGTTCATTCCAAGCAGGCCTCGATTGTGAATTTGCGTCACCAAATGCTGTGCGTACTTGCCGCACGAACTGCCGCGGCATTCCGAAAGCAGGGTAAACCGGACCCCTTCTCGGGGGTAGAGCAGATAACTGCCGAGCTGTTGCGCAAACTTGGTGTGACAACAGCGGAGATCCAAGAGTGTCTTCAGGCGAGTCAGCGGAATCCGGTCCTAGATCCTATACGAAGTGCTTTGCGCGTCCGCGTCTGGCATCCTCTGCTGAACTTCACGCGACCCATTCGGCGTGCTTTGGGATTGCGGAAGAAGAGTCTCAGAGCAATCTTCGTATGGTTCGAGAACCTATATTGGAGTGTCCACCCCGGCCCTCGACCGCTGGTGTTCGATGTTGGTGCCAACACTGGCGTCAAGACTGCGCAATATCTTAGGAATGGCGCAAAAGTCGTGTGCTTCGAGCCGCAGTCAGCATGCGTTGATGCACTGCGAGAGCGCTTTCGCGGCAATGACCGCGTTGTCGTGGTTCCCACGGCTCTCGGCGCCCATATCGGCGAAGCAGAGATGTCGATCAGTACGCGGGAGAACACAATTTCGACGTTCGCAGACGCGTGGAAGACGGGGCGGTTCAAGGACATGATATGGGATCGAACTGAGGTCGTTCCGGTTACAACCCTTGACGCAGCGATTGATCAGTACGGTATTCCTTTTTACTGCAAGATCGACGTCGAGGGCTTCGAGCAATCCGTCCTTTCAGGCTTGACGCGCCAGATCCCCGTTCTCTCGTTCGAGTTCTGTGCCGAGGGCCTAGATCAAACCCAGGCTTGCCTAGACTTGCTGTCTCGCCTTGGATACGCCTCCTTCAATGCATGCTCGGGCGAAACTAGGGTTTATCTCCTGCCCGGCGCAGTCTCCGCTGCGGAGCTGATGAACCATTTGAGGAGCATGAGCGATCCACTTGCGTGGGGGGATGTTTACGCCGCAGTGGGTTCGAGAATGCCTGACTCCAGGCTGCTTCCAAGGCTTCTTAAGGCGTCAAGTGGAATGGCATGAAGATCGTACACATCAGCAAGGAGGACAACGGCGGGGGAGCGTCGCGAGCGGCGTACCGGCTGCACGACGGGTTGCGGCGGGCGGGCGAGGATTCGCGGATGTACGTCCTGGACAAGTACACCAGCGACGAGCGGGTCGAGCAGTTTCAATCGGCGCGGGGAGCGATGGCGTGGGTGGGGAGAAACGCGAGGCGCTTGCGGCTGAAGATGGCGGAGCGGCGGTACGCGAAAACGGCGCCGGCGGAGCGGACGTTTTTCAGCGAAGACCGGACACCGTTTTATAAGGATGCTTGCCGGCAAATGCCTAAAGCGGAGCTGGTGAACCTGCACTGGACGGCGGGATTCCTGGACCTGGGAGCGTTTTTTGGGTGGCTGCCGGAGGAGATGCCGGTGGTGTGGACGCTGCACGACATGGCGAGCTTCACCGGAGGATGCTGCCACGCGATGGGGTGCGAGCGGTTTACGCAGAAGTGCGGAGCGTGCCCGCAACTGGGGTCGGCGGATGAGGGGGATTTGACGCGGGAGGTGTGGCGGAGGAAGGAGAAGTACTACGGAGGGATGGAGGCGGAGCGATTGCACATCGTGACGCCGAGCCGGTGGTTGGGAGAGGAAGTGGGACGCAGCCCGCTGCTGGGGCGGTTTGCGCGGTCGGTGATCCCTTATGGGCTGGATACGGAAGTGTTTCAGCCGGCGGGACCGGGGTTCAGCCGGGAGGTGCTGGGAGTGCCGCAGGACGCGAAGGTGATTTTGTTTGTGTCGAATGGGCTGCACGTACACTTGAAGGGATTCAAGTACTTGATGGCGGCGCTGGAGGGGATGGAGGCGGGGAGCGCGGGCGGGGGCGGAGTGTTTCTGCTGTGCCTGGGATTTGGCGCGGCGCCGGCGCTGGAACGGTTTGCGCACGCGCACATCGCGTCGATGAACGAGGACCGGGCGCTGTCGATGGTGTACAGCGCGGCGGATGTGTTTGTGCTGCCGTCGCTGGCGGATAATTTGCCGAATACGATGCTGGAGGCGATGGCGTGCGGGACGCCGGTGGTGGCGTTCGCGGCGGGAGGGATTCCGGAAGCGGTGCAGCCGGGAGTGACGGGATTGCTGGCGCGGGTGGGAGATGAAGCGGAGTTGCGCGCGGCGATGCTGGAATTGCTGGGGAACGTGGCCAAGCGGGCGGAAATGTCGGCGAACTGCCGGCGAGTGGCGGTGGCGGAGTATGATTTGAGCGTGCAGACGAGCCGGTACGTGCGGCTCTACAAGGAGATGCTGGGGCAACTCGAATGAGTAAACGAGCGCTGATTACGGGAATCACGGGGCAAGATGGATCGTACCTGGCGGAGCTGCTGCTGTCGCACGGGTATGAAGTACACGGGATTATCCGGCGGGCGAGCACGTTCAATACTTCGCGGATCGATCATATGTATCAGGACCCGAACAATCCGGAGGCGAAACTGTTTTTGCATCACGGGGATTTGTCGAGCACGGAATGGGTGCTGAACCTGGTGTACAGCCTGGCTCCGGAGGAGATCTATCATCTGGGCGCGCAGAGCCACGTGCGGGTGAGCTTCGACATGCCGGAATACACCGGGGACGTGACCGGGCTGGGGACGATGCGCATCCTGGAAGCCGTGCGGCGGAGCGGGTGCAAAACGAAATTCTATCAGGCATCAAGCTCGGAAATGTTCGGGTCGGCGGTGCCGCCGCAGAGCGAGACAACCGCGTTCCAGCCGCGCAGTCCGTATGCGGCGGCGAAGGTCTATGCGCACTGGATGACGCGCATTTACCGCGAAGGGTATGGGATGTATGCGGCCAACGGTATTTTGTTCAATCATGAGAGCCCGCGCCGCGGGGAAACTTTTGTGACGCGGAAAATCACGCGAGCAGTGGCGAGCATCCGTGCGGGACGGCAAGACGCGGTTTATCTGGGTAACTTGGAAGCGCAACGCGATTGGGGGTACGCGCCCGAATACGTGGAAGGCATCTGGCGGATGCTCCAGCAGGAGAGCGCGGACGATTACGTTCTGGGGACGGGGGAAGCCCATTCGGTGCGAGAGTTCGTGGAAGAGGCGTTCCAGTACGCGGGGCTGGACTGGCGCAAGCACGTCAAGATGTCTGAACGCTACCTCCGGCCGCTGGAAGTAGACGTCTTGATCGCGGACCCGAAGAAGGCGCGGACAAAGCTGGGGTGGGAGCCGCGCGTGGGCTTCCGCGATTTGGTGGCCATCATGGTGGATGCGGACCTCGAAGCTGCCGGCGTAATACCGCCGGGCCGAGGCAAAGCGATTCTGGAAGAGAAGATAGGCCACTGGAACCAGTGGGAGAAGTCGGTGACCCGCATGGTGCAAGCCATAGCCGGACAAGCGTCGCAACACTAAGGCGGAACGAATGGGCTTCTGGGAAAAGCGGCGCGTGGTGGTTAGCGGAGGGCATGGCTTTCTGGGCTCCTTCGTGGTGGAGAAGCTGCGGGGGGTGGGCTGCCGGGAGATTATTGTTCCACGCAGCCGTGAATACGACCTGCGTGAAAAATCCGAGGCGCTGCGGCTCTACAAGGACGCGCGGCCGGACGTATTCATCCACCTTGCGGCGGTGGTCGGCGGGATCGGGGCGAACCGGGAGAATCCCGGAAGATTTTTTTACGAAAATGCCGCAATGGGTCTGCATGTGATCGAGGCGGCGCGGATTGTGGGACTGGAGAAATTTGTCTGCGCCGGTACCATCTGCTCGTATCCGAAATTCACGCCGGTTCCATTTCGAGAAGAGGACTTCTGGAACGGCTACCCCGAAGAAACCAATGCGCCGTACGGACTGGCGAAAAAAATGCTGCTGGTGCAATTGCAGGCTTACCGCCAACAGTACGGAATGAACGGAATTTATTTGACGCCGGTAAATCTGTATGGGCCGCGGGACAACTTTGATCCGGCAAGCTCTCACGTGATTCCGGCGCTGATTCGTAAGTGCATCGAAGCAAAACAGGCCGGGGCTCCGGAAATTCAGGCGTGGGGAACGGGAAACGCGACGCGGGAGTTTCTTTACGCCGAAGATGCAGCTAAGGCGATCGTGGCGGCGGCGGAAAAGTATTCCAAACCCGAGCCGGTCAACCTGGGCTCCGGCGAGGAAATCAGCATCCGGGACCTGCTGGAGGTGATCCGTTCGCTAGTGAGTTACCAAGGCAGGGTGCGTTGGGATGCGAGCAAGCCGGACGGTCAGCCACGAAGGCGACTCGATACCTCTCGAGCTATCGCGGAATTCGGGTGGCGCGCGGAGACTCCCTTGGACAAAGGGCTGCAAGAAACAATCCGTTGGTATAAGAGCACCGTAGATGATCCGGCGGCAGTTGCTAGAGCCTCCGCCGGGCCAGCGCCGTCGGAATCCTAAAGCGTTCTGAATCTTGAATGGATAGGGTGCTGTGTTTGCGCGGCTTAGCGACTTGGCCCCGTTTTGACGGAGAGGCTGGGGGGTGTAAAATGAGTTTTTCCGGCCGAGGAGTTCCCCATGGACGAACCCAAACCTCAGAAACAATTTCCCATTTGCCCGAGTTGCGGTAGCAATCGAGTGCGGCGATCGGTGAGAAAAGGCCCCCAGGACTGGGTAATGCACAGCTTGCTATTTAAGAGTCCTTACCGGTGTAAGGCGTGCGACTACCGGTTTTTTTGGTTTCGGCGGCCGCGGCACGAGCCGGATCCCCGCACGCCGAAACACGCCCACTAACTCCGAATCCCAGTCTCTCTTCAGCGTCGGATTTAACGGAATCTTCCGTTTTCACCTAAATAGCTATTGACGCTACGTAACTTATATGCTAATCAACTCCGTGTTGTAGTAGCCGGTCTTTAGACCGGTGCGTTATCTCACCCGTGCTGACCATTTTCACCACCGCTAAACCCTTCCGCGGCCACACTGGCATCATCCAGCGGAACGCGCTGCAGTCCTGGAAGGCGCTGCACGCGGGGATCGAGATCATATTGTTTGGGGAGGACGAAGGCGCGGCGGAGGCTGCGCGGGAGTTCGAGCTGCGGCACGAAGCGTGCGTGGAGCGCAACGCGTGGGGCTCGAAGCGGCTGGACTACATGTTCGCTCGGGCGCAGGCCATCGCGCGGCACGAGACGCTGTGCTACATCAACTGCGACATTATCTTGATGGCGGATTTCCGGCGGGCCGTGGAGCGAGTGCGAGCGATGCACCGGGAATTCTTGATGGTGGGGCGGCGGTGGGACACGGAGATAACCGAGGCGCTGGCGTTCGAGAGGAAGGAGTGGGAGACGGAGGTGCGTGAATTGGCGCTGCGGCGGGGGAAGAGGTGCGCGGCGGAATGGATCGATTACTTCGTGTTTTCGCGCGGGCTGTACGGGGCGGACATGCCGCCGTTTGTGCTGCGCGTGTTTTGGGACAACTGGCTGGTGTGGAAGGCGCTGGACGCTGGGAAGCCGGTGGTGGATGCGTCGCGCGCGGTGATGGCGGTGCACCAGAACCATGACTACAGCTACCATCCGCAGGGGAAGGCAGGCGTGTGGAGCGGTGAGGAGGCGGGACTGAACGGGCAGATGGCGGGGGGATGGCGGCACCTGCGGACGATCGCGGATGCCACGGAAGTGTTGCCGCCGGAGAAGTTGAGGCGCAACTTGGGGCGGCACTTGTCGGCAGTGAAGCGGTATGCGCGGCAGGCGGGGCGCGTGCTGCGGAATGACGTGTGGCACCCGGTGTGGTTTGCGGTGCTGAATTGGACGCGGCCGCTGCGGCGGTCGCTGCGGGAGTCTATGCGGCATTCGCCGCGGCAGTGAAGGCTAGTTGACACAGTATTGCCGAGCAGGGGCGCAGCATGCTGCGACCCTACAACCGAGTAGTAAGGATCCTTGCTTCTGGGCTTGTCTCCATTACAATCGCTGGGCTTGCATGCGAGGGAACATGAGCTTCAGCGGGCGCGTGGAGGAGATTCGGACGGGGTTCGAGCGGCCGTTCTGGGTGGCCAATATCACGGAGCTCTTCGAGCGGCTCTCCTACTACGCCGTGTTTGCCTCTTTGGCGCGCTATCTTCACGAAGTGCTCAACTTTCCGACGGAGCGAGCCACGAATTTGACCGGGCTCTTTGGCGGGCTGGTTTGGTTCCTGGCGATCTTTGGAGGCGCGATTGCAGACCGCCTCGGCTTTCGGCGTGCTCTTTCGCTTGCGTACCTGATCCTGGCGGGCTCGTACTTCCTCCTTGGTTCGATCGGTTCTTCGTGGCTTGCGCCGGTACGAAACTTTCTGCCGCTAGTAGTTCTGGCAACGATTCTTCTGGTCCTGCCACCCCTGGGGGTCGCATTGGTAAAGCCGTGCGTGGTCGGTACGACGGCGCGGGCCTCCAAGGAGAATGTGCGCTCCATCGGCTACTCCATTTACTACACTTTGGTGAATGTCGGCGGCGCGATCGGACCCTGGCTCGCCGGAGTAATCAACGAACACCTGCCGACGGCCATCGTGTTCAGGATGGCGGCGCTGAGCGTCTTTCTGATGTTTTTCGTCGTTCTGGTGTTCTTCAAGGAACCGCAGCGCTCCGGAGAAACAAATACCGCGAGTATCGCCGAGACGCTGGAGAATTTCGTCAAGGTGCTCGGCAATCCGAAATTCATGGCATTTTTGCTGATTTTTTCCGGCTACTGGATCGTCTACTGGCAGGAATTCATTTCCTTGCCGCTCTATGTTCACGATTACATCAATCCTACAACCAACACCGACCGCATGCTTTCGACGGGGCCGCTCGTGGTGATTGCGCTCACCGTGGCTATGAGCGTGGCGACAAAGAAAATGGCGCCCTTCAGCGCCGTGATTCTTGGCACCATCATTTCCATGGCGGCATTCGCGATTCTGGCGATTCACTCCAGCGTGACGGCCGTTTACGCCATGCTGGTAGTTGTCGCGCTAGGCGAGATCATTCAGTCGCCGCGTTACTACGAATATATCTCCCGCCTTGCGCCGCCTGGACAGCAAGGCACCTACATGGGCTTCGCATTTTTGCCCATCGGCATCGGCTCGCTGATCGGAGGGTGGTTCGGTGGCCGCGTGATGCACCAGTTTGCCGAAGTCGCGCACCAGCCGCAGCGCGTCTGGTGGGTCATTTCCGGTGTGGGCGTACTGACCGCTTTACTTTTGTGGATTTACGATCGCGTCGTCAAACCATCGGGACAGGAGGCGTCCGCGTGAATCCGGCAGACCGCAAGACTGAGAAGGAGTTTTCTTAATTGAGAACTTAGAACTGAAGACTGAAAACGTCTCTCAGTTGACCATTCGGCGGAGAGAAGCGAGCGCCTGCTGCGCCAGCGAATAGCGCGGCTCGATTTGCAGCGCTTCCTGGAAGCAGCGCATGGCGTGGCTGTACATTTCTTTTCCGAGATAGGCGCGGCCCAGATTGTAGTGCGGAAAGTGGCGCGGTTCGTAGCGGCGCGCTTCGGTGGCGCGTTCGAGCCAGGGAATGGCTTCCTCGAACTGGCCGAGTTCGATGAGGTAGGCGCCGATGTCGTTGTAAGGATTGCCGAATTCGGGGTCCAGCTCGATGGCGCGCTTGCATTCGGCGATGGCTTCTTCGACGCGACCCTGGAAATGATACGTCCAGCCCAGGAAGGTGTGGGCCTCAGCGGTGGGATGGAGCTCGAGCGACGATTGATAGAGTTCGACGGCGCGATCGTAGTCGCCTTCCATCTGCGCCTGGTAGGCGTCCTGCAGGACTTCCCATGCGCGCGTCAGGGTTTCCATGCTCATGGAGCATAGTTAGCACATGGCTTGGTCACGGTCAAAAGTACGAAAGTCTCGGGCGTGCCGGAGAGGAACCTGTCCCATGTGACGGGTAAGGGGTGGAAATTGGGGCGGCAAATGGAGAGAATAGCAGGGTTGGACCGTGGCTTCATCATCTGAAAAAAACGCTTAGTTAGACGAGGGGGCACTGTGAAGCGGAATTATCTGATTCTTGGGATCGCGACTCTGGCGGTGGCCGGAGCACTCCTGGCGCAGGACCAGCCGGAAAAAGCAACGCCGAAAAAAGGGGCGAGTCACGGCGCGGCGGCAGCAGCGGCCGCGGCGCGTGGCAAGGAAGTATTCGAAAAGAGCTGCGCCATGTGCCATTTAGCGGATAGCGACGCGAAGAAGATCGGGCCGGGGCTCAAGGGCCTTTCGAAGCGCGGAACGTTCACGGTGAACGGCGCCAAAGTGACGACGGAAGCGCTGACAACGTGGATTGAAAACGGGGATTCCATGATGCCGGGTATGAAGGAATCGCTCGAGCCCGCGCAAATCAAGGACGTCGTCGCTTACGTCAAGACACTCTGAGCTTTGGTTCTCAGTCCTCAGGCTTCCCGGGTCTCGCTGTCAGAGGACTCTTACACACTGGTGGCGGACAATGTCATTCCGTCCGGCCCACGACTATGAACTTTCTGATTTTTTTATCGGGAAGCAGAAACTCATAGGCTTGCGAGGATTCGTAGGTGGTCTTGTGCTGATCTTGGATGAGTTTCGCCGTGTAGTCGCCAAGTGCCAACAGTGTGACTCCCGCCTCAAGGTTGGCCTTGAACGCGGGAGCCTCCAACTCATACTTCTTGCCGTCGATGATGACGTCTAACTTTTCCCGGGGTATCGCACCGCCCCAGAGGCTTGGCTCCATGAACCAGCGAGAGGAACTGACATGGACGTTTATGGGGTATTCATCTGGATTTGGTGCTGCCCAAGAGTACGCCGCGAACAGGAGCGGGATAAGTAGTGCGATCTTCTTCATGGTCCCTCCGATAACGGCAGAGAAGGACTGACTGCCACATTTGCTCTTTCAAACGTGAAACTTGGCTTCCTCAAGTAAGACGTAACGAAACTGCAAAAAGGGTACTACAATCGGCCTCAAACCCCCGGATCGCGGATCACGGAAAAGAAAGCGCCGCAAAAGAGAAAAGCCCCCGAAGGCCTGATCGCTCAAGCCGCCGGGGGCCTAAACCCAAAGGAAATTGCGCCTACTTCAGGACGGCGTCTTTGAACGCCTTCGACGGACGCAGGCGAACCACGGTCTTGGCCTTGATCTTGATCGCCTCGCCGGTTTGCGGGTTGCGGCCCATGCGCGCCTTGCGGTGCGCCTTGACGACGCGGCCGATTCCCGGGATCACGAACTTGCCCGCCGCGCCCTTGGCTTCTTTTACGGCGAGTTTGAACAGCTCTTCAAAGAAAAGAGCGGCGGTTTTCTTCGCTGTGCCGACTTTCTCGGCGATGTGTCCCACAACCTTGGTCTTGCTCAGTGGCTTGGCTGCCATCTAGTATGCTTATCCTCCTGATTTTTCTTTCCACTCCGATGCAATCGAAGCAGGCCGCGAGCCGACTACCCCCGTTACTCTCCGGAAAACTCGGGCCGCAAGGGACTATAGCCAAGCCGGGGAGAGAACGCAAGGAAAAATCGCAAAAAAGGCCGGAAAAATGCAGGTTTTTTTGGGGCCGTGTGGAAATCACCCGTAAAAACGCGGTTTTGGCGCGTTCCCGAACCGGGAAGAGCGCTGGAACCGAAGCGGACGATCGCGTTTATGCCGCCAAATGGTTTTCAAGGGCGATGTGCTCGTCAGGGGGCATGGACATTTCATCGGGCAGCCCGAAGCCTGGAGCCGCCTAATCAAAATCTCTTCGAGCGCTTCCGGTTCAATGTTTCTTGTGGATTTCCTTGATTAGCCCTTCAACCAGTTTTTGCGCCGCTTCGCGAGTGCCCTTATCAGTGCCGCCACCGGTAAGCGCCCAGGTTCCAGCGTACTTGCCCTGCTGGTCGGTGCGGAATACCTCTTTGTTGGTTTGCGCATCGCGAAAAATAAAGCGCACCTTCACCTTCGTCGCGCCGGCCCCGCAACAGAGCATGGCCCGGGCAGCTTGGCTGCCTGGGTCATAGCCAATTATCGTGCCGGATAGGATGAGGCGGCCCGGTTCCTCGGGCGCGGAGGAGCCATTGGCCGCGCCGGCAGCCGCTTCCGTAGCGTCGATCACCTTTTCGAATAGCTTGCTCGCAGCCAGTTTTGCCACCGCGGTCTTCTGGATGACCCCCTCAAAGTCCTGCGGAAAGCCCTCTTTGGTTGAGAGGGTACCTACCGCAAACTTTTCCACGGTGATAACCGCGTAGCCAGAAAATGGGTTGTTGGGTTTCTGCGCCGGCCACAAGGCTGGACTCTCGGCGTTTACCACTAGAAAGGCCACCAACCCGATCAAAGTTTTGGACCACTTTCGGTTCATCGGGACACCTCCTATGCGTTTATTTCTTGCGGGACTCTTCCACCTCGACCTCTAGCCGAAGGCCAGTCTTTTCTTCCAGGTCGGCGATGACTTCTTCGAAACTGTCCTTCGAGAGTTCAAATACGACAATCTGTACCTGGCCAGGTCCATTGTTCAATTCGAGGCTCAGGAAATGCTTCTTCTTTTTGGCGAGCAGAACGAACAGACCGCCTACTCCCACGGCCGCCGTCGTGGCCACGGTTGCGGCGACGTGTCGCCCAACCTTTTTGCGATAGACGATCTTGGTTATACGCGTGAAAGGAACCTCCCACTTGTCCTTCTCCCAGCGAAAGACCAACGTTGAGGGATCGGACGTGTCTAAAGTACCTTGTTGTTTTTCCTGAATGGTCGTGACGGTGCCGCCGAGGTACACGGCCCTCTTGTCCGCCGCTACAGCAGCCATAGGCACTGCAGACCCTAACAAGGAAGCCAGGACAACGCATAACAGTCTCTTCATAGCCGCGCCCCCTAGACCAACCGGCCGCACTCTAGCCAGATTTCTGTTGGCAACACACCGTTCGCCTGCGGGATCACGGTGTTGCCGGAGCAGGACGAACACTGCGAATCTGGTTGACAATATCGATGGCCAGCCGCTGCGCCGCGGCAGGACCGTCAATGGCGGTGACCTTCCCGGTGCCGAGGACCATGCCTGATTTCGGATTAATCATTTTGAAGATCCAGTCGTATGTCAGCCAGGGTCGCGTGACATCAATATAGATGTCGGCCCCGTTGCGGTCGTCGACGATGCGCATGCCCCACTCCTTCATCTCGGGCCGAACGTAAAGCGCGTCCTGCAACAAATTACCCTTCATCCAGATGGTGTGGGATTCCACAAATATTGACCGAGCAGAGCGAAGAATTGATGCCGGATCGTTTCCTGCTTCGCGAGTCGCCGTGTCGTTCGCCGCCGACGTTCCGGTCGGTCTGTCCAGCTCTTCGCGCGGGAACTGCACGACACTGGCGAGCTGCTCCACAATTACTGCCGCCAGCTTCGGACCGGCGTCGAATTCGTCGGTTGCTTCAACCGTGCCCGAGGCGAGTGTCAAGGACTTCGGCTGATAAACCAGCGTGTAGGTCCAGTCAAACGTCATGACCGGCCGGTCCACGGTGATGGCAATGTCGGCAGTTTGCCCGTAATCGGCGAAGCGCACTCCCAACCGCGGGAAAAGCGCTGTTTTATGAATGTCGTCCTGCAGCCGCTCACGGCGCAGATAAATTGTTTTGGAATGCACCGAAATGGTGTGCATTTGCCGCTGGTCCGGGCGAGGCAGGGTCAGACCAGGAGGAGCCACCGGCGTTGCAGGGGGGTTGGAAGGAGCCGCTGAAGCAGACGTGGCTTTGGCGCCGAATGGTTGCAGACGCGCGCCCGAGTCAAAGCGCGTGCCGCCAGACACATTGGCGAGGCCTGCGACGCTGTCGATAGGTACGGCAAAATTGACGTTTTGGCCAACACTTAATGATCCGACGACGATTCCGAGTATTCTAGCCTCGGCATCCACCAACACGCCGCCGCTGGATCCGGGCGACAACGGTGCGGTGAACTGCAAAATCCGGTAGCCACTACCAGCCCCGGGTACATCGTCGGCCATTCGCGTGGCGCTCAGGATGCCGGAGGACGCCGTCCAAGGTAAGCCCACGGCGTTCGATACGACAAAAACCGTGGCACCGGATGCCGCGTTTGCGGAGTTGCCGATGGGCAGGACGGGAAGCCCTGTTGCAGGGATGCGCAGTGCGGCAACGTCGCGGCGTTCATCGGACGCGAGCAGCTCGACTTGATCGTAGATTTCGCCGCTCTTGAGCCGCACCTGCACCTCCCGCATCCCCTTCACGACGTGGTTGGCGGTCAGAATCACACCATCGGCTCGGATGATCACTCCAGAGGCTACGCCCGCAACTTGGCCGTCACCTTTGCCGACCAGAATGGATACAGCTGCAGGCGAAACTCGATCGACGACTTGATCTCCGGACAGCGCTTGTTGGGCCGGGGCAGCGGCGATCGAGCGAACAGGGATCAGCGCCGAAATCGAGGCCAACAAGCCCAAGCAGAAAATTCTTTTTTTCTTTTTCATGGAACCCTCCTTCTTCACCCGGGCGTATTCGAGTATAGGCAATTGGTGGCCCAAAGCGGCGACGGTTGGGAGAGTGCTTGCGAGACGGAAAAGACTGAGAAAGGAAGCGGCCTGCCGTTGCCAACCGCCGCTGCTATTGCCCGAATTGTACTCCAACGCTGCCGGAAACATATCGCATCCTTTTCTGGCTAGCCCGTGTTCAAGCCTGGCCGCGCATTATCACTCACCGAACTTGAACACGATCCCGACTCCCAATCGGGCGTCGTTGAACCACGAAGTAGACAAGCGCGTCCGAAGGTAGTCGGCCTGGATTACGCGGATGGCGATGTGCCGGCCCGCGTTCAGGTCCAAGCCACCACCCACGCCCCACGCAAATCCATTGGTCGATCTTCCGGCTGCCTTGAGCGTATTGGCGCCGACCAACGCGTGCGCGAAAATAGTGCCCCCGTGACCGCGTGCCGAGACGCGCGGCCCGAATAGATATTCGTACTGCGAAACGCGGTTTCCGGAGATGCTGCGGTACTGCCCGCCGAAATCCGCCGTGAGCCCCAAATACTTACTGAAATTCGCAGTGCCTTCAGCCTGCCACCCGCCGTACAGCGAGAAACTCGGAGCCGTGGCGCCGTTCCGCAGTACCGACGCGCCGCCAAAAATCTCCGCAGCGGGATACTCATGTGACTGAGCTTCCGCGAATCCTGGAATGGAAAGTGCGAGTCCTAACAGCAAGATGGTTTTCCACATAATGCGTCTCCTTTTCAAATGATTTACTGGGCCGCTTCTTTTTCCGGATCGCTTCGCGCAAAGAGATATTCGAGGGCCTCTGCGGGGGCAATCGCAGCCAGGGCCCTGTTGGCTGTGACCACGACTAGCCCAAAGCAGAAATCCTTTTTGTTGATGCTTGAAATCCTGCTTCGCGTGTGCGTGATCGCGTATCAAGCAATTACGAGGCCCAAACAGCGGAACTTGGGAGATTGCTTAGGAGATTGAAACAGCGATGAAAGGAAGCGGTTCGGTCCTACCTATGGCGGCTGCTGTGCCAGGATTACACTCCAACGGTGCCGGAAATATATTGCATCTATGCCGGCTTTAAGAAACTTCCCAGGGACCGGCGCTTCGCGTTACAAGGTGGCGAGATCGGCGTAGAAATGGGCGATGGCCTTGATGCCGCCGAAATAGTTTTCCAGGGCAATGTGTTCGTCGGGGGCGTGCGCGTTTTCGTCGGGCAGGCCGAAGCCGATCAGGACGCACGGGACTTTGAAGGTGTCGTGCATTTGCGTTACGAAAGGGATGGAGCCGCCTTCGCGAATGAAAACGGCCTTTTTGCCGAAGCCCTTTTCCAGAGCGGCTTGCGCCTTTTTGAAAATCGGATTGTGGTACGGGGCAACCCATGGTTTTCCCATGCTCAAGACTTCGAATTTGCAATGGACGGTTTTCGGCAAGAGCTTTCGAATGTGCTTTTCGACGAGCTTGGCGATCTTGGGGGGATCCTGGTTGGGAACGAGACGCGTGGAGAATTTGGCAAACGCTCTGGACGGAATGACCGTCTTGGCGCCTTCGCCCTGGTAACCGCCCCATAGGCCGTTCAATTCGAACGTCGGGCGAGTCCAAAGGCGTTCCACGGTGGTGAAACCTTTCTCGCCGAAATAGCCGGGAGCGCCGACAGCCTTTTCGAAATCCTTTTTCTTCCAGGGCAGCGCGTTCAGAGCTTTGCGCTCGGCGTTCGAAACCTTGGCGACGTGATCATAAAAGCCCGGCACGGTGACGCGGTAATTCCTGTCGTGAAGCTTCGCAAACAGCTCCGTCAAAATCGTGAGCGGATTGGGGACGGCACCGCCATAAACACCGGAGTGGAGATCGCGCTCCGGGCCGGTCAATTCAATCTGGTAGTAGTTCAGGCCCCGCAAGCCGTACGTTATAGAAGGGACTCCTTTCCCAAGCATCGAAGTATCGGAGACCACCAGCGCATCGGCCTTTAGCTTTTCCTTGTTGTTTTGGACGTAGTTCCAGAGGCTGACGCTGCCGACTTCTTCCTCGCCTTCGATAAGCACCTTTATGTTGATGGGTAGCTTGCCATCTACAGTCCGCAAGGATTCGAGCGCTT
>Ga0210405_10003344_pt1 | contig 15793 bp, 16 predicted proteins | sample IncBWH11MmetaG_FD_155492 | JGI IMG/M metagenome (GOLD analysis project Ga0210405, IMG submission 155492) | Forest soil microbial communities from Barre Woods Harvard Forest LTER site, Petersham, Massachusetts, United States - Inc-BW-H-11-M | ecosystem: Environmental > Terrestrial > Soil >... | reverse complement strand
GGCGCTGGCGCAGGTCACGCCGCCGTGGGGCGTCGTGTTCTGCCATGCCGAGTCCCATATCGCCACCGACGAATGCGGGGCGCCGGAATTCTTCGGCGGCGGGCTAAAACTTGCCGGCCTGCCCGGCGGCGGCGGCAAGATCGCGCCGCAAACGTTGGAGGCGGCGTTGGCGGGCTACGGCGGTCATCGCCCGCACCAGATGGTCGCCGCGGCGCTGTCGCTCACCCAGGCGAGCGAGGCCGGCACCATCTATCGGATCGACGAGATCGCGCGTTTGAGCGAAATCGCCCACGCCCGCTCGCTCGCCGTGCACATGGACGGCGCGCGCTTCGCCAATGCCCTGGTGCGGCTCAACACCACGCCGGCGCAGATGACCTGGCAATCCGGCATCGACGTGCTGTCGTTCGGCGCCACCAAGGGCGGCGCGATGGCGGCGGAGGCGGTGGTGGTGTTCGATCCGGCCCGCGCCGCCTATTTCGGCGAACGGCGCAAGCGCGCCGGGCATCTCTTGTCAAAGCACCGCTTCATCGCCGCGCAAATGGCGGCCTACCTCGCCGGCGACTGCTGGCTCGCGCTGGCGCGCCACGCCAACGCCATGGCCGACCGGCTGGCCCAGGGGCTCAAATCCGTCGCCCTTGAGCCGGTCTGGCCGGTCGAGGCCAATCTCATTTTTGTGGCCTTGCCGCGTACGCTCGACTTAAAGCTCAAGGCCGCCGGCGCCAGCTATTACGTGCGTCCCAGCGAAAATCTCGATCTTGGCGCCGACCGGGTTTTGGTCCGTCTGGTGACCTCGTTTGCCACCCAGGAGGCGGAAATCGAACGCTTCGTGAACTTATGTAAAAAGTTTTGAGTTGCGCCAAAGCGCCGCCCTAATTCCAATTCACGTTTCGACCGCGAACGGGCAGAATGCAGGGCAGGGGAGGCGTTGCGTGGGTAGAGCGTTCGGCGTCGTGTTGGTGGCGTGCCTGCTCGCGGCCACGCCCGGCCGCGCCCAAGTTCCGGCCCCACCGCCCGCTCCGCCGCCGGTGACCGGCTTCGTGTCGTCCTACGAAATCACCAGGATCGCGCGCTCGGCGGGCTTCGATCCGCTGGCGCCGCCGTTACGCGAAGGCACCATCTACGTGCTGCGCGCCACCGATTACCGCGGCATCCTCATGCGCGTGGTGATCGACGCCCGCACCGGCGCCATCCGCGATGCCAATCGCATCGTGCCCGGCCCGGGGCGCTACGGCCAGTTCTATGGCGCGGCATCGCTCTACGATCCGGCAGATCTTGCAGAACCCGTCATAGTGCCGAGCACGGTCGAGATGGAGCCGCCGCTGGCGCGGCATGGCGCGACGCGTTCCGCCATGCCGGAAATTCCGCCGCTGCCGCGACCGCGGCCGGCGGCGCTCGCCTCGCGCAAACCGTTGGACGGCAATCCGGCCGCGAAGGCTCGCGCGATCGCCGGTCCGAAAAGCGTGACGACACCGGGCGCCGCTCCCGACGCCAAGCCGCAGATCAATTCCGAGGTTATTACCACCGCGCCGCCGGCAGCGTCGGCCGCATCGACGGCGCCCGGCGCGCCGAAAAAATCTCCCGCCATAGTTGAGCCGTTGAACGATTGATTGAAACGGCAGTTGCTTGTCGAATCGCGCCGCCGCGGAGCACTATCCGCGCGCGCAAAAAATTCCGCCGAATAATAATCCTGAAGGGGGCGCCATGCGGCCGGACGCGGTTCGATTCGACGCAGTGGACCTGGCCCGACAAATCGAAGGTTTGAGCCAATACGAGCTCGATAGGCTATCCTTCGGCGTCATCCTCATCGACCGCGACGGCACCATCGTCTTCTACAGCCAGACCGAAGCGCGGCAATCCGGCTACGGCGAGATTCCGATCGGGCGCAACCTGTTCGAGATATCGCCATGCATGGCGAACACCGATTTCCAGGGCCGCATCAAGCGCGCCATGGACGAGGGGCCGGTCGATCTCGAATTCGGCTGGGCCGGCGATTTCGCCGATCCGACGCGCGACCTGCGGCTGCGCGTCATCTCGTCGAGCAACAACGGCATCTGGATTTTCATCGAGCGCGACGGCGTGGGCGGCAGTTCACACGGCCGATCCTAGCGGAGCTCTTTCCGTCATTGCGAGGAGCAAAGCGACGAAGCAATCCAACCCTCTCGGTCGCACTGGATTGCTTCGCTTTGCTCGCAATGACGAATTTTTCGGGGACCGCCGCAGGCGCGTAGGATGGTTAGAGCCCTTGCGAAACCCATCATCTACTCACGTGAATTGATCGGTACATTAGCTCTACCTATCCTGCGCGCTTAATGCGGGAGGCGCAGCATGCCTGTTGAAGTAAGCTGCTTGCGCGTTGTTTACGAAATTTTAACCCGCGCCAAAGTCCAATGGTCCCTGCGCGATACGAGGCAAATCACCGATGTACAGGTCAAACTTTGAACCCGCGATCAATGAGTACAATATTGATACTCCGTTCTTATTCATGGTGCGGATTGCGGAGCATAATTGCTACATTCAAAGGAATGAGAAGACTTTCTACCTCATGACTAGGAACGGTCGCCATTTGAGCCGCACGGGCATGATTCTAAGTGCTCCTAACGGTCCATGCGACATGCCGAAGATGGTCTTTAACTGGCTGCGAGACGCGGGATTCCTTGCGGCCGCCAACGACGCTAATACTATCTTTGAACTTACCGAAAAGGCACGATCAATCTTTTCACGTATGCAAGCGTAGCCCGGATTAGAGGAGCGAAATCCGGGGCCAGCCTCGCCGCACAACCCCGCATTTCGCTTTGCTCCACGCAGGTTACTGGCCTAAAGAATTAAACCGCGATTTTCCCTCGCGTTCCCAGGCGAGGAGTATCCAATGCGCCCTAAAACTGGCGCTGCTGGCGTCCCGCCGCTCTTCGATTTGACGAAGGGTCGGGACGACACGATCGGGCATCAAATCGATCAGGTAGGCTCCAGCCAAAGCACGCACCCCGGCATAGGGGTGGTCGAGGAGCACGGCGAGCGCTACCCGACCGGTGCCGATCGTATCTATAGCTTTGACGATTTCGTCCATGAGATGCACAACCTTGGTCTCGCCGTCCGCGATGTCCCGTATTTCGTCATGCAGAGTATCCGCGAGCTTCGCGCCAAATTCAAAACCGCGGAGAAGCGAAGCGACGCGTTGCTCTTCCTCGGCGACGTCCTGGCAAGTCAGCAGTGCCGTAATGGCAGCCAATCCGTCAGCCTTGAGACGATCGAACTCCTTCACTAATTCGAATCCGCGAAGCAGCGCCTCGGCCTGTGCTTGACGATCGTCCGAGGCGAAGGTCGGGACATTGCCGTAAAACCACTCCTGCAGTTTTTCCCCCAATTGGGCAATTGATTCGTCGATCTCCATGGCAGCCTCCGGCCGATCCATAAGTTTATTTCAGAATATGCAGATCTCGCAGAATTCTCAAACCTTCCTCGCGCTGAATATCGTAGGGCTGAGTTTGTAGCCATTGATACATATTCATGTTTGCAACCACCGAGGGCTTCAAATATTCATCATTGACTGCCTCATGCAACAGCGTCGGGAGTCGGATTATGTTGTCGGTGTTCTGCAGCTGCTGTGGCGAAAGGTTGTCTGTGTTCGCACTGCCTTGCGTGACGATGTGATGATACTGATTGCCATCGCCAGCGCCACCGAACCGCTTGGCCATCTGATCTCGGCTCAACTGGCCCTTGACGAACTGACCGTAATTGGAAAATTCCTCATAATTGCTCGATGAAACTTGAAGGTCTTCGAGGCTGTGCGGTGCCTTCTTAACGAAATCGAAAGCGGCTGCGGCATCGATTGCAAGTTGCCTGTATTCGAAAGCTGTCTGAGCGATTTTTGCCGCCATCGCCACGTCCGCCGCAACGTCAACACCTGGGATGAGATTGGCCAAAGCGTCAACACCGATGTGCAGGGCCGCAACCATGTTGAGCCGAAATTTCCTTCGGTTGATGCGGTCTTTGATCTCTTGCGTGAGTAAAGCTTCCGAGCCGTCCTTCGGACGAAATTCGCCGCCAATCCCGCCTTCCGTTCCGGCCGGCCAACCAGGATGTTTCGGATCGTCTGGGCTCGCTTTATGAATTTCACGGGGAGGCAGGCCTGACTCGCAATTGGAGGACTTAATGAGATTATCCTCCGCCTCCATGTCGTCGCGCGCGGTTCGGTCGGGCAAGTCGGGAAGCTTCAGATGAACAGCGGCTATGCAGGCCAAGCACAGATCATTCGCGTTTAAGGCTGAGGCGACGCTCGCCAGCCCATGCATCAGCCGGTCGACCGTTAAGTCAGTCCGATAGGCGCGGCGCAGTAACCGTTCGATTTCGCTCCTCTCGCGAACGAAGAAATACAGGTCCCGCCGCTCGACTAGCGGCGTGCGGCCCAATACCAAGCCATCCTTTGTGCAGGCGAGCCCGAGATTGTCTTCGCCGCCCTCGCTCAAACGCCAGATGTGAATCATGGGAGCTGTGTATCATAAGAAGAGACCAGTGTCAATATAACAGTGACAAACCCTTGCCAGGTCACAAGATGCGCCTGAGAGCGCTGATTAAGTCGCTCTTCACTTGACGGATATCACTATTTCAGTTACGAACGACGAATCTTGCTTCCTTAAAAGGACGCCATCCGGCGATTCCGGTTGGCGGAGCAAGAGCGCTTCCCGCGAGCGCGGCCTCGTCAGCTGCGCTCCCGGGCGGCTCGGGGCAGTACGCCCGTCCGGCACTACGACCGGTACTGCGGGGCAACCCGCCACACTTGGGGACGGCCGGGAGCGGGTAACACCCGCTCCTACTTAGTTCCGTCCCAGGAAGCGCGTAGCTGGAGTTGAGCGGCGGCGTTCGGTCGCTGCCGCAAGTGCCGCGGTGGAACACCGACAGATGAGCGGCCCCCGAAGGGGTCGCGCCGCGCCCGAAGCGCGGGCGAGTGGTGACATTCGTTCACGTGGCGCGGCTCGTGGACTACCCGTCTGTCGGCGTTCCGCCTGCCTTTTTTATATGGTGCGCATGAAACCGCCGAAGTGCTCCGAACCGAAGCGGGCAAACTTTTCCGGTTTGATGTTTTGCGGTCCGTTTTTAGGAATGGCGTGGCATAGCTCGGGCGCGCATGCGTCGCAAGAACGCTAAGTTATTGCTAGCCAAATATATCACGCCGCTTGCAGGAGCGTCTGCACCTTCGGCCAAGGGTCGGGCGCCAGGTTCTTGAACGGCGCCCAGTCGGCCTCCTGCATGCGATCGAAGATCGCGGACTTCACCGAATCCCGCGCCCGCACGCGGCCCCACCAGTCGACGATCGCCGGTTCCTGCTGCCACATCGCGCCAAGCTTGAGCAGTTCGAGGCGCAGGATGTACGGGATCACTGCGCAATCGGCATTGCTGAAAGTGTCGCCGGCGAGATAAGGGCCGCGCTTGAGGTCGTCGGCCATCCAGGAGATCATTTTACGGTGCTGGCCGAGCGCGTCGATAACGAACTCCGAGTCGAGGCCGTGCTCGATGACACTGCGTTTGTACTCGGCCCGGCGCTTGAGCGGCGCCTTGTTGATCTCGGCGAGCCATTGCTCGCGCGCCATTTTGAGAAACCGCGGCCGGAATGCCGTGGCGAAGGTCATGATGGTGCAGGCGTTGTGCATGTATTCGTCGATCAGCTTGTTGTAGAGGCGGACGCGATGCCGCGCCGCCGGTGTCTTCGGCATCAGCGGCGGATCGGGGAACGCCTCGTCGATGTAGTAGAGGATCAGCGAGGATTCGATGATGACGTGGCCGTCATGCACCAAGGTCGGCACCACGCCGTTCGGATTGAGCTTCATATACGCCGGGTCGTTCTGGTCGCCTTGCAGCGTGAGCAGATGCTCTGTGACCTCCAGGCCCTTTTCCTTGAGCGCGATGCGCACCTTCTGGGCGCAGACCGAATTAATGTTGTGATAGAGTTCCAGCACGTCTTCCTCCTCGAATGTTTTTAACGTAGCCAGCTAATTCAGGCGGCCAATCGCGCGCGATCGTGCGGCTGGCCGAAATCGACCGGGGTGCCTTTGGGAACGATCATCGTCGGGTTCACCTTGGCGATCGAATAGTAATTGATGACGTAATAGCGCGCCGTGACGGTGCCGGCGATGCCGGGCATCTGGTAGAGGTCGCGCATGTAGTTCGACAGGTTCGGATAATCGGCGATGCGCTGCCTGTTGCATTTGAACAGCGAGAAATAGGCGACGTCGAAGCGCACCAGCGTAGGAAACAGCCGCCAGTCGGCTTCGGTGATCTGGCCGCCGACCAGATAGCGTTGCCGCGACAGCCGCGTCTCCAGCCAGTCGAGCGTTGCAAACAAGCCGTCGTGGGCTTCCTCGTAGGCGGCTTGAGTTTTCGCAAAGCCTGAACGGTAAACGCCGTTATTGACGTTGTGATAGACGCGCTCGTTGACGGCGTCGATTTCGGCCCGCAACGCCTGCGGATAAAGATCCGTGCGATCGCCGGTGATGGCGTTGAATTCGGAATTGAACATGCGGATGATTTCGGACGACTCGTTGTTGACGATGCGCTGCTCCTTCTTGTCCCACAATGTCGGGACCGTGACCTTGCCGGTATAGGCCGGGTTGCTCGCCACATAGGCTTCGTACAGATAGTGGAAGCCGTTGACCTCGTCAGGAATGCAATCCGGGTAACGCGGGTCGCGTTCGAACGTCCAGCCGTACTGCTTGAGGCCGGGGATCGAATAGGCGACGGAAACCAACCCCTCGAGCTTCTTGACCGCGCGATAGATCAGCGTGCGATGCGCCCACGGGCAGCCGTGCGCCACATAAAGATGATAGCGGCCGGGCTCGGCCTTGAAGCCCGACGAGCCGTCCGCGGTGATGCGATCGCGAAAGACGCTGTCCACGCGCTTGAATTGGCCGGTTTGGCTTGTCTCTTGCGGCAGTTCGCCGTCGTTCCATTTGCCGTCGATGAGTACGCCCATGGCACCGCCGCTCACGACATGAATCTTGCGATCACGTCGGCATATTGGTGCGCCGACGAGCCCGCCGCAATAGCCGGTCGGCAAAGGCGCCCGCATGGCTGGCGCGCGCCGCGCCGCTGGTCATCGCCCGCATTGCGCCCTAGCATACGGAGAAATTCCTTCGGGAGGTGCCGCCGTGAAAGTGTGCATGTTCCACCTGATGCCGTATCGGGATCTGCCCGCCGATTTCGTCTCGCGCTACGACTCCGCTTTCATCGATCCGCCGTGGTTCGACGTCGCCGACTCCGAGAAGGTCGGCGAGTACTACAACGCCACGCTCGACGAGTTGCTGTACGCGGCGAAGGCCGGCTTTCACGGCGTCTGCACCAATCAGCATCACCAGAACGTCTATGGCTTCATGGCCAATCCGAGCCTCATGGGCGCGGTGCTGGCGAAAGAGACCAACGGCCGCAACATCGCCATCGTCCAGCTCGGCTCGACCTTGCCGTCGACGACGCCGCCGACGCGGATCGCCGAGGAATACGCCATGCTCGACTGCATCAGCGGCGGCCGGCTGGTCGCCGGATTTCCGACCGGCCTGCCGTCGGACGCGGTGATCAGTAACGGCATCGTGCCGATCGAGCAGCGCGAGCGCTTTCGCGAGGCGCTGGCGCTGGTGCTCAAGGCGTGGTCGGCGCGCGAGGTTTTCGCCTGGAACGGCAAGCATTATCAGCTCGGCATGGTCAACCTGTGGCCGCGGCCGATCCAGCAGCCGCATCCGCCGGTGTGGATTCCGGGCTCCGGCTTTTCCTCCACTGCCCAATATGTCGTCGAGCACGACCATTGCTTCTGTCATTTGAGCTATTTCGGCGCCAAGAACGCCAAGACGGTGACCGACCGCTATTGGGACTACGCGGTGCGCAACGGCCGCGACGACAATCCGTATCGCTTGAGCTTTTTGCAGCTCATCGGCGTCGCCGAGACCGATGCCGAGGCGGAAGATCTCTACGCCGCGCACGCCGAGTATTTCTTTCACAAGCTGCTGTACTCGCCGCAGCACTATCTGGCGATCCCGGGCTGTCTGGAATACGGCGCGCTGGTGCAGACTCTCAAAAGCAATCCGCGCGCCGCAGTCAATCCGCTCGAGCTCAAGGCCAAGGATTTTTATGAGCGCGGCTATGTGGTCGTCGGCTCGCCCAAAACCGTGCGCGAGCAATTGCTCGACGGCATCAAGGAATTGCGCATGGGGCATCTGCTGGCGCTGTTGCATTTCGGCTCGATGCCGACCGCATTGTGCAAGCGCAACATCGATCTGTTCGCCCGCGAGGTGCTGCCGTATCTGGCCGATCAATGGGACGACAAATACGAGGACCGTTGGTGGCCCGAGCGCCTGAAGAAAAAGCGCGCCGCCGCTCCTGCCATGGCCGCCGCGTCCTGAACGCGCGGAGAGTTGCCATGGCGAGCGCGGAAACACGCAGGCTGAAACTCTGGCAGGGCCGCATCGAGACCGAGGTCGAGATTTCGGGAAATGGCCCGCCGCTGGTTTATCTGCACGGCCCTTGGGGGCTGGCGCCCGACCGCGCCTTCGTGGCGCGGCTCGCCACGCAAAACACCGTCTATGCGCCGAAATTTCCCGGCACCAGCCGCGGCGACACCGAAGCGGCGCACGCGCTCGACAGTTGGCTCGACCTCGTCGTCTATTACGCCGAGCTGTTCGACGCGCTCAAGCTCGCGGCGCCCGCGGTCGTCGGCCATTCCTTCGGCGGCCTGCTTGCTGCTGAAATTGCCGCCGCCAGCCCAAAGTCGGTCGGTCGCCTGGCGCTGATCGATCCGGTCGGCCTGTGGCTCGACGATCGTCCGGTGCAGAACTGGATGGTTCTGCCCAGCAAGACGCGCCGGTCGTTTTTGTTCGCCGATCCCGAGTGCGAAGTGGCAAAGCATTTCTTCGACGCGCCGCCCGACGACGCCGAGCGCGTCGAGACCCAGGCGCAATTCATCTGGTCGCAAGCCTGCACCGGTAAATTCGTCTGGCCGATCGCCGACCGCGGTTTTGCCCAGCGCAGCCACCGCATCGCGGCGCCGACGTTGATCGTCTGGGGCGACGCCGACCGCATCATCGCGCCGGTCTATGCGCGGAAGTTTGCGAAAAAAATTCCGGGCGCGCAGGTCGATATGATCGCAGGCGCCGGGCACTTGCCGCAGCTTGAGCAGCCGGATGCGGTGCTCAAGGTGTTGTCGCGATTTCTCACGTAGCAGGTGTAGCCCGGATGAGCGAAGCGATATCCGGGGTTTTCCTTCCCGCGCAGGACCCCGCATGTCGCTGCGCTCATGCGGGCTACTGCCGTAGCGCGAACGCCTTGACCCGCTACCTGCCGCAGGCGCAGTTTTAAGTATCCGCCGCAGCAGGTGTAGCCCGGATGAGCGAAGCGATATCCGGGGTTTTCCTTCCCGCGCAGAACCCCGCATGTCGCTACGCTCATGCGGGCTACTGCCGTAGCGCGATCGCCTTGACCCGCTACCTGCCGCAGGCGCAGCTTTAAGCATCCGCCGCAGAGCGGAACTCTCGGGAAGGGAAACACGACATGGCTACAATCGCGTCGGCCGCTGTTGGGCCGCCCCTCACGTCAAGCGAGCGCTGGACCAGTTATAGCGCGCTTGTGCTCACGATCTGCATCCTCGGCTGGGCGTTCGACATCTACGAAGCCACCATCATGCAGTTGGTGACGCCGATCCTCATCAAGGAATGGGGCATCACGCCCGCCATCATGGGCACGGTGACCACGATCTCGCGCTGGATCGGGCTCATCGGAACGTTCCTCTTTCCGGTGCTGGCCGATCTTTATGGCCGCCGCCCGGCGCTGATCTGGTCGATCCTGGTCTATGCGCTGTTCACCGGGCTCACCGGCTTCTCGACCGGCTGGATCACGCTGCTGATCTGGAGCTCGATCACCCGCATCGGCCTTGCCGGCGAAAACCCGGTCGGCATGCTGATGGTGACCGAGACGGCGCCGACCAAATGGCGCGCCACCGCGCTCGGCGGCCTCGTCGGCGGCTATCCGCTCGGCTACATGCTGTGCTCGCTCGCAGCCCTGGTCGTGGTGCCGCTGTGGGGCTGGCGCTCGCTCTACTTCCTCGGCATTTTGCCGGCGCTGTTGGTGTTGTGGATCCGCATCGGCATCAAGGAAAGCCCGCGCTACGAGCGCGTCACCGCGGCGATGCTCAAGGAGGGTTTGAAGAAGCAGCTCGACATCTTCGCGCCGGTCCGACAATACCCGCGCGAAATGCTGATCGCCTCGCTGGTCTACTTCTTCTATCTGTTCACCTGGATCGGCTGGTCGGCGTGGATGCCGTTCTATCTCGCCAACGAAAAACATCTCGGCTTCCCGGCCATGAGCAAATACCTCTCGGCCTGGATGTTCTGCGCCATCTTCGCCTACTGGATTTGCGGCTATCTGTGCGACCTCTACGGCCGGCGCTGGGTGATCCCGGCCTTCGCGGTGCCGGCCGCAATTCTGCTGGTGACCATGGGCCACCTCGACGATCCGTCGAGCCTGTTCTGGGTCGGCCTCGCCACGAACTTTCTGATCACCGGCAGCTTCGGCACCGGCCTGGGCTACACCGCCGAACTCTTCCCGACCCAAATCCGCGGCACCGCGGTGGGCGCCTCGTTCACCTTCGGGCTCGCGGCGGCATCGCTGGCGCCGATGATCATGGGCTGGATCGCGACCGCCTATTCGATCGCCGCCGGGTTGCCCTTGCTGGCGCTATCCTTCCTCATGCTGGCGCCGCTGTTCATCTGGTTCGCGCCGGATATGACGCGCAAGGAGTTGACGGATTTTGTCGGGGAGAAGGTGGGCTGAGCGGTACACGTAGCCCGGATTGAGTGACCCGCCTCCGCTCGCCGTGCGAGCTACGGCGGGTTCAAGTCCGCCGAAGCGCGGAGCGCGTAGGCGGAAACGAAATCCGGGGCAGGCCTCGCGGCACAAACCCGGATTTCGCCAGTGCTCAATCCGGGCTACGCCCGATCAATCCAGCCACTTTGTCGGCGCCAGGCGCATCTGAACCCTCCTGGTGTGGGCGTCGTACAAACGTTCCACGATCCTGAATAGGAGCGAGTCGACGTTGCGAACGTAGGCAACGAATGCCCGCGATGCCGCGCTCACTGTGCCGGCTGCCGCAACGCGTGCGAGTTTTGACCTGCCAATCATGGTCTTTCTCCCGCTTGGTGGGCGATCGGGGGCGGGATGCCCGCGTCGCCCGTTGTCCGGGGCAAATAGGTTCAGTGTCCGGAATGTTTAATCGGGCAGTCTTTGAATGGACTGTTCACGAGGACGAAACGGTCAAACATGACCTCGCGGCGGAGACCAGTTCCGATTGTTCACTGCGCCCGCATAAGCTGTTTCCAATCCGCTCACTAATCGAACCGCATCGGCGGTCACATCTTACAAAGCAATGGCGGCGCAGCCGGAAGCTGCGTCCGGCTCTCTCGCAAACGTGGGCCGATAGCCATCAAAGGGAGATGTACGATGAAGAATTTCGCAAGTGCCAACACATGCCTGTCAGCCGCGTTAGCTCTCGCCGCGATCGTTGCCGCCGGCACGCTGCCGGCGTCCGCTCAGTCCCGCGATCACACCGGCAGCATGATGCCGTTCTACTATGAGGGTACGGGTGAGCAAAAAGCGGGATCGTGGGCGGCGGAGGAAAAAGCCGAAGCCGCCAATAAAACCGCAACCGCCAATAAAACCGCAGCCGCCCATAAAGCCGTAGCCGCCAATAAAGCCGCGGCCGCCAATAAGCAGGCGGCGCAAACCCCGCGGTCGCTCTATCTGTATGCGGGCAAACACTCGGCTCATCACGGCACCCGGTTGGACTGAGGCACCGGACGCTTCGGGTCACGACGGCAACAATCGCGTTGTCCGTCTGCAGAGCGCGGGCGCGACCGTCTCGGTTGGTCGCGCCCGCCGTTCTAGAGCATGATCCGGAAAAGTGGATACCGGTTTTCCGAAAAGATCATGCTCCAACGAAAAAACTAGACCATGATCCGATTCTATTTGATCGGATCATGGTCTAGATCGAGACGACCTCTATCTCTTGGCGTCATCGGTCCCCATCCCCATCTATCGGCATGGCGTTAGGGGGCCGCGGCCGCCAGCCCGTTGGGCATCAAGCCGCGACAGCCCAACCCGGAGATGCGAAAATGTCGAGCAGGACAACAATAGGGCTCGCCGCTGCAATCGTTCTCGGCACCGCCATCACGGCATCGGCCGCGACCGTGCATCAGCGCGCCAGTTACTCCAATCCGGCGACCAACAATACGGCGGGCACCATCGCCACCGGTAATGCAGGTGGCACCATCACCACCGGCTATTGCCCGCCGTCCGGTGGCCCATCTTGCAGCACCGCTTGTCTGCCGTCCGGTCCTCCCTGCAAGCCAGGACACGACACTTGGTGACGAGCGCGACGGCCCGTAGGGCGGATTAGCCGGAGGCGTAATCCGCCATCTTTTTGCTTCGTACAACAAGGCGGCGGGTTACGGCTTCGCCTAACCCGCCCTACGCGGGCTGTCCGTGGTCGAGAGTGAACGTTTGGGTGTCGCTATTCATGGCATGTCTCGCTCATGGTCTTAAAATCCTTTGTCCGGTGCGAATCGGCCCCAAGCAAGCGTAGCCCGGATTGAGTGAAACGAAATCCGGGGCAATCCTCACTGTCAATCCCGGATTTCGCGTTGCGCAATCCGGGCTACGCTCGCTACGGCGAAGCTGACAGAAATAATCCCCGCTGGTTTATTTAGCATTCGCAAAAACTTCTTTCCAAAGGGACTAGTGAGACATATACTCGCAACAGTTGAGTTAAACTGTTCCGTCCGTTACATTCCATAGGGGGGCGTTCCTAGTCGCCATGGCCAGTTTGACCTGGACTTCCTGTCAAGGCGCACAGCAGTGTTTCGCGTGGGGTCTAACTCTCCCGATAACTACTGTTGTGATTGTTCCGCTAATTGCAGTGCTCTTAGGGGGATTGATTAAATGGGCTGTTGCTCAAGCTAGCCCCATTTTGGACTATTTTATGCTTGGAATTGAGCTGACGATAAGTGCGGTGGCAACATCGTTCACATTTATGTTCGATTGGGGCAGAAAATCCTTACTCGGTCCAGTCGAACCACTGCCGCCTTTGCTTATTTCCTTCGCTGTAGCAATTGTGTCGTTCGTTATGCTAATCGTCGTGATGGCACTTATGGGTACTTTCATCAACAAATCTGCTCCCGTTGGCAAGTCATCGATAAATGCCTGGCAACTTATGGCAATTAATATAGCGGGTGCAGTGCCTTTCGGACTTTCTGCGTTGCTTCTGATAGGATAGGCCACGGGAGCGAATGGTATGAAAGTATATGTTTTCATCTCAATTATCGCATCCACTATCGCGATCGTTTCTATATTTATTTTTGGCGCTGGGCAATTTGCTCACGATCACGGAGAACTCTTTTCGTGGATTGCAATAGCCTCAGGTCTCGTGGGATTGGGTTTTTCAATTGTCGCATGGCGGCTATACGTCTCTAGAGATGAAGGGCGCAGAAGGACTACGCAAGATTTTCTTCGCCACCACGATAGCTAAGAGCGTGCGCACGAGCGATCGAGCTGCTTCCGGAGTTAGGATGACAGCAAGCGTAGCCCGGATTGAGTGAAACGAAATCCGGGGCAAGCCTCGCCGTCAATCCCGGATTTCGCGTTGCGCAATCCGGGCTACTCTTGCTCATTTCCCGCGCACGCGGGAATCCAGACTGGGTCCCCGCGTTCGCAGGGACGAGCGGAAATCTACCGGCTGCCGTGCAATTCGAACGCCGCCGTGCAGCCGCCAAAAGATTCGCAAAAGCGTAGAAACCCTCGATTGACAGGCACAACTTCGCTTTTGCGAATCTTTAGAACGGAGTGAAACGCGTCCGGGCGTGCGCGCAGCGGCCATCGCTCAGCGCAACCCCGCGATTTGTCTGCATAAATCGAAAAGCCTTTGACAGCGCCGTTGCGGATTTGAATAACAGCGTCCATCCCGTTCATCGTAAGGGACGTCAACCGGTGACGCCGACTGACGGAGCGGGTGCGGTTCTTGAGGGCGGAGTTCGTCGCTCTTAGCCTTCAGGCGGTTTGGGTATCAGCCCGTCCGGCGCGTGCCGGACTGCGAGGTGCTCGCTGCACTGGTGCCGGAGAGGGTCCTCCCGTTTGCATCCGGTGATTCCAGGAAGCGCGGCCCAGGCCGAGTCGGGAGTGATCCCGGCGCATGACCGCGGAGGAGCGCCGAAAGGCGAGCGGTCCCCTTTATCGGGCCGCGGCCGCGCCCGCCCATTGCAGCGCGGCAACCGTTGGTGCGCCATTCGGCGCTCCGCCTCCCTCTTGGGGGAGCAAAGACGTCGCCTCCCGTCCGTTCGAGGCAAGCTTTTTTGAAGCGTGAAAGAAGACCCGGATGCTAGTCGCATCGCGGCAATGCAGTTCCGCGTCGTCATTGCCGGGCTTGCGGTGCTGACGAAAGGGTGCGTCGCTGTTTGACATTGTGGACCGAAAAATAAAGCCGCCCGTTGGCGATGCCGGAGCGCGCTCGCTTTTTTCCGCCACCGCGATAGCGGGGGAGGGGGACCACTGGAGCTCGCGAAGCGAGCGAACCGTGGTGGAGGGGGCGCGGGACTCGAAGCTTCGTTGTCGATGCGAAGGATGACAGCGATGAAGTTTTTTCGCTCGCGTGTGGAAGAGCAAAGAGCAAACTTGAAGTCGGCGTATTACGTCTACTCCTGCGTTGCGTCGCTGCCTGCGCCCCCTCCACCACCCTGCTTCGCAGGGTGGTCCCCCTCCCCCGCTATCGCGGGGGCGGATGAGGAGCGATTTGCCGCTGCGTTGTCACCTTCTTTTGATTTCTTTTGATCCGGCAGACGCCGCCCACGGCTTTCGCGGTCCAGAGTTCGTCGTCAAGATGTCATACCAAGACGTTCAGCTCGCCGGGCTTGATCGGGCTGATTATTCGCGCAACTCGACCATTAATTGCGAGGCCGAAAAGGCGCTCGGCCTCAAATATGGAGGCTCATCATGTCGCGCATTCCGGTGATTGTGATCGCGTCATTGCTCGCCGCTTTGGGCGGCATGGCGCTGGCGGCGCAGGACAAATACACGCTGCAACTGCCGGGTGGGCTGCCGTTCTCCGATTTCAGGGGATACGAAGACTGGCAGGTTGTCGCCGTCAGTCAGACCGACGAGCTGCTCAAGGTGATGGTCGCCAATCCGGTCATGATCGACGCCTACAAGGCTGGCGTTCCGGGCAACGGCCAGCCTTTCCCCGACGGCTCCAAGATTGCGAAGATCGAGTGGAAGCCGAAAAAGATGACGGAGTCTCCCTTTGCGGTGAATGTGCCGAGCACTTTGCAAGACGTCTTTTTGATCGAGAAGGACACCAAGAGATTCCCGGACACCAAGGGCTGGGCCTACGCCGTGTTCGACTACGATCCCGCGTCCGACACGTTTGCGCCCGATGCCAGCGGCACCGTCAATTGCGGGTTCGAGTGCCACACGGTCGTGGCGTCAAAAGATTACATTTTTCACTCGTACCAGAAGCGGTGAGCGGGGAACAGGATTGTCATCAGGGAGAACGATCGTGCTGGCAAGCAAGCGACGGCGCGTGTTGTGCTTGCCGCCTCTCGTAAATGCGACGATGCACTCGAGGCATGGTGACTTGCCGTGAACAAGGACTTGCCATGAACAAGGATTTGCCATGAACAAGATCGGCAGTTCCAAACAGATCGACCATCGACGCCGCCATTTCTTCGGCGCCGTTGCCGCGGCCCGGCTCGCCATGGTCATCGCCGCGGCGATGCTT
>Ga0210405_10003343_pt1 | contig 15795 bp, 28 predicted proteins | sample IncBWH11MmetaG_FD_155492 | JGI IMG/M metagenome (GOLD analysis project Ga0210405, IMG submission 155492) | Forest soil microbial communities from Barre Woods Harvard Forest LTER site, Petersham, Massachusetts, United States - Inc-BW-H-11-M | ecosystem: Environmental > Terrestrial > Soil >... | reverse complement strand
CACCACCCATGTGTGAGCGCCACCATCACCATGTTCCTGATTTGTTCTCCATTATTCATACCAGAACAAACCCAGAACATGAGTTCTGAATTTCACCCATGTAGAGCAATGGGTTATGAATTTCATAAACCATACATGTTGAGCGCTGAATTTCACCCATCATATCACACACAGATTGATGCTCAGTCATCATGCACGCTGATGCTCAGCCCTCACCCAGGTGGGTGGGCCATCACCCAATCAGGTTGCGCCTGGCGTGAATGAAAGGAAAGCACACGCAGAGCGCGTGAATGAAAAACAGAAAACCGAGGGCGCATGACTGAAAAACAGAAAACGATCGATCCCCGAGGGGTTTCTGAAAAAACGTAAACGACCCCGACCTCTAGTGATTTTCCGAAAGCGATCGATCCCCGAGGGTTTTCTGGAAACTAGAAACCGAAAAGATACGCTTTCGGTTTTGGTTTTTCCGAATTTCGCCGTACACGGCAAAGATTGCGTTTTAGGTGTTAAGGTAGCGCGAAAAATTCCCTGCCTTCCTTGCCCTTCCCTGCGCATTTAAACCGCTATGCCTAACCTTACGAATAATTAATTTTGGCAGATGCGTTTTGTTGTTGCAATTCCCTTTCTTTGCTTTAAGTAGGGGATGCGTTCGATGCATTCGACGCGACGGGGGATTGTCCCCCGCCTTCTACCGCGCCGACTAGACAAAAGTAGGCGGAGATAACATGCTATGCGTAAGGTATCCTCTAAGGCTATTGCTGCCGCTACTGCCCCGCAGTCGCTCGCAGATGTTACGGCGCAATTCGCGGCATTCGTCGCGAATAACCCGGACGCGCAAAAGGCGCTCGCGATGCAGATGCTGCTATCGCCCGCGCGTGCTACGCGCGGCGCTCGCAAGAGCGTTTCCGCCCCGCAGACGGAAGCAGATCGCGCGTGCGAGTGCGCGCACTTTGTTTCCGGCAATCGTCGCGATCTGCTTATAGCATGTATCGACATGCTAGGCGTTTCGCGCGACGAAATGCGCATTTCGGAAAAGGCGCTTTGCGATGCGACGGGGCTTGCGTCCTATCGCGTGCGGCCGGATATGCAGACTGTGCAAGATCGGTTAAACGATACCGATAACCTTGCGCAATTCCCCCGCATTCGCGAGTGCGGTTACAAAGTGCGCCTTGCGCAGGAAGTGCGGGGCACGCCGCGCGAATACATCTTTTCGCGCGTTTCGTCCGCTACCGCCCCGCGCAAGCCCCGCGCAAAGGGCAAGGCGCTTGTTGCGCAGTCGCCCGCGAAAGGGGAGGGCGAAAAGAGCGCCTAATCGGCGCTCGCAATTAAGCCCCGCATTGCGGGGCTTTTTTGTTGCCCTCGTTTTCCCATTTTCAGAAACACCTTCCATCCATTCGGAAATCCAGAAAACACCTGTTTCAACCATGGCCTGGGTGGCTGGGGCCTCTGCAAACCAATCAAATTTCAAAAATCCTGATTATTGAACATAAATCAAATGTACTTCATTCATGCCGACATGTTGATGCTTAGGCACTTTTGGAACAAATATGACTATCAGCACGGCGGTAAGCCACAATCCAATGAGGGCGCAACTAAAGATCCAGATGAATATTTTCACTCATCGTTCCTCAAGCTGCGCATCAGTGAAAATATGAAGCATACCACGAAAATCAGGATGATCTGCTTCAACGACATATCTGACTCTTCCATCTGTTGTAGTGAAGACTGAGACAATGACACCTGGATATTTATATCCATCACATTTTTGTACTTTATCTCCAAGATCATGGCTCTGGACTTTTTGACCGAGTGTATGATGAGCGATCTTTTCACTTGGTGTCATGGCGCGCAATCCTCCAGGTTTGTACTGAGGTGGTATCATTTTGACTTTGGACATGGCGCGCTCCTATTGACAGCTCTTACATAATCATCACGTATGTTGGCTGGGAGCGCAGCCAGATGCTCTGACATATCAAAACCATGCTCTTTTTGAGCTGCTGCACTTTCTTCTGGAGTCAACTGACGAATTGGATGGACATGTCCTGGATCGGCTATTCTATGTGGATTATCTTTACTCATAGCTTAAGCCTCAATTGATCATTACTGTTAAGATATTCTTCCAGCTCACGCATAGTGGCATCTCTGAAAGATTCATGATATCTGCATTGCTCAAAGTCTTTACGACCACGGCAGACGTTCAGCATATATGAATGATGTCGGATCTTGCGCTTCAAGCGCACTACGTGAGGACTGTCTGGCATATCAATTCTCGTCTCTACCCATCTTGCCTATAATTTCCCACTGCTCTGGGGTTGGTGGCTCAATTTCCTCTACAGATGCCCAGTCAATGCAATTGAGACACATATATTTGGCGCCTTTGTGTTCTGGTGTGGATATGGCAACATAAATTGGCGCGCCACAATCAGCACACTTTCTGATAGCGCTGGCTACATATGGTGCTTTATAACCAAAATCATTTACTCTATAGCACCCAACAATGTGTGTTATCTCAGCCTTCCTAGCTGGTTTGATGTGGCGACGAGCATTCCTAACCTTCATTTTCATTGCGCTTTTTCCTTTGCTCAATAGCTTCTTCAATGGCGCCTGGAGCTGGTTCTGCTTTGAGATCGAACCAAAAATCTGCCTTCTCAGCACAGACACTACAGACGATTTGTAATCTGGGATCTCTAGCCAAGGCCCTTTGTCCAGATGGATATATGCCCACCCTGGCGCCACAAAGGGCACATTTTTTGGAGTTATTCTGATCTGGATGTTTGTATTGCATTTGATTCAAACGCATACAGACGATCTGATTGGGCATGATTCCCTCACGGTAAGGGTGGGTATTTCCAAGGATTTTTCTTGACATCCTCAGTAATCTTCTCATAGCAGTCATCGCATATGAGGTCTGCATCTTCGAGTGGAACTGTTGGAAAATCCTCCCTAAACTCATTTAACGCCTCCTCGTCTGATACACCTTTTTTGAAGACACCATGGCACATGGCACATTCATAATGATTCTTTTTCATGGCACTTTTCTTCTCAGTCTGACAACTTTTTGATTCTGTAACATTAGATCAATTTCGACTTTAACTTGGGCCACTTCATTCTTGAGCGCAGCTATCTCTTGCCAGACCTTTTCATTTATTGGTACTGCTGGCCCATCCTGGCCTACTGGTCCCTGTCGCCCTTGAGGGCCACGCTCGCCCTTTTCACCTCTGGGTCCACGTTCGCCTTGTAGGAATTTGAGATGCTTCTTTTTGATTTTCATAGTTCACCTATTAGCCACCAAAACGCTTTCCAAACTAGCCACCAAAAACCTACGCATATGACTAAGGCAATCAAAGTGGCTGTGACAGCTTCGCGTAGTGGATGCTTTGTTGGAGGAAAATCGTAGCCATTGTCTTTGTTCATGACATTTCCTAACTAATATCTAATGGCGCCACTAGGTCTTTCCAATACTGTGGCTCTTGGAAGAGAATGGATTTCAGCCTTTGAATGGAAGTGGTATCGGTACTGGTAAAGATGGTTCTATTGATATTCCATCTACGATCATCACCATTAGGACATCCACTTTCTGGATTAGAAGCATAGTTGCGCAGAGGTATGTGATCGCCCCGCACAAGGAAGAGTGAATTACAACCATCAATTTTTTCAACTGCTAATAAACTTGTTTTAGCACCACGTTTCATAGACATGTGATGAAAACGCCTTTGGGCAGGTCTTATTGTGAATTTGGTCCCTCGCCTGGTGCGCTCCAGATACTTGAGTTCAAGATCTATTTTCACGCCTTGACGTTTGAGGACAAGATCGCCAGCGCCAATAGTGCTCCCATACATATTAGGCTCTATCCATTGAAATTCAACGTCGATTATGACTGGGGCTTGTTCTCGAAGCCATACTCTTAAGTCATCCTCGCTGTTGATATCTTGTAGTTTCATTTAATGGGCTCCAGATTATTAATGATCCTTCGCATTTCTTCTTCACCTAAAGCACACCAAGCTGGATCTTGAATAGCATGATATGTGAACATGCCCCTGGCCATTAAAAGATTTGGCGCTGCTTTACAGCATTCTGGCCATAAAATATCCAGATCCATGCGCCTACAACGCGCGTACCACCATGTTTGAATTAGTTTGAACACGCCCATTATTATTTACCTCGTTTTATTGACATAGCGTGTTCTACCATCATTGATGCCATTTTAAGAGTATCTTCTGGACTCATTGAAAACCAAACAACAGGCTTACCGAAATTGATATGGACATAATTTCTATCATGTGCAATGCCCATTTGCAATTCACCTTCATCATATTTGTGGAGCTTACCTCGTGGATATTTGCCTGTGGCTCCAAACTTATGCTCGCTCATTATCCTCTCCATCAATAAAGAAGCGCGCTGCTTCATCAACAGTTGTGACATATTTATAATTTGGTACATCAATACATAGAGCCATTTGAACAAATGTAGATTGAAACATCATTTCTACTTGCTCCATATTGTGGCAAATAGCTACCATTTTCCCTTTCCAACTAACTATGGCTACGTCTGGCACATTGGAAATTATTGGTTGCGTTAGGTCAATTTTTATTTCTTTATCGGCCATTGCAGTTCTCCCAGACGTTGAGTTTACCTTTTAGTTTCAGATATCTGATGGCATCAGCAAGATCTTTAGGATCGCTCCAAACCACACTCCTACGATCTTTGTGGAAAAACACTTTCCATTTGCCCTTGTCTACGGCAAGATGATAAGAAAGTAGTTGACACATCTTAGCTACCCCTTAGTGGTGGCTTGCCTATTGCAATTCTATCAGAATCACGTTGTTCTGGAGTGAGTGGTGGCGCACCTTGCCAAGTATTTTCGTATCCATTTACGAAAAGCCATTCCATGCTCTCGTTTATCATTTCATCAGTAGCCTCTAGCCATTGCAATCTGGCTTTATGGACCGCAGCAAGAGGTACGTCAGGACGTACCCAATCTTGCTTAAATCCTGAATCTTCCCAATATTTTTTGGCCGTTTCTACTGTGGGATTTTTAAAGAGCGCATCACGCTTTTCTATGAAATCTTTTCTAGAGTTACCATTTGTGATCATTTTATACCTCCATCTAGATGTATAGCTCTGAGCACGGCATAGGCGATATTTTCAGCTATTTCTCGTGGATAGAATACGCCACTCTGAACCATTACCCTTAGTGCTTCATCTGTTGCGATCTTCAACTTGTGAGGAGATATTATAAATTCACCTATTCTCCTTATATTATCATCTATTTTTGTTTCTTGTACCAAATTTTCTATGATAGTCGCTTCCATAGTTCTATGCTCTCCAGCCATTGATGTAGATTGTTACTTAGAGACGTTTATTGAATCCTCCTAAGAAGAGTGTGATTATTGTGATCTGAGCACATGAAGCGTGGTTTATTGCACTCGGCACACCAACCACAGCTTGTGTGGCCCAATAATCCTGCTGCTGTACAGTTGCAACGCTCAAGATCATCTTTCTCTGGCGCGCGCCCAGTGCAGACCATGAAAAACTGATATGTTATTTCATTTGGTAGTATATTTGGTCTTACTGATCGTGTTGGTTGTGCTGGTGATTCACCAAGTATCATAAATATGGTACGTCGTCTTTCTAAATCTTGGAACTGCCTAAATGGGCGCTGTGATTCTTGCCATTTGGCCCAATCTCCACTTTCTTTTTCCTTTTCTATGAGGTATTTCATGTCTGCAAGGATAATTTCACGCTCTACAGGGGTGAAAATACCATCGGATTTGGGCTTTTCTTGCTCTTTTTTGAGATTTTCAACCTTATCTTGCATGTTTTTTATGGGTCTTTTTGCCTTATGAACAGTCTTTTTCGCCATTTTGACCTCCTAAAGTGCCAGTTTATAGACCTCTATTCTCCCGTTCCAACTACCTAAACTGATAGAAATTGTCTTATTTTTGGGTAAATCTGGTGGAATATCAGCTTCTAAACGCACCTTTTTGTTGATAAAATTTCCTTCAAGCACCCTAACCAAGCTCCCTTTTCCATAAAATCGTCGATTATATGTTCTTTCATTAAATAATCCTTGCTGAACCATAGCTAAATTTTCATTTATTGCGTTTTTTGGTACTAAAACTGGGTGGTATACACCTTCTTCGTCTGGATGACTAATAATTTTAAGGAATTTAGTGGTACTACGACAAATTTCTAATGATATTGTTTCGCAAAATTCCAAAAATAAATAGTTGCGCCACAAAGGTACTGGTTCACCTTTTCCATTCCATTTAATTGGATAATAAGTGCGTAATGGTACTTCACTTGCTCTTTTTATGGCTATAGATGCCCCATTTCCTTGAAACATTGCTACTACCCAAGAAAAGTCGTCCATTTGTTGTTGATTGTTGAACAAATCAAACATTTCTCTCTCCCTTTCTGCACCTACTATAGCATGAAAAAGGAGTGAAAGATACTACAAAGATGCTATGTGATTGTTGAAAACCTTAAAAATGCCTTAATTCTGCCTTAATTTTACCGCAATTTTGGAGCGTGATGTACATACGCGCACGAGAGATAAAACAGCTTTTGAGATGGTAGGAAATCTTTATTTCCACCGAGTGCTGCGCAATCACAAATTTCAGGCGATGATAGAAAGTGTCTTTAGGCGTTGATTCTTACTCTTCATTAGATAGAATCCGCCTTGATAATAAATATAAATATCGTCGTGAACAGCATAAACGCCTATGCCGTGAGCATTTATTAATTTGGGCAAGGGAATATTTAGACGATTATGGCTTTAAACCTGCCTTACATCATGAACTTATTATACAGTATCTTGAAAAAGTAGTTAGTGGAGAAATTGATAGGTTAATGATATTTACTCCTCCTGGGAGTGCCAAATCTACATATGCTTCAATAATCTTCCCTGCTTTCTGGCTTAACAAGTTTCCTCAAACATCTATTATCGCGTGTTCTCATACTGGAGAATTAGCTGAGCGCTTCGGTCGCAAGGTACGCAATGAAATCCTCCGTAAGTCAGACATTCTTGGATACTCGCTCGATGAATCAAATCGAGCAGCTTCAAGATGGGAAACAACCAACGGCGGTGAATACTTTGCTGCGGGCGTCGGTGGAGCTATTACTGGTCGTAGAGCTGATCTCGCTATTATTGACGATCCAGTTAAGTCTCGTGAAGAAGCTGAATCAGAACTTATTAGAACAAAAACGTTTGAATGGTACAAATCTGATTTAGTCACCCGATTAAAACCGAAAGCGCGCATCATACTCATACAGACGCGCTGGCACATAGATGATCTAGGTGGTCTTTTGTTACATGAAGCAGAAAAAGGCGGAGATCAATGGGTGGTTATTAATCTTCCAGCCTTTGCTTATGCTAATGATTTACTCAAGCGTAAGGTTGGAGATCCTCTCTGGCCTGCATGGGAAGACAAAGAAGCACTTGAACGGAAGCGCACAATCATAGGCATAAGAGATTTTGAGTCTCTCTATCAACAAAATCCGCAGCCGCCTGGTGGTACGTTTTTCCTAGAAAAGGATTTACTTGTTGACGGATCTCCTGTCAACTTTCCTGAGTGGTCTGATTGTGTCTTTGCCACTATTGATACTGGTATTAAAGCTGATCACACTCACGACGCAACAGCAGTTATCTACTGGGCATTAAATCAAAACATTAAGGATCGCCCATTAACTATTTTGGATTATGATATTATTCAGGTACCAGCGGATTTGTTAATAGATTGGATTCCAAATGTTTATATGAGGCTCGAAGTTTATGCCAAGCAATGCAAAGCAATTAGAGGATCAGTTGGAACAGTAATTGAAGAGAAAGGATCTGGTATTGTCCTTCTCCAACAATGTAATAGACGCAACTTTTTGGCAACTGGTGTTGACGCTAAGTTGGTACAACTTGGCAAACAACCGCGTGCTCTTAACGCTTCTGGCTACGTTTCCGTTGGCCAAGTAAAATACTCAGAACATGCATATAGAAAGACTGTTGATTTCAAGCAGCGCCACGCAAATCATTTATTGAAACAAGTTCATTCCTTTAACGTTGGTGTTCCAGATCAAGAAGACGATTTAGTTGATGCATTCTGTTATGGAGTTTGCTCTGCCCTTGGTGATCCAGACTTGTGGTGAAAGCTATGAATGCTGAACAACGTAGAAAATTTGCGGCTCAACAAACAGCTCTTTCGCGATCTGCTGCTGCTTCAACTAAATTTCAAATTGAACAAGCCAATAAGGCTAAGTCTGAATCTGAATCTGGATCTAAGTCCGAAAAGCCTATTCGCAAAAGAGATCAGTTTTAAAACTTGGCATGGATGAAATCGCTTACCTCCCGTAGCGACGAGCGCTTTGGTTGTGATCTCACGAATAGTCGCTCTCCATGCTCTTTTATCTGGCGAGGATGCTATGAAAAAATGGCTTATTGCTGCGGTTTTGTTGCTATCAACATCGGCGCTGGCACAAACACCACAAACTTTGCACTTTACCTCAGGCGGTAATATAGTTGATAATGTCTATGTACCTGGAGCAGTAGGCTTTAATTTGGCAGATATTAGTAGTTTGGGTGGTCTTAATCGTTTGCCAGATAAAGTGCTGGGTTTAGTGTATGTATCAAGCTCGATCGGTTGTGGAGGTGATACTAGCTCATTTCGAGCTTTTGTTGACCAATTTAGAGATAATCCGAAACTATGGGGCTTTTATCTGATGGATGAGCCTTATGTGCATGGATATGGTGGCAAACCTCCGTGTTCTCCAGGCAATCTATTAGCTGAAACTAGATATATTAAATCAATTATACCCACTGCTAAAACCTACATCAAGATGGGTAATTCAGATGGGCAAAAGAACCCTAACTATGATGATTATTATCCTGGTAATACTGGAATTGACGTTTTTGGTGTTGGTTCATATATGTGTCGCTCTGATTTCGTGGGCAAGCCTGGCACAGAAGATGGATGCGATTGGACTATGGTTGATAGATATGTTGATGCTGCTGAAAAACATATTCCCACAGCTAATTTAGCTCCGACATATCAAGCATTTTCTGGGTGGCGCACCGAAGCATCTGGTGGTGTATTTTTGATGCCTACAGTGGCTCAAACGCAGAAAATACTTGATACGTGGCATAAGCGTCTTCCAAATCCGATGATGGAATATGCCTATGCTTGGAGTTGTCAAGCACAATCAACCGATTGTTTATCGCGTGATGTTGCTATGCAACAGGTTTATAAGGATTGGTTTGCTGGACGAAACATAGTTCCAGAACCAGAGCCGGAGCCACCCTATCCAGAGGGTCCAGAGACATGCGCTCCGTGCTGTAAGTGAATCTGGGGCGCTTCGCGCTTAAAAACCCAGATCAACCCCGCCCGTTAAGGGTAACCAGAGGAGAAAGTATATGCCTAGAGTGAAGGGTTTTTTGAGGGTGATTCGGAGGCGAGACAGATGGGGTCGTCCAGTTGATCCTGATTATGGCATCGATGAAGGCGAGTTTCCTGGCATTGACGAACCTGATGAGGAATATCCTGATCAAGGACTTCCTGGTCGCCCAGAGCGTCCCGGTCATCTTCCAGGTTGGGGCGGTCGCCCAGGTCGTCCTGGTCAAGGTCTTCCTTGGCCTGGTCGTCCGACTGATCCAGACTGGGGCATTGATGAGGGTGAATACCCTGATCAAGGTGGACCTGGTGGACCTGGCTTTTGGCCTGGTCGTCCTGGTCAAGGCTTGCCGCGTCCACCGCGTCCTCCGCATGTTTGGCCACGTCCTCCTGGTGGAGGTCTCCCGGTTGATCCAGGTTGGGGCGTAGGTGGTCGATGGCCAGAACGTCCTGGTCATGGATTGCCAATTTTCCCATCTATCCCTGGCAAACCAGACAACAGCTTGCCTCCTGTTGAAGGTGAAGGACCACCTCCGACTGATCCGCCTCCTGGCACGATTTGGCCACCTCTGGATCGCCCAGGACTTCCTGAAGGCAAGGCAATTGCTCTTGTGGCAATTTCCGGCGTCGGTTATCGTTACATTGTGGTCACTATTCCACCACCGCCGGCTGGTGGTATCGGTGGAAATCCTCCGCAGCGTCCTGGTGGGCCTGGACAACCTGAAGTCGATCCCACGCGTCGTAGGTAAATGAAAGGAGCGCGCTACTGAAAGGTAGCGCGCTTTTCTTATGGCTGAACTTAATATCGAGGGCCCATCAACAATAGGTACACCATTAAGTAAGATCTTAATGGCGGATAATATTGAGTTAGGTTCTAAAGCGTCTTATGAACTTTGCAAGCTTATTTATAGTTATCATCCTTTGGGAGCAAAGCTTGTTGACGTACCTGTTCAGCTCGCGCAATCACAAGGGCGAGTTATTAATATCCCAGGTTCTCCAGAAGATCGAGTCAGAAAGGCATTTACTGACGAATGGGAACGACTTGATTGTGATAAAATCATTGCTAATGTCGTTAGATTGGCTCGTATATATGGAATAAGTTCTGTCGCGTTAATGATCCCAGGAGAAGATCCTTCAAAACCATTAGATTTTGCCACTTTAGCTAGTAAAAAGATGACGTTTAACGTATTTGATCCTTTAAATACCGCTGGTTCTTTAGTTCTTAATCAAAATCCTAATGACCCTGCGTTCTTAAAACCTATCACAATACGTGTGCAAGGGCAGGTTTATCACTTTAGTAGATCAGTAATTTATCAAAATGAAGACCCCATATATCTGGATTATACTACTTCAGCTTGGGGTTATGTTGGCCGCTCTGTATATCAGCGCGCGCTTTTTCCACTTAAATCATTCCTACAATCGATGATTACTGATGATTTGGTAACAAAGAAAGCAGGAGTCATTATAGCGAAGCTGAAATCACCTGGGTCTATTATTAACAATGTGATGCAGAATATAGCTGGTATTAAGCGTTCTCTTTTGAAGGAGGCTGTTGTTGGGAATGTAATGAATATCGGAATAGACGAAAATATCGAATCCATGAATTTGCAAAACATAGATACGTCAGCACGATCAGCAAGAAAAAACATACTTGAAAATATAGCAGCAGCAGCAGGTATGCCAGCAAAACTGGTGAATAGCGAAACATTGGCGGTTGCCTTTGCTGAGGGTGAAGAGGATGCGAAAGCTATAGCGCGCTTCATAGATAAGCTACGTGAATCTATGCAGCCTTTGTATAATTTCTTCAATCGTGTTGTTCAATTTAGAGCTTGGAATACGGAGTTTTATAAGACAGTTCAAGATGATTTCCCTGAAGAATATGGTAAGAAAACATTTAATCAAGCATATACGGAATGGCAAAATCATTTTATTTGTACATGGCCTAGCCTGTTAACAGAGCCAGATAGTGAAAAAATCAAGGTTGCCAATGTAAAACTTAGAGCCATTATATCTATGGTGCAGATGTTTGGAGAGATGTGCGACCCAGATAATAAGACTAAACTTATTGAATGGGCCGCAGATAATACAAATGATATGAAGGTTCTATTCCCGCATCCATTGCTTATAGATGCTCAAGCAATGGCTAAATATGCTGAGGAAGAAAAAGAAGAAGAAAAGGAAAATGAAAAATTAGGAATTAAAAAACCTAATGGTTCTAGTGATGGCAAGAAATCATTTGGTGGTAAAGCTGGTATGATGGGTGGTGGTTCTGGGGTTAGTGTTTCTAAATCTGATTCTTTAGATGAAGCAGTTGTTGATTATCTTAGTGAAGTTGAAATCAGAAAAGCGAGACATTTGCAGCCTAAGCATATGATTGAGGCACAAACATGAACCCACTTTATCTGATAATCATCGTTATCCTGGTTCTAATTCTATTTGGTGGTTTTGGCGGAGGAACCTATATTCGTCAAGTTCCTTATGGTTATGGATTTGGAAATCCAGGAAATATCGTTGTTACCATACTTGTCATAATTCTCATTGTTTATTTACTTAGGATGAGTGGATTGTTATAACGGAGCGCCACAATGCCATGCGATCCTGAGAAAATGAAAAAGCTAGATGCAATGATGGATGCATTTTTAGCTGGTCGTCGTAAATCTGATGCGTTTGAGGAAGCACATCATCCGCGTAATGCTGGTGGAACCTTTACTGTTGGAGAAGGAAAGGAGCCTGAAGAAAAAGGCGATACGCAGATGGATCCTGGAAATTTGAGTAAACGCGATCCGCTGTAATGGAGACAATTCATGCAGCCGGGATCTTATTTATCACCCCTGACAAGAGGTCATTATTTCTTAAACGTAGCGAATACGGAAATTTTCCTGGATTTTACGATCTACCAGGTGGAAAACGGGAAGATGGAGAAACATTACCGGAAGCCGCAATTAGAGAATGTGCTGAAGAAGTTGGATTCCGTCCTTCTGGAGAATTATTTGAAATCTCTCGTAGAATAAATACTCAAGAAGGAGATGACCAAAATCCAACCAAAACTGTAGATTATACCACATATGTTCAAGAAATAGATGAAGAATTTACGCCTCCTAGATTAGATGAAGAGCACTTATCTTTTAAGTGGGCGAAACTAGATGATCCACCAGAACCATTACATCCTGGCTTGGTCGTAACATTAAAGAAATATTTTTCTGATGAATTAGGTATTGCCAAATTAATGCAGGAAGGTGAGTTAACCTCACCACAATATTATGCTAATCTTGCTTTGTTTGATATTAGAATAACTGGCACTGGTTTATCGTATCGAAGTGGTATCAAGGAGCATGTGTGGCGCGACAAAAGCATTTATCTTAATCAAGAATTTCTTGAACGTTGTAATGGTTTACCTGTTATATTTGAGCATCCTGGAAGCTCAACACTTAATACTAAAGAGTATATGGATCGTAATGTTGGTTCTGTATTTATTCCTTATATTAAAGGTGAAGAAATTTGGGCAATCGTCAAGATATGGGACGAACATGCCGCCAAATTGATGGAAGAAAACCAATTATCTACTTCTCCATGTGTAGTTCTTACTGGAGAAGATAAGAAAATAAATTTGAAAGACGGAAACAAATTACTGATAGAAGGAAAGCCAAAGTTACTAGATCACATAGCAATTTGCTTTGTGGGTGTTTGGGATAAAGGAAAACCGCCTTCGGGCGTTTCAACAGTGACCGCAGGAGATTTGGTTATGGCAGACGACGACAAAGCTGCGGCGCTTGAAGCCGCTCGCAAGGCCGATGCAGAGAAAGCCAAAGCAGATTCAGACAAAGCTATTGCTGATGCTGTAGCAAAAGCTAAGGCTGATTGGGATGAAGAAGACAAGAAAAAATCAGACGCGATGAACGCGAAAATGGATGCAGTGATGGCTGCATTCGCAGACGATGCCAAGCGACGTGCTGACAAGCAAGCCAAGAAAGATGCTCAACGCGCTCGTCGAGATATGGATGAAAAAGAGCGTGAGAAAGCAGATGCAAAGGCCAAAGCCGATGCAGAAGCCAAAGCAAAAGCCGATGCTGAAGAAGAAGAAAAGAAAAAGAATGATGCCGCGGCCAAAGCCAAAGCAGATGCTGAGGAATCAGTCCGCAAGCGCATTGCTGATGTCGAGGCACGCTTACCCAAGCAAATGACTGATGCTGACTATGCAGCTATGGCAGATGCTCAGGTTACGGCGGACAAAATCTATATGATGCATGGTGGACGTGCACCACGACCTCTTGATGGGGAGCGGTTGATCGCTTATAGACGGCGATTGGCTACGCAACTGAAAGAGCATTCACGCGCCTGGAAGGACATTGATCTTAGTGTCATTGCAGACGATGAAAAAAACATCGCATTTAGCAATGTTGAGAGACAGATTTATGCTGATGCGACAGAAGCTGGATTGCATCCAATCGCACCTTCTGAAGATTTCCTCCGCGAAATCGTGAATGAGGATGTTACTGGTCGAAAGATCTCTACATTCGTTGGGCGACCATCTGCTTGGATGGGGCAATTTGCGTCCAATAAGCGCAAGTTGGCAGGTATCAGAAACTCGTAATTGGCGCCTCAGCGCTTAGGAGGACTTGACTATGGTCGCTAATTTAACTATGAATCCCATCCTTACAACCAATGCTGCGGGTACATTTACTGTCACCTTTGATGGATACATGCAAGGGATGGCAATGGATGATCCCGCTATGCGAAATCAACTAACTGGCGGCTTGCTCGCTGAATCGGAAACATTGCCGATGTTTGGTGGTATTCCGATTACTGAGAGTATTCCGGCGCCAGTAACTGCGGGAACTCCGCCTAGAACTTTCACACAAGATCCTGCATTGAATACAATCATCACGCGCGCTACGTCGGCCGCTGATATGACTGGTATTAGCGTGTTTAATCAAAATCACGCTGCAATCAATACGCCGCAAAGTCAGGTGCCTCAGGCTCTGTCCGGTATGATCGTCATGCTTTACAGGTTTGGAAGTCTTGCGCGTATTCCTTTGGCTGCTGATCCAGCACTCATCGCAACTCTTGCAGGCATTATTATTTCGCCCACTGCACTTTTGTGGGATGTAACCAATCAACGGATCACGAGTGCTGCTGCTGGTGGTGCTGGAATTGCACTTCCAGTATCAACCAAACTCATCGGTTTTAATGCCGGCAACTCGATGACAGTTCTTTTTGATCCGGTTACTGGATACGCTAACTGGAATCGTCAAGGGGACGCCGTTCTTCTTCAAATCTAATCCAATAAACCTCTAGCTGTAGGGTGAGACTCAAATGCCTGGTATTTCTCCGTCTTTCACAATTGTGAATCCGTCATTCGTTGAGCCGGGCATTATCTTGCCATATGCTCAGGCTTCTGGCGCCTTCGATACTTTGGCAGAAGGCGATCCTCTTGTTAGACTTGGAGATGGTGATCTCTACGTCTATATGAAACGCCTCGACGTTCGCACGCGCATGGCTGCTGGACAAGCATCATACAACATGCTGCCTAGCGTTAGTGTGGCAATGTCCATGATCAGCACATCTAGCTATAATATGCGGGTGCGCGCGGAATATGATCATCATGATACCTCAGCAATGGGAAATTGGGGTGTCAATATTGTCGAAGCTCAACGTTTGGGTATGAGACAAGGTCATTTCCAACTTGCCAGAAACGCCTTGCTATACGGATTGAATCCGTTACTTGGTGAAGGTCTCATCAACGCACAGGGCGCCACAAGTGTTCTATTGCCGCCAGATAGCAATGGTAATGATACCATTGTTACCTACGACAACGGAGAACTTGGTGTCTGGTTCCTTACGCAAATCAGCGCATTGAAGACACGATGCAATCAACTCGGCATTGGTCGTAGCTTTACTATTCTTGGGCCGCAGCAAGATCTAGCGGCTATGGAATATCAGAACATTGTCCAGCTTGTCCAGTTCCAGAGAGAAGGTGCTGGTTCGACAACTACTGCTGGCGTGATCAAAGATGTTGTTGGAATGAATGACGACAACATTACGTGGGTTTATGACGATACCTTGATCGGACAAGGCGCTGGCGGTACTGACGTGATTCTGCTTGTTATGCCGGAAGTCAAGAAGCCGGTTGGCAGCAAGATCAATACCAACGAAATTGCTAAACTCGCACCTGGCATCGACGCTTGCACGTTGATGTATTGCGATATGGCAGCACCCAAGGAAATTCCTACTCCGCTCGCCGGCGGCGCCATTGACGTTCTATCTGAGTGGCGCATCACGAGTGGCTGGGGCGTTCGTCCAGAAGCAATCACGATTATGAATGTGAAGTATCAATAATAGGAGGTCATCATTAAACTGTTCATTGCAAATGGTACTCACCAGAATATTGATTTCCAGTATCGTCTGCCTGAGTACAAAA
>Ga0210405_10003342_pt1 | contig 15802 bp, 14 predicted proteins | sample IncBWH11MmetaG_FD_155492 | JGI IMG/M metagenome (GOLD analysis project Ga0210405, IMG submission 155492) | Forest soil microbial communities from Barre Woods Harvard Forest LTER site, Petersham, Massachusetts, United States - Inc-BW-H-11-M | ecosystem: Environmental > Terrestrial > Soil >... | reverse complement strand
GGTGGGGAGTGAGGTAGTGGGAAAGATTGAGCGCGGCCTGCTGGTTTTGCTCGGGGTGGCGGGTACGGATAAAGAGGCGGATGCTGATTATCTGGCCGATAAGATCGCTGGCCTGCGGATCTTTGAGGATGACGTGGGAAAGATGAACCGGTCGGTGGGGGACGCCGGTGGCGCGGTGCTGGTGGTTTCTCAGTTCACTCTGCACGGAGATGTGCGGCGAGGGAAGCGGCCTTCGTTCGATGATGCGGCCCAGCCAGAGCAAGCGCGCAAGCTATATGAATATTTTGTAGAGCGCATTCGAACCGCCGGTCTGCACTGCCAGACCGGGCGCTTTCAGGCAATGATGCAGGTGGAACTGGTGAACGACGGGCCGGTGACGATATTGCTGGATTCGGGAAAGGCGTTCTGACGGCGGAACCCAAACGAAAAATTATGGGTTTCCGTGAGATGCTGTGGTTTTGTCGACGAAGACAATCACATCAAAAGCGTCCGGCCAGCTTGCGCTGGCGATGGGATCAGGCGAGTCTCCTCCCTTCTCGCTGTAAACTCCGCCGATGTTCCGCATTGCGTGTGGCTTGGCGAACCACCGGGCAACTGGCCCATGCTTCGGCAGGTCACGAAGGTCGAGCGCGAAAAGCGGAATCCCGGCCGATGCCAGAGTACGGTCCAGACTGCCTTTGGGGAGTGGATTGACGGTAAATTCACGCGGTATTCTTCCGGTTTCAATCGCACGGAAGGAGCCCTGGTTGAAAGAAAATCCGAAACTGACCATCCCCATCCCGAACTTCTCGTGAAGGTATCGCCCCATAGGATTGAACTCCGGAAAGGGCGCGTACCGGACGTGTCCGTTGGCCGCCCACAGCACGATCTTTGCCCCCGGGTTGTGATCCGCGATCCACTCCACGTTCTCCGCCATGCTTTGATCACGGCTTTGCTCGCCGCTCTGTAATAGCGCATATTGGAGAACGATTTTCGCGTTTTGAACGGTCCAGTCAACGCTTTCGGCCTCCAAGCCAGATTGCAGGAAACGGGTGCGGTCTTGATCGAGATGCTCCATCACGTCGCGGCATTTCCCAGCCATCAAGTGGTCGGATAGCTTCTGACTTGGCGATTCCTCGTCAGACCATGCTTTTTTTGTTCTTTGCGAGACTTCATCATAGATAGGGTCAATCGTTGTCTCATAGGATTTGTCATTTGTGGCGACGAACGACTGAACGATCTTCATCGCGAGCTTCGGGGCCTGCATATCGAACCCGGTGAACTCGATCCGGCCTTTTCCCTGGCGATTGAACTCACGCATCCACAAAACCATGTTAAGGAATTCTTCCGTATCCCAGGTCCAGAAATACATGCCCTTGAGGAGTTGTTTCGGGTCGCCTTCGCCTTTCAGGACAAAGTCGTTCAGGCGGTAAGCCTCGGGCATGTTCGCTTCGATGGAAAAGATGGTGAAGCCCTTCTGGCTGGCAAGGAACTCAACCATGCGGTGCTTAAGCTGGAAGAACTCGCGAGTACCGTGAGTCGCTTCGCCGAGGGCAACGATTCTGGCATCGCCTACGACTCCCGCGAGCGGCTGCATATCATCAAAGCCATGTCCGGCCTCCACTGACTGCAAGCGGATGGCATGGGAGCGAATCCGGTCCTCGGGTCGTCGATCGTTGGCTGTGTGCGCGGTGGCGACTAAGGCCAACAGCAGCCATATCGGGGCGTGCTGTCGGAGCCTCAGCATCCTGCGAACCTTTAGATGAGTTGGCGAAGAACAGGCGAGCCCGTCCTCCATCTGTCCCTTACGCCGTTACGGCCTGTGGCTTCCCCGCCAGCAATTGCCGCAGCACAAACTGCAGAATGCCGCCGTGAGCGTAGTATTGCGCTTCTTGAGGCGTATCGATTCGCAACAAGGCTTCGAAGTCTTTGGTCTTGCCTTGCGCCATTGCTCGAACTTTCACCTGGCCGCCGGCAACAAAGTGCTCGACGACGTCGCGGACTCCGCTGATCTCGAATACCTCTTCGCCAGTTAAACCCAAAGACGGCGCGGTCTCACCCTCACGGAATTGCAGCGGGAGAATGCCCATCCCCACCAGATTAGAGCGATGAATGCGCTCATAGCTCTCGGCGATCACCGTGCGCACTCCCAGCAGCAGCGGGCCTTTGGCGGCCCAATCGCGCGAGGATCCTGATCCGTACTCCTTGCCGGCAAGAATCACCAACGGCACGCCTTCGGCGATGTACTTCTCCGAAGCTTCATAAATCGTCGTCTCGGCGCCATCGGGTAGATGCCGGGTGAATCCGCCTTCGAGGCTGGGAACCATCTTGTTGCGCAGACGAACGTTGGCAAACGTGCCGCGCACCATGACTTCGTGATTGCCACGGCGCGAGCCGTAGGAATTGAACTCGGCAGGCTTCACGCCGTGTGCGATTAAATATTTTCCCGCCGGGCTGTCGTGCTTGATCGACCCTGCCGGAGAAATATGATCGGTCGTGACGCTGTCGCCGAGAACTGCCAGCACCCGGGCATTCTTTATGTCGGTGATCGCGCCAGGTTTCACACTCATGCCATCGAAGTACGGCGCCTGGCGGATGTAGGTGGAGGCGCTCTCCCAGACATAGGTCTCGCCTTTGGGAACGGCCAGCGCGCGCCAGCGGTCGTCGCCGTGGTAAACCTCGCCGTAGCTGCGACGGAACATGTCTGGCGTAATGGACTTACTGATGGCATCTTCAACTTCGCTGCGCGAGGGCCAGACATCTGCTAGATAGACCGGCTTGCCGGCCTTGTCCTGGGCGATGGCGTCTTTACGGAGGTCGAGATCAATGCGTCCGGCCAACGCGAACGCCACCACTAGCGGCGGCGACATCAGGTAATTAGCGCGGACGTCAGGATTGATGCGGCCCTCGAAGTTACGATTGCCGGAGAGCACCGACGCCACTACCAGATTCTGTTCGTCGATCGCTTTCGAAATTTCTTCCGGCAACGGGCCGGAGTTTCCGATGCAGGTGGTGCATCCGTAACCGACGATGTGGAACCTCAGTTTCTCTAGATATCCGGTCAGGCCCGCGCGCTCCAGGTAATCCCGAACCACTTTCGATCCCGGAGCGAGAGACGTCTTCACCCATGTTGGGACTTGCAGGCCGCGCTCCACCGCTTTCTTGGCCACCAGGCCCGCGGCGATCATCACCGACGGGTTCGAAGTGTTGGTGCAACTGGTGATGGCTGCGATGACTACGCTGCCGTGGTGAAGATGTCCGTTGCCGGAAGTCGAGGCCGAAGCTGCGCCTTTTCCGGGCTTGATCAGCGAAGGCAGCGCTTTGTCGAACGACTCCTTGGCTTGGGAGAGCGGGACGCGGTCTTGGGGGCGCTTCGGGCCTGCAAGGCTCGACTCCACGCTGGCGAGGTCGAGCGAGAGCAGTTCGGAATACTGTGCTTCCGGCGTCTTCTCGTCGTGGAACAGGCCTTGCTCTCGTGAGTAAGCTTCGACCAGCGCGATCTGTTCTTCAGCGCGTCCGGTCAACCGCAAGTATGCAAGGGTTTCCTTATCCACCGGGAAAATGCCGCAGGTAGCGCCGTACTCGGGGGACATGTTGGCGATGGTGGCACGATCCGCGAGCGGCAGTTCCTGCAGGCCGGGACCAAAATATTCGACGAACTTTCCGACTACGCCGTGCTTGCGCAGCATCTCGGTGATGGTGAGGACGAGATCGGTGGCGGTGGCGCCTTCTTTTAGTTTTCCAGTGAGTTTCACTCCCACAACTTGCGGGATCAGCATGGAAACTGGCTGACCGAGCATGGCCGCCTCGGCTTCGATTCCACCGACACCCCATCCCAGTACACCCAGACCATTGATCATGGTGGTGTGCGAATCGGTGCCTACGAGGGTATCTGGGTATGCGGTTTTCTTTCCATTTGCGTCGTGGACGAAAACTACGCGGGCGAGGAATTCCAGATTCACCTGATGCACGATGCCAGTGTCCGGAGGAACGATGGCAAGATTGCGGAACGCGGTTTGCCCCCAGCGCAGGAATCCGTAACGCTCTTTGTTGCGGATGAATTCCATCTCGGCGTTGAACTGGAAGGCGTTGGGCGTACCGAATTGATCGACTTGCACCGAGTGATCAATGACCAACTCCACTGGTTGCAGCGGATTGATCAGGGTCGGATCGCCGCCCAGTTGCTTCATGGCGTCACGCATCGCGGCCAAGTCAACCACGCAAGGCACGCCGGTAAAGTCCTGTAGCAGCACCCGGCTGGGTGTGAAGGCAATCTCCTTGTCCGGCTTCGATTTGCTGTTCCAGCCGCCCAGCGCGCGGATGTCTTCCTTGGTTACACTGCGGCCATCCTCGGTGCGCAACAGGTTCTCCAGCAGAATGCGCAGCGAAAATGGCAGATGTTTAGTAGAAATGCCCTGTTTGTCGAGAGCGTCCAAGCGGTAAATCTCGTAATCGTGACCGCTAACGCGGAGAGAAGAACGGCTGCCAAAGCTATTCATGAAAGGCCTTCCTGTTTTCTAGTTTAGTCGTTCTGGGAAGGATTGCACCAGAAGCCAAAGGCACACATAATGGCTCGCCATGCTCGGCGACGCGTGATCACTGCGGCGCCGGCAGCGTGTATTCGAAGTCGTAGGAATGTTTCCCGGCGTTGATGATGATATCCATCTTGCCGGTAAGACCAACCAATTGGCCGGTGCCGGAATCCGGTACGACCATGACACTAAGTTGCGGGACGCCGCGCGTCATGGTGGCGCTGTGCTGCAAGACGAAGCTGCCGCTACGGCCGCTTAGCGTTCCGGTCACTCGCTCCATAGCGACGTAGCCGGCCGAGCCTTTGACCTCGGTCATAGCGGACAGCATCTGGCCCTTGCTGGTGGCTTCGAGTTCGCCGTGAAACTGTTTATCGATGGTCATCCGGCCCATGGTGGCGTCTTCGAATTTGCCGTCTGGGGTTTGCGGGGTCAATTTCACTTCGAAGGGTCCTCTGGCGTGAGTGGTCATGGGCGTCCCTTTCTGGGGCGGGCTTGGAACCGAAGAGTTTGTCTGCGCGTGCGCTACGGGACCAAAAGATAAGCAGACAGCCAGGCTGACAACTGCACAGGGGCAAAGTCGATTCTTCATCACTTCATTATGCCCGTTGTGGCTAAGCGTTGCAGTTTAAGGATGATCGTGATTCAGTGGGCCGCAATCCACACCTGGTAGACCACCACGGCCATCATGAATAAGAGGTAGGTTCGGAGCGCCCAAAGCACAAGCAGTTCGGGGCCTTTGAGGTGCCGCCTGGGGATGAAGTGTTTCTTTGCGTGAACCAGCTGATCGTGTTCGAGCGAGGATAAAGCCAGCTTTTCATCGGCGCTAGAGATCAAAACTGGCGGCTGTCCTTTTGGCGTCATAACGGCTGTCTCCCCTACTTCCCGCCCAACGCCGCAAAGGTGTTGGGCGCAATGATGCTGATTCCAAAAAGCACGCCGGCGGCGGTGAGGATAAACACGACCGCAGTAGCCAAACCGTTCGCCCACCTTGGACTGACCAGATCGCCCATAATTTCTTGGTCATTCACCAGCATGAAAAGGAACACGAGCGCGGGCGGCATGGCCAGAACTGCAACCACGTTTACGACGAGCACCACATACACTAGCGGCAGCCCGGGAATTAGAACGATGGCCGCTGCCGCCAGGGCGCACAACGTCAAAACAGAATAAAAGGCCTTGCCTTGTCCCAGGGGTAGATTCAGGCTGTGGGGCGTGTGGGTCACTTCTCCGAAGGCATACGCCGAAGCAGCTGAAATCGTGATCGAGGCCACAATTCCGGCCTCAACCATGCCGAGGGCGAAGAGCGATGCGCCAAATCGGCCGATCAGCGGCTGCAGAGCTTGGGCGAACTCGGCAGCCTGGAACGTGTCAGCCGTCATCTGATGGGCGAACAACGGCGCTGTCGCAAGAATCGTGGCGACTGCGGCAGCAGTTGCTAGAGTGGCTCCCAACACAGTGTCAATGCGGCCGAAGCGGATATCTTTGGTGGTCATGCCTTTGTCGACCGTCGCACTCTGCTGGAAGAAAAGCATCCAGGGCGTCACCGTCGCTCCGATGTCGGCGAGCACAATTAGAAGCGTGTCTTTGTTGAAGCCGGGAAGTGGCTGCCAGGTGACGAATGCATGGCCTACCGAGTGCCAGCTCGGGCGGGTCATGAGCGCAACTGGAATAAAGATCAGGTTGAAGGCGGCTGCTGCGAGCGTAATCCGCTCCCAGGTCCAGTAGCGGTGACTCACCAGCGCTCCGTAAAGGATGACGAGCGCAATCAGGATTGCAATCCAGGGAGGAACTCCGAAAAAACTCAGGCCGGCGCGTATGGCGATGAACTCGGTGATGAGGGTGAGGAAGTTTCCGATGCCCAGGTCGATCATCGAGAACCATCCCCAGAAAGGTCCAAAGCGCTCGAAGATTAGTTCGGCGTGTCCGCGATGGGTTGCGGCACCTAGGCGCACCGTCATCTCCTGAACGACGATTGCCATACCAAACGTCAGGGCAACGAAAGGCAGGAAGAATCCGATACCAAACTTAGCGCCGGTCGCCGCGTAGGACAGCATGCTAGGCCCGTCGTTTTCTCCCAGCATGACGAGAACGCCGGGCCCCACCAGCAGCCACAGCAGCTTCGCCCGAGAGGAAAATCCGCGCCGGGCGCGTGCGGCCGACACCCGCACGCGATCATGCGCACGATCTACGTCTTCATGTGTGATGACGACAGCTTCGCCGTCTACAACACGGGGCACGAGTTTTGGTGAAGGCTGTGAACCTACGCTCATGATCGAAGTTAGCGTTAGTATATATCAATGGGTAAACTATGGTTAATTACTTTGAGAAAAGGGCCGGCTGGGCGGAGGAAGGCTAGTTCGAGGCGCGCTTGGCGCCGTGGGTATCCCTCGTGACCCAGACTCGCTCCGCCGCCGAGCGGCCGAGGGCAACGGTGCCGGCATCAGTGGCTAACGTAAGGGTCTGATCGTAGTTTCGTCCAGAGACGTGCAGTTTGGCGCCGGGACGCACACCTCGGTCTTCCAAGAATTCAAGCAGGCGGCGGTCACGTTCGTAGATGCCGCTGACGACATAGTGCTTCCCTGCTTCCGCGTGGGCCAGAAGCAACAGACCGCGGCGGCGGCGGCTTGCGGGACTCTCCATCTCGCTGAGATTGCCATGCGGACAAGCTCCGGCGCGCCCCAACCGCGCCAGTAGCTTGGCCTCAAAATCGGGTGAAACCGCGTGTTCCAGGCGTTCAGCCTCATCATGCACCTTGTACCACTCCATGTCGAACACCTCGGCCAGCATGCGTTCGATGAGGTGATGACGCAGCGTGAGCTTGCGGGCGATCTTGCGGCCCGCGGGAGTCAAGGCGACATGGCCATCGGTTTGCACCCGCACCAGGCCATCTTTCTTCAGGCGGCGCAGCGCCATCGTGACCGCGGGTGGAGAGACTGCCAGCCAGTGGGCGAGCGTGGCGGAGATGACGGTCTCACCTTCGCTTTCGGCTTCCAGAATCGCTTTGAGATAATCTTCCTTGGAGCCAGTGATCATCTCACGCGATTATACGCAGTTAAGCATGGTTAAATACAACCCCACCACAGAGGCACGGAGTCACCGAGAAAACACTTATCTGTTACTGAGAGGCGCGTCCAAGCCCTGATTTCCTCTGTGACTCTGTGCCTCTGTGGTGGAGCTTGTCCAAGTTTGACATCACACTCCACGCACACCTAACCTTAGGGTCTCGCTATGAAGGTTCTCGTCATCGGAGGCGGCGGGCGCGAGCACGCGCTGGTGTGGAAACTGCGCCAGTCTCCGCGTGTCTCGAAAGTTTACTGTGCGCCAGGTAACGGCGGGATCGCGGCACATGCGGAGTGTGTTCCCGCTGATTTAAAGAGTGTGGCTTCTCTACTGGCGCTGGCTGCCCAGGTCAAGCCTGACCTGACTGTGGTTGGCCCCGAGCTGCCCCTTACCCTTGGCGTGGTGGACGAGTTTACCCGCCAGGGTTGGAAGACGTTCGGCCCTACCAAAGCCGCGGCGCAGCTGGAGTCGAGCAAGAGTTTCGCCAAAGAATTCATGCAACGGCACCACATTCCCACGGCGCATTACGCGATCTGCGATTCAGCGGACCAGGTGCGCGGAGCTTTGCCTCACTTTCGGACGCCCGTCGTGGTCAAAGCCGACGGCTTGGCGGCGGGTAAGGGCGTGGTGATTTGCAAAACGAAAGAAGAAGCAAGCGAAGCCGCCACCGAGATGCTCAGTGGCAAAATGCTAGGCGCGGCGGGGGCGCGAGTCGTCCTGGAAGAATGTCTGCAAGGGGAAGAACTGTCTTTTCTGGTGCTGAGCGACGGCGAGCGTGTAGCTCCGCTGGTGGCGGCGCAGGATCACAAGCGCTTGGGCGATGGCGACACCGGCCCGAATACAGGCGGAATGGGTGCCTACTCAACTCCGACTATTTTGGACGAGCAGATGCAAAACTGGCTGATCCAGCACGTTGCCCGGCCGGTGGTGGACGGAATGAAAGCCGAGGGTACTGAATACAAGGGCGTGTTGTACTGCGGACTGATGATGACCGCGCGCGGGCCCATGGTGCTGGAGTTCAACTGCCGCTTTGGCGATCCCGAGACTCAGCCGATCCTGATGCGCCTGGAGAGCGACTTGGTGGAAGCGCTGGAAGCGTCGATCGAGGGCCGGGTCAGTGCGGGCGATTTCCGCTGGTCACCAGATTCCTCGGTCTGCGTGGTGATGGCGTCCGGCGGTTATCCGGGGACGTTCGAAGCCGGTCGGCGGATCACCGGGCTGGAGGACGCGGAGAAAGTGGCGGGCGTGCAAGTCTTTCACGCGGGAACGACCAAACATGACGACGCGTTCTTCACTTCGGGCGGGAGAGTCTTGGGAGTAGCAGCTAGAGCTGCCGATCTCAAGACTGCGGTTGACCGGGCGTATCAAGCGGTCGCTAAGATTGGGTTCGAAGGCGCGCATTACCGCAAGGATATTGCAGCGCGAGCGCTGAACAGCGCCGGAAAAAGGAGTCTATGAGCAAACCACAAGTTTCCATCGTGATGGGGAGCGATTCTGATCTCGACATCATGCGCGAAGCGGCCAAGGCGCTGGAGGAGTTCGGCATCGCCTATGAGATCGATGTGACTTCCGCGCACCGCTCTCCCGAGCGAACGGCGGAGTACGCACGCAAGGCTGCTGGCCGCGGCATTCGAGTGATCATTGCGGGCGCGGGTGGAGCGGCACATCTGGCAGGCGTGATCGCGGCCCATACTACTCTGCCCGTGATTGGAGTTCCCATTCCTTCGACTGCGTTGAACGGCCTCGATTCCTTGCTGGCAACGGTCCAAATGCCCGCGGGCATTCCAGTGGCGACGGTTGCAATCGGCAAGCCGGGAGCCACCAACGCCGGCATTCTGGCGGCACAGATTCTTGGTCTCTCCAGTGCGGCGGTGGAAAAGAAGTTGGACGCGCACAAGGAGCAGCTGGCGAATGGGGTGGAAGAAAAATCGCGAAAGCTGAAGATCACGCTGGGGATGTAGGGAACGGCCAACTCTATAACTTCAGACTCTTCAGATATTCCCGCATCTGCTGTCCCAGATCTGCGCGCTTCAAGGCAAATTCGACCGTGGCTTTCAGGAAGCCCAGTTTGTCGCCGGTATCGTGGCGTTTGCCTTCGAAGACGTAGGCGTACATCTTTTCTTTCCTGAGCAGCGCTCGCAAGCCGTCGGTCAATTGCAGCTCACCGCCGACACCGGCCTTGGTTTCGGCGAGCGCGTCGAACACCCCGGGTGTCAGCACGTAGCGTCCGATCACGGCCAGGTTGGAAGGCGCGTCTTCGAGTTTCGGCTTCTCCACCATATCGATGATTTCGTAGAGACGGCCGCCGAACCTGGCGTCCGCAGGTTTGACCTTGAGCACTCCGTAAGAAGAAATCGCCGGGCCTTCGATCACCTGGGCGGCGAGCACAGAACCGTTCACTTCATCGAATACGTCGATCATCTGTTTGAGACATGGAACTTCCGCATCGATCACGTCATCGGCGAGCAGCACCGCGAACGGTTCGTTCCCAATCAATTCTTTCGCCATGAACACGGCATGGCCGAGGCCAAGAGCTTCCTTCTGGCGGACATAGAAGACGTGGATCATGTCTGAAATGTGGCGGACGATTTCAAGCAAGTCAGTCTTGTTGCGGTCTGCGAGCATGCGCTCGAGTTCGTAGCTGACGTCAAAGTGGTCCTCGATCGCTTGCTTGCCGCGGCCGGTGATGATGATGATCTGGTCACAGCCTGAGGCCATAGCCTCTTCGACGCCGTATTGAATAATGGGCTTGTCCACCAGGGGCAGCATTTCTTTGGGTTGGGCTTTAGTAGCGGGCAAGAAGCGGGTGCCCAGGCCGGCGGCGGGAAAAACGGCTTTGCGAACTCGCATGGTTAATTCCGATTGTACCTTTTGCGATTGCAGGCTGACCAATAGGATGCAGATCAAGGAAAGGACACACCAGAGAGGGCAGAGAGGATTACAGGAAAGGCGCAAACCATGCATGTTAGAATTTCGGGGAGCACCTTCTCTGGAGCCCCATTTTGATTGAGCTGGCACCCTCGATTTTGTCGGCAGACTTCGGCCATCTGGCGGAGCAAGTCCGAGCCGCCGCCGAGGGTGGAGGTACCGTCATCCACGTGGATGTGATGGATGGGCATTTTGTCCCCAACATTACGATTGGACCACCGGTTGTGAGGTCGCTCCGCAAGGCGACGGAGTTGCCGTTGGATTGCCACCTGATGATCGAAGATCCCGATCAGTACATCCCCGAGTTTGTGGAAGCTGGAGCGGATTGGATTTCGGTTCACCAGGAAGCCTGCCGGCATCTCAACCGGACCCTGCATCTCATTCGCAGCCACGGCGCCCAGGCAGGCGTGGTGATCAACCCGGCGACGCCGATCGAAACTTTGAGCGAAGTACTGGACGTCGTCGACTATGTGCTGGTCATGTCGGTCAATCCCGGCTTTGGCGGACAAAAATTCATTCCAGCGGCCGTGCATAAGATCCGCCGCCTGGCTGACTTGCGGACAGAACGCCGGCTGCATTATCGGATCGAAGTGGATGGCGGAATTGCGCTGGACACCGTGGCGGAGGTAGTGCGCGCCGGAGCTGAAATCTTGGTGGCAGGCAACGCGGTGTTCGGTGCAGGCGATCCAACTAGCAACGCCCGAAAGCTGCTGAAGGCAGCGAGTGAAGCTACACTCCTAAACGTCTAGATTCTAGTTTTCGAGGTCCCATGTCACGTCGTATTGCAGTAGTCGTGCTGCTGGCCGGGTTGGCATTCACCGTCGCCTGCACCACCAACAAGAAGGCCACTAACCCTCTGGCAGACGTGAGTTCGAAGCAGCCGGACAAAGTGCTCTTCGACCGTGCCATGGACGCCCTCAAGCACAACCGCTATGACCTGGCCCGGTTGACCTTACAGACCTTGATAAACACCTACCCGGATTCTGAATACATCGCCCGAGCCAAGCTGGCGGTGGCCGACTCCTGGTATGACGAAGGCGGTTCAACGGCGCTGGCGCAGGCTGAGATCGAGTACAAGGATTTCATCACTTTCTTCCCCAACATGCCGGAAGCTGCAGAAGCCCAGTTAAAGATTGCCAATATCCACTATCAGGAGATGGAGAAGCCCGACCGGGACTACACCCACGCCATGCGCGCCGAGGAAGAATATCGGCAACTGATCATGCAGTGGCCCGACAGCAAGTTGATCCCGGAGGCCAAGCAACGCCTGCGCGAGGTGCAGGAGGTCATCGCAGAACGTGAGTTTGGAGTGGGGCGCTTCTACTATTTGCGGGAATCCTATCCCGCGGCCATCGCCCGGCTGCAGTCATTGGTGGACAAGTACCCACTGTATAGCAAAGCCGACGAGGCTTTGTTCCTGCTCGGGCAATCGTACGAGGACGAAATCGCGATGCTGCGTACACGCAAGCTGAATGAGGCTCAAAAGTCATATCTGGTTCAGATGTTCACCGCGCGTGCCGCAGATGCTTACGACCGCATCATCACTCGGTATCCGGTGATGGAGCGCGCTGACAGCGCCAAAGCGCGGTTGGTGGCGCTACACCAGCCGGTGCCCAAACCCACCAAAGCAGAGGTTGCGCAGAACAAGGCGGAAGAGGACAGCCGGAAGGAGGACACCGCGCTGTCCAAGGTGATGAGGGCTTTTGCCAAGCATCCGAACGTCGCTGAGGCCACAAAGGTGGGTGAGCCCACACTGGTCAACCCAACTCCCGTGAGCCCGAGCTCGATCATGCAGCCAACCCCACGAACTGCGGCCGGTGGCTTTGGCGACAAGTCGGTTTCCGTTGAGACCGTGAATGGGGCGCCCGCAGCAAACGGACCCACGCCACGCTCCGACGCCCCCCCAGCGGCAGACGCGACCGTGACGACGGACGCTGCAGCCAGCGCGACTTCTCCTCCTGCTCCGGCAGATGGCAACGAACTACAGCCCAACACAGCGCCCGCGGATGCCAACGAATTGAAACCCAACGTGCCCGCCGACGGGAATCAGGCCGCACCTCCACCCCAGCAGGTGAATGAAATACAGAGTGGAAGCCATCCTTCCGGTTCGGCAGCGAATGCTGGCAGCAGTACTGGTTCGGCGTCCTCGACCGCTGACGACACCGCAGATGACCCTACGGTGGCCTCCAGCAAGCATAAGAAAAAGAAGGGTATTCACAAGATTGTGCCCTTTTGAGTTGATATCCTCGGAAAGAATGCCGTCAGCTCGTTCAACTTGTGCTCGGCGCAGTGGATACTGACCCCTCGTAACCTCCTTAATAGGTCTATTCTCATTGACTTAGAGTCCCGGACACGTTACCTTCGGCCTATCCTCCGATTGCTCAAAAGGACATCGCTTGGCGCGCAAAATCCTGCTTGCCGATGACAGTGTGACTGCTCAGAACATGGGCCGGCGAATTCTCAGCGATGCCGGCTACGAAGTCACCACGGTCAATAATGGCTCCGCCGCGCTGAAGAAAATCGCTGAGTCGAAACCCGATCTGATTGTTCTTGATGTGTATATGCCGGGCTATGGAGGGCTGGAGGTCTGCCAGCGCCTGCGCGAGTCCAAGGAGACGGCGCGCATTCCGGTATTGTTGACGGTAGGAAAACTGGAGCCCTTCAAGCCGGAGGAAGCTCGCCGGGTGCGGGCTGATGCTTTCATTGTTAAGCCTTTCGAAGCCAGCGAACTGCTTACCGCTCTCACCAAACTGGAAGACAGGATCGTTCCTCAGCCCGCGCCCTATAAGCCCGGCCGATTTGCCAAAGCGATGTCCGCTCTCGAGACCGATGCCCCCTCCAACGAATATGGCGACCTCGAAAGCGGATGGAAGAACCGCCTGAAGATTCCTGTGCCGCAGAGCCACGGTCCCGAGGTGGAGATAGAGGAGCAGGCCGCACCACCACAACCCGAGGTCCGCAAACAACCGCCCCCGGTAGACACACCAGCAGCCGTGCCGCACGACATTACGCCTGAGGAGATCGCTGCCATCCATGCCGCCGCGGCAGCATTCGGAACCCAAACCGCGGAACAGGCGGCAGAGCCGATTCCTATCACTACTGCGAGTGAACCGCTTGCCACGGCGGAAGAGGCGCGACATAAAATGGCCTCCAGTACCGACGATGAAGTTGCGGCAACCTTTGCTACTGCTGCTTCTGCCGAAGAGACGCAAGCCGAACCCGAGCGCGCGGATGCGGAGCAGAAAAGTGAACCACCGGTCGTGGTGGGAGCCGTAAGGGCGGAAGCAGCTGAGACGGCGACAAATACTGCTCCTGAAACTCAGCCCGAGCAGCCGGCGCCGGTGGAGGAAGCCCTAAGTACGGCCCCAGTTGAAGCGCCGATGGCAGAGGAGCGAGATGAATTTGCAGCGGCCCTGGAGTCGCTGGCGCCTGCAAACGGACACGAAATTCCACAGCCGTTCAGCGGGCCGCGCTGGGCTGCTGAGTTAGTTGCGGTCGCGGACGAGGAGTCCGCGCTAATCCTTGAGCAGGAGATGCAAAAGGCGATCGCGGCCATGGCAGCCGTACGCGCCGATGAAACCGGGCATTCGATCGCTGCGGCAACCGGAGCTGCGGTATCGATCAGCGTAGAGGATGCGCATTCGTCGACGGTTGAGGCATCCAATGCCCAGGCAATTGAACATCATGCTCCAACATCGCTGGTGGCGGCGATGACCGAGGAGACAAGCAATCAGACGGCCCTGCCAACCTTAGCGGAGCTGGTTGATTCAGTTTTGCCCCGCGCCTCGACCGAGACTGAAACTACGACACCAGAACTGCAAGGCGCAGCATTTGCGGCTGCGGCCTCGGGGAACGCAGATGCAATCTCGCAGTCGTCGGCCCCGCCGGAGGTCACTGCTTCGCCCGGCAATGCGGACGAGCGCCAGCGCGAATCAGAGCTGGCGGCAGCGTGGGAGAGCTGGAAACACATTCGCGAATCAGTCGTCGAACCGCAGTTGAAATCACAAGTTGCCAGCTCTCCCGCTGCCGAGACTCATCCACCCGAAGCAGCACAAGTTTCCAGTCCGCAACCTGAATCTGAGAGCGAAAACGGCGGCCAGGAAGAAGCCGGCATTGCCAGCATTGTGGACAGCGTGCTAGCAGAACTCAAGCCCAAACTGATGGCGGAAATTTCCAAGAAAATGGGCAACGAGAAAAAGCGCAAGTAAGCCCCTGGCATTTACAACATCCCACCCGTCTCTACCGTCAGAATGCTCAGCGCCACCTCCAGGTTTGTAATGGCAGCGGCGAGTTCTGGATGTTGTCCGATCTTCTCTTGCAGGGCCTTCAGAACCTGGTGAGCACTGGCAACGTGCGCCGCAGCCTGGGCTGGGGTTTGCTTGGGATTGGGTTCGCTCGGTGTTTCCATGACCACTCACCCCCTGTACAGTTTCAAATTCTATACTGCATCTTCCACTTGACCCATCCGGCGGTTTGACGGGTTGGTGTCGTTTGACGGGTTGGTGTAAGGCGACGGCAAAAGTGACCCCCCTCTCTGTTTTGGACTAGCTTTAAGGCAGATGTGATCGCGGCGCTCAGAAAGAGTTTTGACAAGGATGTCACTCCTGGCAACAAAGCAGTCAAAATCAAAGCAAACGGTAATCGGCGGAATGCAGATGTGGTCGTAGCGAGTCAATTCCGCCGCTATTATTTGAGTATTGTTGGACTCAAGCACCACCAGGGCATCTGCTTCTTTGACAGCTGCGGAACGCAAATCAACAACTACCCCGAGCAGCATTCGGCAAATTGCACAGCAAAGCATCAGGCTTGTAGTGAGTGGTTCAAGCCAATGGTTCGCATTCTCAAGAACATGCGTAGCAAGCTCGTTGAAGACAAGATGATAGGTACCGGGACCGCTCCATCTTACTTCATTGAAGGACTACTCTATAACGTACCCAACAATAAGTTTGGCAACAGCTATGCCAGCACTTTTACAGAGGCCATCAATTGGATTTGGGATGCAGACCGTACCAAGTTCCTGTGTGCCAATGAGAGATTTTACTTGGTAAGAGACTCCGCACCAAAGTGCTGGCCGACGGCAATTTGTAACGCTTTTTCTAGATGCGGCTGTAAAGCTGTGGAACAATTGGAGCTAAGTTTTTCGATCCCTGCCGGGTTTCGGAACTTTAGAGCCACGTTCACGGACGAGAACAGCTTGCAACCCCTACGACCATTTTTCTCCCCCTGGCATTTCGTGAAGCTAACCTGCGCGGGCTGGCATGGATTTTCACGTTGAGGTCGCGCGGGGGATGTGGGATTTTCGA
>Ga0210405_10003340_pt1 | contig 15816 bp, 10 predicted proteins | sample IncBWH11MmetaG_FD_155492 | JGI IMG/M metagenome (GOLD analysis project Ga0210405, IMG submission 155492) | Forest soil microbial communities from Barre Woods Harvard Forest LTER site, Petersham, Massachusetts, United States - Inc-BW-H-11-M | ecosystem: Environmental > Terrestrial > Soil >... | reverse complement strand
AGCGCAGAAATACCGAGCAGACCAGCTCGTTGACCAGAATGCGGCGGTGCTGCGGGTTGTTCAGGAATTTGACGACGTAAAAGCAGCCGTCGTCTCCCTCGATCAGGTGAGACTGAGCGCCTCCGCGCATTTTTTTGATGTGCCGGCGAGCGGTGATCGGCATTGAAAAGTCAGTCGATCAAAGACTCCAAAACGTGAGCGAATCGGTGTCTTTGATGACGATGCCCGTTTCGAGCGCCAGCGGATGCGCCCACGTCGGGCTATCGGCGACCTTGTACCGCCGTATCGGCTCGAAGCCCTTCGCGCTCGCTTGCGCGATAATCAGCTCCGCATCGTCTTTCAACAACACCAGCCGCTGGCCCAATTGAAGAATCGAGGCATTGTCACCCTGCCGTGGATCGCTAAGCCATAGCGTCTTGCCGGTGTTCGCGTCCAGGCAGAAGAACTGGCCCTTATTCTTATGCGAGAAACCGAACATCAGATTCCCGGCCAATACCGGCGAGCTCATGTACATGGAGACCTCTTGGTTACTCCACATCTCCATGCTGGACCACTGCCCGCGCGACTTCGTAACGGTAGCGCCGGTGATTCCCTTCGACAGTCCGGAGTAGATCAGCGTCGAGCGGAAGAAAACCGGAGTGACGATGTTCTGTACATAAGGAGTGGTGAAAGGAATTTGCCAGAGCAGCTCGCCCGAGGCCTCGTCCACGCCGACAATATTCTGTTGCGTTTGCGTAACCACCTGGCGCACGCCGCTGGCCCCGGAAATGATTGGTGAGGAGTAGCTTGGGCCGTCGCCCTTCCAGGCCCATTTGACTTCGCCGGTCTCGGCGTCGAACGCGGTCAAGGCGCCGTCGTCGTTGCCGCCGACATGCGCGATGAGCAGGCCGTTATCCACCACCGGCGACATCGCGGTTCCGAACAGCGGCGACGTCTGCCGGAACTCCTTAGAGAATTCCTTGCGCCACCGTACCTCGCCCGTTAGCGCGTTGAGGCAGGAAAGGATGCCGCTGATGCCCAGCGTATAAACACTGCCGCCCGCGAAAACTGGAGTCGATTTCGGCCCTTCACCATGCTTGACCGCCGCCTCATTCATCTTGTACGGGGCTGCGTACGATTGGCTCCAAAGAACTTTGCCATCCTCGGGCTTGACGGCCGATATGACTTCTTTATCCTGCTGGCGGCTGAATACGTAGATTCTGCCGGCTGCGAAGATCGGCGAGGAGTGACCCTGCCCAATGGGTGTCGTCCACTTCTTGTATAGCTTTTCGGGCCAGACTTTCGGCTCGTGAAAGGAGGGTCGCGACCCGTCCCGCATAGGTCCGCGCCACTGCGGCCAGTCTTCGGAAAACAATAGGGGCGCTGCCAGCAGCAGCAGCGCGAATTTCAGACGCATATCTACGAAATTACCGCTGACCGGCAGTAATGAGCAAGTCCGGTTTGCGTCTGTAGCAAAATGAAGAGGAGATTCTCATGCGCCGCTTATCGGTCTTGTACTTCAGTCTCGTGCTGGTCGGAGCCGCCCAGCTCAAGCCCTCGGCAGTGGTTGCCGAGTTGAACTATGCCCGGCAGCAGCCGCAGGCCTATGCCAGTGTAATCCAGCAGTGGGCGGCTTATTTCAAGGGCCAGTTGCTGATGCTTCCCGGAATAACCGCGTTGATGACCCACGAAGGCGCTCCCGCGGTATGGGAAGCCGCGCGAGCTCTTCGAGCAACAAGACCGATGGGAGCCCTCGCGGAGTCCGCCCCCTTGGACCTTGCTGCCGACGACTTGGTGAAGGAGCAAGGACCGCGAGGCGGGAGAGGACACGTCAGCCTGGATGGCAGCCAGCCCTGGACGCGCATGCAGCGGCACGCGACAGGCCTTACGGGATTCGGCGAAGCCAATACCTACGGACCAACGGATGCTCGATCCGTTGTGATCGGACTTCTCGTCGACGATGGTGTCCCCAGCCGCGGGCATCGCCAGAATCTGTTGAATCCGGTGTTCAAGTACGCCGGTGTAGGATGCGGAAGGCACGCACGTACAAAGAGATGTGCGTGATTGACTTGGCGAAGTAACCGGACGAACAAGCTAAAGCATGTTCCACTCGGCTACGTAGGCCTGCGTGAATCCAGTCCGATCGCTGGCGAAGGTGATACGACGCTCATCGGCGGAGAACGATGGATGCGGATGCGTCCACTGGGGCCCGTATACCGAATCGGTGGCCACTTCCATCCAACTCAACGCGCCGGTTTTCGCCGAGCTCTGCGCGGCCGCAAAATCCGCGGCGAGCGCGTAGCGAGAAGTCTTCCACTGCGTCCCCTGGTTGCTCGACTCCGACAAACACACCTGGCGCCGCGATCCACCCGCAGCATTAATCAGGAAGATTCCCACATCCGGGTGATTGGTATCGCACAGAACCTCCGTACCAGCGCGATTCGGAGTGATATGCCAGGCGTTGAATTCCGCGATCGTGCGTATTTCGCGCGTGGTCCAGTCCATACGGCGAAGCGCCTTTGGCCATACCGTGAACACCAGATCCCCGGTCGATCCGAGAAAAGTCTCATGCACGATGAACTCATCGTTGCCATGCTCGTAAAGGCATTCCAGCCCTGAGCCATCCCTACGGACGCGATGCATCCTCGGCGCCGGATCGCCGGAGAATTCGATCCAATTCGGATCGAGCGGATGGAATTGCGGATGGATCACCGTACGCGGAAATGGGATCATCCGCCACTGGCTGCCATCGCTCCGGCCCGCGACGATCCCGCAGGTAGCGCCGTGCTTGATCGCCGCCGTCACCAAATCGCCGCCAGCCCCGAGCGAGCATTCGCCAAGCTGCGCGCCCGAAAATTCGACGATGCAGCGCTCCGCCAGGCTGGTTCGATCCACTTGCCACACGGCGCCGCTGCGCACGAAAAAGATCCGCTCGCCGCCAGGATGAATCGCCGGCGAAAAAGGATGGATCGCAGCCCCATCGGTAAGCTGGCGAATCTCGCCATCGGGGAACGACGCCTCGAACAGTTGCGCGGTTCCCGAACGGTAAGACGTGAAAATCAGAGCGCTGCCGTCGGGCGTGAATGAGCTCTGCAGAAAGTAGGTTGGGTGATTGATGGATGGGTGATCGGTCAACTGACGGATCTTTGCGCGGGTCGCCTTGTCGGTATATTCGCAACCCTCCGGCGCGTGCCGCGATCCCTTGCCAAAGGGCATTTCAGATTCCCAGGTACAGGTTTCGGCCCGCCACCAGGGCGGCAATTTTCCGGTCGGCCACCGAACGCTTGAGCATCCAGAAGCCGCAGTCGGGATGCACCCAGCCGATACGGTCGGCGCCAAGCCGCTTCTCGGCGATCTCGATTCGAGCGGCCACCTCATCCGCTGACTCGACGTGGTTGATCTTCACCTCCACTACACCGATGCCAAGCTTGATTTTAGGGTCGATGTCCTTCAACGCGTCGAGATCCGCTTCAGAACGGCAAGCCAGCTCCAACACCAGATGATCTACATGCAACGAGTTGAGAAACTGAATTAGCGAGCGCCATTCGCCCTTCTGAATAGTCTGTCCGCCATAGTTACCGAAGCAGAGATGTACACCCTTCTCCGTTGTCACGCGATCGAGCAGCAAGTTGATCGCCCGCGCAGCCAGTTCCGCGTCCGACGGATTGCCGGTGATGTTGGCCTCGTCCACCTGAAGGCAGGCGCAGTCCAGATCAGTCACCTGGACCGCCAGGACTTGCGCGATCGCCATGGTCAGCGTTTCAAAGTCGCGGTAATGATTATCCACCAGCGTGCGCGCCAGCATATAGGGGCTCGTCACCGTGAACTTGAACGGACCGCCCGCCACTGCCGCGGCGCTGGCGCAGTCGGCAAGCAGATTCAGCCCCCCTTCGGCTAACTCCTCCACCACCACGCCCGCTGGCTTCCTGCGAAAGCCCATGGACTGGTTGCGCGCGAACGCCTCCCAATCGCTGCGGCCAAGCCGCGTGCGAACGCCCCCCATCGGCCTGATGAAGTACTCGATCATGCCGTTGGTGTCGGGATGGTTGACGTCGAAGCGGTACAATTCGCCGTCGGTTGGAAGGTCGATACCAGCCTGGCGTTGAATGTCGAACACAACGCGCATGGCGTCGGTTCGCGCCTGGTCGCTCGGCAGCGCCGTTAGCCAGTCCGGAATCGGGTAAGAGCCAACCGTCGTGGTTCGAATGCGGTGTGTGGACATGTTCAATCCGCCGCCGCCCTGCCGGCGCCGCGGAACTCCCGCAGGAATTCCAAAAATCGCTGTGCGTACCGGTCCAGGTTCTCCAGACTGGCCCCGCCGGCTAGCGGCGAGCACATCTCGTAAGCGACGCTGCCCGCGAAACCCGAGCTTCGCATATGCCCGAGAAAGCTGCGGTAGTCGATGAAGCCTTCGTCGATCGGAACCGCTTGCACATACGGCGTGACGGCTGTGTAGTTCACAACCGCCGGGTCATACCGGTAGCGCGGACGGCGTTGATAATTGGCGATGGTGGTATGGACCGTCACCGGCGCCATCTTGCGCGCGGCGGACTCCAGGTCGGCGCCGTGCAGCGCCGGCGCCCACGCATCGAACAACGCCTTGCAGTTCGGCTCATCCACCGCGGTGATCAAATCGTAATGGCTCTCGAAGCCCGCCGCCAGGTCGTGATGGTTCTGCACCCCGATCGTCACGCCGAATTCCGAAGCCCGGCGCGCGCATTCCTTGATTGCGCCCACCACCAGGTTCCACTGCGGCGTAAAACCCTGCGCCGGATGTTCGTATCCGGTGAAGATTCTGACCAGCCCGCCTCCCAAATCTTTCGCCAGCCGCGCCAGTCCGGTGATGTAGTGGATCTGCATTTCGCGCTGCGGGACCTCTCCGTGCTCCAGGTCCGCCGTGAAATTGTTGTACCCCGCGATGCAGGTTTCCCGCAAGTTGCGCTTCTCCAGATGCTGCCGCAAGCTGGCGCGCTCCTTATCGCCGTAATCGAGCGGGCTCAAGTGAGGACGCTTGGCCATTAGCATCACCCCGTCGAAGCCCAGATCGGCGGCCTTATCGATAAACTGATCGAGCGTCAGCGCCGGCTGTCCCCAGGACCCGGAGTAGCTGACCGAATGGAGAAGTGAAGTGAAGCTCATTGAATGTCTATTATACGCACTGAACCCAACCGCCTTCTGACGCGTACCTGAACTTGAGGTGTGATAAGAGTAGTTATGATTAAAGTTTGGTTCGCTATTATTCCCCTTCTTTTACCCTCTTTCGCTCGAGCGCAGCAAGGTACCCCCGTGACGCTCTCGTTAGCGGGTGATGGCGCCGCCACTTCCGCCGGCGCGAACTTTACCCTCACCTTCAACGGAACTGCAACCCTCGGCGTATTTGGACCGGCCACTCTATACGTTTCCGGAGCCGCGAACCTGAGCAGCATCGTAGCTACCGGAACCGTAACTGGCGACTTCGCGATGCTCTTTACCAGCGGCGATGCCCTCACCGGCCAGATCGCGATTCCGGTCGGTTTTCTGGTCCCATCCCTCGGCCAGTCTTCGACTGCGACGGCGTCGATCACAGTCACTGGCGGGGCGGGAAACTTCGCCGGGGCCAGCGGTTCGTTCTCGAATGTTACGGGATCGGGTACATCCACGGGCCTGTTCAGTTCGCACCTGACAGCCTCCGGCAGCGGCGTCCTCAGACTGCCTTTGAATCACGTTCCAGGAACGCTAGCGTATGCGGGCTCCATGGCTCACCTGGCGTCCGGCGGCGGCTGGAAAACAACCGTCATCCTGCTGAATAACGGCGCCACCGCAGCGCAGGCCCAGGTGAGTTTTTTCGATGACAGCGGCAACCCGCTCACTCTGCCCATCACCTATCCGCAAGGAGGGACGATTACGATTGCAACCCTAAGCATGGCAACAGTCAATCAGACCATCCCAGCCGGTGGAGAGTTGGTGATCGAAAGCCAGGGTCCCGACAGCACCCTGACCCTCGGCTCGGCGCAATTATTCACCGATGGAAGTATCGGCGGCTTCATCATCTTCCGATACAATCCCACCGGGCAAGAGGCAGGTGTCCCGCTGCAGTTTCAGAATGCGGCGTCCTACACCCTCGCGTTCGACAATACCGCGGGCGTAGGCACTGGAGTGGCCGTAGCCAATATTGCCAGTCAAGCGGGTAACGTGCAGGCGATCGTCAGGGACGACACAGGAGCAACCCTCGCTACCGATTCCATCAAGCTTGCCGGATCGGGCCATCTCTCGTTCGCTCTGGCGGATCGTTACGCCGCGGCCGCTCAGCATCGTGGGACAATCGAGTTCCAGACTCCGGCCAACGGACAGATCAGCGTCTTAGCGATTCGCGCCGCAACCTCCGGCGCCTACACGACCATACCCGCAGTTACCAAATAGCCGCGTGGATCCGCTGGGCTACATCCCCGTCGAGGGTGGCAGGGTCTGGTACAAGATTGTGGGCGCCGGGACTCCAGGTATCCCGCTGCACACGCTGCATGGCGGACCCGGCTATCCGCACGATTATCTCGAGCCGCTCGAGCAACTCGCCGCTGAGCGCCCGGTGATCTTCTATGACCAGTTAGGCTGCGGCAGGTCCGATCGGCCCAATGATCCTGCTCTCTGGCGTATCGACCGGTTCGTGCGTGAGCTGGCGCAAGTCCGGCAAGCATTGGGGCTCGAACGAATCCATCTGTTCGGACATTCCTGGGGCGCCATGCTGGCGGTCGACTATCTGCTCTCCGGCGCATCGGCGGTGAGCCTTATTCTCGCCAGCCCCGCTCTCAGCATCCCGCGCTGGATGGCGGACGCCGCTCGATTGAGGAAGACACTGCCCGCCGATGTTCAGGCGACCCTGGCCCGTCACGAGGCCGCCGGTACTACCGATACCCTGAGATACCGCGACGCGACGATGCAATATTACCACCGCTACCTATGCCGCATGGATCCGTGGCCCGAGCCCATGAACCGGTCGCACGAAGCCTCGAGCGGCGCCGTCTACCGGGAGATGTGGGGACCGAGCGAATTGTGTGCCACCGGCAATCTGATCGATTACGATCGCACTGGCCGGCTTCGCGAAATCGCCGTACCCACGTTGTACACCTGCGGTCGCTATGATGAGGCGACCCCGGAAGCCACAGCCTGGTATCGCAGCCTAACTCCCGCCGCGGAGATGCTGGTCTTCGAGCGGAGCGCGCACATGCCGCATCTGGAAGAGAGCGACGCATATCTGGCTGCCCTCCGCGCCTTTCTCGATCAGGATGAAAAAATAGATTGACAAATGTCGTTTGATCGAATACAAGTAGCAGCGTGTGGCACTCTGAGTCAGCCACGAGACAGGACTCCGCGGGACAGCTCGCGAGGAGACTATGAATTGGTACAATCGCGCTCTTACTATTGCCATCGGCACGCTTACTTACTCCCTTAGCTTCGGGATTCTGGTCAGAGCGCAATCGGTAACCGCGACTCTGGTCGGAACGGTGTTTGACGCATCGAACGCCGCTGTGCCCCAGCCAAAGATCTCACTCACGAACAAGGGCACCAATGAGACGAGGACGGTCGTGGGTAGCGAGCGAGGGGACTATACCATCCCCAACCTGCTGCCCGGGTTCTATCAGTTGGCGGCTGAACACGAGGGCTTCCGAAGAACGGTGGTCGGCGAATTCGAGCTCCTGGTGAACCAGACGGCTCGTGTCGATGTGGTCCTTCAGGTTGGCGCAGTAGCTGACACTGTAGAGGTGACCGGAGCGGCTCCGCTGGTAGAATCCGAGACTAGCTCGGTCGGCCAGGTGGTCGAACGAAACCTTATTTCCGAGCTGCCCATCAAGGGCCGCGCGGTGTTCGATCTGGCATTGCTCGCCCCGGCCACGGTACCCACGAATCCTAATTCTTACCTGGCGTCGGTGCGGCCGATGCCAGGGGGGCTCGCCGCGCCGGCTTTCTCCGCCGCCGGCGGCCGCGACAACAGCAATGGCTATCTGGTGGACGGCGTGGATGCCATCGATCCTATTTACCTGTCACCCTCCATGTTCCCTCCCATGGATTCTATTCAGGAATTCAAAGTGCAGACCAGCTCCTATTCTGCCGAGTTCGGGCATTTCGGCGTGCAGGTCAACGCCAGTACTCGTGGGGGCGCCAACCAGCCGCACGGCTCGCTCTACGAGTTTTTCCGTAATGACTCTCTCGATGCGGCGAATTTCTTCGATAACTTCGCCGGCTTGCGTAAAGCCCCTCTCCGTTACAACCTTTTCGGCGGAACGCTGAGCGGACCGGTTATGATGCCCCGCGTTTATAATGGCCACAACCGCACGTTCTTCTTCGTGAATTATGAGGGGACCCGAATCCGCACCAGCCACACAGCGCAGCTCAGCGTCCCCACTTCGCAGCAGCGCAACGGCGATTTCAGCAGCCTGGGATTTCGCGTCAATCAGCCCATCTTCGATCCGTCGACCACGCGGGCCAATCCGACCGGGGCAGGCGTTATCCGCGACCCGTTCCCGGGCAACATGATACCGGCCAACCGGATCACTCCGTTCGCCACGCAGACGCTCAGTTTCTATCCACTACCCACCACGGCGTCGGCTACGGGGAACAACTACTTCAGCACGCTGGGAAGCATCAGTGACAACAACCAACTGGTCGCGCGCGTGGACCACATCTTCAGCGACAAGACTGCACTGGCTTTCCGCTACTATCTGTTTGATGGCCTCGCCACCAACCCGACCGCCTTCAAGAACGACGGCGAGAACGACGCCGTGCGGACGCAAAACATGGTCCTGAACGTCAGTCACAACTTCAGCCCCAATACGCTTTACGAGTTGCGACTGGGTTATAACCGCCCCAAGTATGACATCCTGCAGGTGGGCTCCGGCGGTACGAACTACGCGCCAATCTTCGGCTTCAAGAACCTGTTGAACGATCCGCTCGCCTACGGCCTCCCCAACATCGCCCTGAGCAACTTCAGCGGATACGGCCTGGTGGCGGATCCCAACGGCCAACTGACGAACCTCTACCAGATCATCAACCACATGACTCTGATTCGAGGCGCTCACAATTTCAAGTTCGGCGCCGACCTACGGAAGACCAACTTCAACGATGTCGGCGACCGCAACGCGCGGGGCTCGCTCACTTTCACCGGCGCCCTGACGGCCGATCCGCAGAGCCGGAGTAAGACAGGCGTTTCACTCGCCGATTTGTTACTCGGATTGCCGCTTTCGGCTAACGGCTCGTCCACGCCGCTGGCCGGCAACTACAACTCCTTCGGCTACTATCCCTTCTTTCAGGACGACTGGAAGATCAGCTCGCGGCTGACCCTGAACCTGGGCGTGCGCTATGAACTCGACACGCGCTTCGAAGAAGTGCAAAACCGCATCAGCTACTTCGATCGCAGCTTCCCCGGCGGGCGGCTGCTTCTGGCCGGAACCAGCCAGGCGTTCATAGCTCCGAATACGCTTACCAGCGGTCCGTCGACGCCTCGCGGCCTGTTTCCCGCCGACAAGAAAGACTGGGGCCCGCGCGTCGGTCTGGCCTTCCGGCCGTTTAACAACAGTCGCACTGCCATCCGCACGGGCTACGGTATTTTCTACACCATGAACGATGGCCAAACCGAGAGGCAGCTCGAGCGCAATCCGCCGAACGCCGCCATCGTGAGCGTCACCGCCGATCAGGACGCCAATTCAGCGGGGCCCTCTGCAATCCGGGTCTCGGACCTGTTTCCCCTAAGCGGAGCCCCGGCATCCCGGCCCCTGATCTATACCGACATCGGATTCCGGCCTGCGTCCTACATTCAGCAGTGGAACCTGACTATCCAGCAATCGCTCCCCGCCAACACGCTGCTCGAGCTAGGCTATCTGGGATCGAAGGGAACTCACCTCGTCGCCTATACCCAGGGGAACGAGGCGCTGCTCGACGCAGACCCCTCGCATCCCACGCCGCTGATCAGCCGCCAGCCGTTCCCGCTCTGGGGCGCGTCGCTCCGAACTACCCAGAACTCCGTCAACTCCAGCTACCAGGCCGGCTTTGTCAAGGTGGAGCGGCGATTCTCGCGCGGCCTCTCCCTTCTGGCGCACTTTACGTTCTCGAAGGACCTGGCCACCATCACCGACATCAATGAGTCCGCCGCCAATTTCTACAACCTGCGGGCCGACAGAGGCAGGAGCCTGAACGACATTGAACGCAACGCAATCGTCGCGATCACCTGGGAGGTTCCGGTGGGCCCAGGAAAGGCTTTTTTGACCGGCGGGCCTTTGAGCAAGATACTGGGTAACTGGACGACCAGCTCGATTGTGTCGCTTCGCGGCGGATTTCCATTCTCTGTCTATGCATCCGGCGACGTTTGCAATTGCTCGCTCTCGGGCGACGAAAGGGCCCAGCAGGTGGGCGATCCACGCAGCGGTTTCACCCAAAGCCGCGTGCAGTGGTTTAACACGGCGGCCTTCGTCCAGCCGCGCCAGGGTACGTTTGGCGACAGCGGCCAGCACATCCTCAGCGGCCCAGGGGCGGCCACTGTGGACTTCTCTGTTTTCCGGATCGTCCGTCTGCGCGAGAGGGCCGACTTGGCAGTCCGCGGCGAGTTCTACAATCTTTTTAACCGGGTCAATTTTGGTGATCCGGGCGCCACAGTCGGAAGCGCGAGCTACGGTATTATCACTTCGGCCGCCGCCGCCCGGGTCATTCAGTTCGCTTTGAAATTTCAGTTCTAGGAGTATAACGATGAAACGAAGAGAATTCGGTCAGAAGCTTGTCGGAGGCGCGATCGCAGCCGGCGTTGCTGGCTCGCCGGCTTCAGCAATTGTTCCCAAGAAGAATGTCCTGATGCATGTCGGAGCCGACTACCACAGCGTAGCTGGAGGTCCCAGAGCCGATATGACCGGCAAGGCAAACCTGGAATACAACCTACGCCACGGCGTTAAGCATCTCACCGCCCAAATGCGCAAAGTGGCGGACGATGGCTCCTGGGACCTCGATGAGCTCAAGAGGATGAAAGACAACTGCGATAAAGCCGGATTTGTCTTCGAAGCAATCAGAATGGATTCCGAGTACATCATGTTGCGAAATGGCCCGGAGCGCGATCGAAGAATCGAAGCCATCATGGAAAACATCCAAAAAGCCTCGCAGGTAGGTGTAACCGTAATCACTCATCATTGGACTGTGATACCGATCCGCCGAAACACGCAGGTAAAAGGGCGCGGCAACGTCACCTATGCCGCCTTTAAGCTCGAGGACAATTGGAAGGACCTTCCCGTTGGACCGGCAGGCAAGGTCAGCTCCGAGGATTACTGGGAGCGTATCTCGTATTTCCTTCACAAAGTGATACCCGTCTGCAAGCAATACAACGTGAAGATGGCCGCCCACCCGTACGATCCACCGGGACTTCCGTTCGGCTATCAGGGCGCGGAGAATTGGGATTCGCCGTCCGTTTTTGAAGGCTTCAAACGGTACGAAGCCATTATCGATAGCCCCTACAATGGGTTCCAATTGTGTCTCGGAACAGTGGCTGAAGGTTCAAAGAACCCGGCTACCGACGTACTCCCCATTGCCAAATATTTAGGTGAACGGGGGAAAATCCATCAGGTTCACATGCGCAACATCCGTGGACACCTTTATGATTTCGCCGAAGTCTACCCCGATGAGGGAGACATGGACTTCCTCAAGATCATGCGAATCCTGAGAGACGTGCAATTCAACGGCTCGATCTGTCCCGACCACATGCCGAGTCATCCCGACGATCCCGGGAAGCTTCAGGCGTATGCTTTCGGTTACGGCTATATCAAGGCTCTAATTCACACGGTGAATTCGGAAGTGTAGGCAAGGGTGGGGCAGCCAATCCTGGCTGCAAGCCGGCTTTCAGCCGGCGATTGCCGATGCGAATATTCGCGTATGGCCGGAAGAGCCGTCTGAAAAGGCGGCTGCCGTCAAGATTGCCAGCCCCACAACAATGTCGAATCTATACCTTTCATTTAGCGATATAGTAGATAGGCGGGTGTGAAAGGGGGAGTGATGAATCGTCTAGCAATCGCAATTGCGATATTCATTTTGGCAGGTCAAGGCCTTGCCCAGGAATTTCGCGCGAGCATCTCCGGCAAGGTCACAGACTCAACGGGCGCCACCGTTGCCGGCGCCGAAGTGGTGGTCACCAGCGTGGAGCGGAGCACTCCGTTTCGAACACTTTCGAACGCGGCCGGCCGCTATGTGCTGGAGTTCCTGCCGCCCGGGCATTACAGCCTGACGGCGGAGAAACCCGGATTCAAGAAGCTGGTCCGCGGCGGACTCAGTCTCGAAGCAGCCGATCACCTCTCGCTCGACCTTGCCCTCGAGATCGGAGATGTCAGCCAAAGCGTCACGGTTACCGGCGAAACGCCGTTGCTCGAAACCGAGACTGCGACACGCTCGGGCACCATCGAAAACCGCGTCCTGGAGAATGTTCCCACCAATGGCCGCAATCTCTTTTCGCTGCAGTACACCTTGCCGGGCGTGATCAAGCAATCCACTTATTGGGGCTCGATGGAGCTCTGGGCCTATACTGACGTAAACGCAGTTTCGATCAACGGCGGCCGGTCGGGCGAGAACGAGACGCTGCTCGACGGGCTGTCCGACACCAACGGCAACCGCAGTGTCGCGATCATCCCACCCTTGAGCGCCACCCAGGAAGTAGCCGTGCAATCGAATATCTACGACGCGCAATTCGGCCGTTTCGGCGGCGGCGTTACCTCGATTTCGGTGAAATCCGGCGCCAACAGTCCGCACGGCGAAGCCTACGAGTTTCTCAAGAACCTGAAGCTCGACGCCACCGAGTGGGTCCTCAACGCCCTTGGCACACCCAGAACCCGGTTCCAGAACAATACGTTCGGTTTCGAGACAGATGGTCCCGTCTACGTTCCTAAAATAGTCGACGGACGAAACCGCATCTTCTACATGTTCTCGTACGAGGGATCGAGAGAACACCTCCAATCCTCGGCCATCCGCACGCTGCCCACCTCCCAACAGCTCCAGGGCGATTTTTCGCAGCTCTTCAACAGCGCCGGCCAGTTGGTGTCGATTTACGATCCTAACAGCACCAAACAGCAAGCCGACGGCACATACACGCGCACTCCCTTCCCGGGCAACCGCATTCCGTCCGATCGGATCAATCCAATCGCGGCCAAGCTCGCAAGCTACTACCCACAGCCGAACCGCCCCGGAACCGGACCGGCGAACCTCAACAACTACTCCATACTCGAGCCGCAGACCATGACCTATACCGCCGTATTGGGTAAGATGGATTTCCGCAGTTCGGACAAGAGCAACATTTCATTTCGCTATGGGCAGACTCCCTGGATCTCATCCCCCTCGCTAGTGTGGGGCAATAACGTGGCCGAGCCGGCCGCTTTGAAAACCCGCGCGCCGCGGAACTGGGGAGCGGACTGGACCTACACGATGAGCCCCACCGTGCTCATCAATCTCCGCGCCGGCCTGTCGCGCTACGAGAATTTTTCCGGCAGCCAATTCGGCGCCGGCTTCGACCCGGTCCAGCTCGGTTTTCCGTCGTCGCTGGTGGGCCAGTTCACCACCTTGCAATTCCCGCGCTTCAATCTGGGAACGTATTCGGAACTGGGCGGAACCCAGGTCACCAACTACGAAACCGACGACACCTATAGCCTGCAGCCGAACATGACCTGGATCCACGGCCGGCACACTCTCAAAGTGGGAGCCGAGTTCCGCCTCTACAACCAGGACTTCCTGCAGCCCGGGGCCGCCGACGGCAATTACACGTTTTCGAAAGCCTGGACCCAGGCCAATCCACTACGCGCCGATGCGCAGTCCGGCAATGAGTTCGCTTCGTTTCTGTTGGGTGTGCCCGCCTCCGGATCGGTCGATCACAACATAGACCCTGCCTACCGCAACTACTACTACGCTGTATTTGTACAGGAAGATTGGAAACTGAGCTCCAATCTAACGCTCAACCTGGGCCTGCGTTGGGATTACGAGACCCCGCGGACCGAGCGCTACAACCGCATGGTGCGCGGTTTTGCATTCACCCAGGCCAGCCCGATCGCCAGCCAAGTCTCCGGGCTCGATCTCAAGGGCGGTCTGCTTTATGCAGGCTCCAGCGGCGAAAGCCGGCTAGCCTTCAATCCCGACAAAAAGCACATCGAGCCGCGCGCCGGCCTGGCGTGGCGCTTTGCCCCCAAGTGGGTCATGCGCGCCGGTTACGGGCTGGCTTACCTGGGACAAAGCGCCCAGGGACCCAATACCGGATTCACGCAGCCCACACCTCTGATTGCATCGACCGACGGCAACCTCACTCCCGCCGTAACTCTGAGCAACCCCTTCCCGAGCAGTCTGTTTCCAACGGGTCTTTTGAAACCGATCGGCAGCAGCCTGGGCTTGGCCACCAATCTTGGGCAGTCTATCTCCGCCCAATATCTGGACCGTCCCCTGCCGTACTCGCACCAATTCTCCTTCGGATTCCAGCGTGAATTGAAGGGCGGATGGCTAGTTGACGCTGCCTACTCGGGCAACCTGACGTACCGTCTGCCGGTCAGCCTGGGGCTGAATTTCATCCCGGCCTCCGTCTTGACCAGTATGCCGGTGGCCAGCCGGTCGGCGTATTTCACCGCGGCGGTCCCCAATCCCATGGCGGGGCTGCTGCCTTCGTCGAGCATCAACGGCGCCACCGTGCCGCGGCAACAATTGCTGTACGCCTACCCCGAGTTCACCGGCGTCAGCATCACCAACGTTCCTATCGGCTCTTCGAACTACAATTCGTTCCAGTCCAAGGTGACGCACCGCTTTGGACATGGGCTGGCCGTGCAGGGTTCGTTTACGATCTCCAAATCGCTGGAGCAGGTTTCTGTTTTGAACGCGCAAGACGCCAATCTCAGCAACTTGCTCGCCACACCGCTGGAGAAGCGATTAACCGCCTTCGACGCGCCTCGTGCCTTGGCCATTGTAACCAGCTACGAATTGCCGTTCGGAAAGGGACGGAGGTTCGGCAGAAGCTCGCGTGCGCTGTTGAATGGCATCGCTGGGGGATGGAACCTGAACGCGCAATATACGGCGCATTCGGGGTACCCTTTCGCCTTCCCCAACGCGGCCAACCTCGTCCCGCAGACAGCCAACCTCCACGACGCCCAGCGGGACGCCAATGCGCACAAAGCCGGCCGCCAGCAGTTCGATCCGTCTTATGACGTGTGGTTCAACACTTCCATTTTCCCCACGCAAGCTCAGGCCCCGTTCACGTTGCGGAATTTCCCCACGATTTTTCCTGACGTAAGAAGCAAGATTCTGAATGTCTGGGATATGTCCATCTACAAGGAGTTTCCGATCAAGGAGAGAGTGCGTTTGCAGTTGCGCACCGATTTCCACAACGCTTTCAACCATCCTTGGTTTGGAAACCTGGCCTCAAACAACGTGACCAGCGCGAATTTCGGGCAAGTGAGCGTGTCGTCCATCGACGATACTTCCGAGCCAAGGCTGATCGTATTGGTGATGAAGATCGTATTCTGACGGAGCCGCCATGCGTGAGCATGCGGTTTTTCAGTCGGGCGGATCGGCCGCATGCTAATGCAGAGCGGTTCTGGAACCAATCAGAACCGCCATGCGTAAGCATGCGGTTTTTCAGTCGGGCGGATCGGCCCACATGCTAATGCAGAGCGGTTCTGGAACCAATCAGAACCGCCATGCGTAAGCATGCGGTTTTTCACTTGAGCGGCGCGGCCCACATGCTAATGCAGGGCGGTTCTGGAACCAATCAGAGCCGCCATGCGTAAGCATGCGGTTTTTCACTTGAGCGGCGCGGCCCACATGCTAACGCAGGGCGGTTCTGGAACCAATCAGAGCCGCCATGCGTAAGCATGC
>Ga0210405_10003339_pt1 | contig 15817 bp, 19 predicted proteins | sample IncBWH11MmetaG_FD_155492 | JGI IMG/M metagenome (GOLD analysis project Ga0210405, IMG submission 155492) | Forest soil microbial communities from Barre Woods Harvard Forest LTER site, Petersham, Massachusetts, United States - Inc-BW-H-11-M | ecosystem: Environmental > Terrestrial > Soil >... | reverse complement strand
CTCTTTAAATAATTTCGCGGGACAAAACTGAGCGCGACAGCTAATTTTTCGTCATGCTTACCAGTCATTCCCTCAAGATCGCGATCATCACTCTCGTGGCTTCACTAGCTGGCTTTTCGTCCGCGCAGGCACAAAGCACCACGGCGCCCGGATTAACAAGCGGATCACGCCACGGCGCGGAGCCCATAGTAACAACCGGATCGCCGGCCGGCTTGATCAAAAAGATCGAACCCGAGTATCCGATTGCATTCGTAATTCACGGCGCCAAGGGCAGAGGTCGTTTTCGCCTGACAATAAACGCGAAGAGCGGCTTGGTGGACGAAGTTAAAATTGTCCAAAGCACCGGCTACCAAGATCTGAACAAATTGGCCGTGAAAGGTCTACTGCAATGGCAATTTCAGCCCGGAACTCACAGTCCGGTTGAAGTGCCGGTGGAATTCGACATTCAGGGCGGCAATCGCATCCTGCACTGAGCTGGGGTCGCGTCTAAACATTACGCTCCCGCTAGTGCATCGATAGTGTTCCCTGGATATAGATTGCCGCAGGGCGGCATGATTTGACATTTGTTTCTTGAAACGCCGAAAAGCTGAAATTCTGACAACTGAGATTCCGTTCTAAACCGTTGCAGTCGCGTCCTATTCGTTTGTCAGGCGAGCAAGATCAGCGGTTAGGCCGGAGAGATTACGGTTTCTTTTCCTCGCAGAGCTTCTGGAAACGGGGGTCGCTACGCAAAGGGTCCCATTTCGGATCGAGCCGTAGAAGCGCCGGCGTAACGCAGTCACTATACGGAATCTCCAAGAGATGTTGCAGCGTTGAAATCGCGCGGTTCTTGTCGCCGACGAAGGCCTCGACAAACGCCAGTTGCTCCTCGAACGAAGGCCCATCCACTGCATCCTTCGCGCTGGGCTGGAGCGTGATCGCGCGCTCAGCTTCTCTTATCGCTGCATCCTTCTCGCCAAGGAAGGCATAAACTAGTGAAAGCCCTGCCGCGATAGGCGGGCTATTCGGTGCCTTCTGGGAGAACTTCTCTATCGGAGGCAACATTTGTTGAGCAGTGGCTCGCGCGCCGGCAATGTCGCCGGCACATCCCTGGGCGATGACCAGGGACCCTTGATCAAAGAGCCTTTCGATGGCAGGCACGTCGCCAGATTCAGTGAGTCGACTATGAATCCAGCGAATGGCCTCATCGCAATGGCGCTCTAGAAACAACTGGTTAGTCTTCGCCCCGACGACGTTAAATGAATGGGTCTGCGCGTTTACGCCGGCCAGCAATTTTCCGGCTTGTTCCAGATTGCCCTCGGCCTGATAAATTTTTGCTTCGGACGCGACGGTGTCGGGGTCATTCGGAACAATATCTAACACCCGATCGTACGTTTTTAGCGCAGCCGGGAATTGCCGAAGCATCGAGTAAGTCTGTGCGGCCAAGCCGAGCCATTGCGTGTTGCGCGGATCGAGCGCAAGAGTTTGCTCCCAGTAGGCAACGCTTTTATCCCACTGTCCTTGTCGTCGTGCGATGAGGGCGAGAGCAGCAGGGGTTTCGCTGCTGCCCGGCAAAAGTTCCTTGACGCGGCCGAACGTCGCCTTGGCAAGTTCGTAATCCCGCAGCACCCAGTATTGATAATAAGCCTGCGCGAGCAGGGTTTCGGGCGAGTTCGGTTGAAGTTTTTGCGCGGTACTTAAGGCGCGCTCAGCTGCATCGCGGCGTGCGGTGGTTCTATCTAGACCACCAAAATACACCTGAGAATTCGCACGAGAGAGTCTGGCCCAGGCGAGCGCAAAAGCTGGATCGAGCTGCACTGATCGTTCGTAAAATCCGACGACCTTCTCTGAATCGGTGGGAGAGGACGCGCGCGCGTCAAGAGCCAACCCGCGAAGGTAGGCGTCGTAAGCCTCTGAATTGTTTGTCGGCTTAGCCGCAAGGGCTTGTTGCTCGCCGCCAGTCAGCTTCGCTTGCAACGCATCAGCGATTGCTTTGGCCATTTCGCTCTCGACCGCAAAGATGTCGACGAGCTTGCGGTCGTAGGTATCGGCCCAGAGATGCGAATCGCTGGCTACCTCGATGAGTTGGACGTTGACGCGCACCTGATCGGCAGCTTTCTGGACGCTGCCCTCCAGGATGTTCGCGACGCCAAGCTGCTTCGCGATCTCGGAGAGATTCCCCGGCTTGCTCTGGTATTGCTGGGTGGAGGTGCGCGAGATCACCTTCAGATCGGCAATCTTCGCCAGCCTTGTGATAATCTCGTCCTGAATGCCTGACGCGAAATAGGCGTTGTCCGGATCGCGGCTCAGGTTGTCGAACGGCAGCACCGCAATCGATTTTGAGGAAACCACGGCCGATACGATTTCCTTCGTAGACGCGGTGAAACGGCCAAGGAAGAACAGGCCGGCCGAGAGCGCTCCGGCGATCAAAACCACGTAAATCCACGCGTGACTTCGCGATCGTGGCGCGGGAGCAGCATCAGCAACTTCAGTTCGCTTCAAACCTTCGGGTGTCAGCTCAAACGCCCACGCGATCACGAGCGCGATTGGAAAACCGATGATGATCAGCAACACGACGAGCCGCACGGCCCAATTCGGAACTTCAAAGAATGGGAAAACCTGCGTTGCAATCTGAATCAACAGCCACGCGACAACCGCGTAGGCGACAGCAACTTTGTAAACGTTGCGCCGCTTCAGTTCAGTGAAGAATTTTTCCAGGTTCATCTCTGATGAACATTGCGGACTTACTTTGGCCGTAAACGGGAAGATGTCGATCTTTGCCTGCCAGCCACGCGAGGCATGCGTTTCGACTGTGAGATCAAACTTTGTCACCTTGCATCGGTTCTCGCCATGTTGACGTCGCCTTGCTGGTCATTCGCATCAGCGGTTTGCAAGTCGTCGCGCCTTACGACGCATCTGACATCATCGCAGCCTGATGTTATTATGGGGCCTTGGCGCTCGACCCATTCAGCCGCTTACAACGGTCCGTGTTCATGAGTGGACGCGGGTTTTCTTATTTCGCGGAAACGCCTGGGCTACCGCTTTCTCTCAAATCCATGTCCAATGGACGCGCCCTTTACCGGTTCGACCGGGCCGAGGTTGCAGTGGATGATGGCAGTTATCTGATCCTAAACAATCGACAGCCGTACTCGATCGAGATCGCATCGCCGACCCGGGTAGAGACCTTCGTGCTTTGGTTTCCGGATGGCTGGGCCGAGGAAGTTTTAGGTAGCTTCAGTGAGACGCCGGAAACTTTGCTGGCGAATTCGCCTAACGAAAACGGAGCGCGTGCGTCGTTCTTCGAGCGGTACACGTCGCACGATCGGATCGTCTCGCCCAAAGTGCACGCCTTGCGCGCGGCGTTCAAAAGCCAGGAAGCAATTCAGGATGGCTGGTTGGAAGAAAAACTCCGCGAGTTGCTTGCCGCGATGCTCTCCAGCCAGCGCTCGCTCAAACGTGAGATCGGCAATTTACCGGCAGTGCGAGCGTCAACGCGCGAAGAGCTGTGGCGACGCGCAAATCGGGCCCGGGATTATATGCACGCACATTTGTCGGCACCGGTTTCATTGTCTGACGTCGCTACGGCGGCGTGTCTTTCGCCGTTCCATTTGCTGCGCGTGTTCCAGGCTGTGTTTCATCAAACGCCGCATCAGTATCTGAACGAATGCCGATTGGATCGGGCGAAATTCTTGCTCGAGAAAACACGGATCCCGGTAACGGCGATTTGTTTGGAATGCGGATTCACCAGCTTGGGCTCGTTCAGCGCGTTGTTTCACAAGCGTTGCGGAATGTCTCCGCGCGCGTGGCGACAAACTCGCGGAATCGCGACCGAAGAAAATAGCAATATTCGAGAAGTATATCTGATGGGCGCGACCTAAGGTCGCATCCATGAATAGATCGTTGAGCCGAAAAAGGTTTCTCATTAATAGCGGCGTTGCGATAGCGGGAATGCTCTGCGGGCGCGGAGTATTACGGTCGCAACCGGGCACAACTGCATCAGTCCCGTCGCCGGCGTCGTCGCCGCAATCAGCCGATAACGTGCCCGATTTTCCTGAGCACGGTCCGCAAATCGATCGCGCACGGGTGAAGCGATTCGTCATCGCCGGTCATTTCAATTTGCCGGCGGTGGAGAAGATGCTGGCGGGAGATCCCACCCTAATCAACGGAGCGATCGACTGGGGCAATGGCGATTTCGAAACGGCGTTGGGCGGCGCGGCGCACATGGGCCGCCGTGACATCGCAGAATTCCTGCTCGCGCACAACGCCCGAATGGACATTTTCGCAGCCACGATGCTGGGCAAGATCGACATCGTCAAAGCGGCGGTGACCGCGTTCCCGAACATCGTGCACGTCCCCGGGCCACATAAGATCCCGCTGATCGCACACGCGGAGAAAGGTGGTCCGCCAGCGATCGCCGTGGTCGATTTCTTGCGCCCACTCGTTAGCTAACGTCCGCCAGATACAGAAGCAGATGATGAATGCTCAAAGGAATATTTCGTTAGGCGAGATCGGCCAGATTTCGGTGCACGTGGGCAACCTGGATCGCGCGGTTGCATTCTACAAAGACACTCTTGGCATGAAACATCTTTTCACTGTGTCAGGCCGTATGGCGTTCTTCGACTGCAACGGTGTTCGGTTGATGCTGGCGATCCCGGAACGCCCTGATCTCGATCATCCGAGCTCCATTCTATACTTCAAGGTGCAGGACATCGAGGAAGCGCACGAAATTTTGGCTTCGAGCGGCGTTCATTTTGAAACCGAGCCGATGCTGGTCGCGCCGATGGCGACCCACGATCTTTGGCTGGCCGAGTTCCGGGATTCGGAAAACAACGTGCTCGCCTTGATGTCTGGAAAAGCAAAACATCCGACGTCGGACGATATCTTTCGGTAAAACGTGGCCATGCGAACGTATCCCAAGTTTCATGCATTCCTTGTCATTCTGTTCACAGTCAGCGTCACGATCTTGGCCGGTGAACCATCGCCGCGACCTTGACCGACAACGCGGATGAGCCTGCGAAATTGTAGGACGAGGACGCGGTTCGGTTACAGGCAAACGCGCCGGCGGAGGTGAGCAAAGCGGTCAGAGATCACAGGTCACAGATCGTGGCTGTGATCGAATTGCTGTTCTTCGTTCTCCGACATTCGATGCCGGTCGATGATTTTCCAGTCACCGGCACCTTCGAATTTCAACGTGAAACGAATAGACCCGCCGAAGCCGAGATCTTTGCTCTGCAACAATTGACCCATCGACGCAACGATAACCAATCTATCCGCATCGACCCATCGATCCGGTTCCACTGTCCACGAAATGAATCGGAGCTCGGTCTTTTTCGGTAAGCCTTTCTTCTTTAATTGCGATGCCACCAGTTCGTCGGCTGCGGCCAAAATCTCGTCTTCATCGCCAGGTTCCTTTAAAGCTTTCCACTTATCGCCGTTCAACTCGTAAATGTCGGTCTGATGCGTGCGTCCCTGGCCCCAGTACAACGCCAGATGTTTTGAATCCGGCGCCCAAAACACTTTCGGTTCGCCACACGACCCGACACCGCAGGCATCCAAATCTCCCGCCACATCATTAGTCCCGGCCTTTACGATTTTCGGTGTGTCCTCGTCTGGCGGCCGGTATTCCCATTTCTTGTCGGGAGAGAGTGCATTTGGATCTGCTGGTCGTGGCGATTCCGGCCTAGGTGTGGGCGTCTCGGCCGGTGCACGAAGATTGCTCGAGCACAAAAACAGAATCAGAAGTCCAGTGGCAAATTGTGCGTTCATCGATTCCGCCGGGAACCGGCAGACGTTCGCCCAGAGGCCGGTCTTAAGTCGGACGCACAGGAAATAAAAGCAAAATCGTCGTCTAGAATCAGGGCTGGAGGCCAAGCGCAAAACGAAAAGTGCGAAGGTGCTTGCACCGCTCTTATTTCGGAGCAACCGAACCAACCCGCCTTGTATCTCGGCAGCCCGCTGCGCTCGACCGCTACCTCGCGGGTTCACCGGCCATGTCGCTCATCCCCGTTCGCTCCATTCGCAAAGGCTACGGCTCGGCAAGCTAGCGGTACACAGGCGTGAACTTTACGGCGGGAGGCCCGGTTCTGGTGAAAACCGACCGGGAGCGTAGTTCCGTGAAAACTAGGGTTGAAACGCGCGCGCCATGCGATATCCAGTAGAAATGAACTGGGTTTTGCTTCTAGTCGCGATAGCGCTTTTCGTCACATGGCTAATTCTTCGCATCATGCTCGGAATTCCGTTGGGAGTGCTCAATCTGCTTTGGATGTACGCGATCGTGATGTTCATTATTTGGAACGCGCAGAGGATGGCCTAGGACAGAGATCGGAAGTCGGAAGTCAGAGGTCAGGAAAGCTGAAATCAGAATTCGTGGTTCTTCGTGTCCATTCGTGATTAAATAGCAGAAAGCAGAAAACCGAAACTGACAACCTGAACCGATCAGATGAGCGAGGAACGGATCGAAACGACGAAGTCAACGCTAGAAGCAGCCGATCACATTCCAGCCGAGAAGAAGTCGGAACTCTTAGGCGCGCTTTCTAAGATCAAGCCCGGCATCGCTCGGGTGTCGCAAACTCATTCGGAACACGCGCGAAGCATTGCCAAATTGGTGGAAGCGTCGACTCAGGAAGCTACCCGGAAAGAGAAACAGCCCGAACACCTCAAAAAGCTCTTGCAGGAACTAAAGGAGTCCGCCGGAAAGTTCGAGGCGTCTCACCCGGAGCTCGTTTCATCTGTGACTGAATTCTCGACGGTTCTCTCCGCTTTGGGGATTTGATTTTAGCGATCCGCGTTACCGTTTCCTGGGGGCGACAGACACTGAAGAGACGGGAATTGAAATCCATTTTCCGTCAAAATTTCGATGCGTTAGGGCGTATTCAGATTCGAGAGCGACTTTTTCGGATTCAAGGGTCGTTGCTTCTTCGATGCATTGAGGATCCGACGGGGGCAGGCCGAGGCACTTCATATCGTGAAGCGCAACCCGAACCTCGTGCTCCATGATTTTGCGACGGCCTTCTTCCTCTTTGACGAATTCCGGCCCCGCATCAGGACTGATTGGACCTTGTAAAAAGCTGAGTTCATCGTTCACGAGCGCAACAAACTCTCCCAGTTCTTTGCTGAGTGTGTGACGTCTTTTGGTGCAGCTCTCGTCATATTCCGTTTTGTTTCCACACTGGCTCGTCCAAACGGCCACCTTTGTTCTCAATCGTGCGCTGACTTGAAATATCGTGACCGTAAGAGGAAGAGCAAAGAGTGAGGAAGCGAGGGCAACTGGTGCTAACAAGATTAAGAATGTTCTTTTCATAGCAACAATACGCTGAATTCATCGAAATCTTTCGTCTTTCGTAGTCGCCCACTTGGGAAAATCGTATCGCCTACCTCAAAAAAGTCTTAGCATGCAGGTCGTGGACTCGGAGGTGTTTCTGAATATCGCTGATTACGCGCGAGCTGCGCGCGCCAAGCTGCCCAAGGATGTTTGCGATTATTACGAAGGCGGAGCGCTGGATGAGATCACGTTGCGGGAAAACGTCGCCGGTTGGGAAAGATTAAAGCTTCATTATCGCGTCCTGGCGGGAGTCGGTCCGCGTGAGATCAACACGACTGTCCTCGGTCAATCGATCTCAATGCCGATTGCGATCGCGCCGACGGCGTTTCACAAACTGGCCTGTCTGGACGGCGAGATCGCCGCAGCCAAGGCCGCAAAGGCGGCGGGCACGTTGTTCATCCTCAGCTCCCTCTCGAATACCGCCATGGAATCGGTTTTCCCGCACGCCGGGAGCCCCCGCTGGTTCCAGCTCTATATATATAAGAACAAAGAGATCACCCGTGCCCTGGTTCAACGGGCCGAGGCTGCCGGGGCGGAGGCGATAGTCCTGACAGTCGACGCGCCGGGTTTGGGAACCCGGGAACGGGACGCAAGGAACAGGTTCACCTTGCCGGCGGGTTTGGCTGTTGAAAACCTCGCGCCGTTGGGGAAGGGGACCATTCCCGAAGTGCCTGGATCGGGGATGGCGGCATATGTCCGCGACAACTTCAAGTCCGACTTGAGTTTCGATGATCTCGACTGGTTGTGCGGCTGCACGCGATTGCCGGTTGTCGTGAAAGGAGTTTGTCGCGGAGATGATGCGCGCCGGATCGTCGAACACGGCGCGAAAGCAGTGGTGGTTTCAAATCACGGAGGCCGGCAGCTCGATACCGCGCCGCCAACTTGCGAAGCGTTGCCCCACGTTGTCACCGCTGTAGGCGATCGTTGCGAAGTTTACGTTGATAGTGGAATTCGTCGCGGCAGCGATATTCTCAAAGCAATCGCGCTTGGCGCACGAGCTGTCTTGGTAGGCCGTCCAATTCTTTGGGGTTTATCGGTTGCCGGCGAACGCGGCACCGCGCAGGTGTTAGAAATCTTACGCCGCGAACTCGACGAAGCGATGTTGCTGTGCGGTTGCACAAAACTCGGCGACATCGATGGCTCGCTGTTGCGACCGTGAAGCAGTTCGCTAACTAAGACGGATCGCCGTGCGAAAAAGCGAGCGCCGTAAGATGTGGCCTGACGAAAGAATCAGGCTTCGCAAAGCTCACTTCTCGTTGACTCTGTCTCCCGCGGTCAGACGTTGCTGCCCGCGGCAAGTTCATTAGGCGTCTCCTTACGAGCTCCGCTTAACCCGCTTTCGCGGGGGAGCGACGAACAGATTGCCGCTCATCAGGGAAAACATCAACGCGCAGGAGATTTTTATGAAGGACATTCGGACGATCAAATTAGTTTCGGTAACGGTCATTCTTGCAGGTTTGTCGGCTGGAGCACTGGCCGGGCCTCCAGTGGTTCCTTTCCTGCCCAGTCCTCAAAGTATTTCGACCGTTCCTCCAAACGGCGACATCAATCCGTACGGTGTGGCTTTCGTACCGCACGACTTCATGGGTGGTAGCGGTCCTCTGGCGCCTGGAGACATCCTGGTTTCGAACTTCAACAACAGCAATAACCTTCAAGGCACAGGTACGACGATTGTCAGAATCGGCGCTGATGGATTGTTTTCGACATTCTTTACAACGCCGAACGCAACCTTAGGCGGACCGGGGACCGGACTTTCAACCGCCCTGGCGATTCTAAAGAAAGGCTTCGTTCTGGTCGGAAGCATGCCGTCCGTCGATGGGACGATCGCAACGTCGACCCCTGGCTCGTTATTGGTGATCGATAGCAAAGGCAATTTGCTGACTATGATCAGCGACCCGACGATCAACGGCCCATGGGACATGACGGTGGACGATCGAGGCGATAACGTCGTCGCTTTTGTTTCCAATGCATTTGCCGGCACGGTGGTGAGACTTGATCTGCACCTGACTCCGACCGCCGTGAAGGTCATGAAGAAGACCGTGATTGCATCCGGTTATCAGCATCAGGGTGACTCAGTAACCTTCGTAGACGGACCGACGGGGTTAGTATATGACGCAGATCACGACACGCTCTTCGTCGCGTCCACGTTGGACAATGCCGTGTATGCGGTGCAGAACGCCGAAAAGACGACGAGCAGCAACGGAACAGGCAGCATCATTTACACAGATGCAACCCATTTGCATGGTCCGCTCGGAATGGTGATGGCTCCGAACGGACACTTCCTGGTCGCCAACAATGACGCGATCAACTCGGATCCGAACCAGCCGAGCGAGATTGTCGAATTCACAGTGGCGGGACAATTCATCACTCAACTTTCGGTCGATCCTTCCCAAGGCGGTTCATTTGGGCTGGCGGTTAACGTTAAAAACAACATCGCAACCTTTGCGGCGGTGGATGATAACATCCCGGCGTTATTGATTTGGACACTTCCGATCCAGCACTAAACTTCTCGCTTATGAAAAGATTGATGTTCGCTTTTGTTCTCGTGATTTCCGCCGTGCTGTTGAGTTCGTGCGCATCGAACAACCCGTCGAGCACAACCACCACCACGACGACCACCACCACAACTCCCAATCGCCAGCAAGGGAACGGACTTCCTTCTCAACAAATGCCATCGCACGGGATGTAACTTGGGACGAATGAGGGCGAGCGCCCTTTCTTCGCCGCGAATTCGGGATTGCTTTTCTCGGTGACTGCGTATCAGTGAGTATGGAGAGGCTGGCGCCGTCGCACGAGGGACGCGACGAGTCGGCAGTTAGAAAAAAATGAAACCAATCACACTCCTGATTCTTATCTCTGGCCTTTTCCTTTTCGCGAATTCGACTCGGGCGCGGGTCGGCGAAACGGAGGCGCAGGTGGACCATCGTTACGGGAAACCGGCCGGCAAGTGGGATGATTATCTAGGCTACAAAAAGCTTTATCACTGGCACGGCTTCGACGTGATGGTCACGTTCCTCAACGGCGTGAGTCAACGGGAAATGTTCAACAAGATCGACAATATTTACGATCCTCACGTTCTAAAGTATCTTAACAAGATTTCCGATGTCGGCCGGAATGGGATTATTCTTGATAAGGAGTCCGGGACGTTCACGACTAAAGAGTTCGCGGAAAAATATCTCGCGGCACGAACAGCTGCCTGGGCGAAATCGGACCCGAAGGAACAAAAATAAGCGGGAGACCCGCGAATTGCATTGTCGCGTCAGTGCGGGGCGCCAATTACCAGAGCGGGGAGTTGGGCCTGCGCGAGCTGCGATAATAGCCCAGCGCTTCAGCGCCGGGAATAGTTGTAAGCAACACGCCAAGTCCCATTCGGGACGGCAGAACCTTTCTTCCGTCCTGTTGGACTCGTAAGAGTTCTTCGATCTACACCCAGCATTAAAATGCTGGGCTAGTTTCAACAACTGCCTAAACACGACGCCATGCGATGGCAAACCGAATCACCACAGCGGCGAGTTTGGCCAGCGTTTGGCAAGATAGCTGTCGATTCCCCAGGCACGACCGGCGCGACCGAGAAAAAGCACGACCGTAATGATGACAAGTGCCGCGTCTTCACTGTCAGGCGACCAAAGCATTCGGCCGTGGGACAACATGTAGTTCAAGAAAACAAAACCGGCGACGGCAGCCCCAACACGGGTAAGCGTCCCAGTGAGTAAAGAAAGCGCCGCGAAAGCTTCCCCGGTCATAATGAGATAGCTGAATAAACTCGCATGAGGGATAACGATCAGCTGCACGAAATGCAGGTACGGAGCGGAAGCGCGTCGAGTGGCAACGCCGCGAAGGAATTGGAGCATTTCGTCGGCGAACGGATTATCGCGGGTTAGTTTACCGAGATCGGAAATAAACAGAATGACGCCGACGTAGACACGCGGAATAACCAGCAACGCCCGGCGCACGCAGTTCGACCACTCGACATTGTGATCGCTTCTCTCCGCCGTCGGAAACAATGACGATTTCGCTGCCAGGCTCATTGCTTTGGCTTCAACTCCCAGAGGACGTTGATGATTTTCCAGTCGCCGTTGAATTTCGCGACTTCAAGGTAATCAACCCAATCCGACGCGACGATCTTCACGACGGCGGCGTTGCCAAATCGATCGAGAATCGTCACATCCTTCAATTGCCGATCCGGCGGGATTTTCTTGCCGATGCCCTCGCGAGTGCGTTGAACCAGCGTCATCGCCCCCATGTGATTGAACTGGCTGCGGCCGCTGCTGGAATCCGTCGAAATCATTCGTTTGGCCAATTCGGGGTGAAGCGCGTGTTCCATGCGGGGTGCGTCGCCAGCGTACCAGCCTTCGATGTAATCCAGCGCGGTTTTGGTGATCGCTTCGTCATCCTTGGAAGTGTTCGTTTGGCCGAGGAGAGGGACAACGCCTGTTAACAAGACCGAAGCGATCGAAAGGCTGAAAAACTGAAATCGTAGAATCATTTGTTCGTTGGCTTTCTTGACTTCTTTGTGTGCCGAAAATGGCGACGGTATTGGCCAGGCGGAATTTTTAATGTGCGCTGAAACACGTTGCGCATTGAATTGACGTTTCCAAAGCCGCATTCGGTGGCAATCGTTTCCATGCTGTTTTGACTTTCTTCCAAACGACGGCGCGCAGCTTCGACCCGCAGACGTTCCACGAATTTTGCCGGCGTCGTTTTCATTTCAATGGTGAAGACGCGCGCGAAGTTGCGCGGACTCATCGCCACGCGTTGCGCCAGGACGGGCACGGTGAGCGGTTTGTCGAGATTATCGAGAACCCACGCTTCCAGCTCGCGCAACGGCTTTCGATCGGTTGCTTGAAGCGAGAGCGCGGCGCTGAATTGCGATTGGCCGCCGGGCCGCCGCAAGTAGAGCACGAGATTGCGAGCAACCTGCAATGCGAGCCGCGAACCGTGATCTTCTTCGACTAATGCCAGCGCGAGGTCCATGCCCGCGGTAACGCCGGCTGAGGTGTAGATCTTTTCGTCACGAACAAAGATTGGGTTTGGATCGACATCGGTCCGTGGTGCGCGCCTGATCAACGTCTCGCACCAATTCCAATGCGTCGTGGCGCGCCGGCCATCGAGCAATCCTGCTCTGGCAAGAAGCATTGCGCCGGTGCACACGGAACCGACTCGCCGCGCGCGTCCCGCAATTGTCCGTAACCAGCGAACTGCGGCAGCGTTGACCGTGTTCTGCTCAACCGCACTGCCACCGGCCACGAGGAGGGTGTCGACCTTTCCACGCACCTGACGAAATGTTTTGTCAGCCCCGAAACGCAATCCGCAGTTCGCCGTCAGCGATCGATTGGAAGAAATGCTGACAATTTCGATCGAGTAGATTGGGCGCGCGCCAGGATTTTGCCTGCAATACATGTCCGACGCGCGGGCAAAGACTTGCAGTGGTCCGACAAGATCGAGGATTTCCGTCCCCGGTCCGGCGACGAAAACGATCCGTCGGGTCTCGCGCGCTCCGCTGCCAGGATTTCGATTTATCGTCGAGCTCAACTTCTCAACAACCCAACGCCTCAACACCCGTCGTTACTTCGCCGACACTTTATTATCGGGGGTCGCAAATTTCTCCGGCGCTGCGTCGAACGTTTTCTTATCGTCGCCGGAGCAGAAGTAATAAGTGACGCCTTTGAAAACCGATTTTGGCGAAGTCGCCGGATCGACGTCCATTCCGCAAACCGGGCACAGCGGATGTTCAGCTGTGGAAACAGGCGCGACGGCATAAACGTTGTTCGAATTCGCGTCCATCCAACCTTGGCCCTGATATTCCATGTTGTAGGCAGTCTTCGCTGCGACCTCGCGGCCGTAGTAGCGCTCGACTACGCGCAATGCGAGATCGATTCCAGACGAAAGGCCGCCGGACGTCGCCAGGTTGCCGTTTTCAACAAAGCGGGCGCCGCGCTTGAGCTCAATCTTCGGAAACTGCATCTCGAAGCTGGTAAACGCGCTGTGAAATGTGGTTGCGCTCTTGCCGTCGAGGAGACCGGTCTTGGCCAAAATAAACGCACCAGTGCAAACCGACATCGTGACGTCGGTGCTTTTGCTCGACTGGCGAATCCAATCGAGCATCGCTTTGCTCGGCTCACTTTGGGCCGGAATGACGATGACTTTCGGTGTAGGCGCATTCGCGAATGTGTAGTCCGGGACAATCTTCATTCCGCCGCCAACCGTGATCGGCGCTATCTTGTCGGAAACCGTGTAAAGACGAAACGGAGCGCCCTTCCCGGGAATATTCACGTCGCGGAAAACCTCCCAAGGTCCTCCGAAGTCAATTACGACGGCGCCTTCGGAGATAACGAACGCCACCGGGATCGGATCCTTCGCGGGCGGAGTTAACGAGTTGGTGTTGGTTGGCGCGGCGGCGATGAAGATTGCCACCGGAACCAGCAACGCCAGGGTGGTGAAGATTGCCTGCTTTGAGTTTGATCGAGTTTTCATAAGTCGATCATCAACTTATCAAGATGTGGCAGCAATGACAACAATCATCATATTTCTGCCAATTCGGATTAGTTTGGAAATCAGAGGTCAGACGTCAGAGAGTCGGTAGCATTGTTCTCTGAAGACCAAGCTTGTAGCTAGGCGTCCGAATCGCTAGGAGTTTCACGTGTCGCCGCGTCCGACAATTTTTATTTCCGCGGTCAGTGCGGAATTGCGCGGCGCACGGCAACTGGTCGCCAACACGCTGACCTTTCTAGGTTACGAGCCTACCTGGCAGGACGTTTTCGGGACCGAAACCGGCGACCTCTGCGCGCTATTGCGGGAAAAAATCGACCAATGCAAAGGCGTGGTCCAGTTAGTTGGACAATGTTACGGCGCCGAAGCGCCAGCGAAAGATCCAGAGTTCGGGCGGGTCAGTTTCACTCAATACGAGGCACTGTATGCCCGAAAACGGGGCAAAAAAGTTTGGTACCTTTTTATTGATGAAACCTTTCCGATCGACCCGCACGAACCGGAATCGGATGAACTCCGGCAACTCCAGAGCTCGTATCGCAACGTTCTAAAGGCCGATACCCATCTGTTTCATCCACTTCGGAATCGCGAGGCGTTGGAAGCGGGCGTGCTCAAGCTGCGCGACGATCTCACTGTACTGCGTCGCGGCGCAAGGCGATGGGCCACCGGCGTGGCCGTTGCACTGGGATTCATAGCGATCCTGGCGATATGGCTGGTTTGGGGCCAGGCAGGGATCAAGCAAAAAATCGCCGAGGAGGGGCGCTCGATGGAAATGATTACGAAACATTTCGATTCGTTAAGCGGGACTCGCGGGCTTGTTACCTCGCCGAAAACACCGGAAGAACATTATCACAATGCCCGAGTCCATGAACTTGGTGGCAACTTCGCCGCCGCGCGAAAGGAGTACTCGGAGTACCTTTCCGCGAACCTGGAAGCACTCGATCCCTGGCTCAGCTATGAGAACATGCTGAAGGCGGCCGAAGGCCATGCCGGTGCGATTGAAAGCATGCGTTCTTTCGAAAAACTCACGCCGCGCACGATATCGTACCAGACAGCGCTCGCATTGCTTGATGAGGGCGATGCGCGTCTAACGAAACTGCAAGCGCTGGCGGCGAGCTACCCCGACTTCGGCCCGCTTCCCTGGCTGATTAGTGAGGAGTTTTCCGAAAGCCGACGGGGCGAGCAGACATTAGCCGACCAACGCGCGGAAAAGACGTGGCTGGAGAAATTTCGGGAAGCACAGGGTGGGGGAAATTTTGAGAGATATTTTATCGATAAAAAAGAAGCGCAAAAGTGGGTCGAGGCGGCAGATGTTCGCTGGGCAAAGGTTTCGAGCATACCGGAGAAGGTAGTGGAAAATCCGGTGACCCTGACGCTGCAAGAGAGCAACGGCGGGTGGGGAGCCAATTTCGGACTAACGGAATTCAACGCGAAGGAACTTTTTTACCGGCTTGATGGAACGGGAGAATTCAAGTCCACTGGTTTTCTTCCAACTCGGAACCCACGCACGGGCGAGCAGATGGTGAATCTCTACGTGCCACTGCCGAACTTATCCGCTGGTGAGCACACGGTCGAAGCGAAATATGTCGACAAGGATGGCCACACCAACGGTCCTTATACGATTAAGTTTTCAACAATCAGCGAACGCCTGGCCGAGACCAAGATGATTCTCAATTCCATCTCGAATTCATGGCTCGAGTTTCGGGATTACGATGGAAAACTGCTGCTCTATTTTAGCGCGTTGATGAGCTATCGCCCGGTCATCAAAGAGGTGCGTTATTCGCTCAACAGTGAGGCGTTGGACAAGACCTTCAAATTCAAGCCAACTGACAAGATGTTCGAATCGGGCAACGATATTCTTCTCGCTGTTCCGAAGAACACCGAATTCGCGACCGCGCAGGTCACCTATCAAGACGGCTCAAAATCGGACGTCAAGAAATTCGTGCGGCAGAAATAGCTGCAACGTGCTACTTCGCTGGTTCGACAACTCGGTCGTAGTCAGCTGCTACTGAAACGCGGGATCGCTTCGAA
>Ga0210405_10003335_pt1 | contig 15822 bp, 6 predicted proteins | sample IncBWH11MmetaG_FD_155492 | JGI IMG/M metagenome (GOLD analysis project Ga0210405, IMG submission 155492) | Forest soil microbial communities from Barre Woods Harvard Forest LTER site, Petersham, Massachusetts, United States - Inc-BW-H-11-M | ecosystem: Environmental > Terrestrial > Soil >... | reverse complement strand
CACCGCGCAGGGGAACTCTCCGGAGGGGAACAGCAGCGCGTCGCAATTGCCCGGGCGCTCGTCACTGGGCCGTCCGTGCTGCTGGCAGATGAACCTACCGGAGATTTGGACGAGCAGAATGCTTGGGCTGTGTTTGAGTTACTGGAACGGCTGCACCGCACGCATGGGTTGACGTCGCTAATCGCGACTCACAACCTGGCTCTTGCTGCGCGATGCGACCGGATACTCGGACTTGAACATGGCGTTCTGCAAACTCGCGGGGCTGCGGCTCCAGCGAGCGGGGCCCCAGGGGGAGAAGCGAGCTAACGTGTTCGAACGCTACACAGAAAAAGCGCGTCGCGTCATTTTTTTCGCACGATACGAAGCCAGCCAGTATGGCAGCCCGTACATCGAGACCGAGCATTTGCTGCTCGGCTTGATGCGCGAGGACAAAGCTCTGGCCAACCGTTTCTTGCGGCAGCAAGGATCGATCGAGTCCATCCGCAAAGAGATTGAGGCGCGCATCACGATTCGCGAGCGCATTTCGACCTCGGTCGAAGTCCCGCTCAGCGCGGAGTGCAAGCGCATCCTGAACATGTCGGCGGAAGAAGCCGAACGGCTCGGGCACAAGCACGTGGGGACGGAGCACCTGCTGCTCGGGATCCTGCGAGAAGAAAAGTGCTTTGGCGCGGAAATTTTGATGGAGCGCGGGCTTCGTCTCTCCACGCTACGCGAAGAGTTGGCGCGCACATCGGGGGAGAAGACGACCGCTGCCCGGCCGAAGGAAACTTCGCTGCTCGCGGAATTCAGCCGCGACCTCACGCAGGCGGCCAGCGAAGGCTCGTTGGATCCACTCGTTGGGCGCGAGGGTGAAGTCGAGCGCGTGATCCAGATTCTCTGCCGTCGGACGAAGAACAATCCGGTTCTCATCGGTGAGCCGGGCGTTGGGAAAACGGCCATTGTCGAAGGGCTGGCGCAGCGCATTTCCGATGGCGACGTCCCGCCGTTCCTTGCGGACAAACGCATTCTTTCACTGGACCTTTCCTTAATCGTCGCTGGAACAAAATATCGTGGACAATTCGAAGAGCGGCTCAAGACCATCATGAAAGAATTGATGGAGAGCCAGAATTCGATCGTGTTTATCGACGAATTGCACACGCTGGTGGGTGCAGGTTCCGCGGAAGGCTCGCTGGATGCCGCGAACATACTGAAGCCGGCTCTTTCGCGCGGCGAAATTCAATGCATCGGCGCAACAACCCCCGGTGAGTATCGCAAATCGGTGGAAAAAGACCGCTCGCTCGAGCGCCGCTTCCAATCCGTTAAGGTTCCCGCTCCCAACGAAGAAGAAGCCGTTCAAGTCATCCAGGGCGTGCGCGAACGCTACGAAAAGTTTCATGCCGTCAGCTACACGGATGAAGCGTTGCGCTATTCCGTTTATCTTTCCAATCGCTACATTCCAGACCGTTTCCTTCCCGACAAGGCCATCGACCTGATTGATGAAGCTGGCGCGCGCGTCAAGCTCCGTCAAGCCACGGTCCCGGAAGAAGTCGGCGAAGTGCAGAAGCGCGTGAAGTTCATCACCCATCGCATGGAAACGGCCATCGCCAATCACGAATTCGAAAAGGCGCGTTTCTATTCCGAGGAAGAGCGCAAGGAAAAAGAAAACCTGCGCACGCTTCGCGAACGCTACAAGCTGGATGATGCCTCGACAGGTATCGTGTCTCGCGAGGATATAGAAGAAGTGGTCTCGCGCTGGACCGGCATCGGCGTCACCTCCATTAAAGAAGACGAGCAGCAGAAACTCCTGCGCATCGAGCCGGAGCTGCATAAGCGCGTCATCAGCCAGGACAAAGCCATCACCGCCCTGGCCCGCGCCATTCGCCGCAGCCGCGCCGGCCTCAAGTCTCCGCTGCGTCCCGTCGGCTGCTTCTTCTTCCTTGGGCCCACGGGCGTTGGCAAAACCGAAGTCGCCCGGCGCCTCGCGGAATTCTTGTTTGGGTCGGAGAAGTCGTTGGTACGTTTCGATATGTCGGAGTTCATGGAAAAGCACTCCGTTTCGAAGCTCATCGGCGCGCCTCCGGGGTACGTGGGCTACGAAGAAGGCGGGCAGTTGACGGAGCGTGTCCGCCGGACGCCTTACTCGGTCATCCTCTTGGATGAAATCGAGAAGGCCCATCCGGACGTGTTCAACATCTTGCTGCAAGTGTTCGAAGACGGGCAATTGACGGATGGTCTCGGCAACACCGTGGATTTTCGCAACACCATCATTATCATGACTTCCAATCTAGGCGCGCGGCACTTGCAAAGGCGCACCTCCATCGGATTCCAGTCTGGTGCTGATGAGGCAAGTCAGAAGTCCATCGAAGAAATGGTGATGAACGAAGTAAAAAGGGCGTTCAATCCGGAGTTCCTCAACCGGCTGGACGAAGTCATCATCTTCAATGCTCTCAGCGACGAAGATTTGCTCCGCATCATTGATTTGCTCGTGGGCCAGCTGAATGACACGCTGATCCACCGGCAGGTGCAGATCGTTCTGTCGCCGGAAGCACGCCAGTGGATCCTCGAGAAAACGTGTGCGGACCGTAACTATGGGGCACGGCCGCTGCGCAGGGCTCTTCAGAAGTACGTCGAAGATCCGCTCTCGGAGGCTCTCATCCAGGGGGGGATCCAGAGGCCGGCGACGCTGCAAATTTATGTCGCGGGAGAAGCCTTGGCCTTCCGTCCTGTGGTCGAGGCAACCCCGGTTATCCACTAGCGAATCTGACACAACGCACGGGTGCTCTCGACCAGGTCGGGATCAGCAAACGACCGGCCCACACCGAGTCCGGCGGGAGAATAACAAATTGTGTTTTGGGGGCGCGGCCTTGACGACCTCAATGGCCGCTTATAGGAGAGTCTGTTTGCCGTTTGGAGTTTTGGCGTTTCGGGTCACCTGGATCGCAGCGTTCTTTCTGTCTTTCGCGTCCAGCTCACCAGCAGCAACGCAAAAATATCTCCTCGCGGGACCGTCTGCATCTGCGGACCCAGGATGGCTGTCTCTACCCTCTGACTCTGATTCCCCCCAAGCCGAATCCGTTACAAAGGCCGATCCGCAAGCTGCCCAACAAGGCGCACCGCAGGCCGCGAACGGCCAGCCAGTTGCCATAATCGAGCGCATCGAATTCCTCGGTAATCGCAGAATCCGCACCGACACCCTCAAAGCCCGCATCTTCAGCCGCGAAGGTGATCCCTACAGCGAAGAAACCCTTCGCAGGGACTTCCAGGCGCTGTGGAATACGCAGTTCTTTGAGGACGTAAAGCTGCAAGTGGAAGATTCCTCCGACCGGCCGGACGCCAAGATTATCATTTTCAATGTCAAGGAACGCCCGCAGATCCGGCGCATCCGCTACGAAGGCAATAAATCGATTTCGGAATCGGATATTCTCGACCGCTTCAAGGAGCGCAAAGTCGGGCTCTCCGTGGAAAGCCCGTTCGACCCCACCAAAATCAAGAAAGCCGAAGTGGTGTTGAAGGAATTGGAGGGAGAACACGGACATCAGTTTGCGACCGTGACTCCGCAATACGAACGCATCGCCTCGAGCAACGCCGTCATACTCGTCTTCAAAATTGACGAAGGCCCCAAAGTTAAAGTCGGCACCATCAAATTTACCGGCAACCACTCCTTCAGCGACCGCAAGCTCCTCCGGGCCATGAAGCACGATCGCCCCTATGGAATTCCGCTGTATTTCTTCGACATCCCCGTCATGGCCAAGACCTATGACCGCGAAAAACTCAACGAGGACCTCGAAGTGGGCATCCGCGGCCTCTACCAGGACAACGGTTTCTTCCGTGTCGTGGTCGCTCCCAACGGTCCCATTCTGCAAAACATTGATGTGCAACACGGAGGAGTTTCGGTTCCCGGTCTGAGGCCAAAGACCGGAAAGGCCGTCAACATCACCATTCCCATCGAGGAAGGTGAACAGTATCGGATGGGAACGCTCAAGATCGTCAGCTCGGACCCGGACAAAGCTCTCTCTCTCAAGGTCGAGCCGCTCAAGACTATCTTCCCGCTGAAGGATGGCGATGTTTTCAACGTGGACAAACTCCGAAAAGCCATCAAGAACTATGGAGATGCTTACGGCCAATACGGCTTCATCGATTTCACAGCCGAGCCGGATTTTGACATTGATGACGCCACCAAAAAAATCAACCTCACTCTCCGCTTCGACGAGCAAAAGCAATACTACGTCCGCCGCATCAACTTCAGCGGTAACACCACCACGCGCGACAAAGTGATCCGCCGTGAGCTGCTCATCGACGAAGGCCAGCTCTTCAACAAGCGCTATTGGGACATCAGTATTCTTCGCCTGAACCAGCTCAATTATTTCGACAAAATCGAAGCAGACAAGGCTGTCGAGTTACAGAAGAACAGCAAAGACGGCACCGTCGACATCAATCTCAAGCTGAAGGAAAAGGGAAAGCAGTCTATCGGCCTGCAAGGCGGCGTCAGCGGTCTCTCCGGCGGCTTTATCGGCCTCACCTATCAGACCAATAACTTCCTGGGTTTGGGTGAGACGCTCACTCTCTCCGCGCAATTTGGTCAATATCAGCGCACATTCCAGTTCGGCTTTACTCAGCCTTATCTGTTCGACCGTCCCATTTCCACCGGTTTCACAGTCTTCTCCAGTAAGTACAATTTCAACCAGGCCCAGCAGGAAGCGCAGTTTACCGGCCAGCAGGTCAGCGTCAATCCTCAATACGTCCAGAACTACAACCAGAACAGCACAGGGTTCACCACTTACGCGAGCTATCCGATGAAGCGGTTTTCCTTCGCCAGAGTGGGTTTGTCGTACGGTCTAACGAATACGAATATCACTGCGTTCAATTCGGCCTCCAGTCTGTTATTCGAGCAACTGCAATTCCGCGCCATTGCCGGGCCTAGCGCACTGAACGGGATCGTATCGAGCAGCATTACGCCTTCGATCACCTACAACACCATCGATAATCCGATCAACGCGACCAAAGGCAAGAGCTTTTTCTATTCCGTGTCGCTGACGGGCCTCGGCGGCAACGTAAAAACCATCGCCAATGTCTTCGACGTGAAGTATTTCCACCCCGTCTACCATCGCCGCAATGCCATCGGCCTGCACTTCAGCACTGCCTATATCACCGGATACGGCGGAGGAGAAGTCCCTCCCTTCAACCGGTATTACATGGGCGGCGAAAACGATCTTCGCGGATTTGATATTCGCTCTATCTCTCCCGTGGTCTTCATTCCCGTAGTGACATCGCAAACGATGTTCTACCGCGATCCCACTTCCGCTGGGGCTTTGCGATCCTTCGGCCTTCCTGTCCTGGTTTACACCGCTACTTTGCCCGGCGGCGACTATCAAGCTTCCGGAAACATTGAATATCGCATTCCCATCGCGGGTCCTGTCACGATGTCTCTCTTTGGCGACATCGGTACGGACGGAATTTTTAAAACCAGCGCCTTGCACCTGGATCCCACGGGCATCGCCAACATTACTTCCACGTTTCCGCAAGCCCCGCTAACCAAGACTCTCAGTATTTATCCCGGTACCAACTTCCGTGTCAGAGACTCCGTGGGCATCGAGTTTGGCGTGAATCTTCCCATCGTACAGGCGCCTTTCCGGATCTACTACGCCTACAATTTGAACAGACTGTATTCGCAGATCGCGGCCCCAAATCCGTACGTCAACCCGAGTACTCTAAATGCCTGGAAATCCACATTAGATGGAATAACGCCGAATCTCTGGGAGACCCAAATACAGCCGCAACTGAACTTTTTGAGCAATCCAGGGCGCTTGAACTACTTCGAGCCCAAGACGACATTTCGTTTTACGGTAGGAAAGACCTTTTAACCGCCCGGGGCGGCCGAGAAATTGGAATCGACTGGGAAAAAATTAAGCAGGCGCGGCCGCAGCATTTAGGCCGCGCGGTCATTGGGGGAGGCAAGGGAGATGAAGTTGTGCAAGATATCGAGCTACGTGGCTCTGGCGATTATAGCGCCTTGTTTGTTTTTTAGTGGGTGTGGTGGCAGCAGCGGCGCTATTGTGACTACCGTAAGCATTATTTCATCCCAAGGCCCCACGCTCATTTTGGGGCAATCGACGACCCTCACTGCCACGGTTACCGGTCCGACGAACACGCAAGTCAGCTGGACGGGGTGCACCTATACGACGACCACCTTCACTTCCGCGGGCGCTCCCGTGGTTGCCGCTGCCAAAACTTGCCCCACGGACGGTTCCCTTGGCACGCTTTCCAACGAACAAGCCACTGGTACCGCAACGTATCTTGCTCCGTCCATTCTTCCGAATCCAACCACATTTCCTTTGCTGGCTATCATCATCACTGCGCAAGCCGTTGCGGACTCAAGTAAGCACGGAACCGGCACCATCTCGCTGAGCATCGACTCAGGTATCTCCGTCACGCTCACTCCCACGACTGCGGCCGTGCCCACGCTTGAACAGCAGCCCTTCTTTGCAATCCTGACCAATGATCTTCAATCCAAAGGTGTGACCTGGTCCCTCACGCAGACGACTCCCAGCTCAACCACTCCCACGACGCCCAACATTTACGCCGCTCTTCCCTCCTGCACCGTAAGCGGCAATGCCACAGGCTGTGGCTCGATTGATGCGAACGGGATTTATACCGCTCCGGCTGTCGTGCCTTCAAGCCCAACAGTTCCCACGACCGTCACCACAACGCCTCAGAACGTCACTATCGTTGCAACTTCTGTGGAAGACCCCACGCGCTTCGCTCTTGGCACCATCACCATCACTGCCGGCGGACCAATCACGTTCAACGGGATTACTCCCACCATCGCCCCGCAGGGCGCCATCTATTGGGACATTTATCTCAATGCTCCGAATATCTCTTCGGCTTCCATCATCACTCTCACGGATGCAAACAACGGCAAAACGACGCTGACTTCGGGATCTAGCCAGCTCAAAGTGCTGTTTCCGATTCCCACGGGAACGGTGGCGAATCCGCCCTCGTCGGGGGCCCGCGTCCGGCTCTTTGCCTATAACCTCGTAAACACAGGCCCGGTCACAATTTCCATCACTGATCCCGCCGAACCGGTCACAACGAATCCCAGTGGGGTGTTCACTTACAACATTATGCCGGTGCGTCCGTCGTCATTGGCTTCCTATCCGACCGACATTCTCCAGGGAGGCACCTCTTCCGGCAATATCGGTCTCACGATCGATGGAGGCTACTTTGGTGTAAACGGCCAGCTCGCCAACGTCGTCTTTCAGGGCAACACCCTTCCGGGTGCCACGAACGGTCAGGGACAGCCTCTATCAGGTCCAAAGCAACTCCAAATGCAATTGCCCAGCGGCGCAATTAATAATGGGCTCCCCGGACTCTATTCTCTCGCTGTCGGGCGCACCTCGCCGCCGCTGCCGTTTACAGATAACCCGTCGGTCACGGATTTGGCTGTTTTTCCCAACTATTCAACGAATCCTCCCGTCCTCGTCGGTGGTCCCGTGGCTGCTGGCACCAATCCTAGTGCCATCGGTATCGATCAGACGCTTGGAGTGGTCGCCGTCGCCGAGACCGGCTCGAATGCCGTTCAGTTCTATTCCATCGGTAACGGCACCCTGACTCCCATCGGTGGTCCAGTGGCCGTGGGCAAGCTTCCCACTGGTCTGTCCGTGAATCCCACCAACCACACCGTGGCCGTGGTCAACTACCAAGATCAAAGCGTCACGGTTCTGCCGATTCCCGGCGCACCCGTCCAGGCTCCTGGCACTCCGTTCACTCTCGATATTTCCGGTGCGCTGCAAGGCCAGGTTTCGCCCGCGCCTCTGCCTTACTCTATAGGCGTCGACCCCAGCACCAATATGGGGGTCATTGCTTATTCCTCGACCTCGGCTTCTTCAGCGGCCAACCTCGGGTTCCTCGTGAATTTGAATACGGGAACTAATCCCTACGGATGTTTCACTACCGGTGCAACAGCTCCTTGTCTTTTTGCCCAGGTCACCCTGAACACGGGAGCCTACCCGCAAGTCGCTATGGCGCCTGAGGGTCATCTAGCCTACGTTTCGCCTGGGGGCTCGGGTGCTCTCCAAGGCGTGGATGTTACAAAGAAATCCACTTCAGCCTTCATTTCTACGCTCACTCTCGCCGCGGGAATCGTCACCGTCACCACGACCGCATCGAATGGCCTGGTTCCAGGCAATTCCGGCACAGTTCTGATTACAGGCGTGCCGGCCCCTGGAGCGGCGGGTTCGGCAAATCCAACCACGGCAAACTTTAACGGTGTCTTCAACGTCGCCGCCATCAGTGACACGGCCTTCACCTACGTTCTGAACTCTACTTCCAGCGGCACAGTGAATGTCCCGGGGACCGTAGCGCAGGTGTTTTACAGCAGCCCGAATTTGATCTTTGGGGGCCTTTCCCGCACGACGCAAGGTATCTCCATCAATCCGATCACCAACACAGCCGCCCTTGCGGATGCCAACGCTACTGGCTCAATCAGCCCACAGATCAATTTGCTCAACGATTTGGATCAGAGCGTCAGTTCCGTAACCTTCTTTGCTACCTGCACGTTTTATACGACCACGCTCCCCTGCGCCAATTCGGCTGAACTGCTTGGCACGGCGAACGTAGCGTGGCAGCCATACTCGGATGCCATCGTTTCTTACAACCCGAATCTGAACCAGGTTTCCATTTCTGATCCCGTCACCGCAAGGCGCTATGCTTTTGTTTGCAATGTGGCGCCCAACTCCTGCCTGACCAATCCGCAAAATCCGACGCAGCAAGCTGCGTTTAACGCGCAGAACACTTTGCCAGGAACTGGCACCGCTACTCTGACCGTAGCGAATGGTACTACTAACTCTCTCACGCTGTTTGGGGGCATCGCCGTTGATCCAGCCACCAACCAGGCCTTCGTTGTCATGTCTGGCAGCAGCCAAATCTACATCGTCAACCTCGGGCCCGTACCCGCTAACGCTCTGAAGGCCGCGCAGATCTCGAACATCCTCGTGCCCAGCCCTAATCCGGGATTGGGCGTCGTCGGCGGTATCCCTAACGCCACTGTGCCGCAGGGAACGCTTACCTCAACCCAGGACTTGGTCGGGATGCAAATCTTTGGCTCCGGTTTTGATTCTAGTTCCACGGTTCGATTGGACGGCACGGCCATTCCGGCGGGCGACGTTCAATTTGTCAGCAGCAGGCAGCTCACGGTCACTATTCCGGCGGCGAATCTATCGTTCCCCCATAAGTACGCGCTCGACATGGTTAACGGAAGCGGCGTGCAATCCAACCCCACGGACTTTTTCGTGATTCAAGCCGTCGACATGTCCCAAGTCTGCACCAGCACCGGAGGGACGCTGCCGAGTTCCGTGGCCATTGCCGACCAGCTTGCCAACGGGCCTTTCTCGCCGATCGCCGTGGTTAGCAACAGCGGCTGCAATAACATTTCGGTGATCGATATAAATCCGACGGCCACTGTCAACGGCCAAACCGTGCAGAATCCCAACTTCGGAAAGATTCTCCATTCCATCGCCGTCGGCGCCACTCCTCAAGGCGTCGCGGTCAGTCAGCCGTTTGGTATGGCTGTGGTCGCCAACAATACCGCTGGCACGGCCTCCTTCGTTAATCTGCTCACTAATTCTCTCGCCGTCCCCGATGTCGCCACCGGAACGAGCCCGACTGGAGTGGCCATTAACGATGCGACCGGTGCGGTTATCATCACCAACACGGGATCAAATACCGTCACGGAAATTGATATGTCCCTACTCTTTGGGACCACTCCGGCGACCACGCTTACGCCGGTGAGCATCGGCGGTTTCCAATTGCCGACGGCGGTGGCCATCGACCCCGACCGCGGCACCAATAATCAGGGCTTGGCCGTGGTCACTTCACTGCAACTCCAAAACGGGCTTGCACCTGCAGGAGCACTGCAAGGCGTGGACATCGGAGCGGCCGTTCCCATCCTTAGCACCACGGCTGTGACAAGCAGCGTCACTGCGCCGACCACGGGTATCGTCTTTGACCCCACGGTGTCGACGGGGACTGCTAACCCCGGGTTGTTCTATGCAAGCTCCAGCGGCGGCAACGTAATCTCTTCGTTTAACCCGGACTCCGGCAGCGTCGTCCCGGTAAACGTTGGTATCAACCCCACAGCGCTGGCCATAAATCCAGAGACCGGCGCAATCCTGACCACAAACGTCGCGGGCAAGACGACGTCGCTCGTGGATACAAGCGCGAGCCCGTTGAAAACGATCGGCACGATTGGGCTTCCGGGTTCGCCGCAATTTGGCGTTGCCATTGACCAATTCACGAATCTCGCAGTCATCGTAGATCAGGCTAACAACCGGGTGCTCATTTTCCCCATGCCCAACTAGGGCATGCGCTTTCCGTGGACGGTTGCAACAGAAAGGAAGCGGGATGGAACTCAAAGGACGTTACGGAGTCGCTGACGCTTTCTGATTGCAGCGCGGCAAGCGGCTCGCTATACTTTGGGGTTTGTGTGGTGCCCGCGGGCCGCGCTGGCAGTCGGTGATAGGTTCAAGCCAATCAAAGATTGGCTGCGGTTGGTTTCGATTTCATCGGGATCATCCAAAAACAAGGAGAATAAAGTGAATTTGAGAATTGTTTTGACGTCCGCTGCTCTGTCTGCAGCATGCCTCATCGGCACGGCTTCAGCTTCGGCTCAGGCCGCCCCCGCGGCTGGTGCCGCCGCAGTAACCAAGTCGGTGGGGATTATCAATCTGCGCGGTGCGATCGGAAGCACGGCCGAAGGCAAGCAAGCGTCCGCGGAATTGCAGTCGCAGTTTGCTCCGCGCTCCGCCGAAATCGACAATCAGACGAAGGCGATCAATGATCTGCAGCAGCGCCTTCAATCCGGCCAAGGAAAATTGAGCCAAGATGAAGAAGCGCGGCTAACTGCGGAAGGGCAACGCCGCACGCAGAAACTCGATCGCCTGCGGACCGAGTTTCAAGATGACGCGAGCGCCGCCCAACAAGATGTTTTGGAGCGCATCGGGCGCAAAATGGTTGACGTTTTGGACCGCTACGCGCGAGAGAACGGCTTCAGCGTAATTCTGGATACCTCCGGCCAGAATTCGCCGATCCTCTATGCGTCAAATCAGGTCGATGTCACGCAGGACATCATTCGCCTCTATGACCAGGCTTATCCGGTTAAGAACGCGCCTGCGGGTGCTACGCCAACTCCAAAGCCGGCGACACCCAAACCGGCCACTCCGCCGCCAACGAAGCCACCTCAGCAGTAACTCGATCGAGAGCTTCGACAGTTCGCTTTTTTTGAAAACGCCCCTGGCAAACCCAGGGGCGTTTTCTTTAGTGCAGAGAACCCGCTGCCCCGGGGGCGACTTATTTAATGTGCACTATTGGAACTGAGAGAACTCGGAGTCTTGCGCCATTCACTGCTCACCGCTCACAACTCACTATTCTCTGTTCTCTCGCCCAACTCCCTCACCTTCATCCTTCGGGATTATTGTTCTTGCTCGGGAGCTTGCTTCGGTTTCGCTATGGCATTCCCCGTTTCCACCGAAAATAGCATGTAGTTTCTCAGCGTGTGCGTGTGGTGGTACCGCTTTCCACGCAACTCCATGAACATCTCCGCATCCCAGGGAAGCCACAACGATGTTCCGCTGTGTTCAAACTTCACGGGGCCGTAATCGATCAGCAAATGATCGCGCGTGAGTTCAATATCCTTCACTGGCTCGCGAAGATCCGTCTCGATATGAAGTACGTCGTAGCTGCTCGCGGCAATCCACACGCGTCCCTTCAAGGGAATCGAGTAAGTGCCATGGCTATTCGTCCAGAGTCGAATGCGCGACGGCACATCCTTTTTTTGTTCGAAGCGCAGCCGCCAAACGGCTTTGCCCCGCCATGTTCCCAGGCCTTCGCACTTGTAGGTAAGATCTGCCTCGTAGCTAGGGTCGAAAACGCTTAGTGCGAGAGCGGCCAGACCCTGCGTCGCCAGCGAGGTTGGGAAAGATCCAAGGTTTTCTCCACCATCGCGCTTCTCATCCAGAAAGGACATGCCAGGTCTCGGGTGTTCCACGAAAATAAGATAGTTGAAGTCCTTCTCGCGCACTGGCCCCGGAACTCCATACGCGTTCACTTCTTGGTGTTCGATATGCTCTGTTGCCAGGAACTTCTCAAAATTTCCGAGTTGGCGCATCATTTTGGCCTGCGTCCTCTGCACCAAATCGCTTTCCGAGCACGCAACATCCTGGACGGCCGGATATTCTTTGCTGTCGATGTCCGGAGGAGCCCACGCACGCATCGGCGCGGGAGGAGGAGCCGGCGCGGCAGGAGGCTGGGGCGCCGGTTGCGGTGGCAGAACATTTGAAACCGTCGCAACCACCGGCTTGTCTAGCGCAGCAAGCTGGATTCTTGCTTCAGGCACGGCGGGATCATTCGGAAAACTCCGGATTAAAGTCTCGAACGCTCGCTTCGCTTCCTCCGGTTTTTGCTCCTGGAGCAGAATTTGGCCCAAAAGCATCCACGCTGGCGCCGCGTGATCTTTTCCGAGTTCCGCAGCGCGCGTGGCATGCGTGAGCGCCTTTTCGTAATTCTTCTGTTGAGCATAGGCATTGGCGAGCAGCCAGTGCGTGCGCCAGTCCGCGCCATTTATCTGGTAGGCCTTCTCGAGAGTCTCCGCGGCCGTGGCGGCGTCTCCGGTGCGCAGCTGAAGTTCCCCGAGCGACAGCAGTGACCGCTCTTGCGAAGGATTGATAGAGAGCGCCGCCTGAAATTTTGTGCGAGCCGCATCGAAATGCTCCTGCGTGTATTCCAGCATGCCGAGCAGATACTGGATGTCCGGATTTCCCGGCGCCATCTTTGCAGCCTTCTCGAATTGCGCGCGAGCCGCGTCATACTGATGGCGGCGCATTTTGTCCAGGCCCTTATCAATTTCCGCTTGCAGGCGCGGCGTCATGACGGCGCCGCTGGGCGCAACGTTTGCGGAAGAACTCTCGCTTTCGCTGTGCAAGTAGACATAGACCGTGCAGGTCGTGCCGCCCGCAAAAACGGAAGCGTGTTCCTTGGCCGTTTTGTATCCGATGGCCGTTACTTCGATATCGTATTCGCCCTCGAGAATTTTCGGAAACGTGGCCGTGGAGTTGTCCTGGGTGGGCATGGTCAGATGCACGCCGCGCTCGGAATAAAGTTTGACGATGGCATTGCCCGCCAGGGGCATGCCGCTTGGTTCTCGCACGCTGACCAAAACGTCGACCGGCGTTTCGTTCGCCGTTGGGAAGGAAGGACCGGCGGACCTTTGTCCGACACCCTGGGTCGGCGTTCCGCCGGATGGCTTTTGCGCGCGAAGGGCTGGAGCGAGAAGAAACAGAGCGCAGACGGTTAAAAGGCATGGGAAAAGGTTTGCGAGCCGAATACGCCGGGGAACCATATAAAGTCTGCCTGAGCACCACAATCTCCAGAAACAGTAGCGGAGACCGTCGCAGGTGGTCAAGCAATTCGTGAAGCAAAGGACATGGCGCCTGTGAGCCGGCGCGGAAGGGAAAGGCGGGGGCGCCGTCCACGCGGGAGAAGAGGGATTCGACCGGGCGGGCGGGGCCTGGGCAGCCAGGGAATGAGAAACGGTCGTCAGGTTGGCTTGGAATTCGATATAGTAGGCGGACAAGAAGAAGGAGGACTTTATGCCTCAAGTGAAATCGCGAATGGAACGGATGCCGCGCCCGGCAGTTTTCGCAACGCCTGCTGAAGAGAGGCGCCACCGGAAACAAAAGCTTGCGGGAGCTTTCCGCATCTTTTCGCGCTGCGGATTCGACGAAGGCGTGACGGGACATATCACCGCGCGCGATCCGGAGCGGCTGGACCATTTTTGGGTGAATCCTTTTGGGATGCATTTCAGCCAGATTCGCGTGTCGGACCTTTTGCTGGTGAACGATCATGGCGAAGTTGTGGAAGGCGAGCGGGAAGTGAACGCTGCGGCGTTTGCGATTCATTCCCGGATTCACAAAGCGCGCCCCGACGTGATTGCCGCGGCGCATGCGCATTCGCTACATGGAAAAACGTGGTCCTCGCTGGGGCGGCTGCTCGATCCACTGACGCAGGATGCCTGCGCGTTTTATGAAGATCATGTCGTGTTTAACGATTACACCGGAGTGGTCTACGACACGGACGAAGGCGACCGCATCGCGAAAACGCTCGGCGACAAAAAAGCGGGCATCTTGTGCAATCACGGGTTGCTGACCGTCGGACAAACCGTGGACGAAGCGGCGTGGTGGTTTATTACCATGGACCGGTCGTGCCAGGCGCAATTGCTCGCGGAAGCCGCCGGAGAACCACGCAAGATTCCTCACGAAACGGCGAAACTGACGCACGCGCAAGTGGGACTGCCGATGGTTGGATGGTTCCAATTCCAGCCGCTGTGGGACCGCATTACGCGCGAGCAGCCGGATTTGTTTGATTAGCGGAGTGGGTGACAAGACTCTCTGGGGACCGACTATTCTTACGATGAATTCTGAGCAAATTCCGCGGAAACCCCTACACGCTCCTTTCACAATTCAGCGAAGAGCTGAAACGGCTTTTGCAGAAAATAAATATTTTTCGGAAGCCCCGTTGCCAACGAATGAACATGTCGCCTTGCTAGAAACTTTTGAGGCTGACGTGATCGCATCGGTATTCAAAAGCTGATGTTGCTCTGTCGCGGCGCATCTATCTTACCGGCGAGGACGGGGGACAGACGGGACGCATTCCGAAGTATATTTTCCACGCCCCTCGGCTATTTCTCGGAGCGCCTTCGAGTTTAAAGGGCGGACTTCCCGTCTGTGCCGGATTTCCCTTCAGAAGCCAGCGGGCCACTTTCGGGTGGCGTGAAAGACGCGAAGGATTTCAACGGGCATTTGCGCGGACTCGATAGGGAACGATGTAGGGTGTGTCGCCAACGACGAGCTAGCGCGTACCGGAAACTCGGCTGTCTCACCTGCCGAAACCAAGGGGTTGCGAGGAATTATTGCAAGGTTGCGTATTCAGCCTTGGCTTTTTTTAGGAGAGGAAGGTTGGCGTCGGCGTCCTTCCAGAGATTCAGCAGAGGCGCCAGCGTTTCGCGAGCCTTTTGCTTGTCGCCGCGCGAGGAATAATCCAATGCGAGCGTGTAGCGGGCCTCCAACGACCGCTGCTGTGGCTCCCAGCTGAGAGAAAGGTCGGGCGCGCGCAGAATGTTTTCGTAGGCAGCAATGGCCTTCTCGACGTCGCCGGATTGCTGATACGCGTGCGCGATGGCTTCGGCGGAAAAGCCGGTGTGATTTTCCCGGTCCGACTGGGTCAGCAATTCGATGGCTTGGTCATGCTTGCCGGCCGCGAGAGCGATATCCCCTTGGACAAGATGCACGTACCCCAGCTGTTCTGAGCTGTGCTGATCGGCGATTGGGGTGATGATCGCTGCAATCTTCTGGGCTTGATCCATGAAGCTCGCGCGCGCATAGGCGTCGGCGAGCATGGCTCCGAAAACGACCTTCAATTGAATATCCTTCAGGTCGGCAAGGGCGGCATCGAGGTTTTGCCGTTGACGTTTTGTGTCGCCTTCGCCTTCCGCTACGGTGGCGAGCAAGAGGTGAACTCGCCCCACGCTGAGCGGTGAGTTCTGCGTGTTGAGGATCTCAAGCGATTGCTGCAAACGGCTTTGAGCGCTGGCGTATCGACCGTGATAAAGGTCCAGGAAAGCCAGCGATCGCAGACCATTCTGGCGAGTTTCCGGTTTGGCGAGCAGGGCTGAGAATACTTGTTCGGCTTTTTGGTCCTCACCGTTGGCAACGAGCGCGAAGCCATATTCGCGGTTGATATTCCCCGCGATCAGCCATTGCGGATCGATTTCAAAGGCTTTCGAATACGCTTGCA
>Ga0210405_10003334_pt1 | contig 15823 bp, 10 predicted proteins | sample IncBWH11MmetaG_FD_155492 | JGI IMG/M metagenome (GOLD analysis project Ga0210405, IMG submission 155492) | Forest soil microbial communities from Barre Woods Harvard Forest LTER site, Petersham, Massachusetts, United States - Inc-BW-H-11-M | ecosystem: Environmental > Terrestrial > Soil >... | reverse complement strand
CGGGAAGGGTTGTACTTCATCCCCGTGCGGATGGGCGTTCGCCCGATTGGGAGCCTGGGAATTTCCGGATCGCGGCTTTCGCGGCAGACCCTGGATGCAGTGGGCAGCCTTGTGGCCATCGCGATTGAACGGGCGCGGGCGGTCGAGAAGCTTGGAGAGACAGAAGCAGAGCGCCAGGGCGAGCGGCTGAAGTCGGCGCTGCTGGATTCCATCGCGCATGATTTTCGCACGCCGCTGACTTCGATCAAAGCTGCGACCACGAGCCTGCTGACAAAGGAAACTACTGATCGCGAGCAGGCGCGTGAGCTACTGACGATTATTGATGAAGAGTGCGACCGGTTGAACCGTCTCGTTGAAGAAGCGGCTGAGATGTCGCGCCTCGAAGCCGGCGAGTTTGAGCTTGATCTGATGCCAACTCAAATTGGGGACATCATCGAGGCCGCACTCGCACAATGCAACGCGGCGCTGGCGGGACGCGCCGTCGAGGTAAAACTCAATCCCAATCTTCCGCCCGTGCGGGCCGATTTGAGCCGCATCAAGGACGCATTAGTCCATCTGATTGACAACGCCAATATTTATTCACCGAAAGATCAGCCGATCATTATTTCCGCGGAACTGACGGGAGAAGTTGTGATAACCAGTGTTGCGGATCGGGGGCCCGGAATCGATGATTTCGAACAGGGCATGATCTTCGATAAGTTTTACCGTGGCAAGGATCAACGTTATTTGGTGCGGGGGACAGGAATGGGTCTGCCGATCGCGAAAGCAATCATCACGGCGCACAAGGGCACTATCTCTGTGACCAGCCAACTTGGGCACGGTTCGGTCTTCTCGTTCACATTGCCCGTGGAGCACAGCGCGGGAGAGACGCGATGAATGCGGCCGTCATTCTTGTGGTGGACGATGAGCCACAAATCCGTCGCGTGATGCGCACTACGCTTTCCAGCCACGGCTACGTGATCCGAGAGGCGACGACGGGCGAAGAGGCGGTCGAATCGGTGCGCAAGGAGCGCCCCGACCTGATTCTGCTGGACGTAAATATGCCGGGAATCGGAGGCATCGAAGCGGCTCGCGAGATTCGAGAAATGTGCGACGCGCCGATCATCATGCTGACTGTGCGCAACGCGGAGCGCGACAAGGTCATCGCTCTGGATGCCGGCGCCGACGATTACGTCGTCAAACCTTTTGGAATCGAAGAGCTGCTCGCGCGAATCCGGGCTGCGCTCCGGAGGTACGCGCCCGGTGATGCGATTCCCACGTTTACGACCAAAGACTTGACGATCGATTTCGAAAACCGGCAAGTGATCGTGCGAGGGCGCGACGTGCATCTCACGCCGAAAGAGTTCGATGTGTTGAAGCACTTGGTCGGCAATCTCGGGAAACCGCTGTCGCATCGCAGGCTGCTGCAGGCGGTGTGGGGGCCGGAGTACGGGGAGGAAACAGAAAACTTGCGCGTGGTGATCAACCAGCTGCGCAAGAAAATTGAGAACGACCCGGCGCGTCCGAAGTACATTTTGACCGAGCCTTGGGTAGGATACCGCTTCGCCGCGCCCAAGAGCGCCCCCGCCAAGCCTGCCTCACGGAAAAGTTAGAGCAAAATCAAGGAAACGGCGCTGAAAACTGGCATGGTCGTGCCCGCGTCGCAGAGTATGAGCAATTCCATAATTTACGTAGGAGAGCTTCAGAAAATGGTCAGCCGAATCTAGAGATTTTGCGAGGTCCGAGAGGTACCTGCGGCCGCTCCTAACTCGCGAGTCAGTGCCTATGGGTTTCTGGCCAGTAGGTGAGTTGGAATGAGCCTGTCACGCTCTTCCGAGGCCCCGTCGCGAGCAGCGGGAATGCCCATTGTTCATACTGAACAAAGGCGGAAGTGCTCACGGTTGGCCCTATCCAATAGTCTGCGCGGACCGATGCATCATTGATCGTGCCGCCGTTGGGAATGAATTTGTTATCGACCTTTACATGCCTATAGCCGAACTGGATGGAATTCTTCGGCGTCAGCCAATAGCGGCTCCAGGCCTGAATGCCAGATCCATTGCGGCCTACCCAATCGCCCATCAAGAAATGCCGGTTGGTGTAGAGGTCGTTATAGTAGTTGTCCGAGTAGATGTAGCGGCCCGGAACGTTTGTGAGTACCGTGTCGGTCAAAGGCGCTTCGACGCGGAGATGCAGCTTTGGTATTCCCGGGAATTGCGTGAGGTAAAGACCGGGGTTAAATCCGGCGCGGCGCAGCGAGGGGGGAAGGATCATCTGCGGAAAGGGAATCGTTATAAATGGTTAGCCATTTTCGCAGGAAGGGAACGCGATAACTGAAATCAAAACCACCGTCACGTTTTCCCGGGTCCTTGTTGGCTGGTTTTTGAAAGTAGCTGGTCGCGCTGAAGTAACTCAGAAAGAGGCGGTCCAGCGTGAACGGCCTCCCTTCGCCCCCCACTTCAACGGTGCGTGTAAAACCAAACTCAAGGTTGGGAGTCGGCTTGAAACTGATCTTCTCGCCGTGGAAAAAGGGTGTGGGCGAAAGCTGGGTTCCTTGAAGTTTTCCGAAAAAAGCGTCCCAGCGCATGGGTCCAAGGTATCGCCCAATCCATGGCAAATGAAATGGCGAGACGCGATCGATATGGAACATTCGCAGAGGAGAGGCGTTGTCGGTGAAAGGCAGTGGGCCGCTCTCCCCAGGACCCCACCATTGACTCTCCTGTCCATACGAGAGTCGCCAGTCCGCAAGGTAGCCCCACGTAAGCATCGAGAAGCCTCGCTTGATTGCGAGCAGGTTGCGGGCTGGCGGGCAACCCGGGATTGTCGTCGATGTTGTTGAGGACGGATTGGACCTCGGCCGAATACTCCGGTCCCGCCGGTGCGTGCTGATATTCGCCGCGCGCATAGACGACCCAGCGGCCGAGGTCGCCCATCCAGAAAATCCCGCAACACTGTTGAAGCCTTGCTGAAAAGGCCGGCCAAAGTCGTTGTAAAGCGTCTGGCCAAAATGATAACCGTCTGTAAGAGGCGGGCCGGATATGTCCGTGGTGCGCACGTAAACGGACTCGAGATGAATCGCGCGATTGCTGCCGCCCTCCAGCAGCGCAAGCTGTGTGGAAGCGAAACATTTGCGGAGTGTTCCATTACGGTCCGGCGCGAATGCCAGATTGGTTCTTCAACTCTCATAAAAGGCAGTCTCCGAACAGCGCTGACAGAAGTACGAGAGGCTTTCTAGATAGGAAGGCGCAATTTCGCTTCGCAGCCTCGAGTGTCGCGGCGATTTTGGAGGGTTAGGGTGCCGCCGTGGGCTTCTGCAATCTGGCGGCTGAGGACCAGCCCAATTCCCGAACCGCCCTGTTTCGTGGTGAAGAACGGAACAAAGAGATTTGCGGTGTTGGAGATTCCCGGGCCCTCATCTAGAACAGAGACTTCCAGATAAGAGCTGTACCTGGACCAAGTTACCTTGACTCCGCCTCCCGTTTCATTTGCTGCGTCGGCGGCGTTATGAACCAGGTTGATCAAGAGCTGCTCAAGCTGGTCTGCGTCCGCGGAAATAACGAGTGGAGGACCTTTCTCCAATTGCACTTTGGCGCGCGCTTCGAGCTTGGCAACGCGCGTAATCCACTCTGTCACGTTAACCGGAGCGAGCGTGGGTTGCGGAAGCCGCGCGAGGCGCGCGTAAGCGGCCATGAAGCGGCCAAGCGCTTCTGTGCGTGACCGGATGATTCCCAGGCCATGGCGCATGTCTTCCAAGATAGATGCCGCGGCACCAGTCTGCAGTTCTGGCACGCTGGCGGTCCCCGCCAAGCCGCTCTCTAGGCTCTGGGCTACGGATTGGATTGGCGCCAGGGAATTGTTGAGTTCGTGACCGAGAACGCGGATAAGGCGCTGCCAGGCTTGCCGCTCTTCGTCGCGAAGCGCGCGGCTCAGATCGCTCAGCACAATAAGATCGTGCGGCAACCCGCCTTGACGGAAGGAGCCGCGGCGCACGCCCCAACGGCCTGATCCACCGGGAAAACTCAGCTCCATCGTGCGCACTGGCTCGCCTTCGAGGCACGCTTCCAGGCCAAGCTCGGCGGCGGTGAATCCAAGAAGCCGTTCACTGGACCTTGAGAGAAGCCGTTCGCCGGCGCGATTAACGAGCCGCAACTGCCTGCGGTTATCGAAGGTAAAGATAGCTACATCGATTTCTTCCGCTACGGTACGCAGCAACCCGGTGGCTTCGAGCGCTCCCAGCCGCTGCGAACGAAGCGTCTCGCTCAGGGAGTTGACTTCCATCATTACTTCACCGAGGGCATCATCGGAGCGCGCATCGCGGGCGCGGAAGGAAAAATCCTCTTCGCGCATCGCGGAGAGGAGATTCGACAGTGTTTGCAAGGAGAAGACAACACGATGCCGCAGAGAAATCGCGAAGCCCAGCCACAACGTCACGATAAGAAACGTCAGGGTCCAAGCGGTCCGCGACGAATAAGAACCATTCCAAAGGAGAATCAGCGCAATGAACGATCCGGGTAATCCCGCCGCCAGCGCTAGCAGCTGGATGCGACGTTCGTACGAGAGGCGTCTCATTCCAAGCCGTGTTTTTGCAGCCGGCGATACATTGCGCTGCGGCTGAGTCCGAGCGCCTTGGCCGCCTGGCTGACGTTTCCATCGTGGCGGGACAACGTGCGCTGGATGAGGTGGCGCTCCACCTCGTCGAGGCTCATCTCCTCAAGACGCATGGTGCCGCCGACAGAACCAGCGCGCAGGCCGAGGTCGGCGGAACGGACAAGCTGGCCTTGCGCGAGCAGCACTCCTCGCTCGACGGCGTGGTCCAGTTCGCGAACATTTCCCGGCCAGGGGTGGTCGAGGAGAAGCTGCGTCGCGCCGGGGTCGAAGCCCGAAATGCTTTTGCGATAACGCTGTGCATAGCCGCGGAGGAAGTGGTGTGCCAATAAAGCGATGTCCTCGCGGCGTTCGCGCAAGGGGGGAAGATGAATTTCGATGGTATTCAAGCGAAAAAGCAGATCCTGGCGGAAACGCCCGGAGGCGGCTTCGGAATTCACATCGGCGTTGGTAGCCGCCAAAACACGCACGTTTACGCGACGCGTCGAGGAAGAACCGACACGTTCGAGTTCGCCGGTTTCCAGCACCCGCAAAAGTTTCGCCTGAAGATTCAACGGAACATTGGCGATCTCGTCCAGAAAAAGCGTGCTGCCCTCCGCAAGTTCAAAGCGGCCGACGCGATCGTTGCGCGCATCGGTGAAGGCGCCTTTCACGTGGCCGAAAAGCTCGCTCTCGAACAGGCCCTCGGAAAGACCACCGGCGTTTACGGTTACCATCGGCTTTCCGGAACGCGGCGAAAGCGCGTGCAGCGTCTGCGCAACGACCTCTTTTCCTGTGCCATGCTCGCCGGTGATCAGCACGCTGGCGTCTGATGGACCAACGCGCGCGATCAGGTCAAGCACCGGCTGCATTACGGCCGCTTCCGCGATGAGCGTGGGACGCGATTCAGCCCGAAGAAGACGATTCTCGGCTTCCAACCGGGAGGCCTGCCGCAACGCATTGCGAAGGTCGATCTGGGTACGCAGGATGGACAGCAGCCGCGCGTTATCCCAGGGCTTCTGAATGAAATCCCGGGCACCGCGCCGCATGGCTTCCACGGCGATTTCCACGCTGCTCCAGGCAGTCATTACGATTACGGGCAGCGTTGAATCGGCTGCCTGGATGTGGCTCAGGAGATCGAGCCCCTCCTGCCCGGAAGTCGTGTCGCGTGCGTAGTTTAGATCGATGAGCACGGCGTCGAACTCGCGCGATTCAACCGCCGCGAGAGCCTCCGCCGGCGAGGCCGCGGATTGAGTCTCATAGTTCTCCCGCTTAAGCAACAGGCGTAGGGCGTCGCGGATATCCGCCTGATCGTCGGCCACGAGGACGCGATAGGGATGAATGGAAGGGTTTTTCATTCGTGTCGGAAGATAATTTTAATTCCAGTTCCATTCGTATTTAGCCCAACGGTTAAATACGCAATCACTAGAAGCTGGCACTCAACGCTATTTAGATCCAATAAGATCAATAGTTTAGCGTGTATAGCGCGCTCCAGCCCCTACGCAGAGACCAGTCCCATAAAAAAACGAGGCAAACTGTGGCAATATCTTAGCCGACTCGCGCTGCGTTGCTGGTCTCGCTGACCACCCAGCCGTCTTTGAGCTGAATGACCCGGTGGCTGTAGGCGGCGTTCCGCTCGGAGTGGGTCACCTGAATGATGCTGGTGCCGGCTTCGTTCAGTTTCCGGAAAAGCTCCATGATTTCTTCACCTTGCGCGGAATGGAGGTTGCCAGTGGGCTCATCGGCCAGAATCAGCTTGGGGCTTTGGATGACCGCGCGTGCGACTCCGACGAGCTGTTGCTGGCCTCCGGAGAGCTGGTTGGGGAACAGGTCTTTTTTACCAACAATGTTGAAGCGGTCGAGAATGTCGCAAACGAGGCTGACGCGCTCTTTGTGGGGGACATTTTTGTAGGAGAGAGGGATTTCCAGGTTCTCAAACACCGTCAAGTTGTCGATCAGGTGGTAGCTTTGGAAGACGAAGCCAATGTTGGCTTTATGAAGCTCGTTGCGCTTTTTTACGTTGAGACGGTGGACGGGCTCGCCGTTGAAGTAGTATTCGCCGGTCCAAGAGCCGTCGAGCATCCCGATAATGCTCAGAAGGGTGGACTTGCCGGCGCCAGAGGGTCCCATGAACGTAACAAACTCGCCCGGCTGAATCTCTAACGACACTCGGCGCAAGACATAAAACTTGCTGCCACCCGCTTCGTAAACCTTCTCCATGTTTCGCAATTGAATCAGAGGTTCCACGCTAGCTCCTTGGCCGTTATTAGGATAACGCTCGAATCCTCATTCCGTTTCGAGACTATCATACTTAAATCCAGACGGCAGACCGACCCTCGCCGGAGGGGGATGAACCAAGCCGCGCCTGCTCACGGACACACCAAAGCCGCCGCAGCCGCGACTACCGTCAGCCGGCCTGTCTTCATTCGTAGCGCAGTGCGGTGAGTGGATCCATGCGCACAGCGCGGCGCGCGGGGAGGTAACAGGCCAGAGTCGCAACTGCAGCCAGAAGCAAAGGCAGTTCCACAAAGGCAAATGGATCGGCGACCTTGACGCCGAAGAGAATGCTGGAGAGTGCGTAAGCAATTCCCAAAGCCAGCGGAAGGCCGATGGCCATCCCGATAATGGTGAGTAACAGGCCGTTTCCTAAGATTAGCTTTTGGACGTCCTTCGAAGTCGCACCCATGGCCATGCGCACACCAATCTCGTGCGTGCGCTCGCCGACGGAGTATGACATCACGCCGTAAATGCCGACCGATGCGAGGACTAGCGCGATAAGCCCAAGGATAGCCATCATTGCCGCGACATAGGCTATGCCAACAATCGAATCCGCTATCACCTTGTCAAACGGCAACACATCAAATAGCGGCAAGTTCGGATCGACGGCGGCGGTCTCACTTCGCACCGCCGTAACAAAAGTCAAGGGATCGCCTTCGGTCCGCAAAACTAGGGAAGTGTAGAGCGGCGGTGCCTGACGGTAGCTGCGGTAAATCGTCGGCAATTCCTGCTTGTTTATCCAGCTATAGTGGATGTCGTCCACGATGCCTACAATCGTCAACCACGGGCTGTCGCTGTCGCTCGCGCCGACCTTGATTTTCTTTCCGATCGGATTTTCTCCGGGGAAGTAGCGCGCCGCCAGAACCCGGCTTATGTCTGCCACGGGAATCGTGGTGCCGGCATCCGAATCGTTTAATTCGCGACCATCGCGCAGGCCGATGTTCATCAAGCGAAAATAACTCGGGCTCACCGTTTCAACCATTGAGTTAATGACCTCGCCTCGCTCTTCCGGCGGGCGCCCATCAATCTTGAACGACAGCATGTCCGCACCTCCGCCGTTCGCATAAGGCACGTAACTGGCGACCGCAACGGATCGGACATGCGGAATGGCAGAAAGCCGTTGCACCACCTCCTCGTAGAACGCTACACGCCCTGGTTTTTGCTGGTACTGATCTTCGGGCAAACTCAGCGTAAGTGTCAGGACCGATTCAGGGTGATAGTCTTCATGGACGTTGATCAGCGCGCGAAAGCCTTTCACAAGCAGCCCCGCGCCCACGAGGAGGATGAGTGCGAGCGCGATCTCAGCAACCACCAGGATGCTCCGCAAACGATGTCGCGAAGCTCCAGTGCTCGCTCCACGGCCGCTCTCTTTTAGAGTTTCACTAATGTTTGTTTGCGAATGAAGCCAGGAGGGAGCAATCCCCGAAAGAATGCCACTGGCGATAGCGATAGCCAGTGTGAAAAAAAATGCGCCGGCATCCAGGCTTATCCTGTTCCAGCCGCCGATGAATCTCGCAACCTCTGGCGGCATATTATTCACAATCAAATAGACCCACCACGTCGCTAAGACCAACCCCAGCGCCGCTCCCGCCATCGATAGCAGCACGCTCTCCGTCAGCAGTTGACGGATAATGCGGCTGCGGCTCGCTCCCATCGCCGTGCGGACGGCAAGCTCTTTGCTTCTACCCGTCACTCGCGCAAACTGCACGTTGGCGACATCCGCGCACGCAATCAGCAGAACGAACCCCACGGCGCCCAGCAGCAGAAAGGTGAATTGCCTCGTGAGATCGTTCGTCACGAAATTGCTAATCGGCAAAACGCGAAGGCTCCAGCCCTTGTAACTATCGGGAAAAGCTTCGGCTTGCTGGGACGTGATCGTGCGCATCTCGGCGGCAGCTTGTGCAACGGAGACCTGCGCCTTTAACCGGCCGAGCACCCAGAGGTAACGCGCATCGCGCTCCGCACGCCCCTTCACATCAAAGGACAACGGCAGCCACGCTTCCGCAGGCTTTGGGTAGTCAAATCCCTTGCCCATCACGCCGACAATCTCGAAGGCTCTGCCATCTATCTTGAGCTTTTTGCCGAGAATGTTCGGGTCGGCGGCGTACCGCCGCTCCCAGAGACCATAACTGAGTATGATCTCCTGATCTTTTCCGACCTGCTCTTCCTCCGTAAGGAAAGCGCGACCGAGCTTGGGCCGAACGCCGAGCAGATCGAAGAAATTCGCGCTTACCGAGAACCCCTGAATCTTCTCAGGCTCGCGGTCGCCGGTCAGATTTATCGAATTCCACTTATAGGCTCCGATGGCTTCGAAGGAGTTGACGCGGCCCTGCCATTCGAAATACGTCGCGGGGGCGACTCCATCCAGGTCAATATTCTGCCCTGGTTTCGAACTCACCATGGCGACAACACGGTCCGAGTTATCGAAGGGAACTGGATGTAGCAAAAACGCCTCGGCCACACTGAACATCGCCGCATTCGCGCCGATGCCCAGCGCAAGAGCAACCACGCAAACCAATGTGGTAAGACGATGCTTGACGAGCATCCGCACACCATAGCGGATGTCCTGCGCGATCGTTCCCATGGAGCGCCCCTTTTGTGCCGGAAACTTCTTAAGCGGTTACGCCGGCTTCCTTGGTTTCTTCGACGATGCGGCCGTCGAAGAGGTGAATGGTGCGCTCGGCGAAGTTCGCGTAACGCTGATCGTGAGTCACCATGCAAACGGTTGCGCCGTTGCGGTGCAAATCGCGCAGCAATTCCATGACGGCTTCGCCGTTTTTCGAGTCCAAGTTACCCGTCGGCTCGTCAGCCATCAGGATGAGGGGATCGCCGACAAGTGCGCGCGCCACGGCGACGCGTTGTTGCTGACCGCCCGAGAGTTGCGAAGGGTAGTGACGGAGGCGGTGGGCCATGCCGACGCGCTCGAGGGCGTTTTGCACCTTTTGCTTGCGCTCCGCGGAGCTCGTGCCGCGGTAGGTCAACGGAAGCTCGACGTTTTCATAGACCGTGAGGTCGCCGATCAGGTTAAACGCCTGGAAGATGAAGCCGATCTCGCGATTGCGGATGCGGGTGCGTTCGCTGATCGTGAGCTTGCCGACGGGCTGGCCGTTCAGCATGTAGCTTCCATCGCTCGGCGAATCGAGCAAGCCCAGAATCGAAAGCAGAGTCGACTTGCCGCAACCCGAAGGCCCGGCGATGGAGATGTACGTGCCTTTCTTAATCTCGAGGTGGATCTCCTCAAGTGCGTGGGTTTCCACTTCGTCCGTGTAGAACACTTTCTTCACGCCTTCCATTTTAATAAGTGTAGTTGCGTCTGACATTTCGTCTCCTTAAGCGATTCTTGACTTGAAACTCATCTCGAAACTCTTTGCCGTGCCCCGACTGGCGCATTTCCTGCTTAAAGCCGCTTCACTTATTGATACCGCAGTGCCACCAATGGATCGACGCGTGTAGCGCGCCTCGCGGGAATGAAGCATGCCGCAAGCGCGATAAGCGCGATCAATCCCAAGCCCAGGGCGTACACCGCGGGATCACTCGTGTGCACGCCATACAGCAGCGATTCGCTGAACCGTGCCAATCCATAGGCTAGGGGAACGCCAACTCCCACGCCTATCAAGACCATTGATCCAACTTCCTTTACGATCAGCAATCGTACTTGCCCGGCCATTGCGCCCAGGGCCATTCGAATGCCGATCTCGCGTGTGCGTTGAACAACAACATAGGCGAGCACGCCGTAAATTCCAAGCGCCGCCAAGAGCGCCGCAAGGCCCGCGAAGCTTGCAGAAAGCACCGCAACCATCCTTGCCGAAAACAAATCATCTTCGACGACGCGTTGCATGGTCTTGAGGTCGAACACGGGCAGATTCGCGTCCATCTGCCGCACCACGCCTTGCAGGCTCGATGCCAGCAAAAGGGGATCGCGCTCCGAGCGCACGTAAAAAGTCATTTCCCGAAGCTTCGGCCTCTGCGCGTAGGGAATGTACGCATACGGCTGCGCGGGGCTGCTGACGTGCTCCTGCTTGACGTCTTTGACCACGCCCACAATCAGAATGTCGGGAACGGTCTTGTTCCCGCCACCGAAAGCAAAGTGCAAACCAACCGCGTTTCTGCCGGGGAAGAATCGCTTGGCCATGGCTTCGCTGACTACAGCTACTTTTGGCGCGCTTGCCCCGTCGGCTTCGGTCAGTTCGCGGCCGGCGAGAAGGGGAACGCCGAGACTCGAGAAGTAGTTCGGGCTGATGCTTACGTGATCGACGTCCTGCAGCTCTTCGGGAAGCTGCGCCTGCGTTCCGCCTTCGGTTGTGATGTTGCTGCCTTCATCGTCGCCGGTCAGGGTGGGAACGTCGCCTGAACCAACGGAACGCACACCCGGTATAGCGGCCAGCCGCGCGCGCAATTGATCAAAGAGCGCAGTCGAGCGCGGCGTGTCATACCCGTTCAAAGCCGGCTGAATCGAGAAGGTGATTACGTTGTCTGTCCGCATTCCCAAATCTTGATTTCGCAAATTCCATAGCGAACGCACAAAGAGCCCGGCGCCAGCGAGCAACAGCATCGTGAAGGCAACTTGCCCAGCAACCAAAGCCTTGCGGAAACCCACATGGGATACGCTGGCGGAGGAAGTCGAGCCCTGGTCTTTGATTACGTCGGCGACTCCCATGCGCGTCACGCGCCAAGCGGGGATCAAACCGAAGAAGATCCCTGAAAGCAGCGTCGCTGCGATCGCAAACCCTAGAACATTTGGATCAAGCTTTTCCGTTAAGCCGTGAATTCCCGCATTTTCAACCACGATGGGCGTCAGAATCCGCATTAGCCACGTTCCGAGCAAGATACCCACGGCGCCGCCGCAAAACGCGCATAGCAAGCTTTCGATAAACAACTGACGAACCATTCTCCCGCGGCTCGCGCCCATCGCTGTCCGGATAGCGAACTCCCGCTGCCTCCCGGCGCCTCGCGCCAGCAGCAAATTTGCCACATTCGTGCAGGCGATGAGCAACACCAGGGCGACCATTACGAATAACGCGATGACCTGACTTCCCGAATCTCTTTGAACAATGGTCCGTCCATGGGCGCCCGAAGAAAGAAGGATCTTTTTGTCGAGAAATAGCTGGCGCTTTTTTTCGTTCCACGCGCTCTTGATCTGAGGCAGTTGCTCTTCGAGCAGCGGCTTGTACACCGCATTGATACCCGCTGCGGCCTGAGTCTCGGAGACTGGTGGTTTGCGACGCGCGAGCAAGGTCATCCAGTAATCGTTCCACTGGTCGAGGCTCTCGCCGTATTCCGTCATCAGCGGCGTCATCATCATGGGCACGTACAGGTCCGGCGTCTTGCCCACCTGCACGCCGGAAAAGCCGGCCTGCGCGACGCCGACCACGGTCATCTCGACGTTGTTGATCAATAGAACCTTGTTCAAAACGCTTGGGTCGCTTCCGAAGCGGCGCGTCCAGTAGGAATAGCTCAGCACCACGAACGGTTCTGCGCCGGGGACTCGGTCGTCATCCTGGGTGAACAAGCGCCCCATCGCGGGCTGCACTCCGAGTACCTCAAAATAGTTGCCGGAAACCACTTCTCCGACCGCCCGATCGGTCTGGCCATGATTAGAAACGCTGGCGGAGAATCCGTAGCGAGCCAGAATCCCGGAAAAAACGGAGTTCGTCTCTCGCAGCCCTTTATACATGGGATAGGAAAAGGACTCGGTTGCGTCGCCGTCGGTCGAAACGTGTCCCGTTTGTGGCCCAGGTGACCGCAGAATCTCCAGTTCATTTGGATTCTTGATCGGCAATTCGCGCAGTAGAACCTGATTCATTAGCGAAAAGATCGCAGTATTCGCGCCAATTCCCAGAGCCAAGGTAATGACCGCGATTGCCGTAAAGCCTGGGCTCTTCGCCAGCATTCGCATGCCGAACCGGATGTCCTGCCACAGGTTCTGCATTACACCTTCCTCATACTTTTTCCTGGCACAACCGAAACATTCTTACACTGGTCAGACGGTTTTCCTGGCTCATTGTTTCCTGTGCCGAGCAGCAAACTGGTATCCAGTACCGGTACTCGATGCCACGAATCCCAGCTAAGCCCTGCTTTTCCGGCTCACAAACCGCATACCGACATTGGTAATTCTTTGCACCACGGAATAGCAACCGTCGAGGCCCCACGTATTTGACGTAACACCGCATCAGTCGTCTGGTGACCAGACCAAATCAAGGGCCACGGTTGTAACCGCTCGTATGAAGGAATACGCAACACGCCTTCCAATGGTTCCCCCAAATCTTGCCCGAAGGTCACTCGTACCTCAAAGCGACCATGGGATCGACGCGAGTTGCGCGCCGCGCGGGTATGTAGCATGCCGCCAAACCGACGATCGTAAGCAGCGCGCACACCCCGAAAAATGTAATCGGATCGCCCGGCTGGACTCCGTAGAGAAGGCTGCCCAACGAACGCGTCACGCCCATCGCAGCGGCAATTCCGAAAACGATTCCGAGAGCAACCAGCACCAGCGCTTGTGTTCCCACCAGCCTGAGGACGTCGCGGCTTTGCGCGCCAAGCGCTGCACGGATTCCAATCTCGCGCGTGCGCCGCGCTACCTCATAAGACAGCAACCCGTACAGCCCGATGCACGCAAGCACCAAAGCCAGCAATCCAAACAGGCTCGCGAGGCGCGCCAGCAGCCGCTCGTTGAAGAGTAATCGTTCGATTCGTTCCGTCTGTGTCCGAACGTCGAACAGGGGCAGATTATTGTCGAGATCGCTCACTACCTTGCGTACGGCAGGAAGCAGAGCCTGAGGATTCGTCGCTGTCCTCAATGCAAAGTGTGCGTCGCCGTCTTTAAGGGGGATGTAAGCAGTCGCTGCGATATCGTCGCGCAGTCCGGCATATTTAGTGTCCCCAACCACTCCGACGATTTCATACTGCGGATCCTTCGGATTGTCGCCCCCGAAATGCAATCCCAGCGCCGTGCGGTTCTCGAGAAATTTCTCAACAAAGGCGCGGTTCACGACCGCGACATCTCGCTTCGACTCCGAATCCTCGCGATTCAACGTCCGGCCGGTCATCATCGGAATTCTCATCGTCGAAAAAAAATCCGGCCCCACCGCCAGCATTTGCGTTTCGACCGTGGCCTTATTTGTTTGTCCCTGGACTTTGACGTCCGAGGTCCACAATCCTCCATCGAGCAGCGTATCGGACGAATAGCTTACGGAAATTACTCCGGGCAGAGTGCTGAACCTGCTCTGCAGTTCACGATAGAGCGGCTCAACTTGCTCGTTTTTGTAATAGCCGGTAAGCGTTGGGTTGACGCCGAACTGCAGCACGTTCTGGGTGTCGAACCCTGGATCAATCGCCTTCAAATTCGCCAGCGAACGAACAACCAGTCCCGCACCAGCCAGGACAATGAGAGAAAGCGCCACTTGGGCAACGACAAGCCCGCTGCCCAGTCCAAATCGACGCTTGCCGCCAAAGCTTGTTCCCGACATGCTTCCGGAATTCTCTTTGAGAGTCGGCGCGACGTTGACTCGCGTCCCTCGAAACGCTGGCGCAAGGCCAAACAGGATCCCGGTTAGCGCGGCCACGGCCACGGTGAACACCAGCACACGCACATCCGGGTCTGCGTTGATTTGAAAATTCGAATAACGGTTCGCGGAGGCAAATGCAGCCAAGGCGCTCGCGCCCCAGTACGCCAGCAGCACGCCGAGTCCTCCTCCGGCAAGGGAGAGCAGCACACTCTCCGTCAAGAGCTGGCGGACCACGCGTCCTCGGCCCGCTCCGAGGGCCAGTCGTACCGCTATCTCTTTTTCTCTTGCCGTCGCGCGCGATAGCAGGAGTCCCGCCACGTTTGCGCACGAAATCAATAGCACAATCCCGACCGCCACCGTCAAAATAAATAGCGGCTGCTCGAGCTCGCCGCGAATCCCGGAAAGCCCCTTCTGCGCCGGCGTTAGCGTAACTTGCGGGTTGTCCTCCGCCTTGAGCTGCTTTTCATGGATAACTTCATCGCGAAAGAGCAAACTCACATTCGACTGCGCCTGCTCCTGGGAGATTCCCGGCTTCAGCCGTCCTACGACAGCCAACCACCACGTTGTTTCCTTATCGGGTCCTCCGCCCCATCGAAGGCGCAATGGCGCAATTTGCGAAAGTGGCAACCACATGTCTTGGGTGTGACCGGGAGTTAGTCGCGTGAAGCCCGCGTCCGCCACGCCAACGATTGTGAATGGCACGCCGTTAAGTTTGATGGACTTTCCGATAGCGCGTTGGGCGCCACCAAAGGCGCCTTGCCAGTAGGCGTAACTGAGGACTGCAACGGCTTCCGCGCCGGGGCGCTCGTCGCTGGGTTCAATCGTTCGCCCCGCGGTGGCTTGAACGCCGAGCGTCTGGAAGTAATCGCCCGAGACAACTTCTCCGCGCGCAATGCTCGCGGTTCCGTTCCCGGTCAGATCCAGTTGGGCAGGTCCGGCAAATGCCCCAACACTAGAAAAGGCCCCCGTATGCTCGCGAATTTCCTTGAACATGGGATAGGAGAAGGAACAACTGCCGGAAGCTTTTTCGGTCCACTTCGTCCACTGGCAATCACCATAGCTGCTCGAGCCAGAGTGTTGCGGATGCGCGTGCGCCGACCAGCGCAGTACGACTAACTGTTGTGGATTGCGAACCGGGATCGACTGCAACATCACGGCATTCACAAGACTAAAAATCGCAGTATTTGCGCCGATGCCGAGGGCCAGCGTGGCAACGGCAACTGCGGTGAAGCCCGGATTCTTCGCCAGCATTCGCAACCCATAGCGAATGTCTTGCCAGAGAGTCTGCAACTGGGCCTCCGCAAGAAACTCAGAACTGCCGCTTACGGAATGTAAGAAATTAAACGCCGAACTCGATTGCGGGCCGGCCCCGCAGCCGCGAGTCGCTGTGCTACTTCAGCCGGACGCGCTCGAAGGCATCCCACGCCGACATGTCGGACAATATCACCTTGTCGCCCACTTTCAAGCCATCAATGATTTCG
>Ga0210405_10003333_pt1 | contig 15824 bp, 14 predicted proteins | sample IncBWH11MmetaG_FD_155492 | JGI IMG/M metagenome (GOLD analysis project Ga0210405, IMG submission 155492) | Forest soil microbial communities from Barre Woods Harvard Forest LTER site, Petersham, Massachusetts, United States - Inc-BW-H-11-M | ecosystem: Environmental > Terrestrial > Soil >... | reverse complement strand
GCAATATCGCCTGTCCCTGCACGTCCTTCAACACCACAATGGGCATGTTGGTCACGGGATCCATCATCAGGCCGCGGATTTTCATCTCCACTTCCATGTGACCTCCCGGGTAGCACCGACTTCAAGCCTGTGCCGTCAAAAATATCCTGGCACGCCAGCTATTAAGGTGCGGTTTGTCCCATTCGGAGCGCCTGCTCCCCCGCTAAGCTGTTCGGAGTCGCTCCCGTAACCCGAACCCGCACGTACTTTCCCAGAAGCGCCTGCTCTTGGGAAGAGAAATTTACGACTCGATGGCACGAAGTATGTCCCGACCATTGGTTTTCGCGCCGCGATTTCCCGCTGACGAGCAGTTCGTACGTCTCCCCAACCATCGTCAAGTGCCTTGCCGTCTGAATCTCCCGCTGTTTTTCCTGCAAAATAGCCAACCGCTGGCTCTTTTCCTCTTCGCTGATCAAGTCGCTCATCGCCAACGAAGGCGTGTGCGGTCGCGGCGAATACTTGAACGAAAACATGTTGTCGTACCGTACCTCATCCAGCAGGCTCAACGTTTCCGCGAAGTCCTCTTCCGTCTCCCCGGGAAACCCCACAATAATGTCCGTGGTAATACTGATGGCCCGCTTGGCCCCGCGGATCATTGCGATCTTCTCCAAATACTCTTTGCAATTGTACGTTCTCTGCATCGCTTGCAGCACTCTCGTTGAACCCGATTGCACGGGAAGGTGCACGTGATTGCATAGCTTCGGCTGCGCGTCGATGGCATCCACGATGTCTTGCGTGAAATCTCTGGGATGAGAAGTCGTGAACCGCACTCGCTGTATTCCTGCCTCGTCCGCCACCGCCAGCAGCAACTCAGAGAATCTCATCTTGCGCGATGTCGGGTCCCGGTAGGAATTTACGGTCTGTCCCAGCAGCTGCACTTCGGAATAACCCATCTTCGCAAGCTGCCGTACCTCGCGTAAAATCAAATCGCTGGCCCTGCTGCGTTCCGGTCCCCGGGTGTAAGGCACGACGCAATAGGAACAAGCTTTGTCGCAACCCTCGATAATCGTCAAATACGCGCGCCACGGATTGTCGCGCCGCGTCACCTCGGTTTCAAACGTTTCCTCCGTGTCGGTATCGAGCCCCGTCACGCGCTGATTCCCTGCCTCGACCTGCGCCAGCAACTGCGGCAGTTTGCTGTAGCTCGCCGAGCCGCACACGAGGCTCACCCACGGCGCCCGTTTAAAAATCTCTTCGCCTTCCTGCTGGGCTACGCAACCCAGCACGCCGATAATCCGTCCCTCGTTCTGCTTTAGGCCGAACTCCCCAAGCCGTGAGAAAACTTTTTGGGCTGCCTTTTCCCGGATGCTGCACGTGTTGTACAGAATCAGCGAGGCTGATTCCGGCGACTCGACTTGCGTGTATCCCCGCGAAAGCAGAACGCCGGCAACTTTCTCCGAGTCGTGGTCGTTCATCTGGCAGCCAAATGTCTCCAGAAAAAATCTACCGCGCGGCGCGCCCCGAATCGCAGCAAGTTCCGATGCCTCAGCCACGGCGCCCGAACGCGGGGCGCTGCCCTCATACTCTGAGGTCCTTCCATTTATGGTGGTGGCAGTGCCGATGGAAAACTCAGTCCCGCCCGTGAGTCTCTCCAACCCGATGTCGAACGTTTTGCTCATCTTCTCTTGTAGTGGCGCAGCATGCTGCGCGACGCCGCCTAATTCGCAGTCTAGCACACCTATCCGCCTCCGAACCCGGGGGTCCGCCACCCTCTCCTAATGCCAATTCGACCCGCACACCGCGTTCTTGTCTGTATCCAAAGAGGCAGCACCATCTTTATCTTCGGCATCTCATTTGTTTGACCACCCTGTAGGCGTGTGCTACGTTTCTGAAGTCAGACAATTTTATTGCTAACTGAGGGGTTGCATCATTCTTCTGTTCTCAGCGGTTTTTATCGCCGATCTCGGTAACATTCTTGGACAAACGGGCTGGGTTGCCCGTGGCATTTTGCTCCTGCTCGGAATTTTCTCCATCGTTTCCTGGGCCATGATCTTTCAGAAGCTCGGCGTCTTCGGCCGCGTCCGCCGTCAAAGTGACCAATTCCTTCGCATCTTTCGCGCCACCAAAGGCGTAGCCAACCCACAAGCGCTCGCCTCTGCCGGCTCGCCATTCGCTTCCGTCTATGCCGCCGGCTATCGCGAACTCTTGAGCCAAGTCGGCACCGGCAATCCGCAACCAACTGGAAAACTAAAGAGCCTCCAGGCAGTCACCGTAAGCATGCAGCTCGCTTCCGCCGAAGAAGTCCGCCGCGTCGAAAAAGGCATGTCCTGGCTCGCCACCACCGGCTCCGTGACGCCCTTCATCGGTCTCTTCGGCACGGTTTGGGGCATCATTGACGCCTTTTCAGGCCTCGGAAACGCCGGCGCCGCCAGCCTCCGCGCCGTCGCGCCAGGTATCGCCGAAGCACTCATCACCACGGCCGCGGGTCTATTCGTCGCCATTCCGGCGGTCATTTTCTACAACCATTTTTTGCAAAACATCCGCGATCTGGCGCAGCGCCTCGACACCTTCGCCCTTGAAGTCGGCGCCCAAATCGAAAAAACTTTTACCTAAGGGACCTTGTGGTCAGACCTATGACCCTACGAACCAAAGCGCATGCCGTACAGAGTGAAGAGCAGTTCCTTCTGGACGCTCGCCTTGCTAGCTCCCTAGCCTCTGTGGTTTCTGAACTTTCGACTTTCAACTGTCGACTGTCGACTTCCTAATCCCATGCCGCAACTCTCCAAACAAACGCAAAGCTCGCTCTCCGAGATCAACATGGTCCCGTTCATCGACGTTGTTCTCGTTCTCCTCATCATCTTCATGATCACCGCCCCCATCCTCCAGTCCGGCATCGAAGTCGACGTCCCTAAAACAAAGACCGTGAAGGAAATCAACCAGGACCGTCTTGTGGTCACCGTCGACAAAGCCCAGCGCGTTTATCTCGGCAACGAAGCCGTCAATATCCATCAACTAGGTAACAGAATCAAAGCTCAGCTCAAGGACTCCAAAGAAGGCGTCTTTCTTCGCTGCGACGAAACCGTCCCTTTCGGAAGCTTTGCCGCGGTCATCGATGCCTTGCGCCAGTCCGGGGTCAACAACATCAGCATCGTGACCGAACCAATCACCACGCGCGCACGCACGGATTGATCGTTGACTACAGCCGTCGCCAATTCGGAAGATTTCCAACTTAAGAGATTTCTCGTCTATTCGCTCATCTTCCACGCCGCGCTCGTGGTGTTCAGTGTGGTTGCAGGCTACATCCAACTGCATCGGGGAAATGCCTGGGGCGGCGTCGGAGGTGAGCTGGGCCGATCGACGAATGTCAGCCTCGTCAGTCACGCCGCCATCCCCCTCCCCAAGGAATCCGTGGTGGTCCCGGAAAGCAAGACGGTTGATCCAACCAAGGGCCTCTACAAGGAAGAGCCCAAAAAACCTCCCGAGCCCAAGACCGACGCAACCAAAATTCCAAAATTCAAGGAAGAAAAACCGCTTCCCCCTACTCACCGCTCGAAAATCGACCCAATCAAGACTCCTCCCCCTGATAATGCCGTTCCCTACGGGAAGGGCGGCAATCCCGATTTACCCACTGGATCTGCCCCAACGCACGGTGACGAGTCCAGCGGCGTCTCCATTCTTGGCCAGGGCGGCGCCGATTTTGCTACGCGTTATGGCTGGTACATCGAAGCAGCAAAGAGCCGTATCTACGGTAATTGGCAGCAATGGACCATCGACGCGGCCGGCCGCAACTCTCGCACCATTCATTGCGCCATCACCTTCACCATCAACCGCGACGGCTCGCTTAGGGACGTGCACATCTCTGAATCCAGCGGTAATTCGACTTATGACAACTCGGCCTATCGGGCAGTTCTCAGCTCCACCCCTCTCGGCAAACTGCCCCCTGAGTATTCCGGAAGCTATGTGACGGCAACACTCGATTTCAATCCGCCGGGAATTCGGTGACAAACGATTCCCGATCGGTGCATTCTAGATTCGTGGGGGAGGTAAGGGTGCCACTTAAGCTCAGATCGCTGGGTTCCTTCTTTGTTCTTATCACGTTCCTGCTCTTGGCGAAGCCCGCCGTAGGACAAGACTGGTTTCGCACCGCCATCGGCATGGACAGCAAGAAACCCAACGTTGCCGTCGCTGACTTTGGAGTTCGTGTAGACGTTGCAAAAATCCACTCGGGGCAATTCACCCAGATCGTCCGCGATGATCTCGCATACAGCGGCATTCTCGATCTTGCCAGCCCCAGTTTCTATCCCACGCAGGCCCCAAACTCCCCTCCTGAATTGAAGGGGCAAGTCTGGTCTGACCCGCCCATCAACGCCAACCTTGTTGCCTTTGGTAATCTCAACGAAACCTCGGCTGAAGTCGCCATTGAAGCCTGGCTCTACGATGTGAAAAGCCCCACACCGCAGTCAGTTGTCGGCAAAATCTATCGTGGCGCGCCTACCGACGCCCAGGTCCGCAAATTCGCCCATCAATTCGCCGACGAAATCATCGGCAAACTTTCCGGCGGCCTGCCCAGCGTCGCTTCCACTCAAATCGCCTTCGTCAGTTCCCGCACCGGCTCTAAAGAAGTCTGGGCCATGGATTACGATGGCGCGAATCAGCACCCGCTCACCAGCCTCCGCACCATCTCCCTGATGCCCCGCTGGTCTCCCGACGCTTCCCGCATCGCCTTCACCTGCTATCAACCCGTAAACGGTGTCGTCAGCGCCCAAATCTGCATGTATTCCATGGACGCTGGCAAAGTCGTCTCCTTTCCCCACTTTCGCGGAACCAACAGCGCCCCCGCATGGTCTCCCGACGGAACCCAGCTTATGTTCTCCTCTTCCATGCAAGGCAATCCCGAGCTCTACGTTACCGACATCAATGGCGGCAAACCAAAGCGCCTGACTTTCTCCACCGGCGGCAGCACCTCACCCACCTGGAACCCCAAAACAGGTCAATCCGTCGTCTTCGTCAGCGACCGCGGCGGCATCCCCAAGCTCTACATGATGAACGCCGACGGCACCAACGTCGTCAGCCTTGATCTACCCGACAAGGGCTATCTCATTGATCCCGCTTGGTCGCCCAACGGTCAGATTCTTGCCTTCAGCTGGCGTCGTCCGGATGGCAATTACGATATTTACGTCATGGACCCTGCCTCGCAGCGGATCATCAATCTCACCCCGGACTCGGGCAGCCGCAACGAGCGTCCCAGCTGGGCTCCCGACGGCCGCCACATTGTTTTCGAGTCCACTCGCGCTGGCACGCGCCAAATCTGGACCATGCTCGCCGACGGCTCCCAGCCCCACCAGCTCACTTCCACCGGCCACAACGAGTCGCCCAATTGGTCGTCCAAGTAAATTTTTGCCGTCGGGTTAACACGCGGTGAGTATTTTCGCCGAAACTTTCCGCCCCTCGCGCGCATCACAAGCTTGGGTTGCTCTATTTCCCTTGCATTTCGGCCTTTTGCGCTTGCTCGTTTGCGATTCTTGCTGGCGTTTGTCTGTGTACGATGTATAATATATCGTGATACGATGTATTTCCCTAACCCAGCCCGCTAGTGATAGGATGATGGCGCAAGGTGGGACCAACAAGGGATTCTTACGCTGAGGAGGATACGAATGATTCGGGTTTCTAGCTCTCTGTATCGTGGGGCCATTCTCACTGCCGTGCTCGCCGTTGCATTTGTCTCAGGTTGTCATCACCCTGTGCCGGTGGCTCCTAAGCAACCGGAGCCGGTGGCGCCTCCAGCTGCGAAACCGACGGTCTCGCTGCAGGCCAGCCCGACTTCCATCAACAAGGGTGACTCCACCACGCTGAGCTGGACCTCCACCGACGCCACGCAGCTCACTATCTCGCCCGATGTCGGCGCCGTCACCGCTCAAGGCTCCACCAAGGTCACTCCCGCGGATTCCACGACCTACACCATCACCGCCAGTGGCCCCGGCGGCTCGGCTGACTCCAGCGCTCGCGTTACGGTCTCTGCGCCTCCTCCGCCTCCTCCGCCGCAGGAAACGATCGACTACGACAAACTCTTCCTCCAGGAAGTGAAGGACGCCTACTTCGACTTCAATAAAGCCGACATCCGCGCCGATGCCCGCGAAGCCCTGGGCAAGACCGCGGACTTCCTGCGTAAATATCCTCAAATCAAGGCCACCATCGAGGGCCACTGCGACGAACGCGGCTCCACCGAATACAACCTCGTCCTCGGCGATCGCCGCGCCGCCGCCGTGAAAAACTATCTCGTTCAGCTCGGCATCTCCGCCGACCGTCTCACCACGACGAGCTTGGGCAAGGAAAAGCCCATCTGCACGGAAAGCAACGAGGGATGCTGGCAGCGAAACCGCCGCGGCCACTTCGTCAAGGCCAACTAATCTGAGGGCAACTCAGTAACTGTTCCCTCGTAACTCTTCGATGACCGGCAGAGCCGCGCAGTCGAGCAATCTCTTGCTCGCGCGCGGCTCTGCCGTTAAAGTGAGTAAAGAGCTAGGCGATGGCTGCTCGACCGCCGCTCGGCGTCTGCTGGTACGACTTTCTTTCCAGGTCTGAGTTACATCTAATAGGTAGACGCACTTTAGGAGGTTGTTACATGAAAATCCGCACCATCGTTATTTTTGCCGCCGCCGTTTTTGCCGGGGCGCTCGGCGGCAGCCTCATCGGGCCACGTCCCGCTGAAGCCGTCGCCCGCGAAATCATCGACCTGCAGCGTGACGTCACAACGCTTCTTCAAGGTCAAAAGGACGTGTCCACGCAAATCACCACAGACCACACTGTCCTCAAAACTCTCGTCGAGCAAGCCAGCGACAATGTCGGCAAACTCAACGCCACGATGGGCAGCGTTCAAAAATCCGTTCAGGACGTCCAGGCGAATTCCGGCGCCCGCCTCGACACCATGTCCACACAAGTCCAAGGCCTTTCCGACAATCTCGAGGAAATTAAATCCCGCCTAGGCAAACTGAATCAACAACTCGTCGACCTGCAAAGCGCCGTCCAAAGCATCGACGCCAAGGTCTCCGGCTCCGCCCCGACTAACGCGGCTCCCGGCGGATCGCCGAAGCCAGGCTCAGGGAACGACGCCGCTTCCGCTCCGCCCGCCGCGGGCAATGCCGCTTCCCCGGCCCCGTCTGCCGACATGCTCTATTCCAACGGTCTGCGTGACATCACCAGCGGCAAATACGATCTAGCTCGTCAGGAATTTCTCGACTACCTCAAATACTATGGCGAAACCGATCTCGCCTCGAACGCCCAATTCTATCTAGGCGAAATTGCGTTCCATCAGAAGCAGTATCAAGACGCTGTCGCAGAGTACGACAAGGTTCTCACGGCCTACCCGAAAAGTTTTAAGCTCGCTCCGGCCCGCCTTAAAAAAGGCATGGCACTGCTCGACCTCGGTCAGAAAACCGCCGGCGTCCGCGAACTTCGCGAAGTCGTTCGTCGCTACCCCGGCACCGAAGAAGAACGTTCGGCTCGCGCAAAGCTCAAGGAACTCGGCGTAGCCGTCGCCACCGCAGGCTAGCTCCAGCTGCTTGCCAACTGCAATTCCCTCCCGGCCTTCCGCCTCAGTCTACCCTGCGACTCCCTGCCCAGCGCGATGCTGTTCTCTTCGCAAACAGCCCCCCCAGCCTCTATGCCGCGCCAATCACCAACCGATCTATCCTCTTGCTCACATCTCGCAAATACGCCTCGTCCCCGCCATCCAATTCCGCAATCACGCTCCCCGAATATCCAATCTCCGCAAACGCCTGCCGCACCGCCGCCCAATCCACATCCCCATCGCCCAAATTCACCCAAGCGTATCCACCCTCTTTCCGCTTGAAGTCCTTCAAATGCACTTTGTAAACTCTCTTTCCCAGCGTCCGGATCCAATCCTGCGGATACCCGTAAAGCATCACGTTCCCAACGTCAAACCAGGCCTTGATCCACGGGCTTTCAAACTCCCCGATATACTTCTGCATCTCCAGCGGACTCAGCAAAAATTTGTTCCACACTTCTTCAATGGCAATCACAACTTTCATTTCCGCAGCCATCGGTAACAGTTTGCGAATCTCTTTCTGCGACCGCGTCCACGCATCGCGATAAGACGTCTCCGCATTCACCACCGCCGGAACCAGCAACACCGCGTCCGAGCCCCACAACTTCGCATTGTGCAGCGACGTCTTCATCCCCTCCACGCACTTCGCCACGACCGCCGAGTCCCCCGACGACAGCGGATATTTCCAATGGTCCATGTTCATCACCGAGTCGATCCGGATGTTCGCCGCATCCGCAGCCTTCTTAATCTCTTCAGCCTCGTGCTTATCCGGGGTCGTCGGCGCTTGCACCACTTCAAATCCCACATCCCGCGCCAGCTTAAACCGCTCCGTATAGCTCAACCTGCTCGGCAGCATGTCAAACACAAGCCCCTTCTTCACCGGCAGCGTCGCTGTCGGCTGGAGACCTGCGCCCGCCCCGTAAACTTTCTCAAGTCCTGCAGCCGACGCCACATGCCCAGCCAAGCTCCCGCCAAGCCCCGCCGCGCAAGCCGCCGCACCCCCCTTGATCACGAATTCCCGCCGCGTTGTCCGCTTCATTTCGTCTGTTCTTCCTTTTTTCTCTCTCTTCTTTTCTCTCTGTCTTTGCCTTTCTCTCTTCTCCGCGAATCTCCGCTAACTCTGCGCCTCTCGGTTATCTTTTTCCTTCGCCGTCGAAAAACGCAATTGTCATTCCGAGCGTAGCGAGGAATCAGCTTTTCGTCTTTACTGTGAGCTGTTAGCTGTAAACTGTCAGCTTAATCTATTCAAATCAATCTTCGACTCCCACTCCTCCTTCGACTTCGTCAACTCCTCCCAAGTCACCTCGCGTCCCGTATACGCCGCCGTCCGCGCCATCATGCAAGAAAGCGCCGACTCCGCCCCTTTACCGGCTTGGTTATGAAAGTTCCCCGTCGTAATACTCTCCACAAACGCCTTCTTCTTCTCCGCATCCGCAAACTCCAGATTCGAAGTAAATTTCCCCGTAGCCGAAAACCCCTGCGAATCTTTCTCCGGCGTCTGCGGTGTTTGCCAAGCCTCATCGCCCCAAATTCCCAGCGCCCCCGAGTACGGCGACTGCGAAGTTCCCTTCGTCCCGAAAAATCTCTCCGTAACGTCCCACCACCCCTTAGCAAACTGCGTCGAGCTGAACGTCACATCCACTCCATCCGGATAAGTAAACACCACGTTGTAATTCCCAAACACGTCGCCATCCGTAGGCCGCCCCGTCCTCCCTCCCGTCCCCGCACACTTCAAGGGATGCGCCTTCAAAATCCAGTCGCAAATATCAATCACATGAATGTTCTGCTCCACAATAATGTCGCCCGAAAGCACCCGGTCATACACCCAGTTCCGCAGCCGCCGCTCCGTAGGCGAAGCCTTCTCCCACTTCGGCCGGTCCAGATACCCCGACAAATAATGCGCCTCCCCGCAAACAATATTCCCCAAAGCCCCGCTATGAATCCGCTTCACCAGCTCCACAAACGGCGGACAATCCCGAATCTGAAATCCCACATCCAAACTCAACTTCCCTTTAGCCCGCTCACCAATCTCCACCACCTTCTTCGCCCCCGGCACGTCCACCGCCACCGGCTTCTCCAAATAAACGTGCTTCCCCCCAGCCACCACTGCCTCCAAATGTTGCGGATGAAAATAAGGCGGCGAAGCCACCACAATCGCATCCACCTCCTTAGAATGAGCAATCGCCTCGTAAGCCCGAGGCCCAACAAAAATCTGCCCCGCATCGATCGCTGCATAACCCTTAGTCCCCTGCATCTTGTCAAACGAGCTCCGCGCCACATCCAACTGGTCCTGAAACATATCCGCAAGCGCCACAACACGAGCCCCGCCAGTCTCAACAAGGTTAGTCGCGTCCTCCGTCCCCCGCCCGCCGCAACCCAGCAACCCAACGCGCACCGCCGAATTCGCCGCCGACCCCCACACCCTCGCCGCCGGTATAAACATCACCCCTCCCGCCGCCGCCACTCCCCCGATAAATTTTCTCCGCCCCATCTCGTCGTTCGGCATTTCTCTCCTCCGTTTTATCCCGTCAAGATTTCCGGCTTTGCTCTTCCCCGAATAATTCAACCTGTACTGCATCTCCGTCCTCGAGAGGGAATCCATCCTTCGTCTTAATCCAGTCGGCGCACATAATTTCCAGGGTATCGTCCCCGTGTCCACCGCCACCAGACCCATCGAGCTTCAACGGCCTCACCCGATACGCCCAGGTCCCTTGCACCCTGCACACCTCGAACAGCAAGACCTGGTTCTCGTCTTTCCACGGGTCTAGCATCCTAAAATGTTCTCGGATCGTAATCTTTTGCTCCACTTTCACGTTCAGCGTCCCGCCCACGAGCACCTCACCGGTGGCTTTCATGAACTCCTGCGGAAAATCCTTGAGCCGCTGCGAGAAATGCCCAAAGCCGTTCTTATCCACCTTCCCTGTCACGATTCTCATTGGACCTTAAGGCGTTCAAGCGTTCAAACAGTTCAGCTCACGCCTCGCTCTATCACATCCACCGGGCGCGCGCAACTCGACCCTTCGCACTGCAAACACTGCAAAACTCGCGATCCAAGAGAACAGTGCGACTGCCACGCTCGCCCGTCTCCCAGACGACAAGCGTGGCACAGACTTCAGTCTGTGCTCTCCCGCTTTACCAACCCACGCCGCCACACCGTCATTTCGACCGAAGCAGGCCGAGCCTTTTCCTTCACGTTCGCTTCCTGCGAACGTGTCGGCCTGCGCAGGGAGAAATCTCTCTTCTCTGCGGTCTCCGTGTCTCTGCGCCCCTCTGCCGGGTGCCGCACCCCTTCGGTTCTAAGGGTGCGGGTTTTTCTTCTCTTCGCACCGATACCTTAGCGTTTCGCCGCGCTACTATCTGTTGCTCGTTCGCTCACCTATACTCCGTAACTCCTCCGCTGTTATATTAGCCTTGCCGATCAAACTCCACGAAAGGGGTGCCACATGGCCAAGCTAAGAAAACTAGCCATCATTGCTGCAACTCTCCTCATAAGCACCTGCGCGCTTCGCTCGGCGTCAGCAAACGAGCCTCCCGCCGACCTCTGCTCGCTGCTCCCCGCTGCGGAAGTAACCAAAACTTTGGGACAACCCTACGACTCCCCGCAAAAGAGCGTCGCCCCCCGCCCTTACGCAAACACCGCCGAAGGAACGGACTGTATTTATCCAGCTAAGGCGAGTAGGGCGAGCAACCTCCAGTTCAGAGCATACGTTGATCCCTCGTCATCCGCCGCTACGGATCTGTTCGCCAGACTGCGGATCTTTTTTGGCCCGCCAGTGCCGGTAACCGATCTCGCAGACGAGGCTTACTTTGACTCTCGTCATGGGCTCCATGTCCGCAAAGGCAAAGTTCGTTTCTATCTTCATCTTGCGAATTCCGGCAATTTCACGCCAGCAAACGAGAATCAGCTAAAGGACCTCGCTACTCGCGTCATCGGCCAACTCTAGGGAAAAGTCGGTGCAATGTCCCCTCCCAAACCCCAAGCAGGCTCTACTAAGAAAGCGTGGCACAGACTTCAGTCTGTGCTCTCTTGTTTTTCGACCTTGGCGTGTGCACCACAAGACGATATTTCGAGGTAGAATCAATCTATGACCCAAGAAGCGGTGGAACTCTTAAAAAAAGCGCTTTCCCTCCCGGTTTCGGAACGCGCTGACCTCGCAGGTTCTCTCATCGAAAGTCTGGACAAAACCCACGATCCGTCCGTCGAAGCCGCCTGGGACGAGGAAATCCAGCGCCGCATGGCCGACATCGACTCCGGCAAAGTGAAACCGATCTCCCTCGAAGAAGCCCGCCGTCGCCTCTCCGCTGCTGTGGAATGAGCCCTCCCGCGTTTTCCTTTCATTCCCATGCTATCTTCGAACCCTTGCCTCGTACTTCCCCATCCGTTGTCCCGTTTCCTGCCCTTCCGCTTCTAACCCTTTTAGAATCCGCACTTCCGCGAAACGCACCCGTAACCCCTTTATAATGCGCACTTCCAAAACACAGGACTTAGAGCTCTTTAGAATGACACTTACAGAAAAACCGGTGAGGGGGGCAGGGGGGGCCCCTCTGCTCCGAAGACTTTCGACTTTCAACTGTCCACTTCCTTTTCCCTCACGCAATCAACTTCTCCAAGTACTCCTTCGCCCCCCGCACATCCTCCATCTGCTTCTCCCCCGAAATCTCCCGTTCAATCGTCACCGCCCCGGGATACTTCATCTCCTTCGACCGCGCAATAATCCTCGCAAAATCCACCTTCCCCTTCCCAATCGCCACTTCTTCGCCCAGCTCCTTCGGGTTCGTTGGCCACAACCCATCCTTAGCATGAATCCCCTGCACGTACGGCCCAAGAATCTCAATCGCATCCACGGGATTCGCCTTCCCATACAAAATTAAATTCGCCAAATCAAAATTCACTCCCTGATTGTCCAGCCCCACATCCTTCATCGCGCGTACCAAAGTAATCGGCGTCTCCTGCCCCGTCTCATACCGGAAATTCTGCCCATTCTTCCGGCAATACCCCACCACCTCGATCAACGCCCCCACCGTTTCCGCGTAAACCGGATCGTTCGGATTCTCAGGAATAAATCCGCAATGCGTCTGTACCGCCGCCACGCCGCACTCCTTCGCAAACTCCGAAGCCCTCTTGATAAGCGCAATCCGCGCCGCTCGCGTATCCCTCGGCACCAGCCCAATCGTCAGCGGCCCTTGATAAAAATCCCACACTTCCTTCCCCGGCCCGCCCACCACAATCGAGGTCGCCTCAATCCCATACTTCTCCAGCGCTGCGGTCAACTTCTTCGCCAGCCCCTGCGGAAACTCCTCGCAATACGCCTGGCAAGTCGGCAACCCCAGCGCATGCACCTTGGCTATCGCCGCATCCGGATCATTTCCAATTCCAAGGATCAATCCCAATCTCAGCGGCTTCTTTCCCTCATTCCCAAACGCTTTCTGCGCGCTATACGCCGCACGGACCTCTGGCCCAAAAGGCATAAAAGCCTCGAAATTCTCCCCGCCCATAAACACCTCTCGCCCCGGCCCCAATCCCGCCGCCAGCGCTACAGCCGAACTCTTCAAAAATCTCCTGCGATCCTGTTTCTTCATTTTATTTTCCAGATTCCACCAGCATCCGCCGCGTCATCTCCTCGACCGGCGCGCGGTCATCTCGAAATATCACTGCTCCTGCCTGTGGTTCAAACTCAACGATGTCCCTCGCCGCTTTCTCCGCCAGCTCTTGCACCCAAAGCGGCCCGCCCCCGTGCTTCAATCGCGCCGCCGTTTCTACCGGGGAACGCTTCTCCCCAAACGCAAACAGAATGTGGCTGCCCTGCCCCGCCGAAAGCCATTCCACCGAGGGAAATACCTGCCGAATTGTTGCGCCCATCGCCTCCAGCAACTCGTGCTTCGGACTGTCATCGTACACATTTACCATCAGCACGCCGTCATCCGCCATCCGCGATCGCACCAACTGAAAAAATTCCACCGTGGTCAAATAAAACGGCACATAAGGTCCGCCTTGAAACAGATCAATATTCACTAAATCGCTCTTCGCAGTATGTTCCGCCAGCCACGGCCGCGCATCCGCTATATGCACATGCAATTTTGGATCGTTCTGCGGCAATCCAAAGAACTCCCCCGCCACCCGCACCACTTCCGGATCAATTTCCACTGCATCAATCTCAATCTCTGGCGCAACCGCCCGGCTCGCCTGAATCGATCCCCCTGCTCCCATTCCCAGCACCAGCAAATTCTTCGCCGGAACAACCAACGGACCTAGCGAAAATTCGTCCAGATAAAATCCCGAACTCCCGCCGCCCACCTTCTCAATGGTCTGCGCAAAGCGCGAATCATTCAAAACCAGCCACCGTTTTCCCTCCTTCTCAAAAACCAAAATCCTGTTATACGCGGATTCGCCATTCCAAATCAGCGAAGGCGGTGCCTTCGGTATCGGCGCAAGAAAAAGTATTGCCACTGGCAGCGCCAACAAAACTGCTGCCCTCCTTCGCATCATCAACCCGCCGGCTCCCACAAGGATCGACGCCCCACAAAGTATTTCCATCGTCATCCGCGTTCCAAACCTCGGCACCAGATAAAAACTAGTCCCCAAAACTCCCGCAATGCTTCCCGCCGTCGATAGCGCAAACACTCTTCCCACTGTTATTCCCACGTGTCCTGTCCGCGCCAAAAGCCGAATCGCAAACGGCGACGTCATGGCCAATGCCGTCATCGGCGGCACAAATATGATCACCGTCGCCAGCGCTGGCCCGCCAAAATCACCCATGCCAAACACTTTCAGCAGCACCGCCCTCATCAAAAACACAATCAGCAGTTGGTACAAGCCGCTTCCCAAAACAATCAAATACAGCACCGAATCGGTAGGCCACCGATCCGCAATCCAACCGCCCAAACTATATCCAGCCGCCAAAGCCAGCATCACCACCGAAATCATGCTGCCCCAAACATAAATCGAGTTCCCAAAATACGGCGCGTACAACCGGAACGCCGTCAACTCCATCGCCATCACAATCGCCCCGGTCACGGTCGCCGTCGCAATCCACAAAAAGGCCCGCGCGCTACTCGGTGGAGCAGCGTCGAAACGCTCATCGATTTGTCTGGAGTTTGGAGAGGGGGAGGTTCCCACGGCCCTTGTATATTCCATGCGGCCTTGTGAACCGTCAATGAAAACAATCGGTGAATTGCGGTTGCAACGTGAGTCTCAGCAGCGTGCCACGCGCCCCGACGGCGGTGGCGAAGTCTTCGGATGCAGCGCGCCTAGTAACAGTAATCTCACTCACCGCCAAACCGGCGCAGGTTGATAAACCTCTTCGACGATTCTTGAGCCGCCCTCTACTTCACTGGCGTAGCATTCCTCTGGTCAAGCGCGATCGTGTTCCCTCCCCCACGAAGTTCAACCTTTACGTTCCACAAGAGTATCTGCCCGCTGGTAAATGTCGACCCCATCAAATAATACGTTCCCGGCGCCACTCCGGGAAGCGTAGCTTTCCCAGTTGCATCCGCCCTGACTCCTGCTGCGGTCGCCGCGTTAATTGCATTCGACGCCGTCTGACAATTCGGCGTCCGCTGGGCGCACGCCATCAACATCGCCTTATACGGCGCAACACCCGCTGGGACTGGGAACCCGCCCTTCGCCAACACGTTATCAAAACTGTCTCTCAACAGCACAAACGCCCGCCCCGCCAATGGGTTTGGCGCTCCTGCCTGGGCCGCCGCCATGCCGCTAGCAACCGACAACACCGCATTCCCCGGCGTGACCGCGCCCGCAGGCATGGCCGCCGGCCTCACGGCACCAGCTCCATTTGCAGGAGCCGGTGCCAGCCCATTGGACGCCGTCGTCATCGCTGGAGCCCGCTCCGTCGCTCCCGGCACAAGGATCCCCAGATTGCACGTGGTCTCCAGCGGCGCGAACGTAAAATCGTCATCATTGTTTTGCCCCGTAATTCTGCGTCCGTGAACAAGGTAAGAACCCGCCCCTGGGTCCAATGTTCCGTCCGACTTCATATTGAGCAAAAGCGCATGGCCCGGGTCGTTGACCTTAACCGCCGTCTGCGAGCCATTGGCGACGACTTCATATGGATAAGCCCGCGCCGGTTCGCCGCAGGCCACAATCACGGACTCCGGGTAAAACTCCACGCTCAGGCCAGTCTGCGCCGCGTAGTTTCCGTGCATCCGCAGTCCCGGCGGTGTGGGTGGGCCTTTGTCTCCGCCGAACATGGTCTTGAGGAGGTCGGTTTGCATCGTCTGGACGCCAATTCCGGCCCCTTTAGCGGAAAGGTGCAGGGCCGGG
>Ga0210405_10003332_pt1 | contig 15829 bp, 13 predicted proteins | sample IncBWH11MmetaG_FD_155492 | JGI IMG/M metagenome (GOLD analysis project Ga0210405, IMG submission 155492) | Forest soil microbial communities from Barre Woods Harvard Forest LTER site, Petersham, Massachusetts, United States - Inc-BW-H-11-M | ecosystem: Environmental > Terrestrial > Soil >... | reverse complement strand
CATCCTTTCCTCCAGCTCGCCTAAGTCCTTGCAAACTCAGGCTACTGGATCTGGGCTGAGGGTGGGTCAATTTCCGAGCGTTGGGTGGGTCAACTTCCGAGCGGCGCGTCCAGCGGAAGAGGGTAGGCGCTGCCGCAGCGCGTGGGCGAGGAGCGCCGATTCGCGACGGCGCCCAACGACGGTGCCAGGAGGTGTCCACGGTATGGACCCTTTCGGCTAAAAGTGATCACCCCTGCATAGCACCTCTTCCATATGCCACTCCACCAAACAGAGAATAATCTCTCTACTGATGTCCATAATCGGCAAAAAGATCTGGAATTCAACGAGGAAACGTACGAAAGGACTCCACAGGCTCCCCAGGAACAACTATAAATAGTCGGTATCGAATACCAATAACTTGTTGTGCCAACTGGACTTACACTTGGATGCCCAGTACATTCGGGGCATGTCGGACAAGGCTGACTTCGGGCAGGCGGTCGTCTTCCCGGACAAGGCTGACTTCGGGCAGGCGGTCGTCTTCCTCGCCGACAAGGCCGGCTTGAGTCAGAAGACCTTGGCAAGGACCCTTGAGGTGACGGACAAGACGGTGTCTGCCTGGAAGATGGGGCGGCGGCGGCCCAATCGGCGTTCCATGCGGTTATTGCCCGACGCGCTGGGATGCTCCATGGAGGAGATTCTCGAGGTGGCCGCGTATCACGCAGAATGGCGGCAGAAGCTGCGGCACCGCAGGAACCGAGCGGGTGAGATCAAAGAGCCTCCAACTCCGCCGTCGGGGTCTGACGATCGGTGGCGCCAGGAGATGGGGCTTCATCTCGAGGGGGTCGCCGATCTTCTGGCTACGAAGATCGCGCAAAAGCTGTCGCCGCCGAAGTCCGGCTGACCCGCCGGCCGGCAGGCGGATGCCCCCAGCGCCACCTGAAGATTCCGCCGCAATCTAAGTCCGCGCCTGAATCCAGAGGCCTGCTGGGCCCCGGCGAAACGCCGGCGGGACGCCTCGCCGCAGGCGGCCGCTAGCAGTTCCGCGGTGGCCCCATGCAGGTGATGAAGACGGTCGGGCAGGGAGGGCACCAGGTCTGGCAGTTGCTGTAGACGCCGGAGGGACAGGGCAGGCACTCCGTGTGGATCGGCGTCAATCCGCCGGCCGCCAGGCGGAGATCGGTGCCTTCGAGGTTGCGGAGGGTCTCGGTGTGAAGGACCAGCCTGCGCGAGAACTTTCGCTTCATCGTCCTCTCCTTGTCACGCTCCCCGTCTGCCACATGGTCAGGCGAGCAGGCGCGACGCAACGGCGCCAGGTATCTTAGATAGCGCTGCTGATTAGCATATCACATATAGCGCCAATCCTTTGAGGCCTGCCGGCCGGCCCGGGGCAAATGCGGCGCGGCGCGCGCTGGGGATCGTGTTTACCGGCCTCGGCTACAGCTTCCAGTATGGGGCGAGCCGACATTGCCGGCGCCGCGGCGCAGCTCCTCTCGCCGCGGTGCCGGGGCCGCCGGCGTCACCCGCGGACGGGCACGGGCGCGGCCGTCGGTGGCGTAGAGTGCCGGGCATGCAGATCACGGAATCGTCCATCGCCGCGCTGCGCGCCGCGGTCGCCGCCGAGCGCGACCACATCATGGAGCTTGCCGGCGAGCTGATCGCGCTGCCCACCGAGAACCCGCCGGGCCGGGCCTACGAGCAGGCGGTCGAGCTGCTCCGCGGGCGCCTGCGCGGCCTGGGGTTCGACGAGGTTCTGGTGGACGGCGATTGCATCCTTTGCTTTGCCGGGAGCGGCAGCCGCACGCTCTACTGGAGCGGCCATTACGACGTGGTGCCGGCGCAGGAGCCGGCGCAGTTCTCGCCCCGCCTCGAGCGCGGCCATCTCTTTGGGCGCGGATCGTCGGACATGAAGGGCGCTCTCGCCGCCATGGTCTTCGCCGCCAAGGTGGCGCGCGACCTCGGCCTGCTTGCGGGCGGCCGCCTGGGCCTGGTGTTCGTGCCCGACGAGGAGACCGCCGGGCCGCGCGGCTCGCGGCACCTTGCCGCGCGCGGCATCCTGGGCCGCGACGCCGTGGGCATGCTGACCCCCGAGCCCACCGGCGGCGTGGTGTGGCACGCCAATCGTGGTGCGATCACGCTGCGCGTCACCGTCGAGGGGCGGTCGGCCCACGTCGGCCGGCAGTTCGCGGGTGTCAATGCCTTTGAGCGCATGCTCACCCTGGGGCAGTCCCTGATGGGGCTCAAGGCCGAGGTGGAGCAGCGCGTCACCGGTTACGCGATCGAGCCCGCCGCCGCCCGGCACTCGATCCTGATGCTCGGCGGCTGCGCCTCGGCCGGCGCCAACTTCAACGTCGTGCCGGCCGCCTGCTCCTTCACCCTGGATCGCCGCATCAATCCGGAGGAGAACCTGGCCGAGGAGCGCCACCGGCTCCTGGACCTCGTCGCGCACAGCGGCATCCCCGCCGCGGTCGAGGTTCTGCAGGAGGGCGACGCCAGCGCCACGCCGACGGACTGCCCCCTGGCCCGGGCCCTGGCCGCCAGCATCGAGGCCGTCACCGGCCGGCCGCCGCGCTTCGAGCTGTGCCCCGGCCTGCTCGAGACCCGCTTCTATGCCCAGCGCGGCATCCCCGCCCTCGCCTACGGGCCCGGCCTGCTCTCGGTCTCCCATGGCCCGCACGAGATGGTGCCTGTCGACCGCCTGCTCGACTGCGCGCGGATCTACGCCCTGGCCACCGCACGGCTCTTCCAGGCCTGAGCTCGCGCCGAGCCTCCCGCGGCGGCGCGAGTTCCCGGCCCGACCGAGTCTCCTTCCGTGAACATCACCCTCGAGAGGACCAGAGCCCTGGCGGCCTGAATACCGCCGCCGGCACGACGCCTCGTATCTTGGTCTCGAACTTTGAAACGAGGTGCTCTAGGGCCACTAGCTGGTTCAAGAATCTAGGCGGCCACCCTTCCGGTCGGAACGAGCGACGAGAAGGGCTCCGACGCAGAAGAGCGTGCGCGTTGGTGCCGATGGCGACGGCAGTCAGGTCATGGCAAGCTCGGTCGCCAGCCGCTCCACGGCGCGGCGTGCCCGGGCGCTTACTCGCTCAGGGTCGCAGGCATCGCCGCGCGCCACGGCCAGATGGTCCTTTGCGGCTTCCCGATCGCCCTCTAGGAGCGCGATCCGCGCCAGCATCGCTCGCGCCAGGACGACTTGGCTGCGGCGCTCCACCGTCCGCGCCGCGCCCAGCGCCTCCGTGGCGCGCCGCTCGGCCCCTGCGAGCCTGCCAGCGGCCAGATCGATCTCCGCCGCAAGGTTCTGGGCGTAAGCCAGCAACCCCTTGGTGTCGATGAGCCGCAAGCGCTCGAGCGCCGCCTCGAGCAGCCCGCTGGCGGCGTCCTCGCCAAGCGCGAGACGCGCCAGGACTTCGAGCGTCTCGGCCATCGGCACCTCGCTGCCCTCCCCCAGCCTGGCAGCCGCGGCACGCAGCTCCGCCGAGCGCCGGAGCGCCGGCGCCGGGCAGCCCTGCTCGAGGTCGATCATCGAGAGGCGAGACATGCATTCGTACTCGGCCCAATGATCCTGGGTTTGGCGAGCCAGGTGCAGCGCCTCTTCGAGATACCGCGCCGCGGCCGCCTCCTTGCCGGCGAACAGCCGCGTCAGGCCAAGACCCCAGGGCAGATCGATCACCGTCGTGCCGATGCCGAGCGCCAGCGCTTGCGCCTCTACCAGCAGCGACGTAGCACGGCGATGGTCGCGCTCGAGCTGCCCCAAGCAGCGGCCGGTGTTGGCGAGGGCGCGCACCGCGGTGACCGGGTCGGCGGCGCGGCTCAGCTCGGACGCCTGTAGCGAGTAAGCCTGCGCCCGCGCGTCGTCGCCGCTCTCCTCGCTCAGCACCGAAAGCAGGTAGAGGCCGGTCTGGACCTGCGCGTGAAGGCTCGAACCGCCGGCTTGTTCGACCAGGCCCACCAGTTCCTGCGCCAGCTCTCTCTGCCGCCGCCGCCCCAGCGTCGCATGGACGAATACCTTGTACAGGTCCATCCGCAGGCAGAGCCGGGTGGGCTCGGGCAGGTTGCGGACGTGCTGCAACCCGGCTTCGGCAAGCTCGCTGGCCTCGACCGGCGCGAAGAGCCGCAAGCAGCGCTCGCCCGCCGTGACTGCCGCTCGTGTCGCAAGCTCGTAGTCGCCGCCCAAAGCGGCGTGGCGAGCGATCTCGCCGGCGTTGCCCCCATCAGGGTCCGGCAAGGGAGAGAGGGTCTGGGCGATCCGCAGGTGGATGAAGCGCCGGCGCGATGCGGAGACCTGCTGGTAGGCGGCCTTGCGGATCAAGTCGTGAGCAAAGTCGAGGGCGCCTTCCTGCCCACCGGTGGCCGCACCACGCAGAATGCCATGACGCTCGAGCTCGGCGATGCCGGCCACGAGGTCGGACGCGGCGAGCCCGGTGACGCTGGCCAACCAATCGGCGAAGAACTCACGGCCGAAGGCCGCCGCCCACGGGAGCAACTCGCGCGCAAGGCGCCCGACTCGCGACAGGCGGTCACCGATCAGACCACCCAAGGTGCCGGCGAGAGTGTCTCTTCCCAGCGCCAGGGCACGGGCCACTTCGAGCGCGAACAACGGATTGCCTTGGCTCTCGTCGTAGACCCTGGCGCCGTCCGCCTGCGGCGCCACCGAGCGTGCAAGCGCCGCCGTCGCCAGTTCATCGAGGGGGGAGAGCTCGAAGCGGCGCAGCCGGCGCTCTCGGGCGAGCGCCCGCACCAGGCGCAAGGCTGCCGGGCAGTCGGCGAGCTCGCCGGCGCGGGCGGCCGCGACACAGAGCAGGCGCATGCCGCCCTGCCGTCTCACCACGTAGTGCAGCAGCGCCGCCGAAGCGTCATCGATCCACTGCAGGTCGTCGAGCAGCACCACCACGACCGGGGGGTTGCCGGCAAGCGTTGGCGCGGGGCTGCTGAGCAGCGCCACCACCGCGTCGAAGAGCCGACCGCGATCGCTGGCCGCGGACAGGTCGGTCGTCGGGCCGAGCTCGACGATCAGCGGCGCCAGGTCGGCGCGCAACGGCGCGGCCAGTGCGGGGAGCGGCGCGCTGCGCAAGGCATCGATCCATGCTCCGTAAGGGCGCACCGCCTCGGCCTCGAAGGCGCGGCCGTCGAGCACCAAACCGCCCCGCAGGCGCGCCGCCGCCGACAGCTCGCCGAGCAGCCTGGACTTGCCGATCCCTGGCTCGCCCAGCAGCAGCGCGAGTCCTCTCGCTTGCCCCGCCTCGGCGGCGGCGAGCAGACCGGTCAACTCGGCGAGCTCGCGAGAGCGCCCCACCAACGCCCAGGCGCGCTGCGACGACGCCGCGGCCGCTGGCGCGGGCGCCGCCTGAGAGCTCGGTCGCCGCGGCTCGACCGCCGCGGCCTGCTCGCAGAGCGGGTTGCCAGGGTAACGATCGTCCTCCTGCCGCCGCCGCGAGGGAACACGCCCGAGCGCGCGCCGGGCTTCCTCCAGGGCCGTCGACGGCACGGCGGCCAGCTCCTGGCGGAGCATGCGGCGGCAGCTTTCATATTGGGCCAGCGCCTCGTGCTCGAGCCCCATCTCGCCCAGGAGGCGCACCACCGCGGCCTGGGCGGCCTCGTCGAGAGGATTGACGGCGACCCAGGCGCGCGCATGGCGCAACGCCGCGGCCGGGGTGCCCGCAAGGCGCTCGACCAGCGCCGCCAGTACCGACGTGTGCAACCGGCGCAGCTCCTCGCGCTCGGCCGACAGCCATTCCTGGAAGCGATAACAGTCGGGAAGCTCCAGCCCGGCGAGGAAGTCGCCGCGGAACCGTGCCGCCGCCCGGCAGAGGTCGTCGATCGGCATCGGAGCCAAGCCGCCGGCAAGCAGCGCGCGAACCGCGGCAAGATCGATCTCGGTGCCGGGTGGAGTGGCGAGCAAACGTACGTGCTCACGGTCGCAGCAAAGGCGCGGACAACCGCCGACGTCGTCGACCAGCGGCCGCAGCTTGGTCAGACTCCACCGCAGGGCGGCCCGGGGATCGGCCGGCCCTTCCCAGAGCAGCTCGCAAAGACGCGCGCGGGAATGCGCGCCGCCCGGCGGGCCCCCCGAGGCGGCGAGCGCGGTGAGATAGCCAAGCAGCGCGCGAGTCCGCTTCGAGGGGGGCAGCCCGAGGGCGCGGCCGCCGCGAGCGACTTCGAGCTCGCCCAGCAGACGGATCTCGAGCAGTGGCGGGTTCACCGGCGCCCTCTCAATAGAGGTCGGCAGTCTGGCACAGGGAGTCTGGCACAATTTCAACGGTAGTTCCAACGCTGCCTTCAACGATCAGCGTCCAGACTGGGCACTCTCGAAACCGTCCTGAGCGGGCCACGGCTCGCCGAAAGGAGTGCCAGGACATGAGATCTCTTGCCACGAAGGCGGCTCTTGGAGCGGCCGGAATCACGACCATCCTGTGCGTAGCTCTCGTCGCCGCGGTGCCGAGCGGGAACGGTGGAGCCACGGGGTGGGCCATGAACGCCACCGCGATCGAAGCTTGCAGTTGCCCGATGTTCTGCCAGTGCTATTTCAACAGCAAGCCGGCCGGACACCACGAGCACGGCGCGAAGGAAACGCACTTCTGCCGGGCGAACCTGGCCTATCGCGTCAACAAGGGCCATTTCGGGGCGACCTCGCTGGACGGGGCAAAGTTCTGGCTCGCCAACGACCTGGGCGGCGACTTCTCACATGGACAGATGGACTGGAACGTGATGTATTTCGACAAGTCGCTGTCGAAGGCGCAGCGCGCGGGCCTCGAGGAGATCGTCGGCCACCTCTTCCCGGTAAAATGGAACTCGACGACCACGGCGGAGGCGTCGATCGATACCTGGGAGTACGATGGGGACAGCGCTCATGCAACCATGGATGGCGGCAAGACGGCGGAGGTGAAGCTGGCGCGCCCCGCCGCCGCGGCCAATGGCCCCGGTCCGCTCGTGCTCAAGAACCTGAAGTACTGGGGCGCGCCACGCAACGACGGGTTCGTGATGATGCCGAATGAAGTCGAGGCTTACCGCGTCGGGCCGAAAGCCTTCGAGTACAAGGGCACCAACGGCTTCCTGATCACTGTTGACCTCAATTCCAGCGACTTCCCGGCGACGCCCACCGCGAAGAACGCCGGGAAATAGGGGAGTCCTATGATCTATCTCGTCGTGGAACAGTCCTTTGATCCGCCGCTCACCGACGAGGCGTATCTCGCCATGAGCCAGCGCATCGATCCCTGCCTGAGCGCCCACCAGGTGCAGTGACGGCGCAGCCTGGTGGCAACCGACCGCCGGCGCATGATCTGCACCTTTCAAGCCGCCGACGCCGAAGCGGTCCGCGCCGCCTACCGTTCGGCCGGAGAGCAGTTCGAGCGGGTCTGGACCGCCGAGACCTACGAGCCCGCCGGCCCATAGACGAGACGGAGGCATACTCGCGCCCCTGCCCGCGCGGCGGGGAAGGGCGTCGAGGAGGCATCACGGCGCCGGACGATTTCGCCCGGCGCCGCGGCGGGCTCAGTTGACCGGCTTTGCCGCCTCGAGACTCGCGATGAAGTCCTTGATCACTTGTTGGTTTGCGGGGTCCGGGGCCTGCGGCAGCGCCAGCTTGGCCTCGGCGATCGCCTGGTCCTTGTGACCCAGGGCCGCGTGACCGCGGGCCAGCCCGAAGTGCACCGGCCAGACGTTCGGATGGAGCTGGGCGTTGGTCGTGAACACCTCCATCGCGTCGGCTGGGCGGTGCATCGCGATCAGTTGACGGCCGATGAGATGGAGGTCGAGCGGGCCAGCGTCCGGGTTATGGATCGCCTTGGCGAGCATGGCCTTCCCTTCGGTCGCCTTGCCGTTGGCATCGAGGGCCAGCGCCAGGGTGAAAAGGGTCGTCGAGTTCTGCTGGCCGCCGCAGTTCGGGTCGATGCCGCGCCGGGCCCAGAGCAGAGCGTCGTCGAGATGGACCTTGTGGGCAAGGCAGAACTGGACTGCCGTCGTCCAGCCGCGCCAGTTGAGGCCGCCCGCCGACCGCAGCTGCTGGCGGATCTTCTCGAAATAGAGGTCGTTGATGTTCTCGACCGTGATGGCGAAGGGCAGTTGGAGGTCCTCCCAGCGCAGCACGGCCGTTGCGCTGTCGGGCTTCCGGTCGCGGAACTCGTAGGTGAGGTCCTCGTGATACTCGCTCGGTTGGGGCTTCGCCGTGACCCGCAGGGCATCTTCCTTCGCGTCGTAGTAGAAGCTGCCCCAGGAGGTGTAGTTCTTCGAGAAGATGATCGTCCACTGGTTCGCTTCGGGGATGAAAAAGAGGCCGTAGGAGCCGGCCGGCAGGCGCTGACCCTGGATCGTGACGTCGTGAGTCGTGGTGAAGACGGTGTTCTCGTTGGCGCCACCGCGCCACGGGCACTGGCTGCCGCAGCTGCCGAAGGGGAGGTTCGTCCACCCGTATTCGACGAGATTGCCCTTGCCCCAGATCTTGCCCCGCCGATCGACTCCGGTCGGGCTGTGCACGTGCGGGCTGCTGTAGTCGATCGTCAGCCGGACGGGGCCGATGTCCTGGCTGACCGAGGCGTGCTGAGCGCCGCCACGGCTATGACCATCGATGTCGGAGTCTGACGGGGGTATCGTGACTCCTTCGAACAGCTGGGCGGCCGCGGGGGTGGCGAGAAAGGCTGCCGCGGCGAGCGTGGCGAGGCTTCGGCAGGCTCTGACCATCATTCCTCCCATTCCTCCGATGTTGCGGTCCGCCTGTGCCCGTCTTCGGGCAGACGAGGACCGAACCTAAGGGGATCCACACGAGGTAGTGCGCCCCTGGGAAGCTGGACGATTCTTGCTGTTCGGGCCGCCTCTCGCGAGAGCCACTTCCGACCCGCCGGGTAAGACCAGCTGGCGCGCCCCTGGGTGCCGACCTCGAGCAGATGCCTCGTCGCGCCGCTCCTCGTTCCAGATGCACTTCATCGGCCGCGCCTCGGTACCCGGACGATTCTCACCTGCTCCGGTCCAGGTCTACTCCAGGTCCTCCGGCAGCCGCTCTCACCGCGCCTTGGGCCTCTGCAGCCGCTTTCTTGAGCCTCTCGAACCGTCTGATGTCAAAGCCATGCTCTTTCGCGAGGCCACTCAACGCACCCTCCGGGACCTGGAAGAACAGCCCGAGAGCGGCAATCGCGGGAATGTCAGGGGTGGACTCGGAGAGGATCGACTCAACCTCCTCGAGACCGACGTCGAGAAAGCCCACCGCGCGGTCTGGTCGCCCCTGGGAGTAGGCCGCCGGCGAGGCCCCATGTGCGAGGAACTCCAGGAACTTGGGCCGGACGGCCAAGGAACCGGAGCGCAGTAGGCTGGTGTAAATCTCCAGGCACTCCTCTGCCTCTTCGAGCAGATCCATTTCATAGCCCTGCGCATCGGCCGCGACGCCGAACTTCACCCTGTCGGCGAGGCACATGGCCAGGTCGGGCAGCCAGGTGGCTCGTCCCTGCTCATAGATCGGTGTGCGGAGGATCTTCACCGCTTCCGCAAGATCCTCCATCGCCGGCAATTGGTTCCAAACACTCCCTTCGATCCAGGCACGGGTCCAGAGAGTCATTGCGTAGTCGTGCGCAAGATCTGGCTTGGACGGCTCTCTGCTCCGCAGCTTGCTTCTCATGGCGACGGCCCGTGCGATGTCTTTCTGTGCCGACTTGTGGAAGCTCCGTTCCCCACCGCTGACGAGAAACATATCCATGTGGACCGTCGCACGCATCTTGTAGGAACCGGCGAGCCAGTTGCGCTCCTCGACCGTTTGCAGCTGCGGCGCGAGTCCGCTCCGCGCTTCGATCGCGCGGCTGAAGGCTTCCACGGCCCCCAAGCGGTCGCCCATTGCCAGCAGGGAGCTGCCAAGTTGATGCAACTCCAGCCCTGGCGCCGAGGGATCGCCGTCTGGCAAAGCGTCCACGGCGGGAGATTTGGCAGGCTGCCTCGCGCCCAGGAGCCGCCTCCTTTCACGGATCAGCCACCCGGCGTGCTCTCCTTCTCCAGGCGGTAGCACCTCGATGATCCTGTCGATCATCACTATCGCGAAGCGGGACACGCCGCCTGGGTTGGCGGGCGGCGCCGCGAGGAGCTCTCGCGCCAAGCCGAGTGCGCCGCCGAGGTTGCCGGCGCCGAGCTGTGCCTGAACGAGAAGGAGCGCGCCGGCCCATCGCTGCTGGTCCGTCGCCGTGGCCGAGCTCATGTAGCGGGAGAGATCCCGCAGCTCGCTTGCTACCTCGCCACCACCTCTCAGGACCCGCCGTTTCACGCCCGCGATGACCTTGATAGAGCCGGCGGTCAGCTCTCGGGCGAGACCGCCCGCCTCCTCGATGCCAATCCGCCCATTTACCAAGTCCTCGGCTACATCGCGCAGCGGCTTCATGCGCTCTCCCTGTGACCGATGCGGCTGCGCACGCGATTCAGCTCCTGCTGCCGACGTAGGTACCCTGTTCGTTCTATGAGGCCTTCGGCATTGGTGCAGGCTGCGCGTGCCTTGCGTCGCTCTCCCTGGTCGAGATACAGGCGCGCATAGCAAAGGAGCCCCTCGACCTCGACCGGGCGCATTCCGGACTGCCCGGCGATTTGGAGAACCTCATCGAGATCTTCGACAGCCCCCTCGTGATCGCCCCGGTACCGCTTCGCCTCCGCGCGATTCAGCAGTGCAAAGGGTAGCTGGTCGAGCTGAGCGCCCGCACGCACCAGCTCCACTGCCTGATCGAGATATGCGAGCGCCTGATCGAGATCTCCTTGACCCTCCGCCCTCACCTGCTGGACGATCGCCGCACCGTAGGCCAGCAGCTGCGATTCCCGCGGCCTGGTGTCGAGGGCGCGTCTTGCGCGCAGCTGCACCTCTGACCAGTGCCCGCCATCGAGCAGCAACTCCGCATACTCGCACCCCTGGCCACCAGAGAGAAAGGGAATCGGCGACCCGGTACCCTGGTGGAGATGTTCCGCCTCTTCGAAGAGCCTATTCCCCTCATCGGACCGGCCCAGATAGTGGCAGGCACGGCCCGCATGAGTGCGGCTGATGATGCGCTCATCGATGTCCCGGGCCTCGTCGGCGAGACGCACCGATTCGAGCGCGGCGGCCAGGCTCTCTTGCAACTCCCCGAGCTTCAAATGCGTGGCAGCGATGTTGCCAGCGGTGACCGACGCATTGGCGAAGTTCTTACCCCTGATGTCTTGCTCGAGACCAAGTCGATAAGGCTCCAGCGCCTCTCGGAGCCTGCCCAGAAGCGTGAGATACAGCCCAGCTTGGCCAAAGACGAAACCGGCATCCTTGTCGGCGATCCCTTCGATCAGCTGGTTCCATTGCCGTTTGAAAAAGCTGGCAAGCGCCGCCAGGTCCAAGCCGCCAGCGCCCAGGCGACTCCAGCTGAACTGCTCCTGCTTACGCAAGAGACGCTGCCAGTAAACGTCGTCGAGGGCAGCCTGAGGTTGGCCGGCCCGGACGCCAAACGCCATCGCGTCATACAGGGGCATCAGGTCCGGAATGCTCGCCGCGCCGCGGGGCATCGAGATGGAGTAGTGAACGTACAGGCGGCGATTTGCCTCGCGCCAGGCCTCCGGCGCTCGGTTGCGCAGGTACTGGCCGAAGTGTTCGCGGACAAGCGGATGTGCATCGAGAGAGCCGGGAGAATGCCGGCTCGCGGGCGCTACGAGACCGGCGGCGCGCAGCCTCTGCAGCAGCTGCCGCCAGCTCTCGGTGCGAGGTCCGGGAAGGTGGTCGGTGAGTCCCACGATGGGAGGGCTCGAGGAGAGGGCCACGTGTCAACTGCACGCCGAAAATCCTTCCCATCTGCACGTTAAAATTCCCCCCCTCCTCCAGTAGTGAAGCCCAGCACAGAGTGCCGTTGCTTCTTCTTGGGTGGGTGGGCAGGGCGGCGGCGGGGGCGGACCGGGTGGGGGCCGCCGCCGCCCTGCTCATGGCTGGTGAGGCTCGGCATGGTTAGCCCGGCGCCTCGACCTCGACAGCGCCGGCCTCGGTGTAGGGTTCGCTGCGAGTCAGCAAGCCGGCCTTGCGCTTCTCCTTGAGCCGGTAGCTCTCCCCCTTGACGTTGACGATCGTCGAGTGGTGCAGGAGCCGGTCGAGGATCGCCGTCGCGATCACCTGATCACCGAAGACCTGGCCCCAGCCGGCCAGACTCTGGTTCGAGGTGATCAGGATCGAGCCCCGCTCGTAGCGCCGCGACACCAGCTGGAAAAACAGGTTGGCGCCGAGCCGATCCAGCGGCAGATAGCCAATCTCGTCCACGATCAGCAGCTTCGGCTGGACCAGCTGCTTGAGCTTCTCCTCCAGCCGGTTGTCTTGGTGCGCGCGAGTCAGCGTGGTCACCAGGGCGGTCGCCGTCGTGAAGGCCGTGCGATAGCCAAGGGCGCAGGCTTTGAGGCCCAGGGAGACCGACAGGTGCGTCTTGCCGACCCCCGGAGGGCCGAGCAGCAGGACGTTGTCCGCATCGGCGATGAAGCGGCCGGTCGCGAGCTCGCGGATCACTTTCGGGTCGATCGAGGGCTGGAACTTGAAATCGAAGGTCTCCAGGCTCTTGTGGAACGGGAATCTGGCCATCGACGTCTTCATCGAGGTGTGACGCTCCTCCTTGGCGGCCAGCTCCCGACTGAGCAGGTCCTCGAGGAAGTCGGTGTAGGTCACCTCCTTCTTGCTCGCCTCCTGCAGCAGCGACGGCAGCTGCTCGGCCGTCCGTGCCAGTTTCAGGCGCTTCATCTGGTCCTGCAGGCGGTCGATCTAGACGCTGCCGCCGGCACTCATGACCGCACCTCGTCGACCAAGCCCTGATAGCTCGCCAGCGGCCGTGTCTCGACCTGGCCGACGCTCTCGGCGTAAACCGGATCAAACCGCGGCGGCCCGGACATCGCCGGCGGACTGGACCTCACCGGACAAGGCCGTGGCGGACCCTCCCACCGCGCCAGTTGGTGCTTGCCGCTCAGCCGGCGGTGACGGACCGCATCGCTGCCTGGCCGACTGATCCAGATCTCCTCGGCCTGGATGTGGACCTCGACCTTGCAGCCGGCCCACTCGAGCGGCACCGGGTAGCGGTTGGCATCGACCGCCACGTAGGCGTCCCGCGGCACCCTGCGGCTCTCGATACGCTCCCGCGGGCTTGGCGCGCGCCCACTGACGGGGATCAGCGTCTCGCCGCGCGCAAACCGCTCGGCCGGCTTCTCGTGGGTCGTTCCGTGGAGCCGCTGATCGGCCACCTGCACGCACCAGAAGAGCAGCCAGGTGTTGAGCTCCTCGAGATCCCGGAAGCGACGCCCCACCAGCGCGTTGTGCTTGATGTACTTGACTCCGCTCTCCACCTTGCCCTTGGTCTGAGCCCGGTAGTAGCGGCACAGCCGGATCTTGACCCCGTAGAAGTCCATCCGGTCCTTGAAGGTGGCGTTCCAGACCACCTTGCCGATCGCCTCGTCCTTGGCGGTGACGATCGTCCGCGGGTTGTCGTAGAGGATCGTCTCGGTGCGGCCGCCAAAATGGGCGAACGCCGACGCATGCCCGTTGAGCAACGGCTCCAGACCCTCGCTCAGATAGGCCTTCGCGAAGAGACGTCGGCTGTAGCCGAGCACCAGCGTGAAGATGTGAATCCGGGTCCGCTCCTCACCGAAAAACGCCCAGGTCGTCCCCCAGTCCACCTGCGCCTGCTCCCCCGGACCGGTCTCAAATCGCAGCGTTGGCAGATCGCCGCCCCGCCACTCGGGCCGCCAGGCGGCGATGTAGTGCGCCACCGCCCGGTAGGAGCAGACTTCCCCGAGCTCGGCAAGCTCCCGCTGGAGCACCGCCGCATTGAAGCTCACCTCTGGCGCTCGCGCCCTCAGGAATGGCTCCCAGCGGTCGAGTCGACGGCCCCGTGGCGACCTCTCCTGCGGCCGCCACGATCGCGCCCATTACTTCCGCACCGTCTTGATGTCGAGCCTCAGATCCCGTGCAATCGCCTTCTTCGACAGCCCCTGCTCGCGTAGCACCTCGATCGCTGACCAGATTCTTTCGCCGATCAACTCGCTTTCCGCCGCGCCTCCAGGCGCTACGGGGAGCATCTCCGAATTCCTCTCCATCGGTCTTCCTCCTCGGAGAGGGGGGGAGGATTAGCGTGCAGCACGGGTCCATTTTCGGCGTGCAGATGACACCACGATCGCGGCCTCCTCGCAGGGTCTGTCGAAGAGGCCGAGGAGCCCGAGGATGCCGAGCTCCGGTCCAGCGCCTAACCTTCCGGCAAAGGCGGCCATGACTCGCTGGGCCGGACCGTCGGGGGGCTTCGGCAGTGCCGAGGTCGCCCGCAGACTCGCGAGTGCGCCGCCGTGCGTATCTTTCAGGAATCCGGCGAGGAGGCGCAGGGCTAGAGCATGATTCTCGAGCTCCATCGACGCCGCTCGGAGCTCGGTCGTGGGAGCGGAGACCCCCTCGGCCACGAGGAGAGCGGCCCCATCTTCGAAGGACATCTCCTCCAACCGTTCCTCTTGAGCGCCGCGACAGCGTCCGGAGTCACTCAGACCGAACACGGCCTCACGAGTCGTGATCACCAGCAGTCCAGGATTGTCACGGGCCAGCTCGAAGACCAGCCGTGCCAGGCCCGGGTCGGTGATCTGGCCTCGCTGATAGTGGAGCGCCGATTGCAATGGCTCGAGGCCGTCAAGGATCAGGAGCGCCGGCTCGGTGCGGAGAAGCCGCACCAGGCGGTTGCCTTTCTCCCAGGAGGATCGATAGCGCGTGGAATCTTCCCCGAACCACTCGTCGAGAGCGACGGAGAGGAACTGATCGGCGGATGTCGCTGTCGTCCCGCACCCCTGGCTGTAGAAAGACCAGCCATAGACCCTCCTCGCCCCGCGAAAGCGCTCGCCGCTCATCTGCTGGAGCCATCGCTCGACAAGAGCCGACTTGCCGGTTCCACCCTCGCCAACGAACACCACGACGCCGGTGTCGTAGGATTCCCATGCCTCGTCGAGAGTCTGCAGCTCTTTCTTGCGACCGATCAGGTCACCGCCCGAGACGCTCGAGACGGGAAGCCTCGAGACATCGACAGCTAGCGGTTCCCCATAGACCAGAGGCGCTGGTGGGGTCTTTCCCCCTGCCGTGAGCCAGGAGGAGATCCTCTCGGCCACGGCGCTGAAAATCTCGTGCTCCCGGCCAGCGTAGTCGCCGGTGACGGTCTGCCTGTCACTCGGCAGCAGCTGGATGTTCCTGAGAGGAAGGTACTTGCGCCATGAGCAGGGCTCGATGATCAACGGCAGCAGGAGCATGCCGCTGGAGTTACGGCGCTCCAGGAGAGCCGGCAGCTCGTAACGGGTGCAGAAGTTGGAGGCGAGGAACCTCTCGGTGATCAAGCAGACCGCCACACCCGCTCGCGCCAGCGCTTGATCGAGCTCCCTGAGCCACTGCTCTCCACCAGCTATCTGGCGGTCATACCAGACCTCGACTCCCTCCAGGGTCGTGAGGCGGGGCAGCAGGCGATCCAGCCACTGTCGATCGAGCTGACTGTAGCTGATGAAGACGAGCGGAGGCAGAGCATCCATGTTCTACCCTCTCCTTAGAAAGAGTATTGGTTCATAACCTACATTGTAGCAGGGGCCTGGCCCGGGCCGGGGCGCCGACGCCAGAGGAAAAGGTCCTGCGCGAAGTGTGCCGGTGTCGGGACGATGCTCTGGTGGCCACCATTCCGGGGTGAAGGCGGCCATCCTCTCCGACGCGAAGGCGGCACACTGTGGATGCGCGCGCCCATACCCTCCAGGTCCTCTGCTACCACCGGCCCGAGTAACCGTTCTCCCAACTGCCCGGAATCCGGCGGTTGGATGAGGGCGAGCTGGATCAGGAGACTTGTGCAGCGGCCGCCGCCCATGCGGTCGGCGCAAGCTCGTGAATCCGACGGGACGGATG
>Ga0210405_10003331_pt1 | contig 15836 bp, 10 predicted proteins | sample IncBWH11MmetaG_FD_155492 | JGI IMG/M metagenome (GOLD analysis project Ga0210405, IMG submission 155492) | Forest soil microbial communities from Barre Woods Harvard Forest LTER site, Petersham, Massachusetts, United States - Inc-BW-H-11-M | ecosystem: Environmental > Terrestrial > Soil >... | reverse complement strand
GACAGCAGCATGTGCAGCAGTTGGATGGGTTCCTGTCGTCGAAAGAGGCCCAGCAAGCGCTGAAATCGGCGCACATGGATCCGCAAGAAGTGAAAAACGCGGTGGGGCAACTGGATGACGAGGACTTGGCACGGCTCTCGGCGCGCGCGGAGAAGGCCCAGCGGGAGTTTGCAGCAGGAAACCTCTCTGACCGTGACCTGCTGATCATCCTGGTATGCGTTGCAGCGTTGATCCTGATTATCGTGGCCGTACGTTGAGATGAAACTGCGTTGCATCCTCGGGCTGGTGCTGTTCTCGGTGGCGGGCGTGGGAATCGCGCTTGCTGCAACGGAGACGCCCAGCCTGTGGATCGACGTGCCGTTCGTGGCGCAGGTGAAGAATGGTTGCGGTTCGGCCGCGATCGCGATGGTGATGGAGTATTGGGAAAAAAGAGCCGGACGCGGCGGGGCGGGTTCCGCGGATGCGGGGAAAATCCAGGCAGCGCTTTACTCGCCGTCCGAAGAAGGAATTCCGGCGAGCGCGATGAAACGGTATTTTGAGGGCGCGGGCTACCGGACGTTTGCGTTTGTGGGCGATTGGGGCGAACTCGGGCATCATCTGGAGCGCGGGCGGCCGCTGATTGTTAGCTTGAAGGCGAGCGGGCCGCACGGACCGCTGCATTACGTGGTTGTAGTGGGAATCGATTCGGCACAGGGTACCATTTACGTGAACGATCCGGCGCAGCAGAAAATGTTGCGGCTTTCGCGAGAGGGATTCGAGTCGGAATGGAGAGCCACCGAGCATTGGACATTGCTTGCCGTGCCGCGAAGCGTCGATTGATTTTCTTTCTGCTGTTCTTTCTTCTTCCTATGCGCGTCCTTGCGCAGACCGGTGATCCGGCCGGGGAGAAGCTTCCCGAAATAAAAAGACTCTACGAAGCGGGAAATTGGGACGGCGTGGTGCGCGCAGTTGCGCAATCAGGGGACGAGTCCGCGGACTTACTGCTTTACCGCGGACTGGCACTGGCGCATTTGCAGCGGTGGGAAGAGGCGAAGGCGGCGTTTGCCCTGGGGCGGTCGAAGGCGCCGGGTGACCCACGCTTTTTTGTCGAGTTGGCGGGGATCGCGTACCGTGAGAAGCGGTTTTCCACGGCCAAGCGGGACTTGCGCGGTGCGCTGGCGATGGACCCTAAAGATGAGTACGCCAACAATTTTCTGGCGTCAATTTATTTTCAAGAAGGGAATCTGGAAGCCGCACTGAAATATTGGAATCGAACGGGGAGGCCGCGGCTGGAGGATTTGACGTTTGAGCCGGCGCTGATGCTGGGACCTCTGGTAGTGGACCGCGCATTTGCATTCGCGCGCGGCGGCGAGTGGCAACGAGAGCAGTATTTGACGACGCAGGCGCGGCTCGGTGCGCTGGACTTGTATCCTGGAATGTTTTTCGAGCTCCGTGCGCACGATGATGGCTCGTTTGACTTGGGATTCCACGCGGCCGAGCGGAACGGCTTGGGCACCACAAAATGGGCGGGGCTGGTTTCGCTGTTGCGCGACACGCCGTACCAGGCCGTTGATCCCGAATTTTACAATCTGGGACGCGCGGGAGTGAATTGGGTTTCGACTTACCGTTGGGACGACGAAAAGCGGCGTGTGTTCAGTGAGGTTGCTGCCCCTGTGTTTGAAAATCCGGCGGTGCGTTTCCGCGTTTACTTCGACGGACGGAACGAGAACTGGAATATCACGAACACGTTTATACCTGGAAGCCCATCGCTTGCGCGGCTGAACCTGGAAAAAGCCGCGGCGGGCGCGGAGATGCAGTTTATTGAGAGCGGCCGGTGGGAGTGGAGCGCGGGTGTCAAATACAGCTACCGGGAATTTCGCAATGTGTTTGGAATCGCGTCCGCTGCCGCGCCGTTTTTTACCGGTGGATCGTCCCTTGCTCTGCGGTCAAGCGTCGAGCGGTCAATGGTCCGGTTTCCGGAGCGGCGATTTACCTTAAATTCTAGCGGCAATGGCGAATTCGGAACTTTTTACAGGCATCCGTTGGGAAGATACGGGCGACTGGAAGGAACGCTGGCTGCGCGCTGGCTGCCGAAAGCTCGGGGAGATGATTACGAAACGCAAGTGAGCTTGCGCGGCGGGCGCACGATCGGAGACGTCCCGTTTGACGAGTTGTTTACGCTGGGATTTGACCGTGACACGCCGTTGTGGCTGCGAGGGCATCCCGGGCTCGAGGACGGGCAAAAGGGAAATGCGCCGCTGGGCAGAAATTATGTGCTGGTGAACGCGGAGACGGACAAGATTGTTTATCGGAATGGAATTTTCACAGTGAAGGCGGGGCCATTTCTCGACACCGGAAAGACGTATGACCCTTCGGGATATTTTGGATCACCGAAATGGCTGTGGGACACGGGAGTGCAGGCGAAGATTCGCGTGCTGGGTGGAGTGCAGATTGTCCTTGGATATGGAAAGGATTTGCGGTCTGGCAGGAATTCATTTTTCACGACGGTGACGAAGTAGCGCGGAGAGGGTAGTTGTGAGCCGTCAGGTGATTTTGCGTTTGTGGAGATTTGCGGCTAGCGCCTGGACCTGGACGCGGGTTTCGTCGAGTGTGCCGGAGCAGTTGATGGCATAGGTGGCGTGCTTGAGTTTTTCTTCAATGGGAAGCTGTACCGCAATGCGGCGGCGAGCTTCGGTTTCGCTCATGCCGCGGGCGCGGAGGCGTTCGAGTTGCTGCTTCTGGGTGCACCAGGCGACGACGAGGCCGTCGAGCCTTGCGGCCATACTTGCTTCGATGAGCAATGCGGCTTCGACGAAGGCGGCGGAGTAGACGCCGCTCTTTTGCCAGTCTTCGAGTTGGCGGAAAATGATTTGGTCTACGCGCGGATGGAGGATGGAATTGAGCTGCGCGAGTTTCGCGGGATCCGCGAAGACGATGGCGCCAAGTTTGTGGCGGTCGATGCGCCCGGAAGAGTCAGCAAGATCGGCGCCAAATGCCTGAAGGATTTCGTCGTGAGCAGTCTGGCCGGGTTCCATGAGCTTGTGGGAAATGGAATCGGCGTCTAGAACGGGGAAGCCGAGATCGCGGAGCATTGCAGCGACGACGCTTTTTCCGCTGGCAATGCCGCCGGTGAGGCCGAGTTTCAGCATTGAATCGCGCAACTCCTTGGGCCAGCGCGGCCTGCCTCAGAAGGCCGGCCTTACAAAAACAAGAAATAAATCAGAAAATCTTAGGAGCGCGCGACCGCGGCGCTCGAGGTACGGCGGAGGCGGGCGGCTTTCACCGTGTTGCTCATAAGCATCGTGATGGTCATAGGGCCGACGCCGCCAGGAACGGGCGAAAGCGCGCCAGCGATCTGCATGGCGTCGGGATGAACGTCGCCGATGAGCACGTTACCCTTGGCGCGGAATTTTTCGAGGCGCTCGGGAAAATTGCGGAGGAGTTGCGCGGCTTCGGCGGGGTCGGTGACTTTGTTGGTGCCGACGTCGATCACGGCGGCGCCGGGTTTTATCCAGTCAGGCTGCACGAAGCCTGCTTTGCCGATGGCTGCGACGAGTATTTCGGCCGGGCGAATGACTTCGGGGAGATAGCGCGTTTTCGAATGGCAAATCGTAACGGTGGCGTTGGCATGGAGCAGAAGCAGCGCCATGGGCTTGCCGACAATGTCGCTGCGACCAAGAACGACGGCGCTAGCGCCTTCGATGGGAATTTTGTTGCGGCGAAGCATTTCCATGCAACCCGCGGGAGTGCAGGCGACGAGGCCGGGCCGATTGCTGACGAGCATGCCCATATTGACCGGATGAAAGCCGTCGACATCTTTAGCGGGATCGACGGATTCGAGGACGCGCTTCGAATCAATTTGCGCGGGGAGGGGAAGCTGGATGAGGATGCCATCCACGTTGTCATCGGCGTTGAGGTCGCGCACAAGTTGCAGCATATAGTCGGTGGAAACGCCGGCGGGCGGAGTGTGCAGCCAACTGGCCATGCCGAGTTGTTCGCAGGCGGCGATTTTGCTTTTGACGTAAAGCTGCGAAGCAGGATTTTCGCCGACGAGAACAGCAGCGAGGCCGGGGCGGATTCCCTGCGCATGGAGCTTGGCGACTTCAGATTTCAATTCGGAGAAGATTTCGTCACGGATTTTCAGGCCGTCGAGGATGCGTGCGGGCATGGAGGGTTCGCTTTCCTTGTTCTTCGAAGTTCAAATGATAGCATGCGAGAACAGGTAAAGAAGTAAGGAAGCAACGAAGTAAAGAAGCATCCGGCAACGATGCCGTGGATTTAGAGGGCGCCCAGAGAGATGAGAGCGGTCATGGTGTGCGCCTGGGCCGGGGCCAGGGTGACGGCATGGTCGCCAACGTTGGAGGTTTCGACGCAGACAAAGTGGCGCCATTCGTCGACGCCGAGGTCGGACATGGTCTTTCCCTTTTCCGACCAGGGATTCCAGACAACGGTGTCGCGGGAATCTTCCTTGGCGACGAGAATGCGGCGGCGGGCCGCGGGATCTTCGATTTCAACCGTGGCAAGCGTGTTGCGGTAAATGCGATCGGTTTCCGCGGAGAGCACAACATCTCCGTGCTGGTGCTTCTCACGCTGGGCATCGGTTTTGTCGACATACACGACGCTGTTCAATCCGCGCAATTTGGCGGCTGCGACGTTGCCGGCGCGAAAATAAGAATGGAGAGCTTCCTCGAAACGGAAGGAGGATGTGCCGTGGTTGGTAACAATCAGCTCGAGACGGAGTTGTTCGCCGAACGTGGCGCAGAAGAGCAGATGAAAATCGCCGAACCAGGTCTTCCGCGTGGTTTCGTCCGCGGAGGTGGAAAGGGCGACGGTGACGTCATGATCCGCGTGGGTGATGCCTTCGAGTTGCCAGGATTTTGTGCGCACCAGTCCGTGCGCCGGGGAACGCGGATCTTCGGCGCGCGTGGAGAACCACGGAAAACAAACAGGTACGCCGCCGCGAATCGCGGTGCCATCCTGCCACTTTGATTTAGAACTGACGTACAGAACTTCTTCGGCGCCGGTCGGTTGCCAGGCGGTGACATGCGCGCCGTGCAGGTAGATTTCGCCGGAGGCGCGCGGCGCGGTGACCCGGATGCAAGGGAGGCCGCCGCGGCCATCCACGATTTTGGCGATGCCGGGAATTGCGAAGCGGCGGTTTAGATCGCTTAGAGGAGCGGACGTTGCCATTGAGAAGCCTCCTTGCTGAACAGGCCGGCAGCGGCGGGAAAGCAGACGCTCAAAGTAGCATAAATACCGTCAATTGCGCGCTAAGGAATGCGGGATAATCGCGATTGAAACCAATCGAGCGCGGCGGACTCTAATCAGGCAGAGGTATCGGGATGCCGATATTCGGGGATGACGGCGGAAGACGGGTGAAAGAGAAGCAGGCGAAGGCCGAGGGACGCCTGCCTCCGGGCCAATCGTTGACGATCAAATGGCCGGTGCTGCACTACGGAAGCGTGCCGCATTTTGACGCCGCGAAATGGGATTTTAAGATCAGCGGCCTCGTGGAAACGCCGCTGCGGCTGACATGGGAAGAGTTTCGCGCGTTGCCGCAGGTGGAGTCCACCAGCGATTTTCATTGTGTGACACGATGGAGCCGCCTGGACAACCGCTGGAAGGGTGTGCGGTTCATGGATGTACTGGAACGCGCGAAGGCCAAGCCGGAAGCCGAATACGTGCTGGTGCTGGCGGAAGAGGGATACACCTCGAATATTCCATTGAAAGATTTGTTGCGGCCGGACGTGCTGTTCGCTTTCGAACACGACGGCGAGCCGCTGACGGCGGAGCACGGCGGGCCGCTGAGGCTGATCGTGCCCCATCTCTACGCCTGGAAAAGCGTGAAGTGGGTGCGCGGCTTCATGCTGCTCGACCACGACCGGCTGGGCTTCTGGGAGCGCAACGGATATCACGCGTACGGCGATCCCTGGAAGGAACAGCGCTATTCAGGGGAATGATTTAGCAAGGCCAATGGAATACAAAGCAGAAACGCCCGAAGTTATCCCGGGCCGTTTTTGTTTGGGATCTAGCGGCTATTACTTTGCACTGCGGACGACTTTGCCGTTTTTCATGACGAAGTTTACTTTGCGCAGCGACTCCATGTCCTGGAGCGGGTCACCAGGCATGGCGATGATGTCGGCAAAAAGGCCGGGAGCAATGGCGCCTCGCTCCTTGGAGATCCGCAGGAGTTCCGCGCCGTTGGTGGTCATGGCTTTGAGCATATCTACGGGAGTGACGCCGGCGGCGCGCCAAACGGCCAGATAATCGAACATCATATCCGCGCGCGTGCGGCCGGCCATTCCAGTAACGGTATCCGAGCCGAAAGCCATCTTGACGCCGATTTTGTTGGCGCGGCTCAAGCGGTCGATGATTTTATTGCCGAGTTTGTTGGCGTCCGCCAGGGTTTCGTTGGATGGGTTGAGTCCCGCAAGGTGTTCCGCGGGAAAATCGGTGCCGACGAGGAACGTCCCCTTTTCTTTCATGAGCTTGAGCTGATCGTCGGTCAAGTTGAAGCCATGCTCTATGGAATCCGCGCCACCGCGGATTACGTTGTCCGCGGCGCGGCCACCGTAAACGTGAACGGCAAGCGCGCGGCCGGCGTTGTGTGCCTCATCCGCTGCGGCGCGAATCTCCTCTTCCGTATAAAAATAATCGCTGTTGTCGCTGGCAAGCTTGATCAGGTCCGCGCCATAGTAGATGTTTTCGTGGATGGCTTTGCGGATTTCTTCGATGCTGTCAGCGTCAATATACTCATGCAGCCAAAAGGAGCCGACTTCCTCCGGTACGCCCTTGGATTGCCCGCCGAATGGGCCGATGATCTTGCCGGCGCATTGCAGGGTGGGCCCGTCGAACCAGCCTTCCCGGTAGGACTTCTTCAGATCGTTGCAGGCGTAATCGGCCTCGTTGCCGACATCGCGCACGGTGGTAAAGCCGGCGTTGAGAAAGATTTGGCCGGTGTGCAGGCCGCGAAGGGCGCGGAAGGGAGAAGATTCCCTCAAGTACATCGCTTCGAACGGTGCCTTGCCGGGAATTTCCTGGAAGGTGATGTGAGTGTGCGCATCAATCAAACCGGGCATCACCCATTCCTTGGAAAGATCAACGACCTGGGCGTCCTTTGGAATCATAAGGCCGGCGCCGACCGCGGTGATTTTGCCATTTTCGACGAGAATGATCTGATCCTTACTGACGGTGCCCTTCGCGGGATCGAGCAGGTTCCCCGCGCGAATGGCAATCGTTTGCGCCGCAGCCGGCAGTAGAAATGCGAAAAAGAGAACGATAAATTTTCGAAGCATGTGGCTTCCCCTGAACAGACGGCGCGAAGTATACCACGCGAGCCGAAACGCCGAGGCGGTCTTAATTAGACGTGGCCCGCCTAACCGCCGGGCAGATGAATAGTTCTGAAAAGTTTAGATTTCTCTTAGGCGCACGCGGCGCGGGCCGAACGCGATTAGACGAGGCGGAATATCGCGGAAAATTGGAATCTTCGCGAACAACCGCAGCTGCCAGGGCACGTTCCCAGCCTGTGCGGTTTTCAAGGCGCCGGCGATGATGCGTCTCTGCAAGAACGATTGCGCCGCCTGGATGACGCGGATGGGCCACTCGCGCTGTCGCTGCACCTCGGCGAGGTCGCTGTCAGAAACGTGGCCGGTTTTCAGTCGTGCCGAGAGAACGTTGGCGGCAACAACCGCGTCCTGAATCGCGTGGTTGATGCCGACGCCGCCCACGGGAGACATCACGTGCGCGGCATCGCCGATCAGCAGCAGGCCCGGCCGGTGCCAGAGCGGGCAGCGGCTGGATTCGACAGATAGCAAAATGATCTGATGCCAATCGGTAAGCGACTCGGCATGCCGAGCAAATCGCGGTTCGATCTGTGTGATGCTGTTGCGGACAGATTCCACGCCGACAGCGTGGAGCTGCTGGTATTGCCCTTTCGGAAACACCAATCCCGCCTGCCAGTAGTCGTTGCGCTCCAGAAGAATGAAGATACGCCCGCCCCCGGTGCCGCCGAACGCGCCACCGGCGATTTCAGGTTCCCCGGGCAACCTGGGAAGACGGAACCACAACACATCCATTGGAGGAGAAGTCTTGACCGGCTCAAATTCAGCCAAACGGCGCAGCAAGGAAAAGCGGCCGTCCGCGCCAACCGTAAGCAGGCTGCGCATTTCGTGAACGCCATCCGGGGTCAGGTAGCGAACCCCGCGTACGGTCCCGTTTTCTTTCAACAGTTGAGTCACATTGGCGTGCATCACGAGTTTGAAGCACGAATACCTGGCGGCTTCGCGAGTAATGAATTCGAGGAAGCGCACCTGTGGCACAAGCAGGATGTAGGGGAAACGCGTTTTGAGGCGGCCGAGATCGAAGGGGCGGAATAAGCCATCGGCAAACTTGATCGCCGGCCCGGAAATTTTGGTATGGGGAATTTCATGAAGTTTGTCCGCCAGGCCAATCTGGTCGAGGATTTCGAGGGTGGAAGGATGAATCGTGTCGCCGCGAAACTCGCGGTCGAAGTCCTTGTGCATTTCAAGAAGCGTCACGGGAATGCCGCGGCGCGCGAGGAGCAACGAAAGCATCGCACCGGCGGGGCCTCCGCCGACGATGCAGCAGGCGGTTTCCTGAACGTCGCGTAGCTCTTCATCCGTGGAGCGGGTGGAAGCAGCGGGCGGTGCGGCCATGGATCGTTTCACCTCGGTCCAGGAAATCTTGCACTTTGAAGATTCGGAAGAAACGTCAGCCTGTTGAGGAATCTAACGGGAATCGGCGGAGTTAGCAAGAAATCCCATTGCGAGCAGATCACTTGCCCGGCGCACATTCACAGTTTTGCAACACGAAGTCAAATATAATGCTGCCATGCAAAGAGAGAAAATTAGCCGTTGGTTTTTGGGAATGATGCTGTTGGTAGTTGCGCCTGGAGAGCTTTACGCGCAAATAGGGCCGCCGGCTGAGGCGCTAAGGCAATTGCCCAATGGAAAATTACTTGGGGATGTGCCGGGCGATCCTCGCCCCACAAACAATTTCCCCACGGCGGCTGCGGTTTCTCCCGACGGGCGATTCGCAGTGCTGCTGCACAGCGGTTTTGGCGCGTACACTTCCGGGGAAAAACAATCGCTGACGGTGTTGAACCTGCAGACGAACGAACTACGGGATTTTCCAGACGAGCGTCTGGGGAGCAAGGCGAAGCAGACGTACTTTCTGGGACTGGCTTTCAGCGTGGATGGCAGGCACCTGTATGCGTCGATGGGGTCGCTGACCGACCCACTGGGAAAAGAGAAGGGAAACACGGGAAATGGAATCGCGGTTTATGGTTTTGAGAATGGAGTCCTAACTCCGGAGAGATTCCTGCCCCTGGCGCCGCGTGCGACGCTGCCGCGCGGGAAAGTGCGCCGTGAGCAGTTCCAGGATGTGACTTACCCGGCGGGACTGAGCGTAGGTATAAGCGGCGGCGAAGAGCGCATCCTGGTGGCATGCAACGGTTCGGACGAAGCGGTCTTGCTGAACAGCGCCGACGGGAAAATTGTGCATCGGTTTGATCTTTCCACATATAAGCGCATACCCGGAGCGCTGCCGTATACGGCGGCAATGACACGCGACGGTCTGCGAGGATTTGTTTCGTTGTGGAATGCTTCGGCGGTGGCGGAACTCGATCTGGGGAAGGGCACCGTTCGGCAATTTATTTCGCTGCAGAAGCCCGCAGCGCCGCTTGCGGGCGGGTCACACCCGACGGCGTTACTGTTGAATCATGATGATTCGCGCTTGTTTGTGGCGCTGACGAATCGCGACGAGATTGATGCCCTGGATACGAAGACCGGGAAGGTTGCCTATGCGCTCTCCACTAAATTGCCGGGGCAAAACTACGGCGGCAGTGATCCCGAAAGCCTGGCGCTCTCTGCCGACGGGAAGACCCTTTTTTCGGCAAACGCGATTTCCGATACTGTGAGCGTGTTCGATCTGAACCATCCGAGCGCGGGTAAGCAGGTGCGGGCGGCGGGGTTTATCCCCACGGAGTTTTATCCGACCGTGGTGGTTGCCACAACCAACGAGCTGCTGATCGGCACCGCGAAGGGCCGTGGTTCGGGGCCGAATCCCGTGGCGATAAAAACGAAAGCCAATGGCGATCCGCAATATCCGTATAACCCCGCGATGACGCATGGATCGCTGGCCCGGATTCAGGCCGCGGACATCCCTACAAAACTCGCGGAGTGGACCACGCAGGCAACGGACACGAATGCCGCGCACGGGAATGTGGACAAAGTTCCCTTCGCGTCCGGAGAGAACAAGATCAGGCACGTGATTTACATCATCAAGGAAAACCGCACATACGATCAGCTTTTTGGGGACCTGGGCGCAGGAGATGGCGACGCTTCCCTGGCGATGTACGGAGAAGAAATTACGCCGAACCAGCACAAGCTGGCGCGGCAGTTCGGCGTGCTGGACAATTTTTACGACAGTGGCGACGTTTCGGGAGACGGGCATGTGTGGTCGACTTCGGCTTCGATTTCGGACTATGTGGAAAAGACCTGGCCCGTCGGCTACCGCAGCCACGAACATACCTACGACTCCGAAGGCCAACTGCTGGGAGGCATTTCGGCAGACGACGATCTTCCCGACGCGGGCGAGCCGACAGGCGGGTATCTCTGGAAGAATTTTGCGAGCCACGGAGTCTCGTACCGGCACTATGGCGAATATATCGTTTCGCGCTGGTGCAATGACGAAGAGAAAGGCAAGTCGCCGACCAGCGGCCCGCCCAAAGTTGCGGGCTTGGCCTGCGCGAGAGCAGTGATCAAGAAAGGCGAGACTTTGGAAAAAAATGTGGGCGACCCCCATGGGGGGCCAAGCCCGTATCCCTGGGAGATTCCGGTGTTGGCAAAAAACATTGCTTCGCAGGCGGAGTTGCGCGGGCACTTCGATCCGTCATATCCCGATTTTGAGGTTGCTTATCCGGATCAGTTGCGCGTGGACGAATTTTTGAATGAGTTTGCCGGTTTCACCGCGTCGCGCAAGGCAGGCAAGGACACGATGCCGCAATTTGTCCTGCTGCGGCTGCCGAACGACCACACGGCGGGAGGGAAGAAGGGCAAGCCGAGGCCGCTGGCGTCGGTGGCGGACAACGATCTGGCCGTAGGCCGCGTGGCCGAAGCGATTTCGAATAGCGCGTATTGGGACGACACGGCCATCTTGATTCTTGAGGATGACGCGCAGGACGGCCCGGACCATGTGGATTCGCACCGCAGCATTGCGCTCGTCATCAGCAAATACGCGCCAGGCGTGGAATCGCGAGACGCGAAGGGCGACGCTTTTGTGGATCATCATTTTTATACGACGGTGAACATGGTTCGCACGATCGAGGCTTTGCTCGGCGCACCGCCCATGAACGCCAATGATTCGCGCGCCGCCGTCATGGCGCCGCTCTTCAGCGGTCCGGGAACGCAACCGGTCTTTCGCGCCGACTATCGCAACCGCGATAACGGCCTGCTGTACGAGATGAACACGAAGGAGTGGAAGGCAGGAAAAAATCTCGATTTCAGCCACGCCGACGCGGCGGACAACACGGTCCTGAACAAATTCTTGTGGGAAGACCGCATGGGCGATCTGCCCATGCCCGCCCCGCGGCATAACGTCTTCCCGGCGCCTGATGAAAGCGGGGTTGCACGCGAACCGCGCGAAAGGAAGTAAGCACTGGCAGCGTAGATTCCCAGAGATTCTTCCGAAGCCACTGGCCCACGAAGCTCACGGTTCTCATCTCCAAGTTCGGGAGCTGATTGCTTAAGCCCCGTAACTCCTGACCTTCCCTATTGCGAAGTCTTGGGGTTTAGGCAGCCTTCGAAGTGGACCAGTTTCCGATTTACTGACGACCAGGCATTGGCGAAAAATCGTGATAAAGTCGCCCTCGTGAATCCCCTAGATGAGTTATTTAAATGGCTACCTGAATCGGACTTTGCCGTCCTAGCACACCACTTTGCAAAGCACGGCCGCGATTACATCCTACTCGTCGAAGACTGCTTGGGTTCAAACCCGGGCCAGCACGAGATCCTATTCACCCACTGCGTCAAGGCCGCATGCGAGACTCGCGTTCGGGATGAGGTATGGCTGAAATCCTGGAGCGATGAGTTTGCGGACTACGAGCGATGGACCAGTGTAGGGGAACCAGACGGCTACGTCTGGGGCACAAACTGGTCGCTTGCCTATCCCGGATTCCGGGCGGTTCTCGATTCGGCTCAGGCTGCTGAATGGAGCAGAAAACTTGGCAAACAAATGTTTGAGACCTCGTTGGAAACGGACCGTTTCTTTTTGCGGTTAGTTTTTCATTCGATCCGTTCGCGGAAGACGAGCGAGAAGCATGAGACGATTTCTCAAGTCACCCATCGACTCTGAGCAGCTTTCACCTAATCGAGAATCTAAGTGATTAACGCGCAAATCGTACAAGGGAGTATCGGAAGCAATACAACGACGGAGAAGAATCCAACAACGAAATGAATACTTTAGTTGTAGTCGGCTGAGGCTTAGCTCTTCACGACACCCGAGTCAAAAACAAAGCGCCCGAGCCATTCAGCCCAGGCGCATCGTTTCACCGATAACGGAACCTTACTAAATTTCTGTCAATAGATATCGTACTGCTCCCAGTGAAGGGTAGCGTCCGACTGAATGATGATGTGCTTGTGCGAGTTCTGCTCGAGCTCGTCAATCAGGATGGACTCGCGGGTTTTCAGCGCCTTGGCGATCTCCGGATGCACGCGAAGGGTGAGGTTCGGACCCTCGTGGTCGGCCACGGCCATCTTGCGAGCTTCCGCCTGGATTTCGTAGCAGAGCGTGGGGATGGACTTGACCATGCCAGAGCCAGTGCAATACGGGCAAGGCTGGCAGAGCACGCGCTCCAGCGCCTGCTTGGTGCGCTTGCGGGTGATGCAGACGAGGCCAAACTCGTTGAACGAAAGCGCTTTCGACGGCGCCTTGTCCTGCTCGAGAGCCATCTGCAGCGCGCCCAAAACTTTCTCGCGGTTGCGGCGCTCTTCCATATCAATGAAGTCGACCACGATGATGCCACCGAGGTCGCGCAGGCGAATCTGCCGCACGATTTCCTTCACGGCTTCGAGGTTGGTCTTGACGATGGTGTCTTCCAGGCGGATAGAGCCCTTGCCGACGAACTTACCGGTGTTGACGTCAATGGCGACCAGTGCTTCGGTGTGGTTGATGACGATGTAGCCGCCGGACTTCAGCCAGACCTTGGCGCGAAGAGCCTTGTCAAGTTCGTGCTGGATGCCGAACTCTTCGAAGATGGGCTGCTCCTTGGTATAGAGCTTCACCTTGTTGACGAGCTTCGGCTGGAAGCGGCTGACGAATTCGACGACCTTGCCGTATTCCTCTTCGTTGTCAATCCAGATGCCGGTGAAATCGTCGCTGACATAATCGCGAAGGATGCGCTCGACGAGGTTAAGGTCGCGGTGAAGCAACGCCGGAGCCTTGCGGTCGTCATTCTTGGCCTTGATTTCGTTCCAGGTCTTGCCGAGGAACTCGATGTCGGTGCGGATTTCGTCGTCGGTGGCGCCACCAGCCGCGGTGCGGACGATGAAGCCGCCGGGATAGCTGCCGCGCGCCTCGCCGACCAGGCGGCGGAGGCGTGAGCGGTTTTCCGCGCTGGCAATCTTGCGGGAAACGCCGATGTGGTCAATGGTCGGCATGTACACCAGGAAGCGGCCGGGAAGCGCGACGTGGCTCGTGATGCGCGCACCCTTCTTGCCGAGTGGTTCCTTGGCGATTTGCACGACGACGTCCTGGCCAGCCTTCAGCATTTCAGAAATCAATTGAGGCCGGCGAGAAGGAGCGTGTCCCCCGTGATGCCCGCGATGCGGGCCATGTCCGCCGCGCCGCTCGAAGCGTCCGCGGCCGCGATCCGGACCGCGATCGCCGCCACGGTCACGGTCGCCGCCGCGATGGGGACGATCAGAGCGCCCATCCGGGCGTCCGCCGCGTCCACGAAAACCGCCGCGATCGCCGCCGCGGTCGCGTCCGCCGCGCTGCGGGCGCTGGAAGCGGGAACGCGGATTGGTGCCAATGCGAGCGAAATCTTCGCGCGGCGCGTTTGGATTACGCGGGCTGCGGGTTTCTCCCGGCAAAAGAATAGTGTCGTCTTCAATGACGGCTTCAACGGTTGAACCGTCCGCCCGGACGGCAGCCGATATGGTTTCCGCCGCAACGTGTTCGATGGCTTCGTCGTGCGCGAGGTCGGCGCGCTCGGCTTCGGTCAATTCCGCGCGATTTTCCCCCGCGTGATCTTCCTCGCCCGCTTCCTCATGATGTTCCGCGTGGCCGGATTCCGCGGCAAACTGCGTTTCATGGGCTTCGTCTTCCGCGTCCTCGCGATCTTCGCGCTCTTCCTGCTCTTCTTCGGATTCTTCCTCGTGGTGGTGGCCGTGCTCTTCACGCTCATTAATCTGGTGCGCTTCGTGGAGGGTTTCAGCTTCATCCTCGTCAAAATCCGCGCCACCGACGAGCGAGTCGGCTTCGGCGCGCGCTTGCGTCTCCTCGTGCTTCGCTTCCACCAGGCGAGCCGAGAGAGAGACCGCTTCTTCATCGCTGAGGGCCGGAGCCGCGTTGCGAGCCGTCTCGGCTGCGGTTTCTTCCGCGCGGTGAACTTCCGCGGCGGCTTCCGGAACGTGCTCTTCCGATTCAGACGCAACCGCTTCGGCTTCCGATTCCGTATCCGCTAAAACCCAATGCGGCAAGCTGCCGGAGAAACGCCGCGGCGTTCCTGTTCCTGGCTGCAGGCCGACTGCCGGACGCGCCGGGGTCTGCTCAAAATCGGGCTGACGCTCTTCTGGTTCGTGATCTCCGAGCGGCTCGACGGGAGGAGGCACGGGCCGCGCGCGATACTTCGCGAGCGATTCGCCCGGCAGGACTATATCGTCCTCGTGCTTCTCGACGGGAGCGCTGGGCCCGCGATCGTTCGAGGGACGCCGGTTGTCGTATCCGCTGCGATTATCGCGGTCACCCTGCGGAGAGGCATATTTCGAGGGAGGCAAATTGCGGCCGCCGCCCTGTCCGTGCGGCCGCCGGTCCCGGTCGCCGCCACCACCGCTACCGCTTCGACGCCGTCCAAAACGCCCGCGGCGTCCACCGCGTCCGCGATCCCTGTCGCCGCCGCGATCTCCACCGCGGTCGTTTCCCTGCGGGCGATCGTTGCCGATGCGCGGAGGATAGTTTCGGGTCGGGTTGTAGCTGGGCGCGAAATTCTGGGGCGCGGAGGCGTTTGACTCCGGCTGGCGTTCGTCGAGGTCGCTCACTTCTGCGGAATGGCCTTCGACGCCGGCATCGCCTTCGTGATGCTCGGGAGCAGTGTGAAATTCTTCGGACGGACCGTGATCGTGACCGTGTCCGTGCCCTTCGCGCGGCTCGTCCAGAGAAATCGTTTCTTCATGGATGTTGCGCGTGGAGAGTGTTTCTCCCGGCAGCGGTTCGATGAGCGCGCCGCCCGAGGCCGCGGCAATCGCGGGTGCGGGCACGTCTCCGTGGGAATGTCCGTGGTCGTAGTCTTCGAGGTTTTCGAAAACGTCGCTGACGTACAGGAATGCGTCGCCGTCCAGGCCGATGTCGACGAACGCCGACTGCATGCCCGGAAGAACGCGCGTTACTTTTCCCTTGTAGATGCTGCCGACAAGCGCGAACTCTTTTTCGCGCTCAATGTAAATCTCGACTAGCTGGCCTTCTTCCAAAATCGCGACTCTCCGCTCGTGGGAGGACGCGCTAATAACCAATTCTTTCGACATGAAAACTCCTTGGGATGCATCGCCGCGGGACCCTCATTGACAGAGGTCCAGGGCAAGGCGCCGTCCCGGTCAAGACCGGGACACGCTGGCGACAAC
>Ga0210405_10003328_pt1 | contig 15852 bp, 14 predicted proteins | sample IncBWH11MmetaG_FD_155492 | JGI IMG/M metagenome (GOLD analysis project Ga0210405, IMG submission 155492) | Forest soil microbial communities from Barre Woods Harvard Forest LTER site, Petersham, Massachusetts, United States - Inc-BW-H-11-M | ecosystem: Environmental > Terrestrial > Soil >... | reverse complement strand
GCCAGCGTTGGCATGGCTGTTGGTTCTGGATTGCCGGTCACCGCCATTTTCACGACGCTCTTGCTGCTCACCGCGCTCGTGATTCTCGGGCTATTCGAGGACCGCGTCGGCATCCACACCCGCCTCATGACCTTTTGCGTCACCACGGCGCAGGGAACCGCCGTGGTCGACCAAGTACACAAGCTCGTTCAGGACGCAGGAGTGCAGACGCAGCGGTGGCGAACGCGTCGCGAGCCAGGCGGTCTGCAAGTCGAATTCGATGCTGAGTTGACCACTCCTCAGGAGCGCGCCCTGCTCTCGAAGTTCGAGGGTTTGCATTTGCACTGCGAAGCGCGCCCGGCAATCGCTTAGTTTTGGCCCGCGCCTTGAGCCTCCGCCGCGGCAACCATTCCGGTTGCCTTCGAATCCGAGTTGACGGGTTGCGGGGCGGGATGCTATCAATTCTGTGCGTCGTTACAGGGGATTTGGCGCTCGGTGATCGTTTCCCTCGTTCCGTTTACCCGGCCGCTTAAGGTCGATGAATTCAGGCGGCCCTGGGCCCGTAGGAGCTTACAGGAGGCAGGGATTGATGCGTTCGCGCTGTGCCGCAACCGTTGCGCTGGCGGCCATGGTTATGCTGCTCGCGAGCTGCAGCAGCAGCGGCACCGTTGCAATTAATCCCTCACCGTCCATCACTGGCGTTTTTCCTGATACCCAAACAGCCGGGGGTTCGGACTTTACGCTGAACATTATCGGCACGAATTTCCTTACCACTTCCCAGGTTTTTTGGAATGGCAGCTGCGTTCCGGCGCCTGGTTCGTGTGCGACCAATCTCTTTAACGTCAGCACACAGCAACTGACGATTACCATTCCAGCGATCGACATTGCAACCGCCGGCTCCGCGCAAATCACGGTCGTGAATCCTCCCACCGGCAATCCTCCGGTGGGGGGCGGCACTTCCAATTCCGTCACATTCCCGATACTCTCGCCGAACAATCCGGTTCCAACGATCACCTCGCTTTCTCAAACTAGCGCCGCCTCGGGTGGCGCCAGCTTCGCACTCGTTGTCACGGGCACGAATTTCATTTCCACCTCTTCCGTCAACTTCAATGGCAGCCCGCGCACCACCTCGGTCAATTCGTCAAATGAACTTACGGCCGTTATCCTGGTGCAGGATTTGCTATGCCCCGGAGTGGACCACATCACCGTCACGAATCCGGCGCCCGACGGCGGCACTTCGAATGCCCTCGAATTTGACGTTACTCCGCTGAACAGCATGCAGCCTTGCATCACGGCGCTTTCGCCCGCTAGCGCGAACGCAGGTGCAGCCGGATTTCCGCTCACGGTGACCGGCAGCAATTTCAACGCAAACTCCGTGGTGTTCTTTGGCCCGAATGCTCGCGTTACGACGTTCAACTCCGGGACCGGACAGCTGACCGCCGCTGTTCTCGCCTCCGACCTCGCCACCGCAGGAACGGTAAACGTCGCGGTTGTAAACAGCATGCCCGTCGGCGGTACCTCGGCCCCATTTCCTTTCACGATTGAGGCTGCTGCATCGATGGCCGCCAGCCCCGGGACTCTCAAGCGGCCATAACTGGATTCCTGGCAATTCGTCCGTCCTTTTACCGTCATCACTGTTTATCGCGTTTCATCTGTGCCTAAGCGCCGTTGCATTTCCGCTGCGTACCCTACGCGCGCGTCTGGACTCGCCTCGCGAATTTCCTTATCCTCGATTGCGCCACATGCCGCAACCTCTCAAGCCACCCGCGCTCCATCCCGGCGACGCAATTCGCATTCTTTCGCTATCGAGTCCAGTCGAAGAAGCCCGCGTCCAGTCAGGATGCGAGGAACTTGTGCGTTTGGGCTATAAGCCCAACTTCGACCGCAGTTCCGTTCTAGCGCGCGACGGATTCTTCGCAGGATTAGCCGCGGACCGGCTCGTTGCGCTGAAACAAGCGCTGTCCGATCCAGCGGTGCACGGAGTGTGTTTCACGCGCGGCGGATACGGCGCGAACTACCTTCTTGAAGACCTGAGCGTCGCCCTTGCCAGGCCGAAGATTCTCCTCGGCTACAGCGATCTCACGTCGCTTCAGATTTTCTTGTGGCAGAAGTTCCGCTGGGTCGCGTTCTACGGCCCCATGGTCGCTTCCGGATTTGACAAAGGCGCCGGCGCTCTCCAGGGCTACGACCGCGATTCGCTTACCCGCGCGCTCACAGAAACAAAACAAGAATGGTCGATCGACCTCCGCGGAGAAACGCTGGCAAGCGGGAGGAAACAAGGCATTCTTCTCGGCGGCTGCCTCACGCTTGTCGAAACCACGCTCGGCACGCCGTGGGAACTCGACACCAGCGGCGCGATCCTCGTCCTCGAGGATCGCGGCATTAAGCCCTGGCAAGTCGACCGCGCGCTCATGCATCTTAGGCAGTCGGGCAAATTGCGCGGGCTCGCCGGGATTGTCCTGGGCGACTTCCCGGATTGCGAAGGACCCGCGAGCAGCGAAACCGTCAAAGATGTCGCGCGTCGCATTTTGGCGCCGCTTGAAATTCCCATTGTCTGGGGCGCGCCGATCGGACACACACAACGCCCAATCTTGACTCTGCCCCTCGGCATTCGAGCTGAACTGCTTGCCACCGGAGAGGGAAGCGGATCTGCCGCTCGCCTCAACATTCTTGAGCCAGCGTGCGTCGCATGATGATCCCTAGCATGCAACGAAAAACCTTCGAGCACATTCACTTGCTGGGTATCGCGGGCGCGGCGATGGCGCCCGTCGCCGGGATGCTCCAGGAGCGGGGCTATCGAGTCACTGGCTCTGACGTCGGCGTTTATCCGCCGGCATCGACCCTGCTCGATTCGCTGGGAATACGGTGGAGCGACGGCTATCGCCAGGAAAATCTTAAGCCCGCGCCCGATCTTGTAGTTATCGGCAACGTGATCGCTCGCGGCAATGCGGAGCTGGAATATATCCTCGATGAGAAAATCCCTTACTGCTCGATGGCACAGCTTCTTGAGGATTTTTTCATTACCGGACACAAATCGATCGTTGTCGGCGGAACTCACGGTAAGACGACTACCACCGCGATGCTTGCTTGGATTTTTCACGTCGCCGGGCGGCGGCCGGACTTTCTGGTGGGCGGCGTGATTCCTAATTTCAACGACCGCAGCTATGGCCTCGGCGGTGGGGAAGAGTTCATCATCGAGGGCGACGAATACGAGACCGCGTTCTTCGACCGCGGGCCCAAGTTTCTTCACTACCATCCCGACGAGTTGATTCTTACGTCGCTGGAATTCGATCATGCGGACATCTATCCGGACCTTGCTTCCATTGCGAAGCAGTTCCGGTTGCTGGTCAATCTCGTGCCGCGCCGCGGGCGGATTTTGATCTGGGGCGAGAGCGCGGATCTGAAGGCGTGCGTCGCGAAAGCGCTGTGCTCGGTCGAGACTTTTGGCCTCACGCCCGATTGCGATTGGTATGCGGGCGATATTCTGTGGAATGATTCGGCCACCGAATTTCGCGTGGCCTATAAGGGCGCGGAAGTGACGCGCATCCGCATGCCGCTTGCAGGCCGTCACAACGTACTCGACGCGCTGGCGGCTATTGCCCTGGCTCACGGGCGCGGCATTGAATGCGACGCCATCGAGCGTGCCTTCGCTACATTTCAGAGCGTTCGTCGGCGCATGGAAATCAAGGGCGAAGCGAATGGCGTGTTGGTGGTCGAGGATTTCGCGCATCATCCCACCGCGATTCGGCTTACGCTCGAAGCCGCGCGCACTCGTTGGCCGGGGCGGAAGATTTGGGCGGCGATAGAGCCGCGGTCGAACACCATGCGGCGCAAAATATTCCAGGACGTTTTGCCCGAAGCGCTTGCCGTTGCTGATGCGGTTGCGATTGGGCCGGTGAGTCGCGCGCAACTGCTCGTTGACGAAGACCGCTTCTCGCCGGACGCGGTGGCTGAAGCGATTCGCAAGCATGGGCGCGAGGCGAAGGCGTTCGGCTCCGCGGATGAAATCGCGGAGCATTTCGCTTCGGCTGCCAAGGCGGGTGATTTGGTAATGGTCATGTCGAACGGGAGCTTCGACGGCCTCTGCGGCAAACTGCTCGAAAAATTGAAAGCTCTCTCAGGTGCCCATCGATGATTTCGATTCGTATTTTGCGAAGGTGTCCGTTTTTTCTTTTGCTCGTTTTGTTCTTCTGCGTTCGCCGTGCCTCGGCCACGGTCCATTACACAGTTTCCCTCGAAAATGAGGCGAAGCATGTTTTTCACGTTTCCGTAAACATACCGATGCCTGCGTCGAACCTGAGAGTTGCGCTTCCGGCGTGGAATGCACTGTATCAGATTCGCGATTTTTCCTATCGTATCCGCGACGTTCATGGGGTCAGCTTGAACCCACACCTGGGACTCGTACCTGAGAAGATCGACAAACAGATGTGGCTCCTCATCGATCCGAATTCGCTCCTCGGTCACGTGCCCGTGTCCGAGATTGCTTTTGGCTATTCTATTGAATGGAATGATCCCGGCCCATTCAATTCGCAACTCGATGTCCACCACGCATTCCTGAACTTCGCGGAAGTCTTGATGTACGTCCTCGATCGCCGAGGCGAGGACGTCGTCGTGAAGTTCGACCATCTGCCGGAAGGGTGGAAAATCGCCGCTGAGCTGCCCAAGGGCGAGGAACCAAACTCTTTCATCGCGCCGAGCTACGATGCGCTTGTTGACGCGCCGGTTGAAATCGGGAAATTCGAAGAGTTCACCTTTACGGAGGCGGGCGCGCCGATCCACGTTGTGGTGGACGCCAAGGAATGGAACAAAGGTCGCTTGGAAGGATCTCTTCGTCGCATCACCGGGTACGAACTGAAGCTCATGGGCGGTGCGCCGTTCAAGGAATACACATTCTTCTTTCGCATCGGGCCGTACGCTGAAGTCGGAGGGGGAGGCATGGAGCACGCGAATTGCACGGCCATTTCTGCCGGATCGATCGAAGGAGCAGTGGCCACTGCGGCGCACGAATTTTTTCATCTCTGGAATGTGAAGCGCATCCGTCCGCAGACGCTCCAGCCAGTTGACTACACAAAAGAGCAGTACACACGCGCGCTGTGGTTTGCTGAGGGCATCACCAGCACGTATGGCGCGTACGCGCTCGAGCGCTCCGGCGTTTATACAAAGGAGCAGTGGTACGGTGATCTGAGCGAGCAAATCACCGAACTTCAGGCGCGTCCTGCGCGTCTGTGGCAAAGCGTCGAGGAATCGAGCCTCGATGCGTGGCTTGAGAAGTACGACGACTATCGCCAGCCCGACCGCAGCATCAGCTACTACAACAAAGGCCAGATCGACGGCGTGCTTCTGGACCTCGCGATTCGCGACGCTACCGGGAACAAGAGGTCTCTCGACGACGTTATGCGCAGCATGAACGAAATGTACGCGAAGGCGGGGAAGTTTTACAACGACAGTGAAGGGATTCGCGGTGTGGTCGAGGAGGTCGCGAGCCAGAGCTTCGAAGAGTTTTTCCGCCGCTACGTGGCTGGCACTGACGAAATTCCGTACGACAAATTTCTTGCTGCCGCAGGTCTCGAACTGAAAGTCGATTCGAGTCAGTTGTCCGATCTCGGATTTCGCGCCGGCCGTACGCCCGGAGTGGGTCCAATCGTAGCGCAGGTGGTTACGGGCAGCACGGCAGAAGCCGCTGGATTGCAGAAGGGCGACGTGCTACTCGGCTTGAACGGTGAGGGGTTTCCGAGGAACATTCGCGGCTGGCTTCGCGATCACCATGCCGGAGAAAAAGTGAAGCTGCGCGTGCGTCGCGATGGCGAGGAAAGAGAAATCACCTACGCGCTCGCTCAGGGTGGCGGCGATCGCCATTATTCGATCGTCGAATCGTCGAATCCGACTGACAAGCAGCGGCGGATCCGCGAAGGCATGCTGCACGGGACCACTGATTAACGCGATGCTCGAAAGCGCCATCTCAAATGTCGTGACAAACTTCGCGAGATTTGTGGTGTCAGGGCGAGCCGCCGCGGCGCGTACACACGCAAACTGCTTCTTCGCATGATCCGCACGGTCGCTCTCGCCATATATTTCGTTCTCGCTGTCGCACTGGTGTTGCCGTGGCTCATACTTTGGAGCCTGCTCACCGGTAGCGTGGAGTTCATGTATGAGACGGCGATGAAGACCGTTCGCCTCGGCAACCGCATCGCCGGAATCCAGGTGCGCGTCGAAGGCCTCGGAAATATTCCCGCGAGCGTTTGCGTTTTCGCGGCGAACCACATTTCGAACGTCGACCCGCTCGCTTTCGTGCCGGCGATCCCTCGCCGCGTTTCTATCCTCGCCAAAAAAGAGCTTTTTCGAATTCCGTTTCTTTCGACGGCGATGCGTCTCGCGAAATTCGTTCCGGTCTCTCGCGGCGATCCGGAAGCAGCGGCCGCTAGCGTCGACACCGCCGTCGCCCTGCTGAAGCAAGGGCTTTCGTTCGCGGTTTATCCGGAAGGGACGCGAAGTCCCGACGGCCGGCTGCGCCCGTTCAAGAAGGGAGCGTTCGTGATGGCGATTCACGCCGGAGTTCCGGTTGTTCCCGTGTCGATTACCGGTGCACAGAACTTGATGCGCAAAGGCGATCGCGCCATTCATCCCGGCGAAGTCGTCGTGAGGTTCGGGCCGCTTGTCGACGCATCGCAATACACGATGGAACATCGCGCGGAACTTCTCGCGCGAGTCGAATCGATCGTCGCCTCCGGACTTCCGCCCGACCAGCAGCCGCTGTGACCGGCTGCTTCGCCTATGGCTGCACTCATTCCTTGAGCCGGCAACTCGCCGAGTCGTCCCAACTTAGAAATTTGTAGGTTTTTGCCCGTGCAATCGAGCAATCTCGTCGCGAAGTTCCCGAAGTTCGCGCTGGAGTTCCGGCAGGCGGTTGAAAACTGCGATGGATTTGCGCCATGCGAGGCTGTCCATCGCGGGGTAACCGGAGAAAACCGCGTCCGGGGGAACATCGTTCGGCACGCCGCTTTGGGCCGTCAGCGTGGCGCCGTCTCCGATTGTGAGGTGGCCTGCAGCGCCGACTTGTCCGGCGAGGATGCAGCGGTTTCCGACGCGCGTCGTTCCGGCGAGTCCTACTTGACCGCAGAGCAGAGTGTCCTCGCCGACTTTACAGGCATGGCCGACTTGCACGAGATTGTCGATTTTCGTGCCGCGCGCGATTCGTGTTTCGCCGATGGTGGCGCGATCGATGGCGCTGTGAGCCTGGATTTCGACATCGTCGTCGATCACGGTGATTCCGGCTTGGCGCATCTTGTACCAGCGTCCGTCAGCCTGCCGCGCGAAGCCGTAACCGTCGCTGCCTACGACTACGCCATTTTGCAGGAGGACGCGATTGCCGATGCGGCAGGCCTCGCGCACGCAGGCGTGCGAGTGCGCGAAGAAATCGTCGCCGATTTTCGCGGCGTGATAAATCGCAACGAAGCTGTGCAGTACGGCGTTGCGGCCGATCTCGACGTTTTCATCGACGAAGCAGTAGGGGCCGATGTGCGCGTTAGCGCCAATTTTCGCAGATTTCGCCACGACGGCGGTCGCATGAACGCCAGGCACGAATTGCGGCGCGGGGTGAAAAAGTTCAATCGCGCGGGCGAAATCGAGATACGGATTCTGCGAACGCAGCGCGGCCATGCGCAGAGGGCTCCTTTTTGGGTCGGCAGCGGCGTCTTGCGCGATGAGGATCGCCGACGCGTGCGTGGTTTCCAGCGCGGGACGATATTTGCGATTTGCGAGAAACGTCAGCTCGCCCGACCGCGCGTCTTCGATCCCGGCAACACCCGTAATTTCGAGATTGGCATCGCCCTCGAGCGTGCAGCCAAGTTTTTCGGCGATTTGTCCCAGTTTCATCGCGACTCTCCTCGATGCAGCTCTTGCAGCCCGGTCAATGTACAACAATTTTGCGGACGCGAGGACTAGCCGTTCGAGTATTTCGGCAGGCCGCCGTGAACGCAGCGGGGCGAGAGAATGCCGAGACGATACCACCATTTCTTGTGGAACGTTTTGCCGCAGCGGGGGCACGGCCAATTTTCGAGATAAATGCCGATTCCGAAGATAAGGGCGAACCAGATCCCCATCATCACGAGGTGGGGAACCTGACTGCCGAACTGCTCCATTCCGAATCGGCCCGCGAGAACCAGTACCGGAATCAAGGTCACTAGCAGCACGGAGAGGAAATTTCTCAGGCGCTTGTACGCCTGCCAGGATTGTTGGTAGTTGTTTGTCGACATTTCGCTCACAGGTAACACTATTCGCCGAAGAGTTTCGACTGTTCGGCGACGGGGTGGACGTCGGCCGCCGGGCGTGGCGTGCGTCGTGCGACGCCGACGACTCCAAGAACTTTCATCTCCGCAAGAGCGGAGCGGGGAATAAAGATTTTCAGGCTGTTGCCGTGGAGATCCGGTGGGGTGAGCTGGACACCTGTGTCGAGCAGATCGAGAAGATTGTTCGCGACGATACCCTCCAGCACGTCCTCGTCGCGGAAGCGCAGGCGTACCCAGAGGCCGTCGAGCTTCGGACGGCTGAGAAAGGTTTTGCGGTCGGGCTCGAAGTGCTCCGGGAATTCGCGGACGAAGTAGACGGCTTTCACTTCCTTCATGTCGACGGAGCGGTGCTCGCCGTCGGGGGTTAGCAGATCGATTGGCTCGGCGCCGCCGAGGCTCGAGCCATTCAGATAGCCGCGCACCGGACTGCCGTCGAGCAGAAGGACGACGACCTTCTTGAGCGTGGTGGCTGTGGGCCGGCTTTTTGCGCGAACCATCTGTCCTCAGAGTTGCATCCGACGGAACCCATCGTACCGCGGTGAAACGCGAAGGTGAATCGCGGGATTCGGAAATGGTGACGATGGGTTACGGTGCGTGGAGAGTTCGTCGCGGGCAACATCGGGAGCGCATGCGGAGGGACTCGAAACGGGTTGCCACGGACTGTGTGGGCGAGTAGCTGCCCACACCCTTCGCAAGAAGCGCGAAGAGCGGGAAAGCTGCTGTTTATCGCTCATTTCCAGAAAATGGACGGAAACGCACGAAGAAAGCGACTCCGACAGGATGCGAGCCGTAGATCGGTTTCAACGTATCCGCTACTCCATAGGTGGTGAATTGAGCGCCGATGGCAGAAGCCACGCGAGGAATGAAATCGACGTCGTGGTCGTACCCAAATGTATAGGCTTGAACGCGGCCAAGCGGTTCCTCGCGGAAGTTTTCCGGAAGGGGATTTTCGCCGATGAGCAACTCGTTCGAGCGGTCTACATTTTCAATTCGCGTCCAGGCGTAGTTGCGGGTGCGGAAGCGCACGGTAGATTCAAGCAGATAGCTGTTGAAGATCGAATTGTCCTGGAGCGAGCGCGTACGTCCCCAAAGCAGCGTGCTCGCCCAATTGCCGTTGTGCAGGGGACGGTTATACATGATCGAGGCGGTCATGCGTTCCTGATCCTCGTTGGCGAATACGGCTTCAGGACTCGTGATTCGTGCGTACGAATATTGACCGCTCCAGTTTTTTCCCGGCTGGATGGTGAGCCGAGTGGACCAGGAGTCAATCTTGCCTTGATCGATGTCCCAGCGAAACTCGTCTGGCTCGCGACCGTGAAATCCGGACGCCTCGACTCGGGCCATGCCGTAAGCCAATCCGACGGTCACAACGTCATCAGCGATGTGAGTGGAGTCTTCTTGGTGATGGCCGAGCGGGCCGACCGGATTCTCGGCCGCAGAGGCGCGGTGGGGATAGGCTGCGGGCCCCATGGCGGGGTCGCCCATGGGAGCGAAATAGAAGGAGAGCAAACTCCTCTCTCCCAGCTTCAAGTCATACAGCGCCGCAAGTTCCATGATGAAGTCGTGCGGGTGTTGCCCGTCTGCGATGGGAACGCCGAAAGCTGTCTCGCCCTGCTGGAAGAGGAGCGGGTACCGGCGGTCCGTCACCGTAGCGGGTTCGAGACTCAGCATCGCGCGAACCGTGAAGACGCCCGGCCCAGCTTCTCGCTGGGCCATTCCCATGAACCAATTCGTCGAGAAGAGCTTGTCTCCTCCGCGCGAGCTGGATTGCTGCAAGTCCGTAATGAAGACGTTAGCGTGGAACATGAGCATCCACGCTCCCTTTTGCGCCATGAGCATCGGCGCGGGAGTGGAATTCGGCTCGGCGTCGGTGCCAGAAGCGCCGTGATGAACAATCTCCTGAAGGAAGGTTGCAGGAGGCATGTTCATCAAGCGGTTTTGATCCATTTGCATGCCGGGCATCTGCTTCTGATCCATTCCGGGCATGTTCTGAATGTCATCGGTCTTTGCCTTTCCGGATTGCTGGTCAGGATGTCGCGAAGATTCCTTCTGCATCCCTTCCATATGGCCATCGCTGCCGCCCTGTTGCGCGGCGACCGCGGCGGGCAAAAGAACATAGAAAATGATTACGCAAAGAACTTTCATTTGAAATATTGCTCCTCGTATCGATCGTATCGACGAAGACTGTCAGTTCAATGCATCGCGAACGCATACCGTCGCGAAAGCGTGCCTATTCAGAGATGAGGAGAAGCTCTAGATTCTGAGAGTTGTCGAGAGGGAGTCTAACGCAGACACGTTGGGTGGAAAGTGGCCGCCGTCGAAACGGCGCATTGCAACCAGGGAATCCCGGGGCTGGAGAGTTGCAATGCCAGTCAAAACGGCATGAACAAATTCTGGGGCCGTGGGCCTGATCTTCTGGAGGGAATTGCTCGCAGGCTTGTCGCAAGGTTGATGCTGGCACAAGCCCATGCCCGACGAAGCGTGGATAGTTGCCAGTCGCATTTGGCCGGGTTTTGATTCATGTGCGTGATGCGTGCGATTCGTCCCACCCATGCGCATCGGCATCTGCATGGGCTCAGGTAGGCGACCCGCGCGAGCGGTGGCTACCTGCGAATCACAATTTGGAGAAAGTTGATGGAATGCACAGGAAAGATCGCAAGCGGATGAGAGTAGCGATGCCGAAAGCAGCAGCGCTGCGAGGAACGTAGCTGATATTCCGCGTATTCTCACGAAGCAATTCTACATCTTTTTCGATCAGATGCCCGGCGGAATCAGCATTCAATATCGAGCTTCGTTCAACTGTATCCGCACCACCTGCGAACGGAATATCTTTTGGGGTGAGATCAAGTAGCGGGAAGTACGCCCAGGTACCAAATGGAGGGGGCACCGCTTGCAGCCTTGCCGGTGACATTCGTCACACGGCAAGGCTGCCACGGTCGATTGACTTCACGGCTAACAAGTGATAACCGCAAGCGACTAGTCCTGGTCGTTGTGATCCTCCCCAGCGTTGAGTTTGCCGATAAACGTGCCCCAGTTCGCGCCGACTCCCTGTGGGAAGCCATTGCTTAGTTGGGCCGGAATGTACTCGGTAGCGAACCAGAGATTGCCGTGCTCGTCCACTGCGGCGGCGGAATAATCGCCCCAGCGTCCGACTCCGTTGCCGCCGAATTGCGGGTACATCGTGAACCCGTCGTCAGGGAATGCACCTGCCCCGAGGACGTGGATACGGCCTGCACCGTTGTCCTCATTAATTCGAGTATAGGCCGCACTGGGGAAGAAGCCCGGCCCGGAAATCGTGAATCCAACGATTCCGTCGCCGTTTCCGTTTACGGCGATGGCGGGATAGAGAACGTTTTGCCCGGCTGCGGCGATGTACCCTTGTGTCTGCATGCGCGCGTGCAGGTGGTCACCCCCGAAGTCGGGACGGATAACGAAGAACGCAGCTCCATCGAGGAAATTGCTCCCCTGCTGGACGACGGTCGTAAGCCCCGTCCACAGCAAGCCCTGCGAGAAAAAGACTTGCTGCATGCGGGTATCGCCCGGGGACAGCGCTCCTTCGGGTTCCGGCGGCGTGAGTGAGGCGCCGAAAGGGTTCGGCCCGGCCTTCTGAGTAGCGGGAGGCGCATCGCCATAGACCTCACTGTTGATGATTGTGCCAGTCAATTCGATACTCGGGATCGATTGATCAAGCGTCCTGGTGTCGGAGATAGCCCATACGGCGAGGCGGTTATCCAGCGTGTGCGTGAAGTTCAAATGGCTGACAAAGAACTCAACACCCCGGTCGTGGGATCCATGGTCGTTGGATTCGCTGTCGCCTTCGCCATTAAACAAAGACTGTGCCGGTTGAAGCGACCGCGCGAGATGCCCCGCGGTCAGCGGGATGTCGCCAAGATGGACAACTGTCGGGGTAGCATTGGCTGCTAATTCCCGTTTGGAGAGAGCGTAAACCTGTGCCCCGTTTGAAAAGACGGGACCTCCTCCGGTCAACGCCGTGATGGAGAATTCGTTGGTTGTGTAGAAAAAGCCGTTTGAGTCGGTGCCCATGAGAGGCTGATCGCCGAAGCAGGGGCAGCCCACGTGGTTCTGCGTGCCGTTGCTGCCATCGTCGGTCGTATCGATCGAGAAAATGTTGAAGGTCGAGAGTGGGCTGTCCGTGGTGCTAACCGCAATCAACCCGTGCGAATGGTTCGTCACACCGCCCGTGACCGGGTCGATATCGATCTGGAGAATGGTGACAAACCAGCGGCGAACCTGGGTATCGAAGAAGCACCGTGGGTCGCTCATGAACTGGGCTGCGTCCAGGCCGAAAAAAGTATTCGCAAAAACTGGACCTGCGAGCAGCTTATGGCTTGAAGCATCATAGACAGCGAGAGCGACGTTGACCCCTTCAAAGACAAATCCGTTGGCGACGCAGAGTCCTTGGTCGGGTGGTTCGAGCAGGAAACCGCTTTGCAGACCCTGGTCTATAACATCCAAGCCATTAAATCCAAAAGCGTTTGGATTGGCGCTGGCAATCTGCTTGGGCGCTGGTCCCGGGACAGAAAGCTGCGGCCCTGATCCCGCCTGGTCACCATCATCGGAATCAGGGTGATTCTTCACACGCAAGGTCGTTATGCCAGACGGAACAGCGCCTGGCGTGTTTCCAAGGGACGACGTTCCAAGGTGTTTCAACTGAATCGTGGATACTTGATTTGCCGCGCTCTGCGCGGTAGCGTTTGTTGCACCCACGATCGCCAACAAGGCTGCAAATACAACGAGCTGAGCTATCCTATTTTTCACGATGATGCTCTCCTTTTCGACGAGACCGATAGACCTCTGGCCGCGCGCGTGCAGAAAACTACGTTTGGCTGACTTATATTCCAGGCAGTTTGCTCTAGGTGCCAGAGCTGTAGACGAGAATGAGCCCGAGCACCAAAACGCTGAGGCGGATTCTGCACGTGCGGCGGCTAGAGTGTCAAGAAAAAACAATAATTCCTATAAGCCAAATTTATGACGACCCAAATCATCGACGGGAGGACGCCTATACTTACTAGCACTCCTCGGGACAGTAATAAGGGACGCAGGACCCGACTGCAAGTAAGAGCTCGCCGGGATTCAGTCGAATTTAGGCTGACAATAGCGCAAAGTGCCACTAACAAGGCAGCCAGCGCAGGCCTCCGGAGAAGGAGGCCTGTGGCCGATTGGCTGTAAGCTCCGCTAACCCCTGCCGGATACTTTCGCCTGTTGGGTCAGGCTTTGGCTGCTTGTGTTAAAGGCACCGCGACGAGATGCTCGGCGAGGAACCAGACTTGTAGCTCGTTGGTGCGGATTACTTCGCTTACGAGCAAATCGTTGGTGCCGTCGTCGCCGTTGTCGTCGGCGGTTTTGGCCATGGTGTGTGCTTCCTTGAGCAGGATTTCGTGAGCTTCGAGGAGGCGCGAAATCTGGACGGGAGCTTCTTCGCGGCCGCGCGGAGGGCGGGGAATGATGGTGGTTTCGGCAACGTCGGCAGCCATGGCGATGCTGATCCCGCCAAGGAGCTGGATGCGTTCGGCGATGGAATCGACGAGTTCGTCCTGTTCGTCATGATGCTTATCGAAGAGCAGATGGAGCTGGTAGAACGTGCTGCCGGCAACCTGCCAATGATGCTTTTTGTACATGTCGCGGAGAGTCATGGTGTCGGCGAGGATTTGATTTAGATTCCCGACGCTGTCCGAACAGACTTTTTCGTCGAGGGCGATGGGGAGCTTTGCTATTCTGCCGTACGGTTGAATTTCGCGAGCGCGTTGATGGATGTGCGGCCTCGCGCTCTCGGCGCCGTCTTCGATTTGTGAGTAGCCGGGCCCGCGCTTCACTTCTTTTGTAGCCATGGGGTTCTCCTTTAATCAAGAGCTGGGGTGGTTCCGAAGTGGTATTGCTCACGCTATCAGGGAGCGGCTGCGTTCGGCATGGCTCCTGTTGCGAGGACGGCATTATCTCGCAACGGGGCGCGGTGCGCCAGCGGTGGGCTAATTCTAGATCTTCGGGTGATGGAGCTACTGAACGCGCGATTTTCGCATGAAGTTTGATAGACTCCCTCCATGGCCAAGAAAAAAACAGCGCCCAAAAAGAAAACTACTGGAAAGCGAAAACCACCCCTGAAGAAGCTCGCGGCGAAAAAGGCCGTGACGAAGAAGAAGGCTGCGCCGAAGAGGAAACCGATTCGTAAGAAGACTGCTGCGCGATCGAAGGCGGAGGTCACGAATCCAATTGCGATTCGCGGGCGTCGCGGGCTGGGCTCGGCATCCGGCGGGCAGTCCGGCGACACACAGGGGCTTTCTCGCAGAGAAGATTTTGATTCCGAGAGCGTGGAAGAGCTTGCTGAAGAGGGGCAATCGCTCGAGGCGGAAGTTGTTAGCGGCGTCGAAAATGCCAAAGACCCGGACCGGGGCGAAGTGACAACCTCGGAAGTTCCCGAGGATGATGTTCCGTCTGAATATACCGACCGGAACAAAATCTAGAGACGGTATGGACAGCCTCCTGCTAAAGACTGTGGCAGCTGCTGCTCTAATCTTAGGTGCCATGGCTGTGTTTGCAGCTGTAAAGCTGAATCGGGATAAGCGCGAAGCGAGACAACTCACCCTTGATGCCGCGAGACTAGATCAAAACGATGGTTCCATCAACCTAAGTGACTTTCTAACGAAGCATAAGAAATTCATGCACGCGATTAGCGATTGTAACGAGGAGCAATGTGTTTACGTTGCGGACCTGAGAAACGGACCGCTGCCTTTTCTTCATCTTGCTCCCCACAGCGAATTTAACATCTACATTATCGGCAAGGAAGGCCACGTCCAAGAAATATATATCTCCGTAAAGACTGCCATTGCTGGGGCACCGTTCGCTGCAACAATGCGCAGCGCCAGCGCAACTCGATGCGAGGGAGGGTGCGAGACTTTTTCATCAGGAGCCGTGGTAGATACGTCGGGTAAGATTCAATTCTCGACGATAGAACTTGGACCACGAGCGACACTCGCCGATCGAAGGATAGCATTCCAAATGAATGCCGACTGCATATTCGAAATGCGGGGCTGCAGTAATCCTTCACGAATTACAGGCGGCTGGCCATCACTTGCCTGTGAACTAAGGTGCCCGCAAACAACCGTGCGGTAGCCTTCGCTCCTCGCGGGTGTTGTGGTGACGAAGTGCCCGCCATCTCGCGTGCGAGACAGCGGTTCGAGAGTCTGGCAAGTCTGCTGTAATTCCCTAAAGAATTGCTATGGAGGGTAACCTTGTGTTAATCTAGGCCCAGTTTTATAGGCAAGTTATTGTTAACAATAGGGTTAGCGCGGGGAAGCCTTGCGCCGGGCGGCTCTGGGTGAGCGCTCGCCGATTATCCGAAGAATGCCGATCCCCCAATCTGCCCGTCAGAGTCTGTTTACCGCCAACGTTGATTTGAAGCGGAGTAAGTAAGTGCAATCCGAAATTCAGCCATTTCTCAATTACCTGCGAATTGAAAAAGGCGTTTCCGACAACACGCTGCATGCCTACCGGCGCGACATTTTGAAGTTTGCGGAATTTGCGACGAAGCGCGGCCTGTCGACGGCCAGCGTGACGCGCGGAGACATCGTCG